>JAABUM010004356.1_pt1 | contig 16103 bp, 18 predicted proteins | sample 5559161 | NCBI WGS metagenome assembly JAABUM01 (sample SAMN10711868, study PRJNA513369) | rock metagenome | isolation source: Antarctica rocks | place: Antarctica: Victoria Land, Siegfried Peak nord
CGCCGGCCTGTGGGAACGGCTTCCGGTCGCTGTCCGTCGTGCAGTACGCCCGGCGGCTCAGTCCGCTGTGGCTCTTGTGGCGGTCGCCGCCGTCCTCCTCGTTGTCCTGGTGGCGTTGAGCTGGTCGCGGATCGGGGAGGTCAACGGGCTGCTCGGCGCCGGGATGATCGGAACGACCGTGCTGGGTCTGGCGCAATTGGCGAGTCTGCCGAACTTTGCGCTTCTGGTCACCGGATGGGCTTCGGGCGCCAGCGTGCACCTTGGCACCGCCACCGTGTCGGCCGGCGCCGTGCAGAACGGGCTGGTACCGAGTGTTCCGGTGCTCGGGGCGATCCCGGATCCTGGCGCGTTCCCCGTCTGGGTGCGGCTGGCTCCGCTGCTCATTGTCCTGGCGGGTGGCCTGGCGGGCTTTCGTGCGGCCGGCTCCCTCAGCGCCCTGTCCAGCCTCACCACCAAACTCGCGACCGCGGCTGCGGCAGCGGGCCTACTGACGCTCGCCGTGTCGTTGCTGATCTGGATTGCCGGCGCGCACGTGAGTGATGCTCCGCTCGCACATGCCCAGCTGTCGTGGACCGTTGTTCCCCTGTTGGCGGTTGAGTTCTTCGGCGGTGCAATGGCCGCGGCAGCCGCGATGCACTTTCTGAAGGTGCGCCGCTCGCACGTCTGATGGGCCGTGGCTGCGCAGTGCGGTGAGAAGCAATCAGGGTGAACGGGGCAACCCGGTAGCCTGCTGGGCGTGTCCACTGCGGTAGAACCGATGCCCATCGTGGTGCTCGTGTCCGGGTCCGGCATGTTGCTGCAGGCGCTGATCGATGCTGCGGGCGATCCGGCGTACGGCGTGCGGATCGCCGCCGTAGGTGCTGACCGCGCCGACATCGAGGGCCTGATGCGCGCAGAGAGGGCTGGTATCCCGACGTTCATCTGTCGAGTACGTGACTATCCAAGCCGGCACGCGTGGGACGCCGCACTAGCCGATCTGGTCGGAGTTCACGACCCTGTCCTCGTGGTGTCCGCCGGGTTTTTGAAGTTGGTCGGGCGGGCGTTCCTCGAGCAGTTCGGTGGCCGGTACCTCAACAGCCACAATGCGCTGCTGCCGAGTTTCCCCGGCATTCACGGACCGGCCGACGCTCTGGAGTACGGCGTCAAGGTCACGGGAGCGACGCTCTTCGTCGTGGACGAAGGGGTCGACACCGGCGCGATCGTGGCGCAGGCCGTGGTCAACGTGCTCGACGGTGACACCGTGCAGGCCCTCACCGAACGCATCAAATCCGTTGAGCGCCCCCAGCTCGTGGACAACGTGGGCCGGATGGCCCGTGAAGGTTTCACCGTCAACGCTCGAAAGGTCAGTATTCCGTGACACAGCAGTCGAATGAACCCCGCCGCCCGATCCGACGTGCACTGGTGTCGGTGTACGACAAAACGGGTCTGGACAGCCTCGTCAGAGGACTGCACGAGGAGGGGGTAGCCCTGGTCTCGACCGGCGGTTCGGCCCGGCTGATCAGCGACCTCGGAGTGCCGGTCTTGCAGGTCGAGGATCTGACGGGGTTCCCCGAATGCCTGGACGGGCGGGTCAAGACGCTGCATCCGAAGGTGCACGCGGGCCTGTTGGCTGACACCGAGAACCCTGCGCATCTGGAACAGTTGGCCGATCTACAGGTCGAGGCCTTCGATCTGCTGATCTCCAACCTCTACCCCTTCGCCGACACGGTCGCCACCGGCGCGAGCCCCGCCCAGTGTGTCGAGCAGATCGACATCGGCGGGCCTTCGATGGTGCGTGGCGCCGCGAAGAACCACCGTTCGGTTGCCGTGATCACCGACCCCACGACGTACGACGACGTGCTGGCAACAGTGCGCGACGGCGGGTTCACGATGGTCCAGCGTGAGCGGCTTGCAGCGCAGGCGTTCGTGCACACCGCGACCTACGACGTGGCGGTGGCGACCTGGATGAGCGAGGTGCTGGTGAACGATGAAGGGAGCGGCGGTTTCCCGCAATGGATGGGCGCGACCTTCGACAAGGCCCGCCCGCTGCGGTACGGGGAGAACCCGCACCAGGCGGCGGCCCTCTACTTCAACGGTTCACAGCCTTCGCCCGGTCTGGCGCAGGGTGAATTGCTGCACGGCAAGGAGATGTCGTTCAACAACTACGTGGACGCCGACGCAGCGCACCGCGCGGCCTACGACCACGGTGACGCACCGACGGTCGCGGTCATCAAGCACGCCAACCCGTGCGGCATCGCGGTCGGCTCGGACATCGCGGACGCTCACCGCAAGGCGCACGAATGCGACCCGACCTCGGCGTTCGGCGGAGTGATCGCGACCAACCAGATCGTGACCGCTGCGATGGCCGACACGGTCAAGGACATCTTCACCGAGGTCGTCATCGCGCCCGAGTTCGAGTCCGAGGCACTGACGGTGCTGCAGGGCAAGAAGAACCTCCGACTCTTGCGCGCCGCCCCGCGCGAGCAGGCCGGCGAGATGAGGCATATCTCCGGCGGCCTGCTCGTGCAGCAGGCCGACAAGGTCGATGCGGTGCTGCACGACGAGTCCGGTGCTGTCATCGGCGGCGACGCTGTCGACTCCTGGCGTCTGGTGTCCGGGGACGCCGCCGACGAAGCAACCAAGCGCGACCTGCAGTTCGCCTGGCGTGCGATCCGAGCCGTGAAGTCCAACGCGATACTGCTGGCGAACGACGGCGCATCCGTCGGTATCGGAATGGGTCAGGTCAACCGGGTCGACGCCTGCCACCTCGCGGTGACGCGCGCCGGTGCCGCTCGGGCGAAGGGTGCCGTCGCGGCATCCGATGCGTTCTTCCCGTTCCCCGACGGGTTGCAGGTGCTCATCGACGCCGGCGTGCGCGCGGTCGTGGCCCCCGGTGGCTCGATGCGGGACCAGGCCGTCATCGACGCCGCGCAGGCTGCGGGCGTCTCGATGTACTTCACGGGGACCCGCCACTTCGCCCACTGAGTCAGGTTTCGCCAACACCAGAGGTCGCATCTTTTGATGAGGGTCGTGTTATTGCATGACCCTCACCAAAAGATGTAACCATTGCGCGAAAATGGGTCTATGCAGACGCACATCATCGAGATCGAAACCGGCGCCCGTGAGGTCGTCATGGACATCACCAGGCAATGCGAGAGCGCGCTCGGGGGAGTCGAGGACGGGTTGCTGCACGTCTTCGTGCCGCACGCGACAGCCGGTATCGCGATCCTGGAGACGGGCGCGGGCAGCGACGACGACCTGTTGAATGCGCTCAAAGACCTGCTGCCTGCCGACAACCGGTGGATTCATCAGCACGGATCGAAGGGGCACGGTCGTTCGCACGTGATGCCTGCGTTGATCCCGCCCTACGCGAGCGTGCCGATCGTCGGCGGACGGCTGGCGCTCGGAACCTGGCAGAGCATCTGCCTGGTCGACCTCAATGTCGACAATCACGTGCGGAAGGTCCGGATGTCGGTGCTGCAGGGCTGAGCGCTGGTCAGTGTCAGTCCAGGCGCTTGGCGTAGCAGCGCGACCGCGAATCCGCCTTGTAGTAGCCGAAGTTCGCGATCAACTCGAACCCGCATCGCTCGTAGAAGGCCGTCGCCTCGGCCTGCGGCGACCCGGTTTCCAGGATGATCCGGCTGAACCCGTGCTCCCTTGAATGGTCTTCGAGCACGGTCATCAGTCGGGCAGCGTGGCCCTCGCGGCGGCGGGTGGACCGCACGTACATGCGCTTCAGCTCTACGTCGCCGACGTCGACTTCGTCGGTCGCGCGCAGCCCCGCGCAGCCGATCAGCCCGGCCTCGTCGCAGACCACCACGAAAGTCCCGTGAGGGGGCGTGAACTGGTCGGGCAGCACGGACGTTTCATCGCCGCCGCCATACCGGGCGATCATGTCTTCATCCAGTTCGGCGATGAGCACCTGAGCGGCGCGATCGGTGTAGGCGACGACGCGAGCTGTCCATGGCACGGAAGAAGAGATTACTCGCTCGCGGCAGTTGATCCAGGAGTCGATCGGTCATGCGAAGATATGCGCCGTGACAGCAATAGTGATGGATGGCAAGGCGACCCTGGCGACGATCATGGGTGAGCTGCGCGAACGGGTCGCCGTGCTGAAAGCCGCCGGTATCACTCCCGGTCTCGGCACCGTTTTGGTCGGTGACGACCCGGGCAGCCACTGGTACGTCGGCGCCAAGCACCGCGACTGCGCCAAGATCGGCATCAACTCCATCCGCCGCGATCTGCCGGCGAGCGCCACTCAGGCTGACGCCGAGGCCGTCGTCGACGAGTTGAACGCCGACCCGGATTGCACCGGTTTCCTGGTACAGCAGCCGACGGGTCTGGACGAATTCGCTCTGCTGTCCCGGGTCGCGCCCGAGAAGGACATCGACGGGTTGCACCCGTTCAACCTCGGAAAGCTGGTGCTCGGCGAGGCCGGTCCGCTTCCGTGCACCCCGATGGGCGTCATCGAGTTGCTACGCCGCTACGACGTGCCGATCGCCGGTGCGCACGTCGTGGTCGTCGGGCGCGGGCTCACTGTGGGTCGCCCGCTGGGCCTGCTGCTCACCCGCCGTTCGGAGAACGCGACCACCACGTTGTGCCACACCGGCACCCGCGATCTGCCCTCGATCGTGCGAACCGCCGATATCGTCGTTGCCGCCGCCGGCGTGCCCGATCTCATCACCGCCGACATGGTTCGTCCGGGAGCGGCCGTCCTGGATGTGGGTGTCTCCCGCAGGGATGGAGCCATCGCAGGAGACATCGCGGCCGATGTGGCGGGCGTCGCCGGGTACGTGTCCCCCAACCCCGGCGGAGTCGGCCCGATGACTCGAGCGATGTTGCTGGTGAACGTGATCGAGGCGGCCGAGCGTCACCTGCGATGAGGCCTGCGCGGCTCGGACCGGGATGGTGGTTGACCGCTCTGGCTGCCGTTGCTGCGTTCGTGGTTGTCGGGTTTGGATCGGTGCGTACTGGCGGGTACGCGCTGGCGGTCGTCCTGGTGCTGGGTGCGCTGGTGCGGCTCACGCCTGGCGGGGTCAGCGACGGACTGGGAGTGCGCTCGCGTCCTGTTGACGTCCTCACGCTCCTGGTGGGCGCGGTCGCGGTGGCGGTGATTTTCTGGGTGGTCAAGCTCGACGCGTAGGAATTGGATCAGAGGAAGGCCCGGTGCACCGTGCACCGGGCCTTCCTCCGCGTTCAGCCGCTCAGATGAGACCGAGGCCCTTGACTGCATCGCGTTCTTCGCCGAGTTCCTTGACGGAGGCGTTGATACGCCCGCGCGAGAAGTCGTCGATGTCGAGGCCCTGCACGATCGACCACGCGCCGTCCGCGATCGTCACGGGGAAGGAGGAGATCAGCCCCTCGGGGACGTCGTACGAACCGTCCGAGCACACCGACATCGAAACCCAGTCGTCGGCGGGGGTGCCGGCGGCCCAGTCGTGCACGTGGTCGATGGTCGCCGACGCCGCAGACGCAGCAGAGGAGGAACCGCGGGCCTCGATGATCGCGGCGCCGCGCTTGGCGACGGTGGGGATGTAGGTGCTCTCCAACCAGTCCTGGTCGCCGATGGCCTCGGCTGCATTGCGACCGTTGACCAGCGCGTGGAACAAGTCGGGGTACTGGGTGGCCGAGTGGTTGCCCCAGATCGTCATCTTGGTGATGTCGGTGACCGAGACGCCGGTCTTGGCCGCGAGCTGCGCGATGGCGCGGTTGTGGTCCAGGCGGGTCAGAGCGGAGAAACGCTCCTTGGGGATGTCGGGAGCGTTCGACATCGCGATCAGCGCGTTGGTGTTCGCGGGATTACCGGTCACCGTGATCCGCACATCGTCCGCTGCGACGGAGTTCAACGCCTTGCCCTGCGGGGCGAAAATGCCACCGTTGGCTTCCAGCAGGTCACCGCGCTCCATTCCGGGGCCGCGCGGGCGGGCGCCGACCAGCAGCGCGTGGTTGACGCCGTCGAAGATGTTCTGGGGGTCGTCGCCGATCTGGACGTCGGCGAGAGTGGGGAAGGCGCAGTCGTCCAATTCCATGACGACACCCTCCAACGCTTTCAGGGCCGGGGTGATCTCGAGTAGGCGCAACTCGACGGGGGTATCGGCTCCGAAGAGCGCCCCGCTCGCGATGCGGAAGAGCAGGCTGTAGCCGATCTGACCGGCGGCGCCGGTAACAGCGACCTTGACGGGCGTGGTGCTCACGGTTCAAACCCCTTCGTGTGGACGGTGGGCGCGCACGTTTGGGCGGCCCGAACAACTGCCTTCGACGGTAGCAGCGCGGCGGGCGTGCGGATTCCTCCCGACCGCCGCTGGGAGATAGTCTCGCTGTGCGGCCTGCCCGTTCAGGTGGGCGCCGTCCGATGTCACGCCGTACCCCGAGGAGTAGTCGCCAGCATGGACAAAATCAAGGTCAAGAACCCGATCGTCGAACTCGACGGCGACGAGATGACCCGGATCATCTGGCAGTTCATCAAGGATCGGCTCATCCACCCCTACCTCGATATCGACTTGAAGTACTACGACCTCGGTGTGGAGAACCGTGATGCCACGGGTGACCAGGTCACGATCGACTCCGCGAACGCCATCAAGGAGTTCGGCGTCGGCGTGAAGTGCGCGACGATCACGCCGGACGAGGCGCGCGTCGAGGAGTTCGGCTTAAAGGAGATGTGGAAGAGCCCGAACGGCACCATCCGCAACATCCTGGGTGGCGTGATCTTCCGTGAGCCAATCATCATCAGCAACGTTCCGCGCCTGGTGCCCGGGTGGACCAAGCCGATCATCATCGGCCGCCACGCCCACGGTGACCAGTACAAGACCCAGAACTTCAAGGTTCCCGGTGCCGGCACGCTCACCATCACCTTCACGCCCGAAGGTCGAGGCGAGGAGATGAGCTACGAGGTCGCAAAGTTCGGCGACGACGGTGGCGTCGCGATGGGCATGTACAACTTCAACAAGTCGATCGAGGACTTCGCGCGCGCGTCGTTGACCTACGGCCTGGACCGCCAGATGCCGGTGTATCTCTCGACCAAGAACACGATCCTGAAGGCCTACGACGGCCAGTTCAAGGACATCTTCCAGCGCATCTTCGACGCCGAGTTCCGGGCCGACTTCGACGCGGCGGGCATCACCTACGAGCACCGCCTGATCGACGACATGGTCGCGGCGGCGATGAAGTGGGAGGGCGGGTACGTCTGGGCCTGCAAGAACTACGACGGCGACGTGCAGTCCGACACCGTCGCACAGGGTTTCGGCTCGCTCGGTCTGATGACCTCGGTACTGATGACCCCCGACGGCAAGACCGTCGAGGCCGAGGCGGCGCACGGCACGGTCACTCGGCACTACCGCCAGCACCAGCAGGGCAAGCCGACGTCGACCAACCCGATCGCGTCGATCTTCGCCTGGACTCGTGGGCTTGCCTACCGGGGAAAGATGGACGAGACCCCCGAGGTCACCGACTTCGCCCAGACCCTCGAGCGCGTCTGCATCGAGACGGTCGAAGAGGGCAAGATGACCAAGGATCTTGCCCTGCTGATCAGCAAGGACCAGTCCTACCTGAGTACCGAAGAATTCCTCGGAGCACTGGACGAGAACCTGCAGAAGGCAATGGCCGACTGACTCGTGGCCCGCGCGGGGTCGTGCCCTTCGAAGTCGCACCACGACCCGGCCGCTACTCGCGGGGTCGTTGCCTGGGGTCGTGCTCCCGCGGCCCCCGGTCGGCTGCTGGGTGACTGCGGGCGGTTAACCTCGCGAACGACCGGTCAGCGGATCGGTATCGCGCCATCAGGAAAGTGAGAGCGCCATGTCCGAGCACACCTCTGAAGAGCTTGACGCCGCCCGCGAGGCCGCACAGCAGGCCGTCGACACCGCGACCTCCTGGGACTACAGCGCAGGCGAGGCCAAGATCGCCGACAAGCTGTCCGAGGGTCTGACCGCAGCTGGGGTCACGGTCCAGCATGCCGAATTCGACCGTCTGGTGACGCAGATAAACGCGCTCGCCCAGGACGAGAGCGCGGGCACCCCCACGGTGCGTGCCGCGCTACCGCGCTGACCGGCCCGCGAGTGCGACTGCTCAGTGCGAACGTCAACGGGGTCCGTGCCGCGCATCGCCGCGGGGGACTGGACTGGATCATCGATCAGCAACCGGCTGTCGTGGCGTTGCAAGAGGTGCGGGCCAGCCCCGATCAGCTCAGACAGACCTTGAGCGAGGCCGGGATGGGCCAGTGGCAGGTTGCACACGCCGACTCCAGCGAAGTCGGTCGGGCCGGGGTCGCAATTCTCTCGCGTGAGCCGCTGCGTGACGTGCAGGTGGGACTGGCGGGGTTCCAGGACTCGGGCCGGTGGGTACAGGCGCGTGTTGGTGCCACGACGGTGGTGTCGGCATACGTGCACACCGGTGAGGCGGCGACGTCGAGGCAGGACGAGAAGTACGCGTTCCTGGATGCGGCGGGCGAGCGGATGCAGACCCTGGTCGGCGGGCCTGCGGTGCTCACCGGTGACCTCAACATCTGCCACACGGCCCGCGACCTGCGCAACACCAAGGGCAACGTGGGCAAGGCGGGGTACCTTCCACAGGAACAGGGCCACCTCACCAGCTGGTCCGATTCCGGGTGGGTGGATGTGGTGCGGGTGGACGCGGGCGACGTCGACGGTCCGTACACCTGGTGGTCCTGGCGCGGCAAGGCATTCGACAACGACACCGGCTGGCGGATCGACTACCAGTGGGCTTCGCCGTCGCTCGCCGGGTCGGTCCGCAGCGTGCGCGTGGGTCGCGCCGACTCCTACGCCCAGCGATGGAGCGATCACGCCGCGGTCGTCGTCGACTACGACGGCGCCTGATGGCGGCTCGGTGACTTCCCGGGCTGAGACACTGGGGCAATGACCAACTCGAAACCAGTGGAGTGCTGGCTGACGGACATGGACGGCGTCCTGGTTCACGAGGAGCACGCGCTACCCGGCGCCCCCGAATTCCTCGCGAAACTGCAGGAGGCCGGGCGGCGCTTTCTGGTGCTCACCAACAATTCGATCTACACCCGGCGTGATCTGCGCGCACGTCTGCTCGCCAGCGGCATCGACCTGCCGGAGGAGTCGATCTGGACCTCCGCGCTCGCGACCGCCCAGTACCTGGAGACCCAGCGCGGCGGTGGATCGGCGTATGTCATCGGTGAGGCCGGCCTTACCACCGCGCTGCACGAGGTGGGGTACATCATGTCCCAACGCGATCCGGACTACGTGGTGCTGGGCGAGACTCGCACCTACTCGTTCGAATCGATCACCCGGGCAATCCGGTTGATCGACAACGGATCCCGGTTCATCGCTACCAACCCGGACGCTAACGGCCCGTCGGCGGAGGGGTTGATGCCCGCAACCGGGGCGGTTGCCGCACTGATCACCAAGGCCACCGGGGTCGAGCCGTACTACATCGGCAAACCGAACCCGTTGATGATGCGCAGTGCCCTGAACCAGATCGACGCGCACTCCGAGAGCACCGTGATGATCGGCGACCGGATGGACACCGACATCGTCAGCGGGTTGGAAGCCGGCCTACGCACGATTCTGGTGTTGAGCGGCTCGACCCGCGCCGACCAGGTCGAGCGCCACCCGTTCGTGCCGACCTGGGTGAAGGACGGCATCCACGACGTGGTCCCGATGATCGACGAGCTCGCTCCCGCGTAACGCCTCAGCGCAGGGTGCCGTAGTTCGTGGGGTTGTAGATGCCTTGGATTCGGACGACCTGACCCGGGTAGGGCGCGGCGATCATTTGGTTGCCGCCGAGGTAGATGCCGACGTGGTGGGCGGGGGAGCCGAAGAAGACCAGGTCGCCGGGCTGGGGGGATTGTGTCGACTTCAGGTATGACTGCTGGGCGGCCGCGACCCGGGGCAGGCTGAGGCCCGCTCGTGCGTAGGCGTAGGACGTCAGGCCGGAACAGTCGAAGCCTCGGGGAGTGGTTCCACCCCACACGTAGGGCACACCGAGGTACTGCTTGGCAGTCGCGATGATCTGGTTCGCTGCGGACGAGGTCGGTGTCGATGCACGTGCGCCACCACGCGACGGGGGTGTGGCGCCTGGGGGGTTAGCGGAGACGCCGCAGGGCGCGCCGCCCAGGGCTGCCCAGGTCGTCCGGCCGACCACTCCGGACCCATCAGCGGTGATGCGGTGCCGGGTCTGGTAAGACTTCACAGCGTTCAGGGTGAGCGGGCCGAAATGTCCATCAGCGGTGACGCCCAGTCGCCGCTGCAGAGCAGAGACCAGGGGGCCGGAGACGCCGTAGCGGATTGTCGTGACGGCGCAGGTCGGGCGGGGTGCTGCGGGCCTGGGCTGCCCGCTGGTGGCGGGAAAGCCTCCGAGTCTCGCCCACGTCATCGGCCCGACGACGCCGTCTCGAGCGAGGCCGTGCCGGCCTTGGAACGCCAGGACCGCAGATCTGGTTTGCGGACCGAAGGCACCGTCTGCAGTGATGTGCAACCGCTGCTGGGCGACGGTGACCAGGGAGCCCCTGGAGCCGTAGTTCAGTACGACGACCTGGCCGCCGGCGGGTGCGGCCATCGCTGGAGCTGACATGGCGACACCGCCGGCGACGGTCGCGGTGGCCATCACCACGCCACCGACGGCGACGGGGGCCCGCGACGTCAGGGCCAGGTTGGCCTTCGCTACCGTCCCGGGTCGTTTCTTCATGTGGCGCGGGCGCGTTGTCGTGGTCATCAGAACCTTTCCTGGCGTGGTCATGGCGCAGGCATGACGCATCGGTGGCGGATGATTGAGCGGGGCGATATCGCTCACCGTTGGCGGTCGCTGGAAAGCTGCGACGAATGAACTATGCACTGCGGTGGCGGCCTATGGGGAGATAGGAATGCACCATTCTTAATTAATTTGATTTGTGGCGAATTACACCGTTGTACTTACATCGAGGTCATTTGTAATGTCCCTGAAAGATGTAAAGCGGGCGGTTCATTCCGTATGGACCCGTTGAAAACCATCCGTATAGCGAGACTGAACGAGGTCGGAGGCCCCAGAGGTTGCGCAGCATGGTGCTGCAGGCTGGGTCAGCGTGAGACAATCCAAAAGTGATGTCGGTTCGAATCGTTGTGGACAAGAGGCGCTGGGAACATCCGCCCACCTCCGGATGCAGCGACACGTCAAGTGACTACCCGACCAGACGACGTCAACCAGATGTCATTCGGGGGCCGCGGGAGGGTTCTCATGAGTAGCAGGAAGTACACGCCGGCCGGCCTCCGGCGCTTGATGGCCAGGCGGGCGCCACAGCCGACCATCGGGGTCGCGGAGGCGGCGTTCAACAGCGGTTTCCGGGAGGAGGAGAGCGGCAACGTGCAGGCGGCTCGAGTGGCCTACCAGGTGGCCATCGACTCTGGTGTCGCGCATCAGGCTGCCCTGGCGGCCGTCAATCTCGGCGTCCTGGAGTACGAACAGGGTCATCTGCCCCAGGCCCGGGTCGCGTGCCAGGTGGCCCTCGACTCGGGAATCCGGCGTCAGGTCGGTCAGGCTGCGGTCAATCTCGGTGACATGGAAAAGAGCCAAGGGAACCTGCACGCCGCCAGGACCGCCTACCAGCGGGCCATCGACGCGGGGATGGCCGAGCAGGCTGATCAGGCCGCCGTCGAACTCGGCGCCCTGGGGTGGACGTCCGCGCACGCCGACCTGGGCCGGGCCACCGGCTGAATCACCTGCCCACGGCGAGCGCACATCTTCAGCGCAGGGTCCCGTAATTCGTGGGCCGTCAGATGGCTTGGATCCGGACGGCCTGGCCCGGGTAGGGCGCGGCTCACCTTCGCGGAGGACGTCAGGCCGGAACGGTCGAAGCCCTTCGGTGTCGATCCGGCGTCCACCGACGGCACTCCGAGGTACTGCTTGGCGATCCCGCGACCTGATTCAGTGTGTCCGTGTCGACGACGCCGGACCCGTCGGCGCTGACCTTGGTCCGGGTTTGGAAGGATTCACGCGAGTCCCACCGGTGGCGGGGAACCCGCCCAACTTGACCCACGTCTGCGGGCTACTGGCGGGTGCGGCCACTGCCGGAGCCGGGAGGGCGCCAGCCCCCGATGACGGTCGCAAAGGCGACCACGACAGTTCCGACGGGTACTCGAGCTGGCGCGTTCAGGGCCAGGTTGACCTCGGCAACTTTCCCCAGATGTTTCTTCAAGGGCCGCGGGTGTTCAGCAGCGGTCATCGAACTCCCTCGTGGCAGCAGGTCGCACAGTGGGAGGCCTGCCACGGGTGAACTGTGAACTGCGGTGATTTCTAAGGAAACGATAAGAGATAGACGATCTAGGTTTGACCTTTATCCGTTATGGGAATCTCATCGTTGTACTTACGCAATTGTAATTTGTACCTATCGAGTACCTCAAAGGAAATATCGCTGCCCGGCCACGGCTTGCAACCAATTCCATTGATCCAATGTGGAATAGAGAGAACGCGATTTTTACCGGCACGACTATCCGCGTCCTGAGATGGGCCGAATGCCGCGAAGCTCAGCCCTCGAACTGGACTCGACGGTTCAGCAAGGTGAGGTCGATGTCCTTGCAAAGCGAGAATTCCACGGGCGAGCGTTGTGGAGCCGGTGCCGGTAGCGGCTCGCTGCGGTACACGTGACCGGAGGGGTGATGGTGTGGACCACGTGACGATGCCAGTCGCCGGCCGCTCGCCTGCTGCGCCAGTCGGGGTGTTCTTTGCGGTAGTTGCAGTTCTCGCAGAGTCCCTGGGCGTTGTCGTGGGGGGGCTCTGCCTGCCGCGTGCGGCTCGATGGGGTACACGTGCCGGATGGGGGGCGCAGTACGGCGTACGGCAGGTCTGATCGCGCACGGTGATCAGTTCGCGCAGTAACCCGGTGAAGAGGTGTCGGACGGTGGTGCGTGCGGCGCTCTTCTCGGTGGCGCTCCACACCCGGTCACCCGCGCTACGAGCAGGTCGGCCACCCGTTTGTCCACGGGTGCGGTGCGTACGGACACCCGCCGCACGAGGGCGACCTGTCCGCCGACGGATCGCGAGGTCTCGGCCCGTCGGCTGTCGCGGCCCTGATCGGGCTGCGCGCTGCTTGTCGTACAGGTCGACCGTCAGTGCGGCCTGAGCTGCTTCGGCAGCACCTTTCAGACCCTCCAGCGCGGCGATCTGATCAATCCGTTCGGTACCGTCAGGCAGCTTCCAGTTCGGTGACGGTTCGCCCGCCGCGCGGTAGAGCCCGGCGGGTATCACGGTGTCGACGGCATTTCTGGGTGGTCCAGGGGGCGTCTTCTCCTCTGCACAGTTGCGTAGTCGCGGGCTGCCGCGGCTAAAGCCGCCGGTAGTGATGAAGACCGCTGTCGGCTTTCCCACTGAGAGCGCCAACTAATGCCTGGATGTCTGGGCGCTGCACCGACGCGGTCGACGCGTATCGCTTCGCCTGCACGTGGACACGGCGGAGGCCGAGCGTGTCTTGATCGATGATCCCGTCGATTCCCGCATCGTTCGATTGGCCGGTCATGGTGGCGTTGCCATCGGCTCCCCCCGTACCCCATGGCAACCAGCAGCTTGACGACGGCTTGTTCGAAGAATGTCGGTCAATTGTCATGCAGGCGACTCAATAGGTCCGCGGCAACGGTTGCGTGGATCCGAGTCGTGCCCTTATCGATTTGTTCTTCGGGGTCCAATACCGTCGACACGGGCGCGTCCGACGCCGGCGCCGACATCACGGGGTCGGGGGTCGGCGTGTGGGTCCGCGCCACCCACCACCGGTCGACAACGCGTGCCAGGGTGCGTAGGTCAGCTTCGCTCTGGTCGGGGTGATCCGCCAGGGCCTGGCGACCAGGAGCCTCGTTTCAAGGCCCATGAAGAAGGTAACGGGCGGTCCAACGCGCCTACGCGGCTGAGGTACAACGGATTCGCCACGAGGTTTTGCGCGGAAGTTCTGATTGACCGGGACAGGCCCTTCGCATAGGTCGTACGTTATGGCGTACGCTCGGCGTTGGAGGTATCCAACATGACTGCTGTGAGTGCGACGTCGGCGCGGGCGAATTTGTACCGGTTGATCGATCAGGTCAACGACGAGTCCGAGCCGCTGACGATCACCGGGCAACGTGGTAACGTGGTAACGCGGTGTTGGTCAGTGAGGCTGATTGGCAGGCGCTCCAGGAGACTTTGTATTTGGAGTCGGTGCCGGGAATGGTCGAGTCGATCCGTCAGGCTCGCGATGAGGGCGTCGAGGCCGGTTCGGTCGACCTTGACTGGTGAGTGACTGGATGCTGGTCTACTCACGCCAAGCGCAGAAAGACGCCAAGAAGTTGGCATCGTCAGGTCTGAAGCCGCGGGCCATGAAGCTGCTCGACGTGATCACCGAGGACCCCTTTGCGATGCCGCCGGAGTACGAGCAGCTGGTAGGCAATCTGGCGGGGTGCTACTCGCGTCGGATCAACATCCAGCACCGGCTCGTCTATGAAGTGTTGCCCGACCAGCGCACGGTGCACGTGCGGCGGATGTGGTCCCGCTACGAGTGACCTGCCAGTCAGCCGCTTGTACCCTCCGGAACAACCGTAGCCCGGCTCTGCAACACGCCGAGGGTTCTGGAGTTGGCGGAGGTCTTTCTCCACGGCTTGGACGCTGTGGTGGTCGACGCGTTGTAGTAGGTCGCGGGTGACTTCGGCGAAGAGTCGCTCGACTTGGGTGATCCAGCAGGAGTACGTGGGGGTGAAATGACCGCTGAAGGCGAGAGCCCGGTACGGTCGGCCATTTTCGCCCGGGACCAGTGCGTCGCGTTGGCTGGTGTTGATTCCAACGTCGCGACCACTACGTCTTCGACCTGCGCGGCGGTGACCGTCGCAGGACGACCAGGGCGCGTGCCATCGACCAACCCGTCACGGCGATGCTCCACGAACCGTGACCGCCACTTGCCGACCGTGGGACGGCTGACCCCCACCCGGCCCGCGCATGCCACCGACCGCCCCAAGACGATTGTCACGCTGACACTGGCGGGGAAGGAGGTACCCGCTACCTCCGACCGGTGGCTCGGCACTGCTCTGGAGAGACTGGGATTCGACATCGCCCCGCAGGTGGTCACCTCGATGCTCTGACTGGCCGTGGGGCTGGAGGAGCAGACCGCCGAGATCGTGGCCTCCGCACCCGCGAGCAGCGACTGATCGACCCACCTCGGCGCAGGAAGCATGTGGTTCGCCTATCGCTACTTTGGTGCTAGTTCAACTAACGGGCGATGCGTCGTGTCCCTGTCAGCGATCCGTTGATCCAGCACCGAATTCGGCAGCTTTCAACAAATTCTGCTGGGCGTCGGCACAGCTGACTTTGCGGCATCTCCCTTAGGCTTGGGCGATGGTTATGGAAGCTCCCAGATTTCCGCAAGGTGGGCAGGTTTTGATCGTCGGCACCACCAACGTGGCGCGTTCAGCTTTCGCCGAGCGCCTGCTGATCGAGGGCTTGAAAGGTACGGGCATCGAGGTGAGCAGCTGCGGCACAGAGGCTGTGAACGGTTCAGAAATGGACGTCGAGATGGCACGGCAGCTAAGCGATGGCCGCGGAAATGGCGAGGGTTTCGGCGCGCTCGCGCTCACCCCGGCTCTGGTGCAGGATGCGGATCTGGTGCTGTGTATGACACGTGCCCAGCGCCGCCATGTGGTGCGCGCCGCGCCGCGGGGGTTGCGGTACACCTTTGCCCTGGCGGACTTCTCCGACGTCGCCACCAAGCTGTTGCACGCTGCGCCGGATCCGACGGTCGGGGCGGGCGTCGACGAGTCCGCAGTCGGTCACGTGGCCCACGCTGCGGTGCTGCATCGTGATGAAGTGCATGCCCGACTCGGCGACGAGGCGGACGTGCCCGACCCCGGCAGTGGAGGCAGCTCCGGATACGAGCGCAGCGCACACCAGCTGCGTGACCTGGTCGCGCCGATCGTCGCGGTGCTAACGCAAGCCGTCGACGACGCATCCTGAGTCCGTGTACGTGGGCCGATGCCATCGCCCCACGAATGCTTCGCATCACTACCCTTTGCCGCGACCGAACCGGATGGCATGATGTCCCAGGCTTCCACCGGAGTAAGGACACCGCATGGCGGGCACGACCACGAAAGAGACACGACTGTGGCTGTGGCGCCATCGCGCTGATCTCGCACTGCTGATCGCCGCAGTCATTGTCGTGGTTT
>JAABUM010004357.1_pt1 | contig 16101 bp, 25 predicted proteins | sample 5559161 | NCBI WGS metagenome assembly JAABUM01 (sample SAMN10711868, study PRJNA513369) | rock metagenome | isolation source: Antarctica rocks | place: Antarctica: Victoria Land, Siegfried Peak nord
CTACTAGTGTTCATGTATCGATGAGCCTGGGATGTAATGTCGAGAAAAGCAAAAACAGAACCGCGCCATACACACAAGGCATGGGAATCGGACCTCACTCTGTGACAGGCGCATTAGTAGCACGTCTGCACACCATAGGACAGTATGACAAATTTGATCACGATTGCTACCGTGTGGAGCTTTGTTGTACCCCTCTCGGATGTGCGTCCGTATGCTTTATCAGATCTGGACAATTGGATGGGGACTTCCACAGGCATTTATTCGGTCGTAGTAACAGTTCCGCCATCGAGTTACAGTAAAGACTACAGCCGGAACTCCACATAGACATGTGCTTCCTCTGTTCCGAGTTGCACCTTCGCATGCCTGGGTACCTGAAATTATCTTCCCAATGCGCCTCTCCAAGCCAGCGGAAACCATTCATGTACATACGACAGTCTACACAGAATGCAACGCAATGGAGGAGCTGCCTTGCATGGCAAGATGGGACATACCGGAAAGCAAAAGGATCCTATGTGCTGATGATGTGTGTATGCTGTGCCACGCCCGGCAGGGCAGCGCGGCCACCATGTGGGGCATGTTGCCCTAGACGACCCGTCGAGAATAATAAACCTTGATTCTTACTACTGCTCGGACCGTGAGGAAGTCTGGTACAGACGGTCTTATCTCATCTGATTCGTATGGGTGGTGTTCAATGGTCGTTGCTTCACCCTGCTGAGGGGCGCTGGTCTTCGCAGTTGAACTCCGCAAGCCATTTCTGCCGTTCCTTCACCGCGTAAGGAACTGCACAGCAGCTTCACAACATGAGCATTGAGCTTTCATCACAGGCGCAGTAGAAGTGGGGAATGCATTGGCCAACGAATCTCAGGCACAGAGAAGCATTTCAAACCTTGTGGTAGGCTGCAGACTCTCAGCAAGATCCAGCGTGCGGCAGACGGGAACAGAAAAAAAAAGAACCACCAGCCCCATTCCTGCTGCACATCTGTAGGGCACACATCACGGGGTAAACGATTTCACGCACACACATTCGCGGCATGCCAACTGTTTGCGCCATGTCAGCATCTCCTGCTGGTAGTGCGCGATCACCTGCAATACGAGCCTCCAGGGGGAGATAGCGCGCTGCAAATCGGTCGTAGCCAAAGCCGATGAGGTCATTTGGGTCGAGATTCGTCAGCTCGGCGCTGGACCGCACGCCAACATCCTTCCACAGGATCTCAGCATCATCTTGGCACCTGGCCGGCAGCTTAGCCAGGTGACATTGCAAGTCTTTCTCTGTGTCGAACATTTTCATCCTGTCGCAGAAGGTCTACTCTGTCAGTTGCAGCCAAATGGGATTCACCTCCAGGTTCACGTCCATTGCATGGCAACAAGAAGCTACATGCAAGCGGACCTGCGACGCCTGTGGTCAGAGGTCCCAGAAGCTGAGTGCAGCACGAAGCCTAGGGAGCGCAAAACTTTCTCTGGTTCCAATATAGATACTTGATTCTACCTAGTCAAAATTGATCGCTCCTAAGTCGCTTTGCGTTCAGCAGTCAGTAGTTGGCAACTAGTAGTTGCGGTAGCAGTCATAGCGCTGTCGCCCTATCTACGCCTTGTCGCGAAGTTGGCAGCCACAGCTTCACCTGCAGTCCTCCATGGACCGAGTGCTGTTGTACATGGGTCAGCACATCTAACACATGCTGGCCTATCGTGGTCACAGTGTCAGATGGGCCATAATCGTAGGCAGATAGTCGTACCGTGCGCCTTATTGGCGTGTTTGGGCCTAGTCTTGCTGGCTCGCGGTCGACGGGCTGACCCCAACCCTTCTCCAGTCGACGCTCTCCTCCAGTCGTCGCCCCTCCTCTCTTCGGTCTTTGTCGGCATCACCTTCAACTGGAACGTCGCCAAACTGGCTCACCTCCGCTTGGTGAGGCATATGCTCGTGGGCTGCTGATGGGTGATATTGTTGTGCAATGTTGAACCGGAGCGCTGCAAGAAACGTTGGTGGAACAGGGTCGTACACCTGAAGTGGCGAGTATAAGCCACGGTGCGTCACGTGAGAGGACACGAAAGGTGCACGGCCTTTCAGGCGTTACCTTGCATTGCTCTGCAGGCAGTCACCGCCATTGAGGCATGGCAGGCGCAGGTCACCATCTGCGTCATCACCAACCGCGCAGACCTCCTGCAGAATGTGATTGACAAATGGGCCCTGGAGGGCCTACAGATATGCCACTACACGCGGCCGCTTGACGAAGGGCAGCAGTACGCTCTGCTGTGGGCTCACAGAGAGGTGTTTGAGCGGGCTGCTCGACAAGGTGCGTCGCGTACCGACCCATCTTAACGGCATTAGCTAGCGGCACGCTGGCGCCTCAAAGCAAAGTGTTGTCCACAAGGCGGAAAATCCTGCCACATGCACTGACGCCAAGCTGTGCCGGGGTGCAGGTGCCCACACTTCGTATCTGTATCTTGAGGATGACACGGAGATCAGCTGGGCGACGATGGTGTCTTGGGCGGCAGACACTGAGGTGCTTGAGCCTCTGGGCTTCCAGCGAAGCTTCATCCGAACGGAAGTGAACACCGACACGGGCCGCACACACCTCACGGATGTGGTGGCCACGATGAACATTTCCAGCTGGAAGCGAAAGGTGGACGTCCCAGTGCCGCCCGGGCGGCGCTGCCGTGTCGCAAATGCCACTGTGCGGGCATCGGCGCTGTCAACGTCAGAGTACTGGGCCATCAGGGAGACGCCTTCGGCCTGCCAGCACGAGCACTTCATATCCCTGTGGCAGACGTACACCGGGCTGTGGATTGCCACGCACGCCAAACTGTTGGATTTCATTGCCGGCCCATACTGGGACAGGGACGTGGCGCTGAAGGCAGATAAACCTGACCCCGACGGCTTTGGGCTGCAGCACTGGAAGTACCCCGAGCGGTGAGTGTAACAAGTGACGACAGGCATTGCCCAAATGTGACTGTAGAGGCTCTGCTTGCTGCATACCACATAAAACCCTGCTGGCTGGGAAAAACTGCCAGAGATACCTCGGCATGCATGCTGCTCGCAGGTCGACCGGCATGATCCAGATGCAGGACGTGCCCAATGGGTTCTGGTCAGCAGCTGTGGTGCCGTACGATCCGACCCTCAAGGTCGTGCTGCCGGTCGCTGAAGTCCAACACTCACGCAACGGCTACCGAACCCCGCTACCTGTAGAGGATCTGTTCCTCGATCAAAATGCCTCTGAGATTGCTTTAGATTCCGTTGCTCGAACTGCCACCTACCCGGGTTGACATGTTACTGCTGGCGTGCCGTTTCAGCAGTGGCAATTCAGGCGGCGTAAGCCACATGACTCGCGCACTGGGAAGAGATATTGTTGCTGAAATCTCCTTTGTGGGGTTCACCTCAAGGCGCATTTGGTGTTATGCAGATGGTCATGTGCCCTTCTGGTTTGAGGTGTGTCTATGTCAGGAGTTATGCTCGTATTAGGAAATTGAAGGCATAATGGTTGCGACGTAGTACCCCACTTTCCTGTCGTACATTCGTCATGGCTTCATTGGAACGAAGCCAAGCTACCTATCGAAGTAATCTAATCAGATTACTTCATGAACAGGAAAGCCACCGACACATTACAGGTCATCGACCGCTTGGCCCCTGAGGTCTTCCCCTTTTCCATGTAAAGGAGAAAACGACCAGAACGTTGTGCATTGAAAACCATGAAAGGTATCGGTCGTAGCCTTCGCAACAGAGCAGCATTGTTTGCCGACTCGTCAGCAGGCAGCAGTAAGCCAACCGATGTGGACGGCTCCGGCACGAAAATACCACCATTCCAAAGCGGGCGCTGCCACCACAGCTCATTGCAAGGCGACTGGCCCCGATATAATGGGAAATGGTGCGTCCGGTGGGCTCATGAAATGCTGGCTGGGGCCAGCGTCTGCAGGCTCGAAAGCACCGTGCATCAACCAATGCCACGGCCACTGGTGCGACAGATGCCGACTTCAAAACCCTTGCCGTCGGCGTCGCGCAGGGTGCCCAGTGCTCGGGGTGCGCCCGCTGGCACAATGGTGCTTTTGGCATATGCGCTCGGGTCGCCGCGCTCCTCCTCCAGCTGCAAATGTGAACGAGACCAGATCAAGGTGACATGTCATTCGAATGGGAGACGATTCGGCGCTGCTCTTGGCGTGCACATGCATGCCTAATTTTAAGCTGCCATGACAATGGCATGCAGCAGCACGTCCTTGAGACTGACAGCAGCGTACTTGCAACTTGATCCAGGTGTAGGTGAGGCGCAGCCCGTCTCGCAGCTTGACGGTGGGCTCCCAGCCTAGCTGGCTCAGTTCTCCGACTTGCGGCCACGCACGCCCTCCGGCCCCTGCAGCTGGCCGATGCACGCTTGTGCATGTGCGAGGATATGTCATGGAGATGTCAACACCACCGCGATGCGAGCTCAGAAAGGTTCAAAGATCTCTGTCATCGTGGGTCAGTCAACAGGCGCCTTTTCGGCGCACGGCGGCACCAGCTGCAGGGCGCACCGGGGTGTGCTTGCCACGCCAAGCAAGTTGATTGGCAACTTTTCGTCTGGACACCATCTCCGTGCCGCCAAGGTTAAGCGGCTGCATAACGAGGGGCTGAAGTCAGCGGTGGCGGTGTGACGATATGGATCAGAAGCCACACGACAGCCAGTCCAATTGCTGCAGCAAGTTGCGCATTTGCTGGCAGGTTGCGGAGGGAAGGGATACAGATCCTTCCGTGGCTGTGGCAGCTGTGCTAGTCAGGTCGCAATGTCATGCGAGCAGCATGACGGTAGTCAGGTCGGCCCTCCTGAAGTTGAACTTCGTGATGCGCAGAGTGCCTTTCGCGTAGGACTCCGTCGCTTCTGGCAATTGGTGCAGCAAAAGCAACGCCGCCGACTCAAAAGCCAGACACACGCACCTCCTTGAAGTCGGACTTGGTGATGCGGAGGATGCCCTGCACGCAGTCGTCGATGAAGGTGAAGGAGCGCGTCTGCAGGCCGTCGCCCACATCTCGATATCCTCCGGGCTGGTCAGCACCTTGCGGCAGAACGCCGCCGGCGCCTTCTCCCGCCTGCCCTTCCACGTCCCATACGGGCCTGCGATCGAGCAAAGGGCGCAGGTTTCGTGATAGCCATACAAGGCTGGAGGCCGCCTGCTTTTCAGAGAAGGAAGTTGCCGCGTAGCCGCAGGTCAGGCGAGCAGAGCGCTTTCCTCATGCTGCACGCGCCATCCGCTACTCACCGTAGATGTTGTGGAAGCGCGCGACGCGCACAGCGATGCCAAAGTCTTTCTCGTGGTGCATGCCGATCTCCTCGCTGGCCAGCTTCTCCAGGCCGTACGCATCCTGCGGCTGTTGAACACCAGGAGTGTACTAAGGCATCAGCATACATTGTGAGCACAGTACGAGCCATGCGCCAGCCGGCTCGCGTATGCGTTGGACAGCAGGCGTTGTATCGAACGTGCAGTACCAGGCCGTGTGGACGTGCCTTATACTTAGGCGTCATGACCAAACAGAGACAAGATGGAGCGGCCCACCTGCGCGGGCCAGGCGTCAGACTCCCTGAGGCCGCCGCCCTCCACCGTGGTGTTGAGTTGCTTGCCCCCTGGATAGATGCATGCGCTCGATGTGTAGAAGAACCTGCAGAGTGCACCCAGGTGCATGGGTGTCGCTCGTGACCAGGGCTGAATGGCGGTACAGCCCTGAACCATGACACCGACACATCTTGCCCGGGACGGCTGATATGAGGTTCCATTGCCTTCGTCCCTTGCAGTAAAAATTGGCACTTGCAGGTCCGCTGCTACGCTGTTCGACCGAGCTGACACCATACGGCACAGGAGGCTGTGGCTGCACCGGCATGTGCTTGTTTCGCTTCCAATCCACTCCGATGACGTAGTGCGCCTGTGTGTGACCATTCAAGTCGTGAGTTTGAGAAAGAAAGAGGCCGTGTAAGGCTGCAGGCACCGCTCAGAAGATTGGACACCAGTGCCATGGGGGAAAACAGCTGGCCACCTGTTTCGCAACCACAAGCGCAAAACACGCACCTCTGTTTTCAGCGGTTTCACCAAGTGACTGGCAATGAAGCCTGTAGCAGTAGTGCGAAACCGTCAGTGGATCACTGAGTAGTGAGTTGACGCCAGAACCAGGCGCACTGTCCAGTGGCACGGCACCGTGCCAGCACCGCCGCCGAACTAAAATGCCACCTTTGCTATGAATGCATGCGGTTTTTGATGTTAGTTGAACACACGGTGCACATGCATTGTAATCGAAAGGAAGGAGTCTCGATACACATCAGGGGTAGGTTCTGAAAGCGCGTTGTTTAAAGCAGCCAAAGAGGTCGACCACTCACCGCCTGCACCCGTCACGCAGATGCGCAGTTTTCTCTCCGGCCAGTAAGGCTGAAAAGAACACGTCGCCAGTTTCGAGCTCTCGTAGTACTCCTTCTGAATGGCTTCGTTGCTCGGAGTACGAACTGTACACCGCTGAGCATGAACTCTGATCCTGGACTCTGCCAACTGAGCGAACTCTGATAAACTGAGCGAACTCTAATAAACTGATGCATGAAGAATTGAGGAAAAACTGAGTGCCAGCGGGATTCTATTAGGCATATCTAGTGTCGGTACAACTAGGGTTGATCAATTGATGACACTTAATCACCCCTAGTATAACCCAGCTTATTCCTCGAGTGATGTAGGAGTGATTACGCTTAATCATTCCTAGCTGATGCTAGGGGTGCTTAGCGCAATGCGTGCCCTGTGGCTACCTTTGATAGCAGCGCGCTCCAGGTGGCGCTCAGCAGGCCTTGGCAATGAAGCAAAGCAGCCCGGTCCAATCTCAAGGAGAAACTTTACTCTGATAGGTTTTGTTGCCGCTCGGCTTATGTGGTGCTTCCACTAGTTGGCTGTGTCGCTCAGCGGCCTTTGCAGTCTTCGTGCCAGCTTCGTACTCGGCCTCTTGCCCACATGATTCGGTAGCGATCACGCATTTGCAATGTACGAAGCCTCTCGTGCAGCTCAATAGTGCTGTACCGGTCGCAGAGGCCAAAGCCTGCCAGTCTGGGCTGCTGTTGACCTGAGGAGCACACGCCCCTTGGCGCGCAGCGATGCTCCGAACGGTACCAGCAAGAGTCCCGGGATGGAACACAACTGCATGAAGTGCCGCTGGGAGCCTGCCTCGCTGCGCCGGAAAGCGAAGGTGAAAGGAAGATGGCCATCCTCGCAAGCTCGCCACGTGCTGCCTTATCGCAGGTGCATGTCCGCTGCCCTGCGCTGGCGACTGGGGATCCGTGACCGCAGCAGATGGCCCCGCAGCAGCACGCAGGCGCTGCGCAGCAGTGGGTCCCCCAGCTGGGCAACAGCAGCGGCGAGCGCGCCCAGCCACTCACCCGCCGGCCGCTCGAGGAGCTTCTGACCGCGCTGCGAAAGGTGAGCTGCTGCGATCATGCAAAGCTACTGGAAGTCCTGCTCATGTCAGGTTATAAGAGATTGCGTACACGAGCCGGCGACTGTCTCACCTCAACCATGTGTGCTTGCCGCAGGGCGCCAATTTGTGGAAGCATGGGCGGCAGGGCAAGCCCAAGGTGCGACCTGCTTGTCAAGCTGCCAGCCTGCCGCTGTGACAGCCAGCCAGCCGCGCGTCAGCCTGCCTGCGCCGCGCTGAGCATGCGGCAAGGCTTTAGGATGGTGCAGGGCATCATGTGCAAGGTGCATGCTGAAGATCTATGCTCTCGAAAACGGTGGCGCACACATGTGCACCAACGTGAGGCGTCTCTGCCCGCCGCAGGTGCACCTGTTCCACGTCACGGAGAATGACACGCGCCTCACGTGGATGTCGAAGGACAACCGCAACCGCAGCATCAGCATCCAGGACGTCAAAGACGTGCGCCACCCGCCGCTGGACCTCCTGCATTGCTCACCGTGATATCCTGCATGCATGTTTTCGCTTGCCGCCGCTAGCCAATGCGGAGCTGCTGCTCTGAACCGCCGTCCCTCGTCCGCCGCACTAGCATTGTCGATTGCGATGCCGGCTCAAGCACGGCATCGGCTGCACGTCGCTCAAGCCACCCAGGGACAACCCAACCCTGGAAACTGCATGCCATCTTGAGGATGCACCTGAGCGCTGACTGCGCCCCTGTCTCTGCCCGCAGCTGATCCACGGGCAGGTGACGGATGTGTTTGCGCGGCACGCGGAGCCGGCGCGCGCCCACCTGTCCTTCTCGCTAGTGTATGAAGAGGACGGCGCGCTTCGCACGCTGGACCTGACGTGCGAGACGCAGCGCGACTTCGAGTACTGGTACTTCGGCATCCAGGTGGGGCCGTTGGGGCTGTTTTGGCAGCGCCGCTCCTGAGTGACTGGGCGGTGCAGCTGCCGTGACAAGGAGCAGCAGCCGAGCGGAGTCGCCGGCGGGCAAGCGCGTGTGCATGCAAAGCGCAGCCCTGGGCTCTGCGTCAGAGCACACGCTGGCTTGAGCGTGGCAGCGCCTGACGTGGCAGCTGTGGCTAAACCCTAAACCCTGCATGCAGACACTGTTCGAGCACCTGCACACGCGGGCGGGACCAGCGGTGGCGCCCTCGGCGGACTCTTCCACGCGGCAGGCGGCGCAGAAGGCGGCGGCGGCAGCGGCGGGCCGCACCGGACCCCTCGGCCCAGAGTTCTCGGCGGCGGCAGCGGCCGCAGCAGCGCCAGCTGGCGCCCAGGAGCTGCCGTCGCCGCAGGCGGCCGCCGTGCCGGACAGCGCCGCCTCGCACAGCGGTGGCGGCCCGGTGAGAGCGGGGCCCCTGCAGCAACTGCTGTGGCAGCGGATGTAAACACGTGTGTAGTAGAAACACTGCAGCGACGCCTGCAGAGCTTGTGCATGCCTCCCTCCCTGGCCCGCGCGTTGCCTTGACACCCCTGAACTCCACCAGCTTGCGAATCTGCACCACCCTGCGCTCTGGACTGCTGCCGCAGTGGCGGGCGGCGTCCGGCACTGCCAGTGGCAGCGGCCGCGGCGGACACGTGCCGGGCGACTGCTATGTGTGGGGCTCCACGGCGGTGGCGGCGGGCGGCACGGCTGCCGGTGCCGCTGCGTCGCCGTGGCAGCACTCGCTTTCGCCGGTGCTGGTGGACGATTCCACGCACCTGGACGTCCGCTCGGTGGGCGATTTCACTGATATCATATGGCGGCAAGCCTGGAAATTGCTCGAGAATATTACAACGGTTCCGTGAGTAGCACTCGCCGTCGCCGGTGCTGGGTGGACGACTCCACTCCACGCACCTGGACAAACGCTCGGTGGGGATTTCGTTCCTTGTGCAGGGATCTCACAGGTTGAACCGAGCTGCCACATGGTCCAGGAGAGAGATCGGCAAGGTTCAGTTCTCGCTGTCGCCCTGGAGGGCAACTATACAAACCCTAAACCCTAACACACACACCTGTGCGCGCGGGTCATGGGTCTTGGAGCCCTGCTGTTTCTTTCGTGATTTGGTGAAATTGTCCTTTAGAACAACAAAAGGCTTCAGAAGTTTGTTTTGAGGAGGCTTGAGAAGTCGGCTGCAAAAGAGGCCTGCGAGGGCTGATTTCGGTTGCTTCTGCCAATCTGTGCCAAATATCCGAAACATGCGAACGGCAAGCCGCGTTGCACTTCAATGTGAACTCTTGCCTTGTCCGTTTGCAGATGGAGGTGGGGCGCACGCTGCGTGGCCTGCTGACGCACGGAGGGGAGTTGTACACTTGAGAGCGTCGAAAACTCTGGCAGTGCAGAACTGCACGAGCCGATCCTGATCTCCGAGCCGCATTTACGTTGGGCACAGGTGGCGGTGGGGCGCGGCCACGCGGGGATGCTGACGCATGGCGGGGAGCTGTACACGTGGGGCGACGGCGGCGGCGCGCGGCTGGGGCACGGCCATGGCGCGACCGCCGGCACGCCGCAGCGGGTGCACACGCTGTGGGGCGCCGCCGCGACGGCCGTTAAGTGCTCCGATTCCGCGTCCGCCGTCATCTCCCAGGTGCCGCCACCCTGCTTTGCCTGCAAGACAGCGACGCTAAAACCCTAAACCCTAAACCCAGGCGAACCTCCGGCGGCACTCGCTGCCTGGCACCGCTTACGATGCTGAGCCGGTGCCGGCTCCACACTCGCCTTGCGCAGAGGTGGGCATGTATCGAGCCTGAAGCGCAGCCTCAACAGGTCATCTGAATACCCCTGTTGCTCAGGAAGGAAGCCTGTACACGTGGGGCGACGGCGCGGCGGGTCACCTGGGCTACGAGCACCCTTCCCGCCAGTACATCCCCCGCCAGGTCGGCGGCCTGCTCGCACATCATGTGGTTGCCCAGGTGTGCCGGGGCTTTTAGGGTTTAGGGTTTAGGGTTTAAACCTAACCCTAAACCCCTTCCGTGCAACCAATTGTGTGAAGTCATGTGTGCAGCCACATGTTCGTGCGCCCGATGCTTGATCCGCGCACCGTCATCTAGCTGCCCGCACGCTGAATCTGTGCCCACTCTGATGTTTCACCCCTGCTGGTATCCTCTGCTGCGCCCTGGACGACAAACCTGCTGCATGCACTAGAGCCAGGGGTTGCCAGGCTGAGGACTGAGGACCCGGACTTCGAGTGGCTGTGCCGTTCCGAGCGCGGCTCTGAGCGCGGCTGGAGCCAGAAGCCTCCTGCGGGTTCTGCAGGGATCGTTTTCAGCAGCCACTCGCCCTTCGGCATCGTTTTCCTGCACCAACACACTGCATTCCCCCCACGCAAGGTGTCGTGCGGCGCCTTCCACATGGCAGCGGCCACTGCGGGCGGGCAGCTATTCACCTGGGGCGACGGCTTTGGCGGCAAGCTGGGCCATGGCGACAGCACAGCGTGCGCCCTGCCACGTCGCGTCGCGGCATTATCCAGCCTCCAGGTGACCTGTCGACAGCCAAGCTGCCTCATCCAAGCTGCTTAGGCATGACCGTCATAACGAACCAAAAGCCTGCGCCGACGAGGTGGTGCCGCCACTGTGAGCTGGGAATGCAGACTGCCGTGTCATGCCGAGGCACGGCCGGGCGCTGAGCCCTGGTTCTAGGAATGCCCACTCTGCTGGACCCCTGCCGGAGCCCTGCTCCTGGCGCGGTCGGCTGAGTGCGCGCGCCCCCTAAATCCTAAACCCTAAACCCTGGCGCCGCAGGTGCTGGGCGTGGCGTGCGGGACGTGGCACACCGCCGCGGTGGCGTGCGAACGCGAGCGCGGCAGCTCGCCCGGTGACGCGGGGCACTTCACGCCGGCGCAGGCGCCGGCCGGCAAGACGGGTGGGCGCCGCGCCTGCTGAGCAGGAGCATCAAAGCACAGGGGACCGGCGACTGATGGGAGACTTCTGGCTGCAGCGCCGGGAGCAGGATGGACGGCTGCAATTGTGGCATGAGCATGCCGGGGGACGCACATGCTGGGGGGCGCGTTTGTCTGTCGCCTGCGAGTGTAGGGTTGGTCTCAGTGAACTCCCAGCACCACACGAGTACCTTCTCTCAGCGCACCCCATTCCCAGCTTCGTCTTTTGTCTGCGTGCTCCACAGGCGTGCCAGCCGCCGCGTGCGGACGCCTGTACACGTGGGGCGGCTGCTTTGCCGGCAAGCGGGACACACACCGTGGCGCGCTGGGCACCGGCGACGAAGCCGGCCGCGCCACACCCACCAGGTGCCTCGAGAGCTTGGCTCTGTGTGGCGGCTCTGTGTAGTGGAGCTCACATCAGGACGCAACAGTTGGTTTTCCGAGGAGCAGCGGCTCCTTGACCATGGTCAGTTCACAGCCGGTGACAGGGGCTTCAGCATCGCGTGAAGCAATGCTCAACGACGTGCGATAGCGGGGGAATATCAAAATGCTGTGTGCCGCTTGCGAATATAAACCCCGGACCGCCAGCCGTGCGTGTGGCTGCAGGCGGCTCTCGCAGCTCAGCACCGCCATAGGGTTTATTGCTGTGCGCTGGCACAGTTCAACGCAGCATCTGGGTCAGGTGCCTTACAGCCGGCAGCCCTGCAACACCAACCTTGCACTGCCCTCGACCTGCACCATATGCTCCAATGTCTCGCATGACTCTTGATGATGCCATGCTGCAGGGTGGGCAGCAAGCTGGCGGCCGGCGGCGCCTTCAGAGCCCGTGTTACGGAATCGTATATGTTGTGGACTGTGCTGTGGTTCCATGAGCGGCAGGGTGGGCGACGGTGCCGGTGCGCCTGGCGGACACCATGCTGTTGTGATTGTGATGGCATTCTAGAGTCTTGTCGATATCCTTTGCGGTGCAGGACGCGCGGTGCTGTTGCTGCGTTGGGCAGCGGCTGGCATGTGAGAACACATCTCTGACCTTCGCTGTTGCTGACACTTGTGACACCTCTGAAACCGACAGCCCTTGCTGCAGGGTGGGCGGAGGCCTCGAGGGGCTGCCGGTGCGCCAGGCGGCGGCGGGCGCCGCCTTCACCGTCGCGCTCACAGCCGACGGCCGTGTCTTCCAGATGGGGAGCACCGGCGCGTCTGGCAAGGCCAAGTGGGAGGGCGCTCTGTCCCCCGAATGGGTGCGCCTCGTGCATGCTGCCGAGCCCTCTTCATGCATGCTGCACGTGGAACGGGTCGTGAGGCATGAGCACGTCCATGGCTTCCCAGAGCTTATACGCCCTGTCCTCTCTGCCCATCCCGCTGTGGCAATGCGCCCGCTGCTTGTGGCCAACCGCAGAATCGTGCCGAACTCCATATCTCCGCAGCACCCGGCAGCTCATGGTCTAGATGTCAAACTGTGTACTATATCATGTCCACAAACGCAGTGACGTCACATCAAACCTGCATGACCTGCCGCAGGTGGGCGGCGCGCTGGCGTCCTATGCGGTCGAGCGTCTGGCGGCCGGGGGGCAGCACGTGTGCGTGCTCGCGGCCCCGAGCGAGCCACAGCTGCGGCGGCCCAGCAGCGGGCTGGCTGCGCCGCCGCCGGCGCCGACGCGGGTGGTGCTGGCCTGGGGACGCGGCGGGCAGGGGCAGCTGGGCTCAGGCGCGGCGGTGGACTCTGTTGTGCCGCGCATCGTCAGCGGCGGCCTCAAAGGCCGCCACATCCTCCAGGTACTGCAGACGCAGATGCGCTTCCAAAGGAATCACTGCTTCGAAGTGATCCGTCGAGGGATCCGCCAGTTGGCCATGCCACGGTATGTCATCGTACCGGACACCAACTCCGCCAGGTCGCGTGCGGCAGGAACCCCAAAGTGATGGTGTTGCTCACTCTTTGCAAGGTATGAGCTCGCTGCGGGTTTCTCTGCGGGTTTCTCCTCACAGTGCATTGTTGCGGGATTGTAAAGCTGTTGCGGGATTTTGAAGCTACGATAATCCCCTCCCAGGTCGCATGCGGCGGGGACCACACGCTGGCGGTTTGCCAGCACGAGGTGGGCGCAGCGGCGGCTTCCCTCGGCGCCGACCGCCGAATGCTGGGCTCCTGGTCGAAGCGCCGCGACCCTGGACTGTCCATCGAGGTGCCGCCGACTGCCGGCGGCGGCAGCCGCGACCCCTTCGGCGCCCCCAGCGCCGGGCTGCCGCTGTCAGCGTCGGCATCGGCGCTGCCACGCGACTCCATGGACCGGCCGCCAGGTGGGGTGTAAAGTTTAGGGTTTAAGGACCAGTGTCCAATCCTATCGGGAGGAAGTTTGACAACCGGGAGGAAGGGTCTTGTCCGGGTTCTCTGCGATCTGTACGATACCAGCGGCAGCAAAGGCCTACACACTACGCCGTCAAGGCGGACCTCCCCAGCACCCATGGCAAACCCGCGCTGCTGGGCTGCATAATTGCTGCCTGCCGCAGGCTCCACGGGGGTGGCGAGTCTCCATGCAGATGCGGCCTGCTCTGTGGCCATCACATCAGCTGCCACACTTTTGAGCTCGGCTGCAGCCTTGCTGGATCGTGGCGTCCAATCTCCCAGCCCTGCCGGGCAACTATTCTTCTTCTTCCAACCCAGGCTTTGATGCGGACTCGCGGCAGTCGACGCCGACGCCGGTGAGAGCGCCGGCCGCGGACTTGTCGACGCGCCAGAGCTCCACCAAGCCCGCCACCATCTGGCAGTACGCTCGCAATGCGGTGTCCATGCGCGACAGCAGCGGCAGCGGCGCGGCCGCGGGGCAGACGGCAGCGGCAGGCGCGGCCAGCGGCCGCCGCAAGCCGCGGCGTCACACGTCGCTGGACGCGAAGGGCGGCGACGCGTCCGCCGGCGGCGGCGGCGGCGCCTGGAAGGCCGTGGCCTCCCGCCGCCCCGCACTCAACGGCATCGCCTTTCTGGGCGCTCGTCGCGTGTCCGAGCCTGGCGGCGCCACAGGTGCGTCCCAAGCGCTCTAGGGTTCCTGGTGCAAGCCTCCTGCAGAGCGCCAGAGCGTTGTGCTGCTGAGTTGCTGCCCCATGCTGATGGAGTGACGGACACCGGCCAGTAGCCGGTGAGGCACGGGACAGGCATTCCGCGATCAACACTGAACAAGGACAAGCACTGGGCTTCAGCCTGCACAAGCCTTGCCGTTTCTCGTTCGTCAAGCCGCAAAAGTCATGTGCCCTGAGCTGATCAGAAGCTGCCATGAGGCGGGCCGGCTGTCCTGTGGCGACCTGCCGCACCTGGCGACGGCGTCGTCCGCCTTACCGGATTAAGAGGTGACTCCGAGCTTTGCCTGTGCTGCCTGGCAGGCGGGCTGCTCAGCGGCGTTGACGCCGCCCGTCTGGTCACCGATCAGGCTTCGCGCACATTGACTGCGTGCTCCCTGCCTCACAGGCCGGCTGTCCGGCGGCGACCTGACGCGCCTGGGGACAGCGCCCTCCTATCAGGCCCTCCTATCAGGCCCTCCTATCAAGCCCTCCTATCAGGCGCTTGATACGGTGTCTTTCTCTCCTTCCAAACTCGCAGGCCGGCTGTCCAGCGGCGACCTGCCCCGCCTGGCGACGGCGACCCCCCTGTCATGAACCTGTTTGGGCGACCAGGCTTGTGCACACATCCAGCAGTTTCCATCCTTCGTTTGCAGGCCGGCTGTCCAGCGGCGACCTGCCGCGCCTGGCGGCGGCGCCCTCCGCTGCCTCCTCCGTCGGCGACAGCTCCCAGCACGGCAGCGTGCGGCAGGACTCCGCTGCCTCCCGCCTTGGCGTCGACATCGGCCTGCAGGTGGGTTAGGGTTTAGTCCACCTGGGGCGATGCAGGTGCGAACGAACCTGGACTGGTATGGGAGTGGGATTTAGGGTTTAGGGCACCAGGGGTGGCGGCGGTGTCAGTCAGCATCAGGCGGCGCTTGTTGCGCGCCACGCAGCCCTGCACCGCTCACTGTGAACACGGCTGCACCGCCTGGTCAGCTGGTCGTTCCTACGTTGCAACACATATGTGGCCTGACTGCCAGCGTCCGTGCCGGCAGCCGCGGTAAGACGGGGGGAAAACTAAATCACCAGCTTTGCGGTCATGTCCTCAAAAACGAGGCGTTTGTACAAAAGTACATCTGGCATGCTGCAGGATGCACGGCGGGAGCAGTACGTGGAGCACCTGGAGGCCAAGGTGGCACAGCTGCAGGAGCTGCTGCAGCAGGAACGGCGGCGCGGCGGCGGCGGCGGCGGCGGCGGCGGCAGCCACGACGCCTCCTGCTGGCGCGGCGGCACACGATCGGACGGCGGCCGCCCTCCCAGCAGCAGCACGGATGTGCAGCGCGCCTTTGCAGCGGCAACAGCGGCGCGTGCCAGGACAGCGGCCCGCTCTGGCAGCGGCAGGCAGCGCGATTCTGCTGGGGAAGTACCACTGCCGCCAGCGGCGGCGGCTACGGGTTGCGACGGTGCAGAAGCGGACGCCCAGGCCAGGCCGCAGCAGTCCCAGGACTTGGGCCTGCGCCAGCACTATGGCGGCAGCGGAGGCGGCGCAGAAGGCAGCAGTGCTGTACCGGCGGCGCGCGACACGCTCGGCGGCGCGCCCCCGCAGGCGAACTGCGGGCGCCATGCCTCAGAGCAGGTGCTCCACTCCTGCTGTTGCGCTATGCTGGGAGCAAGGCATTAGGGAAGCCGGGCAGAACTGAAAGTCTAGCTGTCATCGGGCCTGGCTTCCCCAAGTCGCATGCTCCCTCTCAGGATGTGTCGCTTTGGCCGCTTCTGCCTCCGCATTGCGTGCACACATGCTTGGCAGTCGACAGTGCAGTATA
>JAABUM010004362.1_pt1 | contig 16089 bp, 13 predicted proteins | sample 5559161 | NCBI WGS metagenome assembly JAABUM01 (sample SAMN10711868, study PRJNA513369) | rock metagenome | isolation source: Antarctica rocks | place: Antarctica: Victoria Land, Siegfried Peak nord
CCGGCGGTCTACCGGATACGACAACGGGGCCGGGCCGAAGCCCCGCCCCGTCTCATCAACAAAAGGGTGGCCGTGCACCCTCCCTCGATAGAACTGCTCCAGCTTTTCCCAAGCGCTCAGCTCAAGCCCAGCGACCCCACGACACCCGGCGAATTCCCCTTAAGGCTGCTACCTTCCGGTCCTGACCTGGTTCGGGGCACGCCGCCGCGCGGGACTCGGCTCTCAACACATCACAAACGGGACAGTCCTACAACCGCTTACCTCAAGAGGGAATTCGACCCCGGTAGAGCGAGTTCCGGGTTACAGGGTATCGCTAACTCCCCATCTAGCACAGCCGATTGGAAGTGTAACGAATCGACGGAAGGCTGTCAATTTCTGCCCATCGATCACGCCGCCCGGCGCGCGCGGGTACAATGCCCGCACCGCGACGTGTTGCCGCCCCTGCGGTGGCGGGCGGCATCGATGCGGGCTGAAACGCGATGAACCGATAGCGGAGGTACACGATGCTCGGCGCTGAGGTGGCGGCGCGGTTGCGCGCAGCGGGGGAACGGCAGATGCCCGCAACGATCGAGTTCTGTCGGCGGCTGATCCGCCAGCCGAGTATGCCGGGCGAGGAAGGGGCACTGGCGGAGCTGGTGCGCGTGGAGTTCGGGCGGCTCGGCTACGACGATGCCTGGATCGATCGGGGCGGCAACGTGATCGGGGTGATCCGGGGCACCGGCGGCGGGCGTTCGCTGATGCTGAATACCCACCTCGATCACGTCGGGGTCGGCGACCCTGCCGAGTGGCCGCACCACCCCTTCGCCGCCGAGATCGTCGCTGGCGTCCTCTACGGACGCGGGGCCAGCGACATCAAGGGGGCGCTCGCGCCGCAGGTCTACGCCGCCGCCGTGCTGCGCGAGGCCGGGCTGCGCCCCGCCGGCGATCTCTTCGTCACGAGTGTGGTGCAGGAGGAGGTCGGCGGGTTGGGCGCGCGCCTGCTCGTCGAGGACTTGCGCCCGGATGCGGCGGTCCTCGGCGAGGCGACAAGTAACAATATCCGGCGCGGCCATCGCGGGCGGGTCGGTCTGTGGGTCGAGTTCACCGGGGTCGCCGCACACGCCAGCGCGCCGCAACGTGCGGCGAATCCGCACTACGCGCTGGCCCGCTTCCTGCGCAGCCTGGAGACGCTGCCGATGCGCCCGGACGCCACGTTCGGCGGCTCGACCGTCGCCCCGACGATCCTGCACAGCAACAACGAGAGCGGTAACGTCATCCCCGATGGGGTGCGCCTGGCCCTCGACTGGCGCAATGTCCCGTCCGAATCGGCGGCGGAGGTCGTGGCGACCGTGCAAGCCCTCCTCGACCGCTCGCTGACCGACCGCGTGACCGCGCGGATCGTGCGGGGCGAGGAGACGTTGCGGACCTATACCGGCGTGGAGGAGCGCAGGATCGGCGAGTCGCTGGCCTACGAGGTGCCCGCCGATCATCCGCTGGTGGTGGTCGCGCAGGGGACGCTGGCGGAGCTCTACGGGCGTCCGGTCGAGATCGGCACCTGGAACTTCGCCACCGATGGCGGCTGGTTCATGCAGGCCGGGATCGAGACGATCGGCTTCTCGCCCTGTGTGGAGCATTTCGCGCATACGATCCACGATCAGATCGCCCTGCCGATGTTGCAGGATGGGCTGGTCAGCTATGCGGCGCTCGCATTGGCCCTCACGGAGGGGGGGGGCGCGGCCTCACGCTAGGAGGCGGGTCAGGCCCCAGCCGAGCAGCGCCAGGTGCGCGGTCCAGGCGATCGTGCGCGGCCAGTTCGTCGCCACCAGCCGCGCGATCACGGCCCTGTCGTGGCCCGCGCCGAGACGCTGATGGAGCGGCACCGCGAGGCCGAAGGTGCAGGCCCAGGTGCCGAGCGCCAGCGCGAAGCCGAGCCAGGTCCACGGCGCGACAAAGCCGACCGGGTGTCGCCAGATCAGCAGCCCGGACAGGCCGAGGTCGAGGAGCATCGGCAGCGCCACGACGCGCGTGGTCAGGGCGCTGTGTCGCTCGTGATAGCGGAGGAAGCCTGCGGTGCCCACCTCCGCGAGGAGGGGGTAGTGGACGATCTGGACGAACCAGATCAGGCCGCAGAGGTAGCCGTTGAGCAGCAGATCGAGGACGAAGAAGGTCGTCGGCGCGGTCATCGTAGTCGTCCCTTGCGCGTCGTGCCGCGCCCGATTCAGCGTCGGGCGAGGCACGACGCCTTCTTGCCACTGGCCTGTCGTCCGACTAGGACCGACCGCCGAAGCCCGGCTCTTCCGGCAGATGATAGTGTCCATCGATCAGTCCCGGCGCGGTGCCGTCCGCTGCCGGGCCGCTCTCCAGGAAGAGGGCGTTCGGCAGCGCGGCCAGGACGTGCAGGTGGACCCCCCCGCCGTGCGAGGCGTAGGGGACGCCGAACGTGTCCGCGAGCAGGCCGATCTCCAGGCATTCGGTGACGCCCCCGGCGCGGCGAAGGTCCGGCTGGACGATGTCCACGGCGCGGCGCTCGAAGAGGGGCAGGAACTGGCGCTTGCCGAAGTTGTTCTCGCCGGATGCGATCGGGATCGTCAGGGCGTGCGCCAGTTCGGCGAGGCCATCGGTGTCGTCGGCGCGCAACGGCTCCTCGAACCAGAAGCAGCCCAGCTCCTCGTAGATGCGCCCGCGCCGCAGCGCCTCGTGCCGCGAGAAGACCTGATTGGCGTCCACCATGATCCGGGCGTCCGGGCCGACCGCCGCGCGCACCGCCTCGATCCGCTGCACGTCCTCCGCGAGCGTCGGCGTGCCGACCTTCATCTTCACGCCACCGAAGCCGAGGGCGATCGCCCGTTCGCAGACCCGCTGCAACTCCGGCAGGTCGTAGTTCAGCCAGCCGACCATCGCGTAGGCCGGGACGCGGTCACGCTGCGCGCCGAGGAGTCGCCAGACCGGTTGCCCCGCCGCCCGTCCCATGATGTCCCAGAGAGCAATGTCGACCCCGGCGATCCCGAGGAGGGCGAGCCCGGTCGTGCCGTGATAGTCGGTCAGTTGCCAGAGCTGGTCGCGGATGCCCCGGATCAGCGTCGCGTCCGCGCCGATGAGGGCGGGGGCGAAGAGTTCTTCGACCAGCGTGGCGAGGACCGCCGGGCCGCGATCGAGCCGCCCGAACGTGATCGTGCCCTGCCCGCTAATCCCGGCATCGGTCTCGATCGTGATCTGGCACGAGCCCTGGGTATCGAGTGTCTGGAGCGCGTCGCGGATCGGCGTGGCGCGCAGGCGCGACTCGGCCCGCGCGGTGACGGCGGTGATCTTCATCTGGACCCTCCCTGACTGCTCCCTGCTGATCCATTCCCACGGTTTGCTTTGTAGCACGTCCGAACCGCCGCGTCATGCCGCGCGCCCGCGCCACGCCTTGACTGCTCGCCGGGCGATGGTAGAGTGCGGCGATGTCAAAGAAGAGCGCGTAACGCGAAGGGAGAGCCTGATGCCGACGGGTGCCGAGCACTGGAGCCGCGAGCCGGGCCGCTGGGAAGCACCCCTCGCGCCGGAAGCCTACGCGACTGTGCCGACGATCGCCACGCCGCGCCCGTCGCCGGATGGCAGGCGGGTCGCCTTCGCGCGCGCATACGACGGGCGCAACGATCTCTGGGTCGTCGATGTGGCTGGCGGCCTGCCAACCCAACTGAGCGACCGCGCGACCTTGCAGGGCGCGGACCCCAGCCAGCGTCACGCCTCCTCGATCGCCTGGACCGCCGATGGTCGAGACATCGTCTACGCTGCGGGGGACGATGGGAAGCTCTGGATCGTCCCGGCGGCGGGCGGCCCGACGCACGCGATCGATGAGGCCCCCGGCAATCACCACTCCCCCGCCGTCGCGGCCGATGGACGGCGCGTCGCGTTCGTGGCGGAGCGCGGCGAGCGCGGCGACATCATGGTGGCCGATCTGGATGGGCGCGTGACTACTATGATCAGCGTCGGCGACGAGTACGTGTTGCAGCCGCGCTGGTCGCCCGATGGCACGGCGCTCCTCTACGGGCAGTGGCCGTATTACGACATGCCCTGGGACGAGCGCGCGGTGATCGTCGCCGATCCGGCGAGCGGCGAGTGGCGCGAGATCGTCGGTGGCACGCGCGTCGTCAATGGCGATGCCGTCTGGTCGCCTGACGGGCAGCAGATCGCGTTCGTCTCGGATCGGGACGGCGAATACACCAATCTCTGGACGATCGGACGCGATGGCGCGGACGCGCGCTGTCTGGTGCGCGAGAACAACCGCCACCTGTCGCCCGCGTGGTCGCCGAGCGGGCGGCAGATCGCCTACATCCGCAACGAACGGGGCGATTGCCAGGTCTGGTGCTGGTCAGCGGGGGAGACGCGCCCGGTCACGAGCGGGCTCGGCGTCTGGACCGACCTCGCCTGGCTCGATGAGGGGCGCCTCGTCGGCCTCTTCACCTCCCCGACCCTCCCGGCGGACATCTACGTGATCGATGCGCGCACGGGCGAGCGCCGCGCGCTGACCGGGAGCGCCACCGGCGGTATCCTCGGCGGCACGCTGGTCGAGCCGGAGCAGGTGTTGTGGACCAGCACCGATGGCACCATGATTCAGGGCTACCTCTATACGCCGCGCGAGGTGCGTCCCGGTCGGCACCCGCTCGTCGTCCACATCCACGGCGGACCCGTGGGCCAGGCGCTGCCGAACTGGCAGGGGCACATCCAGTATCTCGTCGGGCGGGGCTACGTGGTGCTCGCGCCGAACTATCGCGGCAGCCTCGGCTATGGCCGCGCCTTCATGGAAAAGCTCTACGGCGATTGGGGCGGCGGCGATCTGGCGGACAACGTCACCGGGGCGGAGTTCGTGATCGCGCAGGGGCTGGTAGATCGCCGCAAGGTGATCGCGATGGGCGGCAGCGCCGGGGGCTACGGCACGCTGATCTGCATGACCAAGGCCCCGGACTTCTTCCGAGCCGGGGTCTGCCGCTTCGGGATCGCGGAGCTGGCGAGCTTCACCGACGAGACCTGGGTCTTCGAGCGCCACTACATCGCCAAGCTGATGGGCGCGCCCGGCGCGAACAGTGCCCTCTATCGCGACCGTAGCCCGCTCACCTTTGTGGACGCCGTGCGCGAGCCGATCCTGATCCTGCAAGGTGAAGCCGACATCGTCTGCCACCCGAGCCAGATGGCGATGATGCACGACGCGCTCGTGCGCGCGGGGAAGGATGTGGAGTACCACACCTATCCGGGCGAGGGGCATGGTTGGCGGCACGTCGACACGCACCTCGACGATGCGCGGCGTGTCGATGACTTCCTGACCCGCAAAGTCCTGAATCGCTGACGATGCGGGGACGGTCACCGCAGAGACGCAGGGACGCAGAGCGATGAACGAGAGAAGAAGGGACGAGAGAAGAAGGGGCGGAACAGGAGGCACAGAGACACAGAGGGGGCATGGGAGAAAGATAGGGTTGGGATGGTCCAGTCCGCAGAGGCGGACTTCGTGGCGAAGTCTTCAGCCGGGTCTTTAGACCAACGGCTCTCCCACGTTGGTGAAGCCCCCACCCCGGCTCGGCTGTGCTTGCCATCCGCCGCCCAGAGAGCACTCGTTATTAACATGGGCGGGTGCTGGATGTAATCCTCACCCCCGCCGCTTCGCGGCACCCCGCCGCCCAGCGGGCACCCGCCCCTCCGAGGAGGGGGGCATCGCAGTCGCGAATTACTAGCCACTTACTGCGACGGTGAAAAGCCCTTTCCTCAGTCCGCGTAGGCGGACCTCGTGGCAGCGTGGGCTGCCTTCAGCCGGGGAGTTTAACCCACCGGCAGCCCACGCCAACGGGGCCGCGCCCACCAACACCGCCAGCCCCGGATTCCTCTCTGCCGACTGCCGACTGTCGACTGGCGCGGCGGGGGCGATCGGTTGATCGCCCCCGCCGTCTTGTCTCAACCTGTGCTCGTTTGATCGCCGCTTACCAGTTGGTGAACGAGCCGTCGCGGCGCTTCCAGTGTGGCGCGTCCCAGATCTCGAACTGGTGGTCCTTGACGGCGTCCTCGTTGAAGGTGACGCCGAGGCCGGGCGCGGTCGGCAGCGGGAACGAGTCGCCCGCGATGATCTCCGGGAAGGTCGGGAAGAGATCGCGCGGGTAGGCGGCGGCGTTGCGTCCGTTGTACTCCAGCCCCGCGAAGTTGTTGGTGGCGGCGCAGAAGTGGACCGAGGCTGCCGTGCAGACCGGCCCGAGCGGGTTGTGCGGCATGACGTCGATGTAGTGCGCCTCCGCCCAGCCCGCGACTTTGCGGGCCTCGCTCAAGCCGCCGATGTTGGAGACATCGATCCGCGCGAAGTTGGTCAGCCCCCCTTCGATGAAAGGGAGGAACTCCCACTTGCTGGCGTATTCCTCGCCGATGGCGAACGGGATCGGCGTCATCGTGCGGAGCTGGCGGTACGCCTCCGGGCTCTGCGCGCGGATCGGCTCCTCGAGGAATTCGAGGTTCACGTCGGTGATCTGCTGGCAGAAGAGGGCCGCCTCGGCCACCGAGAGGCGGTGGTGGAAGTCGATCGAGAGGCGAATCTTCGGCCCGACCGCCCGGCGGACCTCGCGGATCCAGTGCGCGGCCAGCGCGATCGACTCGGCGGGCTCGTAGATCGCGGCGTTGCCGCCGGTCCACCCCTCGTCGTCCATCCCCACCCCGAAGCGGAGCTGTGACCAGCCGGCGTCGATGAATTCCTGCGCGCGATCGATGCACTCCGGGCCGGTCAGGCTGGCGGGGGTGGCGAAGCAGCGGATGCTGTCGCGGCAGGCCCCGCCGAGGAGCTGATAGACCGGCACGCCGAGCGACTGCCCGAGGATGTCCCAGAGGGCCATGTCGACCGCCGAGAGGGTGCCGCCGACGATCTTGCCCCCCTCGAAATAGTGGCCCCGGTAGAGGATCTGCCAGATATGCTCGATCCGGCGCGGATCCATGCCTATCAGGATCCCGGCGAAGTGCTCCAGCATCCCCTGCATCGCCAGTTCGCGCCCGGAGATGCCCCCCTCGCCGAGGCCGCTGAACCCTTCATCGGTCTCGATCTTCACGATGAAGCAGTTGCGGTGCCCTACCTTGACCGGGAAGCCTTTGACCGCCGTGATCTTCATGCTCGCCATCCTCCCTATACGCCCACCCTATACGCCCACAAGGATCGCGCCGTCATGGTGACGCGACGCGCGCTTACGATACCAGACGGACCCGCAGCACGGGGCATTCGCGAGTGCGGCAGGCCCCGACGAGGATCTGGCCCGGTTCGGCGCGATCGTTCCGATGTCGTCACGACGGTCAAGGCCGTCGTCCAACGGGCGGACGATCAGCAGCAGCAAGCCTTCGCCGCGCAGGATCCGACGATGATGTGCGAGACCGCCACCGACGACTATTACGCCCACGGGCGGGAGCTGGACGGACGCCACCTGGGTCGGCATCGGCGGCATCACCACTCACGACCTGATCCAGGCCGGGACGCAGGCGACGGTCACCGGGGGCCGGGTCCGTTATAGCGCCTGGGTCGAGATGCGGCCTCGCAACGCGCAGACGATCCCCTTCGTGGTCGACGCGGGCGACAACGTGAACGTCGCCGATCACCCGGCAGGCCGACGGGACGTGGTTGATCGCCTTCCAGAATCAGACGACGGGGAAATCGTACCGGGTGAGCGAGACCTATACTTCGACGCTCTCCTCGGCGGAGTGGGTGGAGGAAGCGCCCTCATCGGGGCGGCGTGTGGTGCCGCTCGACAACTTCGGTACGGTGCGGCGACGGCGGTCAAGGACGGCCAGCCGATCGGGATCGCCCAGGCTGGTGGCACCGCGATTACGATGATCGATCGGACCGGCCAGACCCTCGCCATCCCTTCCGCGCTCGGCAGTGATGGGGCGAGCTTCATCGTCCAAAGCGCGCCGCTGACTTCGACGATGCCCGCGAGTCCCGCGCCGCGCCGCTCGCCCCCAACGCCGACATCGCAGACGCCGTAGCTGATCGCCCGGCAATTGCCGGAGGCGCGGCAGTACACCCTGCCAGAGAACGTCGCCGCAGCGCGAGAGCGTTGCGGCGACGTTGCCTTGTATGATCCTCTTACCCACGCTCGAACGGCCTACGCCTGGATCGCCTGGAGGACGGCCTGTTGCAGGGCCGGGTCGACCAGCGCCCCCATGTGATTCACCGGGAACGTCTGATGCGACGCGCCGAATGCGTCCGGCCAGTGGCTGCTGACGGCCCCGACCGCCGAATCGCCCGCGCCGAGTTCCGCCAGGCCACCGAACCGCGCGTCCACGCCCGGCAGGCGCGCGATCTGCCCCACCAGGAACGCGCTCGCCGTCGCCAGCAGGTGGACCGTCTGCCCGGCCTCGCAGAGATAGTAGTGGATGAACGTCGGGTCGGTGCCGCCGAAGCCGACGTAGCGGACGCCTGGCAGGGCGCTTTCCCCGTCCGCCAACGCGACCAGCGTCGCGCTCTGCGGGTCCAGTTCCGGGAAGCCCGGCCCCTGCGCCAGCGTGCCGAAGGAGTGCAGCAGGGCCACGCGCACGCGATTGGCGAGGTCGGCGAGGAGCGGGTCGAGGCGGCGCTCGATCACGGCGCGCACCGGCCCGGGCAGGTTGTGGCCGAGCGTGCTCAGATCGATGGCGTTACTCAAGGTGTCGTTGTAGGCCGCCGCGAGCGCGGGCATGTACGAGCCGTGGTGGGGTGTGCAGAGGGTGATTACCTGGCGCAGGTGCGGCACCCCCGCCGCGCCGAGCCCCTTGAGCGCCGCCCGTGCCACCAGGCCGCCCCGGCTGTGGCAGAGGATGATCAGCGGCGGGACCGCCCCACCGTTCGCGGCCACATCGGCCTCGTACGGCGCGAAGACCCGCGCCTCCAGCGCGGCGAGGACGCCGGTGGCCTCGGCCACGGTGAACTGGAGGAGGTCGTCGGCGCGGCCCTGGCTCCAGGTGATGCAGGTCAGCCCGGCGTCGCCGAGGGCGCGCCCCCAGGGGGTGACACTGCCCGGCTGGTAGGGCGGGGAGGCGGCGAGGCCGCGCGCGCCCTGGGGCCGGGCGGCGAGGTCGAAGAGCCAGGTCTGGGCGGGATCGAGGCCGACCGGATCGGTCCAGTGTTGCGCGTTGCCGCCGATGCCGTGGATCAGGACGACGACCGGGGCGTCCGGGCGTCCGGCGGTGGCCGTGAGATCCGGCAACGCCCCCTCGGCGTGGCACTGCTGCTGGAACGTGTCGAGCAAGCCCGCGAAAGCTGTCTGGTCCATCGACGTTTTCTCCCCCTTCGTCTTTTTTGCCACGTTGCGAGCAATATCGGAAGGGCTAACGCAATTCTTGTACTACCGGTATGCACACCCTGACGGTGCCAGGCAACGTGCGGCGAGGGAGGGCGTTAAGTTCTGTGAAGCGGAGAGGCATCGTCGGGCAGGAGTCGATCGGCACCGTGGTCCTGGCCGGAAATCAGCGGTTGTCGGCGTCCGGTCCGCGCGTTGCCGCCATGTCGCCGTACCTTTCCAGGCGGCGTTACGGGGCGGCGTGGCCTGTGCCTGTGGGAGGAAAGTGGCGAAGTAGCTGAGCGTTTGATATGTTGCAGTAAGTGTCTATTGTTTGTGGGCAAGGGTTGGACGCCGATCGGAAAGCTCGCGACGAGCGCCAACGCTTCGGTCGCAGGGATCCGATGCCTGGGTCGTTACGAAAGACGCACCACGCGGTTCCTTGATGCGCCAACGCCTCGCCGCACGCCGGGTCTGCCGCCCCCGCGCGGCATCGAGTGGTGGCCGCAGGGGGCGTCGTGGGGGAACTATCGGCGTGCGTTCGAGGTCGTGCCGTCGGCCCTCTACGCACGCACCTCCCTGCAGGTCACGGCGCTGGCGGTGCCGCCGACGATCGTCAGCGCCTCCTGGGCGGGACTGCCGATGGCACAGCCGCACGGGCGCTTGCGACGCGGCCTCCTGCTGCTGGCGCTGTTGCTGCATCTGGTGCCGCTCACCGCGCTCTGGCTGACGTGCTTCTTCCTCTTCGCTCGCCTCGGGTTGGTGGACACGATCTGGCCGCTGATCGCCCCCGCGCTGCCCGGGTCGAGCCCCTCCTACAGGAATCCGCCGCATTCACCTCCCGCTTGCAAGCGGGAGGTGAATGCGGCGGCGTTGTCAAGCCGCGTTTCTAGGTATACATTGTAACCATGCGTAGGAACTTCGTGTACCGTCTTTATCCCACCAAGACCCAGGCATCTGCCATGCGGTGGACACTGGAGGAATGTCGCTGGCTCTATAACCACCTGCTCGAAAAGCGCAAGGTGGCGTGGGAGGAGCGGCAGGAGTCGCTGCGCCTCTACGACCAGCAGAAGTACGTCACCGGACTGAAAACTGAGCGGTCGTCGCTGCGTGTCGTCAATGCCCAGGTTATCCAGAACGTCGCCGTCCGACTCGATCTCGCTATGCACGCCTTCTTCCGGCGGGTGAAGGCGGGCGAGACGCCGGGGCATCCGCGCTTCCGGGGTGAGGGCCGTTACGACTCGTTCGCGTTTCCGCAAGCACCATCTGGTTGCACGCTGACCGGCGACCGACTCTCCCTCGCCAAGATCGGCACCGTGCGTGTCGTGCTGCACCGCCCACTGGAGGGCACCCCGAAGACCTGCACGATCCGCCGCTCTTCGACCGGCAAGTGGTACGCGATCTTCTCCTGCGAGGTGGCCGACCCGCTGCGTTTGCCCGCATCGCCCGAGCGTGCGGGTATCGACGTGGGCCTGTCCACGTTCGCCACCCTGAGTGATGGCGACACGATCGCCAGTCCGCGCTTCTTCGCCACGGACGAGCGTGCCCTGGGGGGTGCACAACGCCGACTCGCGAAAGAGGCGAAGGGGACGCCGCAGCGGAAGAAGCGGCGCAAGCCGGTCGCCCGTATCCTCGAGCGGATCAAGTTCCGCCGCCACGACTTCACCCACCAGCGCGCCCGCCGCGTCGTCAACCGCTACGGCGTGATCGCCGTCGAGAATCTGCGCCTCAACCAGATGGGGCGCGACACCCGGTTCGCAAAAGGCATCCACGACGCTGCGTGGGGTCAATTCTCCGACGCGCTGCGCGAGAAGGCAGGATGTGCCGCCCGCCAGTTCGTCGCCGTCAACCCGGCCTACACCAGTCGGGACTGCTCCGGCTGTGGGGCCAGACAGGCGCTGCCGTTGGCGGTGCGCGTGTACCATTGCCCCTCCTGCGGCCTGACCCTCGACCGCGACCTGAACGCGGCGCTGAATATCTTGGGTGTGGGGCTACACACCCTGGGCCTCGGCCCGAGAAGCCCCCGCCTTTAGGCGGGGGAGTAGTCACGTCCTGCTCTATCGCTGGGCGTACCGGCGCATCCCGCGCACCGTCGTCGAGTCGGCGCGGCTCGACGACGCAAGGCCGTTCCGCCTCCGGGCGGCGGTCGCCTTCCCCCTGTCGCGCCCCACTACCGCCACGGTCGGTGTCCTGACGTTCGTGTTGTACTGGCGCGACTTCATCACCCCGCTCCTCTATCTACGGAGCGAGTCGCTCTACACCCTGCCTTGCAGCAACTGATCCGCACCGACTGGCCGATCCTGTTGGCCGGGTCGGCGGTGATGACCGCGCCGATCATGCTCCTCTTCCTGCTGGCGCAACGCTCTTCCTGGCCGACCGAGCGTGGCACGGGCCTGGGCGGGCGCTGAGGCGACGCATACGAGCGCGGGCCGCGATCCGATCCGATCGCGGCCCGCAGCTGTGTTCAGTGAAGCGTGTGGTTAGCGCGTGGTGGTCGGTGCCGTCTCGGCGCGGACGACGAGTGCGGTGATGGTACCGCTGCTGTCGGTGTTCCCCTCGACGTGGAGGCGCATCCCCGCCTGCACGTCGCTCAGGCTCCCCTTCTTCAGCTGACCGGAGCCGCCGATCAGGTAGACGGTGCTGCTCGTGACGGTGACGGTGCTCGTCGCGCCGCTGGCGTTCGGGCCACCGGCCTGGACGGTGATCGTGCTGCCGCCGACCGCTGTGACCGTGCCGTCACCCTGCCGTCCCTGACCCATGCGTCCGGGGCCACCCTGGCCGCCCGGCAGCCCCTTGCCACCGGCGGTCGGGGTGCCGCTGCTCGGGGCGGCGCTGGGCGCGGCGCTCGGGGCGGTTCGGGCCTGCTGGACCCGCACCAGCGTCGCGGTGAGCGAGCCGTCGCCGTTCAGCGTCCCTTCGGCGTGGATGTGCGTGCCGACAGTGACCGCGCTAAGGCTCGATGCGGTGCTGCTGGCCGGGTCGCCGGTCACGTACTGCGTGCTGCCGCTGACGATGACGGTCTGCGTGGTGCTCTGGCCTGCCGGGCCCTTGTCCTGGATGGTGATCGTGTTGCCGCTCACGGCGGTCACCTGACCGTCCGCCTGCGGGGCGGTGATACTGACGAGGAGCGCGGTGACGTTGCCGCCGCTGTCGGCGGTCCCCTCGGCGCGGATGGTGCTGCCGACCTTGAGGTCGCTCAGCGCGCCGAGCGCCAGCTTGCCCGCATTACTGACGAGGTACGTGGTATCGCCGCTGACCGTGATCGTCCTCGTCGCGCCGTTCGCGGCAGGGCCGCCGCGCTGGACGGTGATCGTGCTGCCGCTGATCGCGGTGACCTTACCACCGCCAGGGCCGCCCATCGGCCCATGCTCGCCGCCTCGGCCCGGCATGGCCGCGCCCGCGCCGCCTTGCCCCGCCGCTGGTGTGCCGCTCGCCCCGCGACCCGGACCCTGGGTGGTCGGCGTGCCGCTCCCGGCGCTCGGCGTGGCGGGCGGGGCGGCGAGTGCCCCGGTCACCAGCAACGCCCCGACGCCGAGGCCGATCGCGCTCGCCGCGATCGTCTTGCGCCAGCGCACCAACGGGGAGGGGGCCAGGGGCTTCGTCACGCCCTGCGCGTCGTGCTGCGGTGTCGTCTGTCCTTCGTTCATCGGTCTACTCTGTTCCTTTCCAGATCGCTTGTCGGGACGCTGCCCTGCGGTGCCGATCGTCGCACTCTCGTGCCCGGTGGTCGATCCCACATTTTTATTCTGACAGGAGGTTCTGAATCCACCCTGAGTAGTTCCTGAAGTTCTGTTGAAGCTTCGTGCTGGGGCGGTGGGGGACGTATCGAAGATCGGTGCGGGGACTAGTGAAGGACTTGCCGTGCGGGCGCGTCTCCCCGATACTCGGCCCACAGAGCCGCGCCGTGGCGCGGGCCGATGAATGACGGAGCAGGGCGAGGGGGGACGAGGGCATGGTCCGCAAATTCGCGGTCTACAACGGCAACATTCACACGATGAATCCGGCGGCCCCGCAGGCCGAGGCGGTCGGCATGATCGATGGCCGGATCGTCGCGGTGGGGACGAACGACGAGGTCCGCGTGGCGCTGGGCGGGGGTGAGAGCCTCGATGCGGCGGGGCGGACGATCGTGCCGGGGCTGATCGACGCCCATCTGCACTTCCTGGGGCTCTCGCTGGAACTCTCGCGCGTGCAGCTGCTCGGTGTCAGTTCGATCGGCGAGGCGGTAGGGCGGGTCGCGGCGCGGGCGCACGACACCCCGCCGGACGAGTGGATCGGCGGCGGCGGCTGGAACTTCAACTTCCTGCACGACAACCGCTGGCCGACGAAGCTCGACCTCGATCTCCGGGTTTCGGCCCATCCGGTCGCGCTCTCCTCGCAGGATCACCACTCCCTCTGGGTCAACAGTCGCGCGCTGGAGGCGGTCGGCATCACGCGCGACACGCCCGACCCGGAGGATGGCCTGATCGTGCGCGACGCCGACGGCGAGCCGACCGGGCTGCTGATCGAGGGGGCGATGCGCCCGATCCGCGAGGCGGCCCCGGTGCCGACGCCCGACGGTGTTGAAGGGGCGTTGCGTGCGGGGATGCGCGAGGCGAACCGCCTCGGCCTGACCGGCGCGGGCTCGATGGAGGGGCCGGACGCGCTCGCCGCGCTGCAACATTTGCGCGCGCGCGGCGGGATGACGCTGCGGATCTACCAGAGCATCCCCGCCGACCTCCTCGACGAGGCGATCGGCCTCGGTATCCGCACCGGCTTCGGCGACGAATGGCTGCGCCTCGGCCACCTCAAGATCTTCGCCGATGGCGCGCTCGGCTCGCGCTCGGCGCTGATGCTCGAACCATACGCCGGGGAGCCGGACAACTACGGGATCGCGGTTCGCACGCGCGAGAACATCCGCGATTTGATCCGGCGCGGTGCCGAGCATCGGATCGCCTCCTGCATCCACGCGATCGGCGACGCGGCGAATCGGCTGTTGCTGGACATCTTCGAGGAGGCGGAAGCCGATGGCCTCGGTCGCGGCCTGCGCCACCGGATCGAGCACGCGCAGGTGCTGACACCGCAAGACATCGGACGCTTCGCGAAGCTGGGGGTGATCCCCTCGATGCAGCCGATCCACTGCACCTCGGACATGTTCGGCATCGACCGCTGGTGGGGCGATCGCGGCAGCTTCGCCTACGTCTTCGAGACGTTGCGGCGGTCGGGCGCGACCCTGGCGTTCGGCTCAGACGCCCCGGTGGACAACTTGAGCCCACTCGCCGGGATTCACGCGGCGGTGACGCGGCAGAACGCGGCCGGATTGCCGGAAGGGGGCTGGTATCCCTCCGAGAAGCTCTCGGCCTACCATGCGCTGGAGGCATATTGCGCGGGCGCGGCCTACGCCTCCGGTGAGGAGGCGCTGAAGGGGACGCTCGAACCGGGCAAGCTCGGCGATCTCGTCCTCCTCTCGCAGGACATCCTGGCGATCCCCGGTCCCGAGATCCTCAACACCGAGATCGGCGCGACGATCGTCGGCGGCGAGGTCGTTTATGGTGCGTAGAGTGACCGCGCGAATGCTGTCCGATCGGGACGAGGGGCCACGGGTGCCCCTTGTCCCGGTCGGCGGTTCGGCCTGGTGCGGGGGCAAGGGGCGATGAGCGAAGCGGAGCAGATCGCGCGCGTCGACCGCCCGGCCACCGTCGCCTCGCTCGCCGCCGACCTCGCCGCGCTGGGGGTAATGCCCGGTATGACGCTGCTCGTCCATTCCGCGCTCAGCGCGCTCGGCTGGGTGTCGGGCGGGGCGCAGGCGGTCGTGCTGGCGTTGCAGGCGGCGCTTGGCCCGACCGGCACATTGGTCATGCCGACCCACTCGACCGGCCTGACCGACCCGGCGGCGTGGCGGAACCTGCCGGTGCCGGAGTCGTGGTGGCCGATCATCCGCGCGACGATGCCGGCCTACGACCCGGCCACCACGCCGACACGCGGGATGGGCGCGATCCCCGATTGTTTCCGGGGTGCCGCCGACGTGCGCCGCAGCGACCACCCGCAGGACTCGTTCGCGGCCTGGGGGCGGGATGCGGCGTTCATCACCGAGCGGCACGAGTTGACCTCCGGGCTCGGCGAGGGCTCGCCGCTCGCGCGCCTTTATGAGCGCGACGGTTCGGTCTTGCTGCTCGGCGTGGGGCACGGCAACAACACGTCGCTGCACCTGGCCGAGGCGCGCGCGGCCTTTCCCGGCAAGCGTCTCGGCCAGCAGGGTGCGCCGCTGCTGATCGACGGCGCGCGCCGGTGGGTCGCGTTCGAGACGTTGGATGTCGATGCCGAGGATTTCCTGCAACTCGGCGCGGCCTTCGCGCGCGATACCGGACTGGTGCGCGCGGGACCGATCGCCGCCGCGCCCGCCCTGCTGATGCCGCAGCGGGCGCTCGTCGATTACGGCACCCGCTGGCTGACGGCGAATCGCTGAACGTGGCGCGGATCGGCTGCCCGAATGGAGGGTTGGCGCGCGGCGTGGCGCTCCGCTATGATCGACAGATGATGGTGATTCGGCGTGCGGGCGTGCCGCGCCGGTGTGGCCGCGCCACTGTAACGAGAAGCGCCGGTCCGGCAGCGTGCCCGGACACCGTGCGCTGATGCGAGAACGAGTGGAGGGGGCTGATGACGGCGAACGATGAGGCCGCAGCGAAGACCGGTGGCAAGGGGCGGGCGCTGATCAAGCCGCAACTCCTCAGCGGCTTCCGCGATTTCCTCCCGGCGCAGATGCTCCTGCGCCAGCAGGTGATGGGGATCCTGCGCGAGGTCTTCGAGCGCCACGGCTACGAGCCGTTCGATACCCCCGCCCTCGAATACGCCGCGACCCTCACCGGGAAGTACGGCGAGGACG
>JAABUM010004363.1_pt1 | contig 16085 bp, 18 predicted proteins | sample 5559161 | NCBI WGS metagenome assembly JAABUM01 (sample SAMN10711868, study PRJNA513369) | rock metagenome | isolation source: Antarctica rocks | place: Antarctica: Victoria Land, Siegfried Peak nord
AAACCTACATCAGTGCGATTGCATAACCCGCACCTTGGCCATCAAGAGAAAACACAAAAACGGCGCAATGGCCGTTTAGGGAGAAGTCTGTTCTTTTTTTCTTGACTCGCTTTATAGATGGAATTGAGCCGCTGCGAGCGCATAGCCTTCAACTTAACCGAAGCAAAGAATCTTGAGAGGCGGGCAGTCGAGCAGTCGGCTCGAATGACTTGATATATTGCACGCTAAAGAAAAAGAGCCGCGTGGTTTTGTCTTTGCTCTTCAACGTACATTGCCATTTACTTTGCCTTGCGTTTATGGCGAAGCAATATATCGCCGGACTTCAGCCGCTGCGAGCGATTAGCCTTCAACATCATCGAAGCAAAGAAAGATGAGAGACACGCAATCGAGCAGTCGGCTGCAAGGACTTGTTCGACAGCGCCATAATTGGAACGATTCAATGCAGAGCAACGTCATTTCGCCTGCGCCTTATAAGAAATACTATGGCTCCAATTGCAAATAGTATCAGACCTACCAATCCAGTTAGCAACGGATACAATATCGGGAAAATAATTGACGGGTAAATACCTGCAATGTTCGACCGAAATCCAAGATATTCCGGGTGTGCAAACGTTGCCAGCATAGTACGATAGACAGGTTCAGCACGCTCCGAATACTTAAACCATTCTTCGGTAACTGTGCCATTAGGCTGAACGAATAAGATTCTATAACGCCCGTCATCAGGATACTTTTCCCCTGCAACACGCTGCACGATGGCAAGACGCTCCTCATGCCGTTCGCGGTCTGTCAGGTTTAGAATTGCCACCCAACTATTATAACTTTTAGAATCATTATAAACGCTCACTTCAATGGGCGAAGGCAATGAATAATCTTTACCGTCAACTATGATAGAAATGGGGGCTTTGACATCAATGCTTTCATTTTTAGGCGAGGCTTCAGGTTGAAGCTCAAGATTATCGGATAGAACCACTTTATGCCCGTAGAATTCAGCACTTTTGTAATCATACTTTGTGCCGCTATTCTGCTGCACTTCATACCTTTGATACGCACGACGCCCGATTACTGCCTCAACTGCCATTAGATAGAGAGGGTAAGCTGAGAGCAGCAACAAGGTAATTCCAATAAGTAAGAGTGTTTTCATAACGCAAGCTGTCGAACGCTTATTATACGACTAATAGCCGAATAATATACCAAAATATGTGTATTATACCTCTATGTCATCGCCTAAACTAATGGATCGTGTGCGCGAGGTGGCGCGGTTGAAGCATTTGAGTTTGCGTACTGAAACGGCATATGTCAATTGTATCAGGCGTTTCATCTTGTATCAGGGTAAGCGGCATCCTGCGGATATGGGTATAGAAGAGATAAGAGAATTTCTTTCATACCTTGCGGTGGAGAGGAATGTGGCGGCTTCAACGCAGAATGTCGCATTCAGTGCTCTGCTGTTTCTGTATCGCGATGTGCTCGATATGGAATTACCGCGCATTGAAGGCGTCGAGCGTGCCAGACTTCCGGCGCGTTTGCCGGTGGTTTTCTCGCGGGCGGAAGTTCAAAGCGTGCTGTCGCATTTGACGGGCACGAATCGTTTGATGGCGAGTCTGCTGTATGGCGCGGGGCTGCGCTTGATGGATTGCCTGCGGATGCGTGTTAAAGATATTGACTTCGTTTCAAACCAGTTGACGATTCGTGAAGGCAAGGGCGCGAAGGATCGTGTGACGATGCTGCCGCAATCTTTGAAGGAGGACTTGCAACGACACCTTGCCAAAACAAAGCTTGTACACGAAGAAGATGTGCGCGATGGCTTTGGTGAAGTTTATCTGCCCTACGCGCTTGAGCGTAAATACACGGGAGCGGCGCGAGAATGGCGCTGGCAGTACGTGTTTCCGGCGGTTAAGCGATCCGTTGATCCGCGATCCGGGAAAGCGCGTCGGCATCATTTGTCGGAAACGGTCTTGCAGCGCGCTGTGAAAAGGGCGATCAGGGAAGCGCGCATAGACAAAACGGGAAGTTGCCATACGTTTCGCCACAGCTTTGCCACGCATCTGCCCGAAGACGGCTATGATATACGCACGATTCAACTTTTGTTAGGCCATGCTGATGTCAGAACCACGATGATTTATACGCATGTAACTTCTAAAAACTTTTGCGGCGTCACCAGTCCGCTCGATAAATAATGGCGCTGTTTGCGCATTACTAATGAGGCGGGAACTTTCAGGTGGATACCTGCTTGAGATATGTTGCGAAAGGTTTTGGCGTGCGCTGCACGGCGGTGGTAAAGTTAAGCGTTTTGTGTGCTGACAAATCGAGTGGCGCGAGTGTGAAAAAGCATTTCGCGCGGGTGTTATGAAGAACAATAAAGGCCGCGAATATTGTGTTGTCGTCGAAGGCGCATATTTTTCCGAGTCGGAAGCCGAACATGCTTTGCGCGATCCTTTTATAGAGGATTGGGTGGAAGAGACAGGCCGCTTTCGCATACACAACCTCGGTGAGATTGAAGTGACGCAGGGCGTTGCGCTCGGCTCTCTGGGTGTCGTCATGCGCGACGAAGAAGTGTTCGAGATCGCCAGCGCAGACCCGGAGCATCCATTGACGGAGCGCAAGGCGCGCGAGGTGGCGGAAGCGCTCAAGCGATACGATATGTTTGAAGAAATCAGAGTCGAAGCGCGCGGTGAAACCTTCGACGGCGATGCGGTTTGATGAAGTTACGCGGCACGCGTTGGTAGAATTGGTGAACCGGCGCGGTGCGATTTTGATTGACGGTTTTGTGGGGAAGAATTGACATACGCGGTTGAGCAAACAATGTCTGTGGCGGGCGCGGCGCTCGTGCTCGTCGCTTATGCGGCGCAGCATTTCGGACGTTTGTCGGCGAAGAGCGCGGCGTATCTAACGCTTAATTTCGTCGGCGGGATTTTTCTGTGCTGGGTTGCGATCAGCACAAAGCAGTCGGGCTTCATACTCATGGAAGGCGCGTGGGTTTTAATCAGCCTGAGCGGTTTGTGGCGGCTCCGGCGAAGAGAGAACGCAAAAATTTTATGAGCGTAACGGAAGAAATTGCGCGAACGTTTCTCAATGAGCGCGTGCGCGTCGTCGTCGGCGACATTACGCGGCAGGAAGTGGACGCTGTCGTGAACGCGGCGAATTCTACTTTGCTCGGCGGCGGCGGTGTGGACGGCGCGATTCATCAGGCGGGCGGCGAAATTATTTTGCGCGAGTGCGAAGAATTACGCCGCACAAGATTTCCTAAAGGCTTGCCGACGGGCGAAGCGACGATAACTTCCGGCGGCAATCTTTTGGCGCGTTTCGTGATTCATACCGTCGGGCCAATTTACGGGCGACAGGGCGGGCGCGAAGCCGAGTTGCTCGCCAATTGTTACAAAAATTCTCTCGCGCTGGCCGTCGAGCATAATTTGAAGACGATTGCTTTTCCGTTCGTCTCGACGGGCGCTTACGGCTATCCGCGCCACGAAGCGGCAGAGGTTTCGTCCGCCGCCATCAAAGAATTTCTTGGAAGCGAAACGGGCGCTTCGCTCGAAGAAGTGCGGCTCGTCTTTTTCGGTGTCGGCGATGCGGAAAGTTTTTTGAAGAATCACAAACTCGATTAATCAGAAGGATCATAAGTGGACAGATTAATGGTGCAAGCAGTTAAAGAAGCTACGCCGCAGTCAATAGATGTAAAGCGCAGATTGCCGTTGCCACTGCGCGCGTTGGACGATTTGTCATGGAATTACTGGTGGAGTTGGGCGCCTGACGGTGTCGCTGTGTTTCGCGATTTAGACCCGGAAATGTGGGAGCAGTGTGAACACAACCCGCGCCGTTTGCTGCGCGAGACTTCGGAAGTTCGTTTGACGCAGATGGCAAGTGATCCGGGCTACAACTACAGAGTGCGGGAGCTTGGCGAAAAGTTTGATCGCTACATAGACGACTCTTCTTCACTCGAAGAAAACGGGATTACATGGCAGCACCCCGTCGCATATTTTTGCGCGGAATATGGCGTGCATAATTCGTTGCCGCTTTATTCGGGCGGGCTTGGAATGCTGGCGGGCGATCACCTGAAGTCGGCGAGCGATTTGGGTTTGCCGCTCGTTGCCATCGGCTTGCTCTACCGGTACGGCTATTTCCGGCAGCGCCTCGCGTTTGACGGCTGGCAACAGGAACACTACGGCGAAAGCGATCCGGCGCAGCTTGCAATTCACGAAGCGCTTGACGAGCAGGGCGCGCCGATCTTCGTCGAAGTGTCGATGCGCGAAAGAACAGTGCGAGCAAAAGTCTGGCGCGTCGATGTGGGGCGCGTGCCGCTTTATCTGCTCGACACGAACATCGAAGAGAACGAAGAAGTTGATCGTTTAATCACGGGGCATCTCTACGGCGGCGACCGTGAAACGCGCATCGTGCAGGAAATGTTGCTCGGCATCGGCGGCGTGCGCCTGCTCCGTAGGCTCGGCATCGAACCGCATGTGTACCATCTGAACGAAGGCCACTCGGCGTTTCTGACATTGGAACTCGCGCGCGAAATTATTGAAACTCAATCCGTCGAGTTTGCAGAAGCGGCACAACTGGCGCGCGAGCGTTGCGTGTTTACGACGCACACGCCGGTTGCCGCGGGCAACGACGAATTTGATCCGCCGCTCATCGAAAAATGTTTCGGCTCATCTTACGAGCACTCGCTGCATCTTTCGCGCGCAGAGTTTCTGGACTTAGGGCGCGTCGATCAATCGAACGATGAAGAATGGTTCGGGATGACGCCGCTTGCCATCAAGATGTGCCGCTCGACCAACGGCGTCAGCCGCAAGCACGGCGAAGTTTCGCGCTCTCTCTGGCATAACATGTGGACAGAATTGCCGGACACAAATGATGTGCCGATTACTTCGGTCACTAACGGTGTTCACGCGCCGACATGGGTTGCTCCGCTCATACGCGATCTATACGAAAAGCACATCGGCCACGATTGGATGACAAGCGCGCGCGACGCCGCCCATTGGACGCAGGCAATGAAAAACATTGACGGCGAAGAAGTGTGGCGCGCGCATTGTTTGCTCAAGGAACGCCTCGTCGCGTTTATACGCCATCGCACATATCACTCGCGTCTCGCGCGCGGCGACACGCCGGAACGCACGGCACTCGCGCGCAATATGTTCGACCCGGCTGCGCTCACCATCGGTTTCGCGCGTCGCGTCGCCGCATACAAGCGCTGGAGCCTGCTGTTGACAGACCCGCAGCGTTTGCTGCGTTTAATCAACCACGCGGATCGTCCCGTGCAGTTTGTGCTCGCGGGCAAGGCGCACCCGCAGGATCAGGGCGCAAAGCTTATTTTGCAGCAACTCGCGCAGTGGAAATTCGATCCGCTGATTGTGCAGCGCGCGGTCTTTTTGCAGGACTACGATCAGGAAATCGCGCGCCAGTTGGTGCAATCCGTTGACGTGTGGCTCAACGTGCCGCGCAAGCCGCTCGAAGCTTCCGGCACGAGCGGGCAAAAGGTTGCGATGAACGGCGGCTTGAATCTCTCTGTGCTCGACGGTTGGTGGATCGAAGGCTACGACGGCACAAACGGTTGGGCGATTGGCGACGAAAGCGCAGAGTTGGAGTCAGTTGATGCAAAGGCGGCGGACGCGCGCGACGCCGAATTGCTTTACCGCTTGCTCGAAGAAGAAGTCGTGCCGCTTTATTATGACCGCGACGGCACAACAGGCGTTCCGCGTCGCTGGATCGAGATGATGATGCGCTCAATGGAAACGCTCACGCCCGCCTTCAACAGCGACCGCATGGTTGCCGAATACGCGCGCGAGATTTATTCGTAAGATAAGCTACGTTGTGGCAAGCGCGTGCGTAAGCTAATATCTCAACACACACTGAACGCATATTTGTTTTTCCGAATTGGAGAGAATATTTTAATGGAAATAAAATTTGAAACGCTCACCGACACGAAAGCGCTGGAAGATTCACTGGAGCGCTCGCACGTCGCGCCCGTCGTGTTATTCAAGCACAGCACGACATGTCCGATCAGCAGCGCGGCGTACAGGGAAATGTCGAAGTTCAACGCTGCGCCCGTCGCCCTTGTCGTCGTGCAGAGCGCGCGCAGCGTGTCGAATGAAATTGCGGAGCGCACGGGCATCGCGCACGCTTCTCCGCAGGCCATCGTCGTCCGAAATGGCGAAGCCGTCTGGTCTGCCACGCATTACGATATTACCGCCGACGCCGTGACACGCGCCGTCGAAGCTCACGCTGCCGGACAAAGCGCCGCGCAAGGATAAAGACCACATGCCGGAAAGCATTTGCGCGCGAAATTTATGAGCGACGTTATGCAGAAACGCGGAACCGCCATCGAGCCGCGCGAGATAGAACAGGAGGGCGACGCAAATCTGCGTATCCGTTGGGCGGACAATCACGTTTGTCATTACAGCGCGCCCGTGCTTCGCCGCTCATGCCCGTGCGCGCAGTGCGTCAACGAATGGACAGGGCAGCGCACGCTCGAACCGAAAAACATTTCCGATGATTTGACGATCAAGGACATCAGCATCGTCGGACGCTACGCACTGACTTTCAAGTGGAGCGACAATCACGAAACAGGCATTTACAGTTTTCGCCTGCTGCGTGAACTGTGCGAAATCAAAGATGAATGACGCGAAGAAAATTCTGGTGGTCGAAGACGATGATGTGGCGCGCGAGTTAGTTCGTATGGCGCTTGAGCGCAAAGGCTACATTGTGGTGACGGCGGAAGACGGCCTACGCGGATATGACGCGGCGGTGAGCGTGCGTCCCGACCTGATTATCACGGATGTCAACATGCCCGCCGCCGACGGCGTGCATTTGGTGCGGCGCGTGCGCGACACGCCGGACATCGCGGAAATTCCAATCATAGTCACGACCGGCTACGGCACGGGCAACGCTTCCCTGACGCTTTCGCAGGGCGCAACCGCATACGAGCCGAAGCCGATTGATCCGGCGAGTTTTCTTGCGACAATCAAACGCTTATTAAGCGACAATGAGAGATGAGCGAAGAAGAACAAAATAAAAGAATAGCAAAATAAAACTGCGTTGTTGTCAAACGGGCGCGTCTCGCCGCTCATCAATTATTCGGACAAGGGTTTAGAACATGACGGAAGCCATCGGGTGGATTAGCTCTTTGATTTTGCTGCTGACCATCGGCAAGCAAGTTTACAAACAGTGGCAGGAAGGTTCGAGCGAAGGCGTCTCGAAATGGCTTTTCGTCGGCCAACTCGCGGCGTCGCTCGGCTTTACGATTTATAGTTGGCTCGTTCATAACTGGGTCTTCGTCGCAACCAATGCACTGATGCTCGTCAACGGAATGGCCGGTCTTTCACTCGTGCTGTATCATCGCCGCCGCGAACAGCGCGAAGGCAAAAGCGCGAAAGAGAAAAGCAGCAATCTAACAACCGAACGCGCCTGATGAAAACGCGCTCGACGAAAACGCTTATGAGCCTCTGGAACATACTCGCCCGACGCGCGCTGAAAAACGTTTTCCCGTCCAACGAAATGGCTATCGCGAAAAAAGACTCTTCTATAAAAGATACGTCTATGCTGATTGAACGCCTTCTTGCGCTCGACGATCCGGCATCGATACATGAAGCCATCGACAATCTTTCCAAACTTGAAATAAAAGAACTCGCGCGCGAAGTATTGCGCAAGCGCGCGGATGAAGCCATCGAAGTTTTGCAGACATGCGATTCGTGCCATGAATTGCTTGCGGGCGGCGGTTACGATCCAATCGAATTGCTCGAAACCTTGCGAAATAGCATCGGCGAAAAATCAGCGCAAATGGACATCGACGCCAGCGGGCGCGGTGGCTCGCAAATGGGACAGGGCTACGAAACACGCATACGCTTTGGCCCCGTTAATTTTCTCGCGGGCACTTCGCTCGACGGCATGACGGTGCGCGAAAGCCAAATCCAAGTCATCCTGCATGAACTCGCGCACGCCGCCGGTGACGTGATTCCGCCCGACGGCAACAACCCGGCGGAGAGCCTACGCAACCAGCACCGCGTCACACGCGCCTGTCTGCCGGAAACGTATGAAAGAATAGGAAGACAGTATTCAGGAGTCAGAAGTCAGGAGTCAGAATAAAAACACCCCAGAACATGTGGAGCATGAGCGCCGTAAACGCGAACGCATAATGTGCCGATGAAAAGTTATCCCTACTTCATGCTGACTTCTGTCTCCTGACTTCTATTTTCATGTCTTCTGTCTACTGACTCCTGTATACTGCTTTTATGGATGAACGAGATTTTTTCGATGAGCGGCAGGAAACAAAGCGCGCGAGCTTTGCGTGCCCGCATTGCCGCGAGCGTGCCGATTATGATGTGCGTTGGCTAAAGCGCACAAAAAAAACTTCCTTGCCGCGCGGAGCAGGCGAACAAGACCGCGCGCGCTTCCAGAAATCCCGCGACTACATGGTGCGCATAGACGATATGCTCGCTTGCAAAAACATGCGCTGCCGCCGCCGCTTCGACATTCCCAACTCGCAATCCGTCGTTTTTATTTGAACGGTCTTTCGTCGCTTCGAGCGCGACGGCGGAAAGGAGCGATCAGCATGTCATCCGAGTTAAAACAACGCTACAACCTCGAAGAATATTTCGCGCTCGAACTTGCTAGCGAAGAAAAGCACGAGTATTTCAACGGCGATGTCTTCTGCATGAGCGGCGCTAGCCCTAATCATTCGCAGATCGAAGGCAATCTCATCACGGTGCTCAACAACACCTTGCGCAAGCGAGGTCGTCGCGTCTTTACGTCCAACCTGCGCATTAAAGTTCCCGCTGCTCCGCCGTACCGTTATCCTGACTTGACAGTGTTATGTGACAAGCCTGTTTACGAAGAAATCGGCGGCATCGACGCGTTGATTAATCCGACGCTGATGATCGAAGTATTGTCTTCTTTGACGGAAGCTTTTGATCGCGGCGATAAGTTCACTTATTACAAATCCATTCCGGGCTTCCGTGAATATCTGCTTATCGCGCAGCACAAGCCGCACATTACACACTATGTTAAGCAATCGGGCGGAAAGTGGGAGTATGAAGAAACCAACGATCCGACTGCCGAGCTTTACTTGCCGAGTGTAGATTGCACGCTAGCGCTCAACGATGTGTACCAAGATGTCGAGTTCCGCACAGACGTGCACTGATTCATCGCGTGTGGGCTGCACCTTGATTTTCAAAAGATACGCTACCGCAAATCCTGCCGAATTCTAAACTCGCAATCCGACAACTTCATTTATCGCCGCACAATTTAACGAACAAACCCGTCTCGCCTTCGTCACACACGTTGCGGCATCCATGCCACAACGTCTAATCTTTTGGCGAAGTGTAGCAGCGGTTTTGTTTGCGGCAGCTTGAAGCCGAGTTGCTCCGCCATCGTGTTTGTTTCAATCAAGACTTCCGCTTGCTGCAAAGGCCAGCGCGTGTGTTGAATATCGCCGCGAAATATTCGCCCGCTTCGGTTCGCCGCATATAAGCAATAGCGCTCCGTGAGCCATCCCTCAAGATTTCCAGCGTCAGCTCGAAAAACATTTCCGGTTGGTTGGTAACGCCCGCGAAAATCGGCGTGCGGCGCGTGGCAATGCGTGCGTATGCTTTCGTAAAAGATTTCATCCGCTTTATTAATGGATGACATGCGCGCGTCGAAGTAAGGCAGATGAAATGCGCCTCGCGCGACGCGGACAGCGACAGAATTCGCTGCATCCAGACTAAAGAACCACACGCCGGGCTTGCCGCCTGTCTTCACATAAGTGCGAACATTGAGTTCGGGAAAAGCAGACAGCCAAGGCAGCGTTGGCGTGTATCTGGGACGAACGCCGGTCATGCGAAACGGCACCACGCCGAGCCATGCTTCATTGTCAAACGTGTCAATCTCAAGCTGCGATGGAATGAGCGGGCGCAACAAATCGGCGCGCACAGGCCAGTGCATAAACAACAAATCCTACCAACTCATCGCGAGCGCCCACAGGCTTTTGGGCATCGGCCACGGCCTGTGGCTTGTGTCAATTGATAACGATTGCTTATCGCGCAGAAAGATTGCCATGGTTGCTTTCGTCACACCACATCGTAGCGTTTGAGTTTGCGGTAGAGCGTCGAGAGGTCTATGCCGAGGATGTTGGCGGCGCTTGTTTTATCTTGATTGACCGAAGCCATTGTCTCGAAGATGTAGCGGCGTTCGATTTCGGCGAGCGTCGGGCGCAGTCCTTCGGGGTCGCGCACTGGCGCGTGTCCGGCGAGGGCAGCGGCGGCATCGCGTATGCGCGGCGGAAGGCTGGCTAGATCAATCTGTTCATTGCTTAAAGTGAACGCGCGTTCGATGGAGTTTTGTAGTTCGCGGACGTTGCCCGGCCAGTTGTAATTGATGAGCGCAGACGAGGCTTCGGGCGCGATGCTTTTTTCATTCTGCTGCTGCGCGCGCGCGATGCTCTGTATAAAGTGGCGCATGAGCAGCGGAATGTCTTCGCGGCGTTCGCGTAAAGGCGGCAAGTGGATTTCGATGACGTTCAAACGATAAAACAAATCTTCGCGGAAACGACCGGCGGCGACTTCTGTTTCGAGGTCGCGGTTGGTGGCGGAGAGAATGCGCGCATCGAAGGCAACGGGCGCGCTCGAACCGACGGGCGTGACTTCGTGTTCTTCGACGGCGCGCAAGAGCCGCACTTGCATCGCGGGAGAGATTTCGCCGATTTCGTCTAGGAAGATTGTGCCGCCCGTCGCGGAACGAAAAAGGCCGGGCTTGTTTGTGACGGCTCCTGTGAAAGCGCCTTTGGTGTGGCCGAAGAGTTCCGATTCGAGCAGCGTTTCGGGCAGCGCGCCGCAGTTGATGGCGACGAACGGATGATCTGCGCGCGAACTGTGGTGATGAATGGCGCGTGCGATTAATTCTTTGCCTGTGCCGGATTCGCCTTGAATGAGAATGTTGGTGTTGGTGCCGGAAACTTTTTCGACAGAGCGAAAAACGCTTTGCAGCGCTTCGGAAGTGCCGATGATTTCGTTGAAGGAATAGCGGCGTTCGAGTTCGCGGCGCAGTCCCTGATTTTCGCTGAAGAGTTGGCGCTGGCGCAGGGCGTTTCTGATGGTTTGCAGCAAGTCTTCGTTGACGAACGGCTTTGTAATGTAATCGTAAGCGCCTTTGCGAAGCGCGGCGACTGCCGAATCGACGGAAGAGTAAGCAGTCGTGACAATGACGAGCGCTTCCGCGTTGATGTCCTTGATACGATCAAGCAGGGCGAGGCCGTCCATACCGCTCATGCGTATGTCCGTGAGCGTCACGGCGACATCTGCCGACGCGAAAATCTCCAACGCTTCTTCAGCGCTTCCGGCAGCGGCAACGCGGTAGCCAGCATCTTCTATGAGTCGCGCGAGAATAGCGCGCATTAAATCTTCATCTTCGGCGACGAGAACGAATGGTGATGTGTTAGTCATGCTTTCAATCCGTTTTTGAAGTGCGAGCAACTTAAATTAATGCGACTTTAATGCGCGTTTATCAGACCATCTTTTCCGCGAGATTTTTAATGTAGTCGTTGTGCAGAATGAGAAAGCGTTTCATGTAATTCTCAAGAAACATCCAGTCAAAAATGTTTCCGATGACGCTGAACGGCGAGGCGAAATCAAGCTCGTCAATCATCAATGTGCCGCCATCTCGTGACTCGAACGTATGCGTGTGACATAAGCGTTTGAATGCGCCGCTTTGCATTTCATCTGTGAACATGCGCGGACGCTCGAATGCGGTGATGCGGGACGTGAGACGCTGGCGCACGCATAGGTGCGTCGCTTCCCATGTCACTTCATCGCCCAACTGCATCATGCCGTGCGTGACGCCTGCAATGGCGCGCTCGTTTGTGATGCTTGTCGATGCCGTATGTACGTCAACGTCACGCGACAGATCGAAACAAATTTCAACGGGCGCGCGAATAAAAGTTTCAAGATGAATAATCGGCATGTATTTATTCGGGAATCAAAAGTGTCTGCGTGGGCAAGATGACGCATACGCATGTGCCGCGATTGTTGTTCGGTTGAATTTCGATGCGCCCGCCGTGCGCTGTGATAATACCGTAGCAGACAGCGAGGCCGAGACCTGTGCCGCTGCCCGCAGGCTTGGTTGTGTAGAAGGGATCGAAAACGTGTGCGAGATGTTCGGGCGCGATGCCTGCGCCGGTGTCCGCGATTTCGATAATAAGCTGATGCGCTGAAGCGTCGTGGCGCGTCGTGATGAAAAGTTCTTTGTTGCTGTCGCTGCTATCCAGCATTGCGTCGCGTGCGTTGAGCAGCAAATTGAGAAAGACTTGCTGGAGTTGATTGGCGTCGGCGAAAACGTGCGGCGCGTTCGCATCCTTTTCGACGATGGGGCGAAGTTGCTGAAAAGATTTGTCGAAGCTGGCGAGGCGAATGCTGGCGTCAATGGCTTCATTGATGTCGAGTGGGATGCGCGAGGCAGGGCGCACGCGCGCGAAGTCCATCATGTCGCGCAAGACCTGCGTGATACGCGTGATCTGTGTGGAGATGAGGCGCAGCATTTCGGTGGTTTCGGCGTCGCCCGTCGCGCGTGTTTGGAGAATCTGTATAAGCGATGAAATCGAAGCGAGCGGATTGTTGACTTCGTGCGCGACTCCGGCGGCGAGAGTTCCGGCGGCGGCGAGTTTTTCGGTGCGAATCAGTTGTTCGTTGAGCTGGCGTAGCTGCTCTATGTCGGCGGCCATCTTGCGGCTCATTTCATTGAAGGATGCGGCGAGCAGCCCGACTTCATCGTTGCTGCGCAGATCGACTTGCGCGCCGTAAGCACCGCCCGCGACTTCAACCGCCGCTTCGGTTAAGCGCCGCACGGGACGCGACAGAATGCGGACGATCAATGCGACGAGCATTAGATTCGGCGCGAGCGCTGTGATGACGCTGAAGACTAGATAGCGCCGCCACGCTTCGATTGTTTGCGCGCCGCCGCTGCTGCTGAAACTCCACCAGACAATCGGAATTTGCAGTAGAAAGAAACTCGAAACGGCGACGATGGCGATGGCGAGCGCAACTTTGTAGGCGACTGGAAAAAGCCGGAATTGATCGAGCGCCGATTGCAGCGAAAAGAGTTTGAAATTCGTGATCGCGTAAGCGTAGATAATGACGCCGAGCAAAACGAAGACGGAGCCGATGGGCAAAAGATCGTAAATGCCGAAAAGCGGCAGGGCAATGTTGGCGAGCGTATTGAGCGTGCCGGTGATGACGAGCGCCCAGAGAATCGCGCCGAGTTGCTGTCCCCAGAGCGTGCCGCGATAGCGCCGGTATTTTGCGTAGAGCAACCCGAAGCCGTAAGCGAAAACGCCGTATGCGTAAAGCCCGAAAGCGTAGGCGAGCGGCGTTAATCGAATGACAAACTTCGCGTCTATGAAGCGCACGTCCTGCCACATCATATTCAGAAGCGCGGCGGGAACGAGCACTACGCCGGGCGCGAACAGCACGGCGGCGCGCTTGAGGTTGACGGGATGATTCTCCGGGAAGACCCACGCGAAGACGACAAGCGAGTATTGCAAAAGCAGCGCGATGATAAAGCTCGTCGTCGCCCACCACGCGGCAGAGCCTTCGCGCGTTGCAAAGCCCCACAGCGCGATGTCTTTGATCGTCCACAGCGCAAGGCAGAGCACGAAGACAGCGAATGTCTGGTGCGTGCGGCTGCGCGGCGCGGCGACGAAAACATAAAAGCCGAGCAGCACCAGCAGGAAAAGCGAAAGTAGCAGCAGGGCAAGCAGCATGGAAAGTCTTCAGCAATCAAATTCAATGGTCAGCCGAATGTTTTTACCACAAAACGAACTATCGGCCATCCGAACCGCAGCTTAGAAAGTCTAATAAAGCCGGAAGATTAGCCACAGAGACAAAGAGGCCCAGAGATTAGGGAAGGTAGTAAGAGATGTTTTCCTTTATGCGTTTCTCTTTACTGTATGTGTCTTCTATTTATGCTCTGTGTCTCTGTGGCGAGTTCTGTTAGGCACTCTTATTCATTACGAAATTAAGCCTGCGTGAATGTCTCGTTTGGCAAGCGGGCTGTCGGAATGGTGCGCCCCGCGTGGGTCGTCAGGCATGTTTCTTCTTCGTGAGAGGGAAGCGTTGGCGCGTCTTTGGTTGTGCTTGCTTCGAGCGCTCGCAAGCGGGCGCATTCCGCGTCGAGCAAGGGAGCGATGCGTAGTGCAGTTTCACGGTCTTCGAGAAGCGAGACGAGGTCGATAGCGCACAGGTAAACGCGCAAAGTTCGTTCGGACAACTCGCGTTTCTTGACGCTGTCTGCGAGCAAAGATGAAAAGTGTTCCGGCGCGCGGCGGTGTAGTTCAGTGAGTGCTTGCAGAAATCGGGCGCGGGATGAGTCGAGATGCGCGGCGAGACGCGCGTTGTTGCGTCTGTGGACACAAAGTCCGGCAAGACACAGATCGTCGCCGCGTCGTCCGCCGAGACGCGCGGTTTCCATTTCACGCGCAGACGGAGAGACGGAATTTGCGGCGGCGATGCGTGTCAGCCCGACGTATGTTTCGAGTAGTTCGCGGAATTCATAAATCGTGGGTTCGCTGCGTTCCGTTTTAATCGAGCGCAAAAAATCGGCGGCGTCGTCGAAGGCCGCAAGCAATTTGCGCGTCGCGCATTCTGTTCCGGCAAAGTGTGCGTCGTTTGTCGTTTGGTCTTCAGCGAGAAAAGTTAATCGGCTGCCTGTGCGTTTGCCCGCGCGCCGTATCCACACGAGCGGCCACAAAAGAGTCGCGCCGGATGCTTCGATGAGCCGACTCGGTAAGCCTCGATCTGAATCTTGTTGGAGAAAAAATGCGACGCCGTGAGGCGCGGCGATTGCCATGTAGATAATAAAGATTTCGCTCAGATGCATTGCGCAAATACTTTAGGGCAACGTTCGTGCCAGCATCTTCGCCGCCCCATGAAAGAGTTTCGGTGACGTGATCTTCCGGTTGTTATTCAAAGGCTTAGTGGCTTTTCGGAAGCGTTCGGGCGCAATGCTGTTGAAGGATGATAAGGGATGACGATTGGCAAAGCGCGAGGCAGATGGTTCGTCATGGCATTGTGCAAAGTCGAGCGCAACAGCTTGCCACGCGTTTGCGATCAAATAACGTAGCGAGGCGTCGCCTGACGTGGCTGCTCGCTTCGTTGATGAGAGAAGCTGAAAGACCATTTGACAGAAGCTGAAGGATCATTGGCGACGCCTGTTCCGAGATGTGGCTTTATCGTTTGCGCGAAGTGAGTTTGTGCGAATGAATGCGCCCTCATAATTCTCGATGTATGTAATGAGGCCACCGCCTTGAGCCTTCTCTTCGTTCAGGGCAATCCGCGCCCGGCACAGGCGCTTGCGAGCCGGGAAAGAAAGCGTTTCTGTGCCGCCACTCGATGAAAATTCTTTGGAGCCGATGTTTATTGCTCATGGCCGATGGGCGCGAAGAAAATTTTTTGAGCCAAAGGGGGCGTCTAAGGCGTCTAAAGAGTAATTGCGGCCGAAGTTATCCGGCTGGTGTCGCTTTCATTAAATTGTGTGGCCTGTCGTTTGCTAGCAGGAGAGTGCGAGCGAACGATGAGAGTCGCGCGATTGAAAGAATAATTGAACTTTACCGCGAATAAATCGTTCAAGGATAAAAATAAAGGAATCATTCAGATAGAGAGATACGTCAAGATGACTACAAAAGCACCGATCAAAGTGATTAAGCGTGACGAGCGAACTCGTCAGGAAGCAAACGCCGACCAAACTGCGCCGACGGTAACAACGCAGCAAGCCGCGCGGGAAATGGTCGCCAACGTCAGCACGTGGGTCAGCGAGTTTCAGCAGAAACGTCGCGCCGAAACCTCAGAGGCCATCAAGCATTTATTCGCCGATACGACCGCGCAGCCAACCGAAGCGTAAGCGCGCTTGGCATCAAATGGTGTTGCCGTTGTGTTAAGCGGGCAATGCCGTTGCCGATAGAGCGTCTGGAAACAAATATCAGGGAGCGTGTCTTTTGCAAAGGTAATTATCCCCTTACGGGAGGTATCGCTAAATGTCTAAAAGTGATACCAACCTCGAAGGGGAATTGTATTGTGACACTAGGCTTGGCGGTGTCAAGCGGTGGTACTATAACAAGCCGAAGGATG
>JAABUM010004365.1_pt1 | contig 16085 bp, 20 predicted proteins | sample 5559161 | NCBI WGS metagenome assembly JAABUM01 (sample SAMN10711868, study PRJNA513369) | rock metagenome | isolation source: Antarctica rocks | place: Antarctica: Victoria Land, Siegfried Peak nord
CGGATGCTGCGCCGCACCGGTGTCACACCGTGGCTGCGGCACCGGATCCGCCCGGTCACCTTCGTCATGCACTCCTTCATGGACGCCGCCGACGTCACCCCGGCGTGGGAGGCGATGCAACGCGGCGAGGACAGCACCGACCCCCGCATCGCCGCCACCCAACAGCGGTTGCAGGCCTGCTCCTACGCGATGGCACACCCGGACACCGGGCAACTCGTCCCCGCCTGCGTGCAGCACAGCGTCCTCGATCCGGGGGAGAACATCGCGCTGCGCCGCCTACTGCCGCTGACCCCCGTCGGCAGCAGCTCGGGGCGGTGATGCCGATTGCTGTCATCACCGGATCCGGCAGCGAAATGTGGCCCCGCCTAACCGATCCCACCACGCACCAAGTGCAGACCCGGTACGGCAGCGTGGACCTCACCACCGGGCGGATGGCGGGTGTGGACGTGGTGCACCTGTCCCGGCACGGCCCCGGACACACTCGACTGTCCCATCACGTCACCCACCGCGCGAACCTCGCCGCCCTGAAGCAGGCCGGGGTGGCCGGCATCGTCTCGCTCACCGTGTGCGGTGCCGTGGACCCGACACTCCCACTGGGCACGCTCATCGCCTTTGACGACCTGTACTTCCCCGGCAACCGGCTCCCAGACGGGTCGCTGTGCACGATGCACAACACCCCCGGCGCCGCGGGGCGGGGGCACTGGATCTTCGACACCCCGATCAGCGAGCCGCTGCGAACCCAACTGGTGCACGCGGCCACCACCCTGGGCACCCCAATTGTCGACGGCGGTTGCTACGGGCACGTCGACGGTCCACGGTTCAACAGCCGGACCGAGATCGCCGCTTCGGGTCAGGTCGGGGTCAGCGCGATCAGCCAGACCGCGGGCCCGAAGATCGTGCTCGCCGGGGAAGCCGAGATCCCGATCGCCGTCCTCGGCTATGTCACCGACCACGCCAACGGTGTCCGCCCGCCACCACAACCCCTCACCCAGCTCGCCGAACTGATGGCAGCGAGCACCGACACGTTCGCCGCGGTCCTCGAGATGGCCCTGCCCCACTCGGTAAACCTCACCCCGGCCGGTGTCGTGTACCGGTTCACGCCGTGACCCCCACCGAGGTGGCGGTCCTGATCATGGCCAAGGCACCCCGGGCGGGGACGGTCAAAACCCGGCTGCACCCACTGCTCGGCCCCCGGGGCTGCGCCCGTCTGCAGGCCGCGTTGCTGCGGCGGACGGTCCTGCTCGCCCAGCTCGTCGCCCCCACCCGCACCTACCTGGCCCTGCACCCACCCGAAGCGCAAGGCGAGCTCGTCGGGACGGTTCCCGCCAGCGTCACGATCCTGCCCCAGTCCGGCCCCGATCTCGGAAGCAGGATGTGTGCGGCCGCGACGGACGTCTTCCGGCACCACCACGGACCTCTGCTCCTCATCGGCACCGACGCACCCACCCTGACCGCGCCCCTGCTGCGTCAGGCTGCCGACATCTTGGCGGGCGGGCAGGATGCCGTCTTCGGGCCGGTCCTGGACGGGGGCTATTACCTGGTGGGGATGGCGCGGGCTGCGCCCGCACTGTTCACGATCGACCCAGCGTTGTGGGGCGGCCCGCACGTCCTGGTGTCCAGCCTGACCGCGGCGAGGGCCGCGAACCTGCGGGTCGGGCTGCTCCCGACATTGCGCGATCTGGACACCCCGCAGGACGCGACCGCGTTCCTCGCCGAGGGTGGCTTGCCCGAGGAGATTGCCACCCTGCTCCGCACCTGCAACGGGCCACGATGAGCGAGACCGCACACGGCACAGCGTCAGTGTCCATCATCGTGCCCGTCCTCAACGAGGTAGCGGTGATCCAGGCGAGCCTGACACGGCTCCGCACAGATTTTCCCGACTGCGAGCTGGTCGTGGTCGATGGCGGCAGCACCGACGGCACCGTGGCGGCCGCGGCCCCGCTGGCTCGGGTGCTGCGCACCGGGCGGGGTCGGGCCTTGCAGATGAACACCGGGGCCGGCCACACCAGCGGAGAGGTGCTGTGGTTCGTGCACGTCGATCTCGTCGTTGACCGCGCAGCGCTCGGGCAGCTCCGGGCAGCGTTGGATGATCCGGGCACCGTGGGTGGCGGCCTCACCCTGTGCTTTGACCGTCGAACCCGCGGCCTCGACTACCTGGCCCGGGCATCGAACATCCGGGCCCGCCGGCTGCACCACATTTTCGGGGACCAGGCGATGTTCGTCCGCCGCCGCCTCTTCGACGCCGTCGGCGGGTTTCCCCCGTTGCCGTTGATGGAGGACCTCGAGCTGTCCCGGCGACTGCACCAGCAGGGGCACCTTGTACTGCTGCCCGCCACTTCTACCGCGTCGGCGCGGCGGTTCACCGAGCACGGAACCACCCAGATGGTGGTGTTCATGCAGTACCTCAAACTCCTGTATTTCGCCGGGGTCAGTCCCGAACGCATCCAGGACCGCTACGACCGAGGACCGCTGCTAAGCCGCCACCGCACCCACCGTTTCCACGCCCGCCCATCGCTGAACGAGGAGCACACCCGTGCCGCACCCCTTGACTGACACCGCAGTCGGCGCCCGACTGGACCGGGCGCCGTGGCAACGCATCCACACCACCATCCTGCTCGCCCTCGGCGCCGGCTGGCTGTTCGACTCCTTCGAGGTGCAGCTGTTCAGCTCTGCGATCGGCCCACTCGGCGATCACTTCCACGCCTCGGTGTTCCAACGCGATGCGGTCCTCGCCGTCTGGCTCGGCGGCATCCTCATCGGCGCGGTGACCGGCGGCCGGTTGGCCGACCGGTTCGGGCGTCGCCGCCTGTTCGTGCTCACCCTGCTGTGGTACGCCGGATTCACCGTGCTGACCGGGCTGAGTCCCACCCTGGCCGCGGTCTACGGCTTCCGCTTCCTCGCAGCCCTGGGGGTAGGCGCCGAGTACGCGATCATCAATGCCGCCATCGCCGAGTTCATGCCCGCCAGGGTCCGCGGAAAAGCCAACGCGTTCGTGATGAACTTCTGGCCGGCCGGGGCCATCGTCGCCGCCCTGCTCGCCTACGTCGCGCTGGACACGCTCGCGTTGTCCAACACGGTGTCCTGGCGGTACATGTTCGTCCTCGGGGGCCTGCTCGCCCTGGTGGTGCTGTTCTTTCGCCGGCGCATCCCCGAGTCACCGCGCTGGCTGCTCGCCCGCGGTCGCCCCGCCGAAGCCGAACAGATTTTGCGTTCCCTCGAAGCGCGCAGCGGGTCCGACCAGGGAGCGGCCGTTTACGGCTCGGCTGCTCCCGTCGCGCCCCGGGGCCGGTCGGCCCTTGGTGAGCTGGCGCGACACTACCCGGGGCGGCTGGTGCTTGGGTCGTTACTCGATCTCGCCGAGGCGTTCGGCTACTACGGACTGTTCGCGTTGCTGTCGGTGATCGTGCTGCCCCAGGTCCACCTGTCGCAGGCGGGTATCCCGCTCTTCTACATCATCGGCAACGTCGGCGCGTTGGCCGGTGGCCTGTTGATGGCAAGCCTGTTCGACCGGGTCGGGCACCGGCGGATGGTGACCGGCTGCTACCTGCTCTCCGCGGTGGGCATTGCGGGACTCGCCGGGGCCACGGCCAGCGGCAGCGCCGTCTGGGTGACGGTGGCGTTTGTCGCCGCGAGCGCCTTTTCCACGGCGGCGTGGACCTCGGCGTACCCCACGTTCACCGAGCTGTTCCCCACCCATCTCCGCGGAGTCGGGGTGGGCACCTCTGTCGCGATCGGGCGGGTCGGCGCCATCGTGGGCACCCTCGCGCTGCCCAGCATCGCCGCCAGCATCGGAGCCACCGCCTCCTACGCCTTGGTGGCCGCGTTCTGGCTCGTCGGCGCCGCCACGATGATCACCTACACCCTGCGCGGCGGGGCGGAGGGGTCCCGACGTTCCCTGGAAGCCCTCGCGCCAGCCACGCCCGCGGCGGGGCTGGTGGCCGCGGCATGAATACGCGGATCGCGGTGTGCGGCGGACCGTACGCCAACCCGTCTGCGCTGCGGGCGTTCATCGCCGATGCCCGGGCCCGCGGCTGCGAGCGGCTGTTCTGCCTGGGGGACCTCGGTGGGTTCGGCGCGGAGATCAACGAGCTGTGGCCGCTGCTGCGCGAGGCCGGCATCGAGTGTGTCGCCGGTAACTATGACGTGGCGATCGCCCGGGGCGACACCGACTGCGGCTGCGGCTACCGCGATCCCCGCGACAACGAGTCCGCCCAGCTGATCTATGACCACACCCGCGCCCACACCAGCCCGGAGTTCGCCACGTGGATGGGCCGGCTGCCCACTCAACGACGCCTGAGCATCGACGGCTGCGACGTGCACCTCGTGCACGGCTCAACCCTGGCGCTGAACGACTTCTGGTGGGAATCCTTGCCCGAGCCCGAACACCAGGTGCGCGTGCAGGCCAGCGGTGCCGACGTCATCCTGTGCACGCACAGCGGGCTGCCCTGGCAGCGCCACGTCGGGGCCACTCTCGTCGTGAACGTCGGGGTCCTGGGCAAACCGGCCAACGACGGACACCGCAACGTCTGGTACGCGATCCTCGATCTCGACGCCGAGCACGCGGACGCGGAGCTGGTGGCACTCGACTATGACTGGGCTGCGCAAGCCACCTCGATGTGCACCGCGGGGTTGCCGCAGGCCTTCGTGGAGACCATCGAGTCGGGGTGGTGGACCACCTGCCTGGAGGTCCTCCCTCCCCGTGAACGCTCCACCGGCAAGTACCACCTCTACCGCAGCTCACTGCCCACCGGCTTCGCCCCCACCCAGGACGGGTGGGGTGCCGGCCCAGCCGGCGCCGAGGACACCGAGCTGGCAGTGACCCCACTGTTCGGCACCCCGTATTTCCCGCCCCGGCTGTGGGTCTACACCAACTTCCACTGCAACCTGGCTTGCGACTACTGCGCCGTGGCGTCCTCACCCAAGGCGCGGGCGCGCAGCATGGCCCTGCCCCGCTTCCGGGACCTTGTTGACGAAGCGGTGGCCGAGGAGTTCACCGAGCTGTACCTCACCGGTGGGGAACCACTGCTGCATCCCGACCTCGTCGGGATGCTCAGCTACGCCGTCGAGGCGCTCCCGACGGTGTTGTTGACCAACGCGATGTTGTTGCGCGGCGCGCGACTGCAGCGGCTGCGGGGGCTGGCCGGGCACCCCAACCTCGTCGTGCAGACCTCCCTGGACGGGGCCCGTCCCCGCACCCACGACGCGCACCGTGGCCGCGGCTCGTGGGTGGCCACAATAGCCGGGATCGAGCAGGCCGTCGCGTTGGCCCTGCCGGTGCGGGTGGCCCTGACCGAGACACCGGAGAACACCGCGGAGATCGGTGAGGTGGCGAAGCTGCTCGTCGATCTCGGGGTCCCACCGGAGGCGTTTGCGGTCCGCCCGATGCTGCGCCGCGGACTGTCCGGCCAAGGGATGGACATCGGAGAGGACTCCACCACACCCGAGTTGACCGTGACCACCGACGGACTGCACTGGCACCCCGCCGGGGCGGACACCGCCACCAGCCCCGACATGCTCCTTGCCACCGGCGACACCCCATTGCGGATCGGCAAGCAGCTGGTCACCGAACGCTTCTTCACCGCGCGCCTGGCCGATGGCAGCCTGCCCCAGCCTTACCGCTGCGCAATATGAGGCACCAGCCCTCGGTGCGGATGATTGGACGGGCAGGGATGATCCGACTGATCATGCTCGCGGCGCTGGCCGGTGCCGCGGTCGTGGTCACCGTGATGGTCGGAGTTCCCGACCTGACGCAGCTGCGGGCCCACTTCGGTGGCGGGGGACTGCTCGGCGGGCTGGCGTTCAGCGGCCTGTACGCCGCGGTCACCCTTTCGCCGCTGCCCAAGACGGTGTTCGCCCTCGCCGCCGGTGCCCTGTTCGGGGTGTTCCTCGGCCTGCCTTGCGGTCCAGGATGAGGCGGGAGAACCCGGCGACGTGGCCTTCGGCGATCGCGCGGTCCACCTCCGCGTGCTGCATCGTCCGCACCGTCGGCCCCGACTGTGGGCCGGCGTGCTCGGCGCCGATGCCCGCCGTGCCGCCCCCGACCACCAGCAGATCCCACCTGGCACCCTCGAGGGGTGCCACGCTGTGCGCCGTCTCGACGGGCAGGGACCGGGTTGCTGTCATCCGAGGTCCTCGGTGATCAGGCGTTCGGCCCCCACACGGACCCGGGCGACCATCGCGGGGTCGGGCAGGCGACGTTGCGACCAGCGGGTCAGGGCACGGGTCACCCCCCGGTACTCCTCGGCGGCGGCCGAACATCTCCGGCAGGTGGCGAGGTGGGCTCGCAGACGGCGGACCTCCGCCGGTGCCAACGGTGCTGACGGGTCCGCGTCGAGGTAGCGCTGGATGCGCCGCGCCGCCCACTGGCAGGTCAGCATGGTGGTGATCTTGGACATCATCGGCTCCTCCGGAACTGGGGATTGGTACGCAGCTGGGTGCGGACCCGGCTGCGGGCCCGGCTCAACCGCGACATCACCGTGCCCAGCGGCACCGCCAAGACCTCGCTGACCTCGGTGTAGGTCAGCTGGTCGACGTCGATGAGCAGCAGCACTGTGCGAAAGCGCGGGTCCAATGCGGCGAGCGCGCGTTCGACATCAGCGTCCAGCACACCGTCGGTGACGACTTGCTCCGGGGTCGCGACCGCCGCGGCCCCGAACGCCGGTCGTTGCCCTTCGAGGGCGATCTGCTCAGCGAGGAGGTCGGGGCGCTGGCGTCGGCGGCAGTTCAGGTGCGTGTGCCGCAGGATGGTGAGCAACCAGGCGCGGGGATGGGCACCATCAAAGGTGCCGATCGCCCGATAGGCCCGGACCAGGGTGTCCTGGACCAGGTCCTCGGCGTCCGCCCACGACCCGGTCAGGGTCTGCGCGACCCGCAGCAGCACCTCGATGTCCGGTTCGACATAGCGGCGGAAAGCATCCTGGCGCGCGGCGGCGGTGTCGGTGTCGGTTGGCGCGCTGCTCACGTCGAGGAAACCCGGTGCGGGACCGTTTCCCTTCCCGCGTCTATGTACCATCAACGGCCCAGCCCCGCACGGCGGCCAGCGTGCGGGATTGTTCCAGCCGCGACGTGGATGTGTCCGGACCGCCGGACCGCGGAGAACACGTCGACGGTGTCGGTGTGCACCCGGTACCACGGCGCCCGGTGGGGATCCACACCCCCGGTGAAACACGCCAACCGGGCCAGGGGCCACAGCGACCGGCCCCAGCCCTCGGGCAGCGCAAGATCCACCACCACCACCCGGGCACCGGGACGCAGCACCGCCAGGGTCTGCTCCCAGGCCGTCTCCCAGTCGCTGATGATGGACAGCGAATAGGTGAACAGCGCCGCGTCGAACCGGGCCTCCGCATCAAGGACAGCACCAAGCTGGGCTGCGTCCCCGTGGTGGACGGTGACGTTGGCCCAGCCGTTGCGGGTGATCCGTGTGCGGGCGGACGCCAGCATCGCCGCACTCGCATCGACCCCCACCACCGCACCCGTCGCCCCGACAGCCTCCCGCAGCAGCGGGAAGTTCAGCCCCGTCCCGCAGCCCACATCCACGACCCGCGCCCCGGGTGGTAAACCAAGCTTGTCTACGCCGAGGACCCGTCCCGCCCGGTACACCGGCCGCTCAGCCGACAGCACGTCATACCAACGGGCCGCCGGACCATACCGGCGCAACTTCGGCAGCTTCACCCGCCCCAGCATGCCCGGCCACCACCGAGGCCGAAGACACCATGGCCCGCTTTCCGATCCGGCCGGGGCCGGAACCACGTGAAGCCCGCAGCGATCAACGGCAAACATCCGTACATGCTTGCGGAAGTATTCGGGTTCGCCGTACGTTGAGGACGATGACCGTACAGTCGTGCGGACGATTGGAGGGCTGAAATGGCTGCGCAACAAGATGCCTGCACGCAGAGCCACGGTGTGCCGTCGTGCAACACCGGACCGGTGGGGCGGTGGCGCTTCGTTACTACCGAGTTGCGTGATGTGTGGGGTGAGCTGCGCAGTCGCGGCAAGCCTTCCTTGACCCCTGCGGCCGGCGCGGGAAGCGCAACACCGGACCCGGCCGCGTCGGTCACGGAGAAGGGCGCGTGACATGGGGGTGCTAGGGACCATCGGCTCCAGCCTGGCTGAGGGCTTTTGGATGTTCTACGACACCCTGTGGGCGCTGGTGCTGGGTTTCGCCCTGTCGGGGGCGGTGCAGGCGTTCGTGTCCAAGGGGGAGATGCAACGCGCCCTGGGTGATCACCGACCGCGGACGGTGGCGAAGTCGAGTTTCTTCGGGATGGTCAGCTCGTCCTGCTCCTACGCCGCCAGTGCATTGGCGAAGAGCTTGTTCGCCCGCGGGGCGGATTTCACCTCCGCGATGATCTTCATGTTCGCCAGCACCAACCTGGTCATCGAGCTCGGGATCGTGCTGTGGCTGCTGATCGGCTGGCAGTTCGCCGTCGCCGAGTTCATCGGCGGGTTCATCATGATCGCCCTGCTGGCGCTGATCCTGCCCCGCATCGTCGACGTTGCCGAGCTTGATGCCGCCCGAGAGCGCCTGCGCAGCGGCAGCAACACCGGCAGCAGCGGGCACGAGGAGCACGCCGCTACCACTACCGAGGACGCCCCTACGTCCACTCCGTGGCGCCACCGCATCCGCTCCCGGGCCGGGTGGTCGAACGCCTCGGGGTTCACGATCAGTGACCTGACCATGCTCCGCAAGGAACTGCTCATCGGGTTCGTGGTGGCCGGGTTCGCCTCGATGGCCGTCCCTACCAGCGTGTGGCAGGCCCTGTTCCTCACCGGGCATGGGTTCCTCTCGGCGGTGGAGAACGTCATCGTCGGCCCGGTGCTGGCGTTCATCAGCTTCGTCTGCTCGGTGGGCAACGTCCCCCTGGCGGCCGCGCTGTGGAAAGGCGGCATCAGCTTCGGCGGAGTGATCGCCTTCGTGTTCGCCGACCTGCTGGCCCTGCCCTTGGTGCTGATCTACCGCAAGTTCTACGGCACCCGCCTCGCGCTCAAACTGTCACTGGTGTTCTGGGCGGTGATGAGCACGGCCGGGCTGCTCACCGAGGGCATCTTCACCGCCCTGCGCCTCATCCCTTCGACCCTGAAGGGGGACATCGCCACCACCCACTTCGGCCTCAACTACACCACCGTGCTCAACGCCCTTGCCCTCATTGCGTTCGGCTACCTGTACTACCTGTACCGTAACGCCGCGACGTTCGGTGGTGGTGGCGGATACGCCAAGGACGTGGTGTGCGGCATGCAGGTCCGCACCGCCGATGCCCCCGGCCACACCGAGCACGACGGGCAGGACTACTACTTCTGTTCCGACAAATGCCACACCAAGTTCACCGAGCAACCCGCCAAATACGCCACCGGCGAACACATTCAGGGCATGGACGACGGTGACAGGGAGGACGGCGGCGGTGAGGGCACCGGGGTCACCGACCCGGTGTGCGGGATGAGCGTGGACCCGGCGACCGCCGCCGGGCACGCGAGCTACGCGGGAGTCGACTACGCGTTCTGCTCCACCGGATGCCGGGACACCTTCATTGCCGACCCCACCTGCTACCCCACGTCCATGGGTTCTCGATGACCGGGCCGGAGCAGACCAGCAGGGTCGTCGCCCTGCCCCCGCGAACTCGAGCCACGCCCATCGACGCCGCCGGGGTTACCCACGCCCGGGACCGGCTGCCCACGGCGGAGGACGCCGCCCGACTGGCGAGCCTGCTGTCGATCATGGCCGACCCCGTGCGGTTGCGGCTGCTCTACGCCCTCGATGTCAGCGCGGAGCTGTGCGTGGGGGACCTCGCGCTCGTCCTGGGGGCATCGGAGGACCAAGCCACCTATGGTTTGCGCTTGTTACGCACCGCGGGCCTGGTGATCGCCCGGAAACGGGGCCGGGTCGTCTATTACCGGCTCGCCGAAGACTTCCCCGAACCGCTGCGCGAGCACTGCATGCGCCAGCTCATCGACCTGACCCGCCATGCCGCCGAACAGGGCGACTGAGCCGCGGACCGGGCTGGGCACGCTGCTGCGGCAGCCGTCCTACCGTCGCCTGTGGGTGGCGCGAACGGTGTCGCAGTGGGGCGATGCGTTTAACACCGTCGCCCTCGCCCTACTCGTCTACTCGCTGACCGGCTCAGGTCTCGGCGTCTCCGGTGTGGTGATCGCGGAGATCATCCCGGTGCTCGTCTTGGCGCCGGTGGCCGGCGCGGTGGTTGACCGGCTGCCCCGGGTGCGGGTGATGGTTGGTGCCGATCTGGCCCGCGCCACCCTGGCGTTCGCCCTGCCATTGGTCGACGGGCACGTGGGCGGGGTGTACGCGGTCGCGGTCGGCCTATCGGCGGGGGCGGTCTTCTTCAACCCCGCCGCGGCATCCGTGCTACCGACGATCGTCGGGAAAAAGGACCTGATCGCCGCCAACAGTGGCTTGTGGACCGCCGCGGTGGTTTCACAGGTCGTGCTCGCGCCACTCGCGGGGCTCGTGGTCGCTGGTTTCGGCTACACCTGGGCGTTCTGGATCAACGCCGCCAGCTACCTCCTCTCCGCCGTGGTGCTGCACCGGCTGAGGGTGCCTACCGCGCCCACAGACCCTGCACGGACCTCTTGGTACGCCGATGCCCGCGCCGGAATCACGGCCATCGCCGGGCATCGGCTGCTGCGGGCTCTGGTCGCCGCCCAGTTCCTCGCGGCGCTGTCCGCCGGAGCCACCAGCGCCCTGCTCGTGGTCTTGGCGCGAGAGCACCTAGCCCTGCACCCCAGTGACTACGGACTGCTGTTGGGTGCCATCGGCCTCGGCGCCGCCCTCGGCCCGCTGCTGCTGTCCCGGCTCACCACCAACCCCCGCCGACCGTTCTATGTGCTGGGGCCCTTCGTGCTTCGCGCGCTCGTCGACGCCGTATTGGCCACCGTAAGCGGACTGGTCACTTCGGTGGGCACCCTGATCGCCTACGGTATCGGCACCTCCACCGGTGCGGTCACCTTCAACTCTCTGCTCCAAACCGAAACCCCAGAACCACTACGCGGCCGCGTCTTCGCCGGCTTCGACATGCTCTGGCAATCCGGGCGACTCCTATCCCTGCTCATCGGCGGCCTGCTCGCCGACACCCTCGGCATCCGCGCCGTCTACTACCTCGGCGCCGCCCTCCTCCTCACCGCCGCCACCGCCGGATGGTCCGGCCTCCGCCACACCGATCCCTGAGCGTTCGCGACAAGGAGACGAAGCTCTCTGCCCTTCGGCGTAGCAGCATTGGGCATAACCTGGGGACAGTGGGAGGTGTTCATCGGCGACGATGGGCACCCTTGGTTCATGCCGCCGGCGACGATCGACACCCAACGAAGACCCCTCCCTGCCTGGGGACGGGCGGGGGTGCAGGCAGCATGATTTGAGCCTCGTCACTGCCCGTGCCGCAGCTGCCACCCCTCCCACGCGCTCTGCACCATCGATCGCAGGTCGTGCGCCGCCGTGAAGCCCAAGCCCTGCTGGATCCGCCCGACCGCGGCGACGACGCGCGCTGGGTCACCAGCTCGGCGGGCCACCGCCTCAGGCGTCACGTCCAGCCCGGTGACCTCGCCGATGGTGCGCAGCACCTCGAGAACACTGAACCCCTCGCCGCGCCCGATGTTGTACGTGGCGCTGGGTGCACCACCGTCGAGTGCCCTGGCGGCGGCGAGGTGAGCATCCGCCACATCGGACACGTGGATGTAGTCGCGCACCCCCGTGCCATCGGCCGTTGGATAGTCCGAACCGAACACCTGCGGTCGCTGCCCCCGGCTGAGCGCCTGGAACACCAGCGGAATGAGGTTGAACGCCCCTGGGTCGCCCAGCTCCGGAGCCGCCGCACCGGCGACGTTGAAGTAGCGCAGGCAGATGGTATCGAGACCCCAGGCGGTGGCGCAGTCGCGCATCAGCCACTCGCCGATCAGTTTCGACTCGCCGTAGGGCGAAAGCGGCTGGCAGGGCGTGTCCTCGGTGACGAGGTCGACGTCGGGCAGGCCGTAGACGGCGGCGCTGCTGGAGAACACCATCCGTCGCACGCCGTGGTCGCGGCAGCTCTCCAGCAGCGTGACGAGACCGCTGACGTTCTCCCGGTAGTAGAGCAAGGGATCGGCCACCGACTCGCCGACCTGCTTCTTCGCGGCGATGTGCAGCACGCCGCGGACACGGTGGCTGCTCAGCGTCTCGCCAACCAACTCCCGGTCACCCACACTGCCCGCGACGACGGGGACGTCCGGCACGCGGCTCCGTTTACCGGTGGAGAGGTCGTCCAGCACGACGACGTCCAGGCCGTCGGCCACCATCGCCCGAACCACATGCGCACCGATGTAGCCTGCGCCGCCGGTCACCAACCAGGTCATGGGCAGACCTTAACCGTCGTAAACCCAGTGCCAGCATGGCCCGAGTCGTCACGCGCCGTGTTCATCGTTGTACCCACTGCCCATCGTCTTCGGCCTATGCTGCCTGGAAACTCACAAAACGTGTCGCGACGATTGCGCACAGTGATGTCGGGGAGGGGCTAGATGGGGCACTCGGTGCTCGTCGTGGAGGACGCGGAGGATATCCGCCAGCTCGTCGCCACCGTTCTCCAGCGCGCGGGGATGGACGTCCGCGAGGTCGGCACCGGGCGGGACTGTCTGGCCGCGGTTGCCGAACAACAGCCCGACCTCGTGGTGCTCGATCTGGGGCTTCCGGATGCGGATGGCACGGAGGTCTGTCGTCAGCTGCGCGCGATCAGCGACTGCTACGTCTTGATGGTCACCGGCCGGGCCGAGGAGGTCGACATGCTCGTTGGCCTCGCCGTCGGTGCCGACGGATACATGGTCAAGCCCTTCTCGCCTCGGGAACTGACGGCCCGGGTGCAGACGATGCTGCGGCGCGCCCGTCCGGCCTCCGATGAGGAGGAGCTGGAGATCGGTCAGTTGCAGCGCGTCGGCGAACTCGAAGTGGATCTGGATGCGCGGGAGGTGCGGGTCGCCGCTCAGGAGGTCACCGTCACGCGGACCGAGTTCGAACTTCTGGCGATGCTGTTGAGCAAGCCGGGCAAGGTGTTCCAACGGGAGACCCTGCTGCGCGAGGTGTGGCAGACCGACTGGGAGGGCAACGTCCGCCTGGTCGAGGTGCACATGTCCAACCTGCGCCGCAAGCTCGCCGCGGCCGGGCTGGTCAACCCGGACATCCGAACGGTGCGCGGAGTGGGTTACCGGCTGGTGGTCTGAACGTGGGTCGCCGCGGCGACCACGGCATCGACGAGCTCCGGCGCGCGCTGCCCCGAGTGCGCCGCCCGGACCAGGCTCCGACACAGCGCCGCGAGTCCCGGGTAGCCGAACTGGGCGCTGGCGCCAGCCAATTTGTGCGCGGCCTTGGACAGTTCCGGTAGGTCGGTGGTGTTGCGGACGGCCGCCGCTCGTTCGGGTAGCAGCTTGAGGTACGTCCCGCGCATCGTCTCCAGCAGCTCGGCGTCCAACGGATCCTCGTCCGGGTCGCACTCGGGCCCGTCGGTGAGCAGCTGCTCGGCCGTGGCGACAAGGACGGAGATGTCTGCCGATTTGGGCAGGCAGACCGCTGCGCCGGCCTCCTTGCAGCGCGAGCGAACCTCCGGAGTCGGGTCGCTGGTCATCGCGATGAAGGTGGCGGTGCACCCACCCGCCCGCAGACCCCGCAGCAGCGCCGGCCCGTCGCCGTCCGCCATGAAGACGTCCGAGACGACGAGGTCGGGACGCCGATCCGCATGCACCGCAAGCGCTTCGGTAGCGCCGTTGGCCGTAAGGACGGTGTATCCGACCGCCGCCAGGGCGTCACGCGCGCGTTGCGCGTCGGCGCCGTCGTCGTCCACGACGAGGGCCGTCAGCACGAGAACTTCAGGGTCGGCGACGGCGCGGAGAACCAGGCCCCATATGTCGTCTTGATGGTGAACTCCCAGTTGCGGCTCGGGTCGAACCAGTTTCGCGTCGGTCCGACCCATTGCGTGTCGGTGGAGCTCAGCTTCGCGTCAGGATAGGCGGCGCCGTTGAGCTTGATGCTCGCGGTGTAGCCGAGCGGGTAGGTGGGGCTGCCCGCGGGGCGGCTCGCGATCACGTCGATGGAGGAACTCCGGGTGAAGGTGACCACCGGATACCGGGTGAATAAGCACGGGCAGCTCCAGCTGAGCGCGGTGGGGGGCTCGAGCTTCAGGGTGGTGACGCTGAGGGAGGCGCTGGTCGCTGGAGTGAGGAACTTCGCCGAGGCGACGCCGGCGGCCCCGAAGACCACCATGAGCGCCAGGCCGAGGGCCACCACCGCCTGCGCGATGCGCCGCGAGATCACGCCGCGTCCTCGTCCTTGCGCGGTGCCCACAGGGAGAACAGGACCCACCCCGCGAGCACAGTGGGTACGCCGTAGAGCAGCGCTTGCTGAAGTAGCGGCGTGCGGAGCACGCGAATGGCGGTGCCCAGCAGCGGCACGACGCCGCGGACCTGGTAGGCGGTGTCACCCTGCATGGTTGCGGTCCACGGGTCGTTGCCGGGGTTGGCGTCGCCCTTGGTCTGCACGGTGATGGCGCCGCTGGGGGCGTGGGTCACGTCGATGACGCGGTGGCTGACCACGCGGTGGTCCTCCACCGGGATGTGGTAGCTGATGATCATGCCCGGCTTGATCTCGGGGGCCGGCAGCGGCGTGACCACGGTGACGTCGCCGGGCGTGATGTAGGGCGCCATGCTGCCGGTGAGCATCGTCATCGTGCGGTAGCCGAACAGGTGTGGTCCGACGGCGAGGCCGACGAACGCCAGGATGGCGGCCAGCGGGGTGAGATTGACTAGTGCCTTGCCTACCCAACGGCCGACAACGAGGGAGGACGGCCGGGTGACTTCGAGGGGTGCCGAGGTCAGTGCAACTGTCGTCATGGCCGACTCCTGTCGGGCTTGGGGATCGGGGTGGCGGAGGATCGCTCCGCCACCCCGGGGCACTGGGGTGTTACGGACTAGCGGTTGCTGGCGGCGCGCTGCGTACCGGTGAAGGCGTAGTTGATGGTGCTGCTCAGGTTCTGGAACGTGTTGTCCGCGGCCTGGGGCAGGGTCAGGGTGACCATCATGTTGTCGCTAACGCCGGCCGTGAGTGCCTTGGTGGTGTTCACGGTGGTGTTCGCGCCGATGACCGGCTTGGCGGCCAGGACGTTGGTGGTGGTTCCACCGCAGGTGTAGGTGGGGACGGTCGCGGTGCCGCCCTTGGTCCAGGCCGCCGAGCAGGAGTCGATCTTCAGCTGCAGACCGTTGGTCGCATCGGTGTCGAGCTTGCTGCTGGGCAGGGCCGTGGTGGTCAGGGTGACCGTCGACAGGTCCGCGGTGCCGGTGTTGGCCAGGGTGACCGCGCGCTGGATCGTGTCGCCGGCGACGATGTTGGTGGCGTTGGTGGAGAAGTCGTTGACACCGCCGTTGCCGCCGAGCGCGATGTTCACCGTGCCGCTGGAGACCGCCTCCGAGCCGGACGTGGTGGAGGTGAAGGTACCGAAGGTGCCCATGCCGGCGACCGCCGCTGCGGCGCCGACGACGCCGAGCGAGATCATGATCTTGCGGGTGTTGGCCTTGCGGCCGGACGTGGTGGCGGTGTCCTTGCTCATGGTGGTTGCTCCCCAGTGTGTTCCTAGAACACTGAACCTTCAACCACAAGCGAGCTGTCAGGAACCCTCAAGAGATCCGCAAGACATTCGCGCAAGCTCCGCAAGCCGGCTCACCCGATTGTGCGAATGCCACTTTCACACGTTGATGTTGTGCGAAAGCCACTTTCACGCAGCCGCGGTCAGGGTCACAGTGAGCGCAACGGCAGCCGCATGCTGAACGTCGTTCCCTGGCCTTCCACGCTGCAGACCTCCATGTCCCCGTCGTGGGCGGTGACGATGGCGCGGGTGATGCTCAACCCCAGGCCGACGCCGGAGATGGCATGGCGGGTGGCCGTGGAGGCGCGGAAGAAGCGGGTGAACAGGCTGTCGACCTCCGCCTCGGCGATGCCGTAGCCGGTGTCGCGCACGCTGACGACCGCCTGGGGTGCAGACCCGTCCTTCCCCGCACGCACCTCGAGTGAGATGCAGACCTGACCTCCGCGAGGGGTGAACTTCACCGCGTTGGACAGCAGGTTGTCG
>JAABUM010004366.1_pt1 | contig 16080 bp, 17 predicted proteins | sample 5559161 | NCBI WGS metagenome assembly JAABUM01 (sample SAMN10711868, study PRJNA513369) | rock metagenome | isolation source: Antarctica rocks | place: Antarctica: Victoria Land, Siegfried Peak nord
CAGTCACCTCACGTGTCCGATAGGAACTCACTATCTGACCACCTCCCTTCTCGTGTATCCCAGACGGTAGTTCGCCTCCGGAGTGCTCGCAAGGGGGTTACTCCCACAGCGAACATCAACGTCGGCGGCCAGCCGGAGCGGCGGTCGCCGTGACTCCTAGAGTGACGTGATGGTGGAGACGGTGCGGAACCTGCGCGAGATCGCGCTCTCTGCGTACGGTCCCACCGCCCTCAGTGCGGTCGGGTCCGGGGCCGTGCTCCCCGTCGTGGTCCTGTCCGCGCGCGAGCTGGGTGCGGGGATCAACGTGGCGGCGTTCATGATCGCGCTGATGGGCATCGGCCAGCTCGCGGGCGACCTGCCGGCCGGCGCCCTAGCCGCCCGCATCGGCGAGCGCGCCGCGCTCATCCTCGCCTGCGGCCTCGAGGCCCTCGGGATGGCGGGCTGCGCGATGGCGCCCTCCGTCGGCGTCCTCGCCGCCTCGGTCCTGGTCATCGGGGTCTCCGGTTCGGTGTTCGGCCTTGCGCGCCAGGCTTACCTCACCGACGCCGTCCCCATCTCGCTTCGGGCTCGAGCGTTGTCCACCCTCGGCGGCGTCAACCGGATCGGGATGTTCTTCGGTCCCTTCATCGGGGCGGCCGTCGTCGTCCGCTGGGGGACCAGCGCGGCATACGTCGTCGGGCTTCTCGCCTCGACAGCCGCGTTCATCCTCCTGCTCGTCGTGCCGGACATCACCTCGGGTGAGCGAGCCGAGCGACTCGCCCACCCGCGCCGGCCGGTCACGGCGGTGCTCCTCGAGCACAAGCGCACGCTCGGCACGCTCGGAGTCGGGGCGATGTTCATCGCCTCGGCGCGCTCCTGCCGGACGGCGCTCGTGCCGCTATGGGCAGAGGCGATCGGGCTCAATGCCGCCCACACGAGCCTCGTCTTCGGCATCGCCGGAGCGGTCGACATGCTGCTGTTCTACCCGGCCGGCGGTGTCATGGACCGGTTCGGCCGGATGTGGGTCGCCGTGCCGAGCATGGTCGTGCTCGGGATCGGGATGATCCTCCTGCCGCTGACGCACACCTTCACGGCCCTGACCGCGGTGGCGGTGGTCCTCGGGCTCGGCAACGGCATCGGGTCCGGCCTCGTCATGACCCTGGGCGCCGATGCGTCACCGGCCGACGCCAGGGCACAGTTCCTCGGCGGCTGGCGGCTGATGTCCGACAGCGGCAACGCCGCCGGTCCGGCCGTCATCAGCGGGCTGACGACGGTCATCCCGCTCGCGGGTGCGGCGATCGCCATGGGAGCGGTCGCCCTGGTGGGCGCCGGCTGGCTGCGCGTCTGGGTGCCGCGCTTCGACCCGGTGTCCCGCCGGGCCCCGGCGCGGTCCGCGCGCCGGGTCGACCCCGGGCCACCGTCGTCCTGAGCGCCGTTGCCCTTGGGCGGAAGTGAGAGACTTCGGGCGTGACGGATCTGATCGACACCACGGAGATGTACCTCAAGACCATCTTCGAGCTGGACGAGGAGGGAATCGTGCCCCTGCGTGCCCGGATCGCGGAGCGGCTGGGCCACTCGGGTCCCACCGTGTCCCAGACCGTGGCCCGGATGGAGCGCGACGGGCTGATCCACCTCGCCGGAGACCGGCAGCTGCAGTTCACCGAGCGCGGGCGCCAGCTGGCGACCCGGGTCATGCGCAAGCACCGCCTGGCCGAGCGGCTCCTCGTCGACGTCATCGGCCTGGAGTGGGAGTTCGTCCACGACGAGGCTTGCCGGTGGGAGCACGTCATGAGCGAGCGGGTCGAGCGCAAGATCCTCGCCCTGCTCAAGGACCACCACGACTCGCCCTACGGCAACCCCATCCCCGGCCTCGACGAGCTCGGGGAGGAGCGCGGTGAGGAGTTCCGCAAGGGCGTCAAGAGCCTGACCGAGATCGCCGGCGAGGAACCCACGCTCGTCACCGTGCGCCGCATCGGCGAGCCGGTGCAGGTGGACCACGAGGCACTGACGCTGCTCACCCTCGCGGGGCTGCTCCCGGGGGAGAACGTCGAGGTCAGACGCCTGGACAACCGGATCATCGCGGTGCGCCAGGGGGCGCCCGAGGCCACCGGCGTGTCGCTGCCGGATGACGTCGCGCTGCACGTCTTCGCGGCGTCGGTCTGAGGCGGCAGGCCATCTCTTGGTGATTTCATGACCTGGGCGTGACTTTTGCCGCCAGGCTGTTGTAGCGTATGCGCCACTTGCCCTCCCGGGGCGAGGACCTGCCCAGGATCGCCTAATCCTGTCACCTGGCCCAGGACGACACTCGACATCGTTTGACAGGAGCGGGGGACCCACTTCCGGGCGTCGAGAGACGTCCTCGGGGTGAAGCTCGCGAGTCAGGACCCGTCCTGATGATCGAGCCGGGTGAACCAGAACACCTCCCACCCGAACCCGACAGCTCACCTCGTAGGCGCTTGAGAGGTCTCTTCGTGGCTCGTAATCACACCGGGCGTCATCGCGCCCCCGGCTACAACCCGTTCAACGAACTCAGCGACATCGCCGCACGCTCCGCGCAGCCCGCCATGAAGGCATCCGCTGTCGCCGTGGCGTCCGGTGGGCTCCTTGCAGCGTTCGCCCTTCCCGCTTCCGCCGCCCCGTCCACTGACGGCAGCACCGAAGCCCGACTTGCTGTCTCGGCCCCCCAGGCTCCAGCCGCCGCCGCGGAGACCTTTGCGGTCGCCGCGCCGGCCGCCGCGTCAGCCGTCCCGACGTTCGGCGTCATCGGCTTCTCCGGCAAGCTCGCAGCGCATCAGGCCGAGACCGTCATGCAGATCGCGCGGATCCAGGCGGCCGTGGCGGCCGCCACGGCTCCCGCCGCTGCCCTTGCTCCCGCGCCTCGGGCCTCGCGTGCGGTGGCTCGTCCCGCGGTGGCTCGTCCCGCGGTGGTGGCCGCACCGGCTCCCGTCCGGGCGACGGTAACCCGGCCACCGGCACGTCCGGCAGCCGCACCGGCACGTCCGGCAGCCGCACCGGCACGTCCGGCAGCCGCACCGGCACGTCCGGCACCCGCACCGGCACGTCCGGCAGCCGCACCGGCACGTCCGGCAGCCGCACCGGCACGTCCGGCACCCGCACCGGCACGTCCGGCACCCGCACCGGCACGTCCGGCACCCGCACCGGCACGTCCGGCACCCGCACCGGCACGTCCGGCACCCGCTCCGGCACCCGCACCCGCTCCGGCGGCGGCGCCGGCTCCGACCGGTGGCATCGTCGGCATCGCCGCGAGCCTCAGCGGCATCCCGTACCGCTATGGCGGCACGACGACGTCCGGGTTCGACTGCTCGGGCTTCACCAGCTACGTCTACCGGATGGCCGGCAAGTCGATCCCGCGCACCGCCGAGGCCCAGCGCGCTGCGTCGGTGAAGGTGGCGAACCCGGCCCCCGGCGACCTGGTCTTCTTCGGCTACCCGGCATACCACGTCGGCATCTACGCCGGCCCGGGCAAGCTCTACGACTCGCAGCGCACGGGGACCTTCAGCGGCCTGCACTCGATCTGGACCATGAAGGGCGTCAGCTTCGGCCGCTTCTGACCGACCTGTCATCAGCCAGTGGCCCTTCGCCTTCGGGTGGGGGGCCACTGCCGGTCCGGGCACCGTGCGTTCTGTCGTCCTTTCACGTCGTCGCTCACTCCTCGTTGGCGTCCCCGGCAGACCGGAGACGGGCGTTTGCGGCCACCCGTCCATGGGCACCAGTCGGCCGGGAGTGGCAGGATGGCGCAGATGACGGCCGACCAGTCCCCGCCAGGCTCCACTCGCGAGCCGGCGATCGTCCTCGACTTCTGGAGCGACGTCGTGTGCCCGTGGTGCTACATCGTCAAGCACCGCATCAGATCCGCGATCGACGCCTGGGAGCGGCCACACGAGGTGCTCCTGCGCCACCGCGCCTACGAGCTCGACCCCGGTATGCCGCGTGGCGAGCGGATGCCCGTCGACGCCGCCGACCTGGCCGACAGGTCGGACGGTGACGACGAGCCGGGCATCGCCGTGGCGGACCGGGTCACCGCGCTGGCGGAGGCCGAGGGGCTGCGTCTGGACTTCTCGAGGGCGTTGAGAGCCAACACGTTCGATGCCCACCGGCTGGTCGCCCTCGGCGCGGCCGCAGGTGGCCCGGCGCAGGCGGACGCGATCGTCGAGCGTTTCTTCTCTGCCCACCTCACCGAGGGTCTGGCGATCGACGACCACAGCGTGCTGCTGCGCTGTGCCGCGGAGGCCGGTCTCGACGAACGGCGCGTGTCGGCGGTCCTGGCGGACGACACCTATGCCGACGAGGTCAGGGCGGACGAGCAGGAGGCCGAACGGCTCGGTGTGAGCTCCGTGCCGTTCGTGCTCGGCAACGGCCGGGTTGCCGTCCGCGGCGCCCAGTCCGTCCCCGCGTTCACCGACCTGCTGCGAGCCGCACTGGCGCCTGCCTGACCCACGCAGTTGGCGGGCAGCAGGTGGACTGCTCAGCTCGGTGAGGTATGCCGGGCCGGCGCGGCCCGGGTCGCCAGCTCGTGGATCTGCACCGACTGGCCGTCGGGGTCGGTGACGTCGACGAACGAGCCGAAGTCCTCCCGGGTCAGGGCCACCCCCGGGTAGCCCGCGCCCGAAGCTGCTCGGCGAGCTCCTCGAGGTCGGCCCCGGTCTGGAGGGTGAGGTGGACGCTGGGACCTCTGCCGCGGACGATCGCCAGGTCGTCGTCGTACGCGTTGGTGGACGCCGACGAGGCCGTCGGTCCCCGCGGCATACGTGGCAAAGAAGGGGTCGGGCTCACTTCAGGCAGAGCGCACGCAGAAAGCGGCCGTAGCTCTCGCCCGCGTCGGTCAACCGCACGGGGACGACCTGGGTCGACCTCTGGGCGCCATCGGCGTCGCGCAGGCGGTAGCCGTAGAGGTCCTCGATGCGCTCGTCGATGATCAGCCGGTGCCCGAGCGGGTCGTGACGGTGAGCGCCCGGCCGTACGCCTCGTCAAAGGCCGTCGCGTCCTCGAAGCCACCGGCGATGAGCCGCACCGCCAGGATCTCGACGTCGTCGACCTCGAAGGAGAGCCGGGTCTGGCCGGGCAGCCCACCGGTGTCGCCACCGGTGGCCGAGTGCAGGGTCACGCGTCCGCCACCGGTGGCCAGGTCGACCCAGCCGCCCCCCTCCGACTCGATGTGGACCGCCAGCCCGAGCAGCTCGAGGAACTCTCGCATTGCCTGGACGTCGTCGGTGAACGCAGGGCTTGAACCACGACTTGCGCGTCGCTCATGAGGCCTGCCGCTGGTGTGCTTCGAGGTACTCGGACAGGGCCCGCTCGACCAGCAGTGAGAGGCTGACCCGCTCGTCGATGGCCCGGTGCTTGACCTGCCGGACGAGGCCAGGAGGAAGGTAGACGTTGAACTGCGACTTCGCCGGCTTGTCCTTCTCCATGCTAGTAAGATAGCAAACTACTACCTCGATCGTGATCTCGAACGTGTTCGGCGGCGGAATACTGCTCGTCAGGTGAGGACCTCGACGGCCTTGAGGCTGACGCCTCGGTGCGCCGCGAGGCGCTCGGCCTCGGCGGAGACTGTCTTGCGACGGGCCGCAGACGCCGTGCCCCACAGCTCCACGGCAATGGTGAGGCTCTTGCCAGACGACCGCGGTCGCCAGGTGCCGATGATCTCGCCGCTCTCGAGGACCGCGCCCGGTCGGCCAAGGACCGGCCACAGGGCCTTCGCGTGGGCCTTGTCGCCGATGAGCAGGTGGCGGTCGCGGGCCTGGAGGAAGAGGTCGAACGGGCCGAGCAGCCTTGTGGTGGTGGTGGCGGCGGTCCTCCCTGCACTGAGGAGGTCGTGATCGTCCTCGAGGACCCATCGGGTCTCGCCGTCGACGACCACTTCGACCGCGTCGCTGGGCCAGCGTTCGGTGATCTCCTTGACCGGAGCCTCGACATAACCGGACACCTGCTTGGGCGTGGCGGGGCCGAGGAGATGCACGTAGGCGCGGATGACGTCGTGCTCCGGTCGTGGCTTCCGGGCCGCCCGATGGGACGTGATCCGTTGCAGCACTGGGGGAGACGTGCCGGGCTGCAGCTCGAGGCCACCGCGGAACGCCGCGAGGCGGAACGGCATCTCGTAGAGGTGGGTCGCGTTGCAGGGGCGGCAAAACCGGACGTAGGGCCCACCCAGCTCGGCCGAGACCCGGGTCGAGACCTCACCCCTCACGGTGGGACGGGCGACGGCCGAGCGCATGGCGCTGGCGATGGTGTCCAACGCTTCCAGATTGCCGATTCCTGCCGCCTTCAACGGTTTTGCCGCGTCGTAGATCCGTCGGCCGGCGTCGGCGTCCGACATCGGCTCGACTGCCGCGGCGATGGACGACACGTCCGAGCGGCGGTAGACGTGTGGCGCGCCGCGCAGGGTCCAGAGCATGGCCAGGTCCTCGTCGGCGATCGCCGAGCTGTCGAGGCCACGGATGGCCAGGGCCCAGCGGGCTCCGTCGGGGCCGGTGTCCTGCACCCCCAGGTTGAGAACCGCCGTGTCGTCGAGGGCGCCGCGCTCGCGGTCGAGCTGTTGTGCCCGCACCCGGAAGGACAGGACGTCTCGGCGCGTCAGTGTGGCCATCATGCACCCCACGGTAATCCGACGGACCGGCCAATCGTTCAGGGTGGCACGACTGGACGCAGGGCGGCACGTACCGGAGCAGGGCGGCACGTACCGGAGCAGGGCGGCACTACCGGAGCAGGGCGGCACGTACGGAGCAGGGCGGCACTACCGGAGCAGGGCGGCGCTACCAGAGAGGGGGCACTACCGGAACAGGGCGTCGACCTCGGGGATGCGGGCGCGATATCCCGCCAGCAGGAGTCGCCCCACGGTGACCGAGTCGACGAGCGGGTGCAGCGCAAAGGCCTCGGTGGCCAGCGCGAGCGAGCGCGTCCGTGCGGCCTCGATGACGAGCTGCTCGACGGCCTTGACCTGCTGCACCAGCCCCAGCGGGTGACCCCCGAGCGGATCGGCGGCGAGCGGGTGTGCGCCGTCGGCGTCGACCGTGCAGGGGACCTCCACGACGGCGTCCGCGGGCAGGCCAGCCAGCGTCGAACCGTTGCGGACGTTGAGGATCATGGCGGCCCGCTGGTTGCGGGAGATCGCGGCCATGATGGCGAGAGCCACCCCTTCGTAGCCGCCCCCCTGGACGTCCACCGTGTCACGCTCCTCGTCCGGTCCGCGGCCCTCCTTCAGGTAGGTGGCGTCCCGCTCCTGGCGTACCTGCTGCCACACGGCATACGCGTCGTCGGGGCGCGCGGTCACCGCCTCGTAGAAGCGGCGCTGCTGGGTCAGCAGGAACTCGCCCCTGGTCTCCGGTCCGCCGGTGATCGAGGCCACCGCGTCCCGGGTGAAGTAGTAGAAGTAGAGGTACTCGTTGGGGATGGCGCCGATCGAGGCGATCCACTCGGGCCCGAACAGCCGCCCTTCCTCGATCGTTGCGAGTCGGCCAGGGTCGCCGACGAGCGAGGGCAGGACGTCGACTCCTTGGTGCGTCAGGCCGCGCAGCCAGCCGAGGTGGTTCAGGCCGGCATAGTGGAAGGACGTGTCGTCAGGCTGCAGTCCCAGAGCGCGAGCGGCCCTGCGGCCCAACCCGATCGGCGAGTCGCAGATGCCGATGACTCGCGGGCCGAGCACGGCCTGCATCGCCTCGGTGATCATCCCGGCCGGGTTGGTGAAGTTGATCAGCCATGCCTCGGGGGCCAGCTCCCTGACCCGTTCCGCGACGTGCACCGCGACCGGCACCGTCCGCAGCCCGTAGGCCAGGCCGCCCGGACCGGTTGTCTCCTGCCCGAGCACGCCGAGCTCGAGGGCGACCCGCTCGTCGGCGGTCCGCCCGGCCAGGCCGCCGACCCGGATCGCCGAGAAGACGAAGTCCGCTCCGTGCAGCGCTTGGTCGAGGTCGGTCGTCGTGTGGACCACGGGCGGCGGCGCGTCTCTCGGAGCCCACTCGGCCGTCTGCCGCAGGACGTGGGCGATCGCCGCGAGCCGGCCCTCGTCGACGTCGTGGAGCTCGACGGCGTCGATGCGGCGCTCGCTCGTGTCCCGCAGCAGCGCGCCGTAGACCAGCGGGACGCGGAAGCCGCCGCCGCCGAGAATGACGAGCTTCATCCGGTCCTGCCCTCCACCCCAGCCTCGGTGCCGCCCCGTGGCGTGCTCGTGTGCGCGGGTGCCCGGGTGCCCGGGTGCGGTCGAAGATATCAGTGACCGATCCGCGAGCCAGCGGCCGGACATGGTGCGGATAGCCGAAGCGGTGCTGTGAGACGGTGCCGTGATGAGCCAGGAGCTGGATCGGGTCATCCGCCCCGCAACCGCCGATGACCTCGGCCCTACTGCCCGCTGGCTCCTTGAGGTGTACGTGCGGGTGGGGTGGCGGCCCTTCGCCGATTCCGAGCTGACCCCGGAGCTGGCCGCCATCCGCGAGCACGATCCGCAGTCAGGCCAGCGCAGCCTGTTGGCGCTCGCTCACGGCGCGCGCCACCTCGTCCTGGATGAGGTCGAAGTTGATCGCCGCGCCGGCTCGCCCCCCTGCCGCTGCTGCGGAGATGACCTGCGCGGCAACGTCGCTGACGTTGCCGGCGGCATAGACGCCGGGCGCTGTCGTCGCCCCCATGGCGTCGGTCGTGACGTAGGTCCCCACCGGATGCTCGGTCAGCTCGGCGCCGAGTGAGACGAGCAGGTCGGCCCGGGCGGTGAAGCGGGGTCCGACGGCGAGGGCGTCGACGGGAACGACGGTGCCACCCTTGAGCCGTATGCCGGTGAGCCGGTCGTGACTCACCTCCAGGGCGGTGACCTCGCCCGTCACCACGGCAACCCCTCGTGCGGCCAGCTGTTCCCACTCATCGTCGCTCGGCGCCGCAGCGGTGTGCAGGAAGAGCGTCAGGTCGGAGGTCAGCTGGCTGAAGAGCAACGCCTGGTGGACGGCCATCGGCCCGGTGGCCAGGACGCCGATGCGCTGGTCGCGGACTTCCCAGCCGTGGCAGTAGGGGCAGTGCACCACGTCGCGTCCCCACCGCTCCCGCAGACCGGGCACGGCAGGCAGCTCGTCGACGAGGCCCGTCGTGACGAGCAGCCGCCGAGAGAACACTGACGACCCGTCGTCAAGGTCGACGGTGAAGCCGTCGCCGTCCCGTTCGGCGCCGACCACCCGGCCGTCACGGATCTCCGCGCCGTAACCTCGGACCTCGTCCCGTCCCTTCTCCAGGAAGGCCCCCGGCGCGATGCCCTCAAGCCCGAGGAACCCGTGCACGCCGTCGGCCGGTGCGTTGCGCGGTTCGCCGGCGTCGATCACCAGCACCGTGCGCCGCGACCTACCCAGCATCAAAGCGGCGCTCAGCCCTGCAGCTCCGCCACCCACCACCACGACGTCATACCTGTCAACCACTGCAGTCACGATGACCACCTCCTTGCGACGACTATCGCCCCGCCGCGTAGGTGTGGCAAATGTCGTTGCCATCCTGGCAAAGTAGCGATGTGACCCACGATTTCGACAGCGTCCTGGCCGCCGTCGGCCCGCGTCTTCGCGCGGTTCGCCAGATCCGCGAGACAACACTGGCCGAGCTGTCCACCGCCACGGGCATCTCGGTCAGCACCCTGTCGCGGCTGGAGTCCGGCCAGCGCCGGGCGAACCTGGAGCTGCTCCTCCCCATTGCCCGCGCCCACCAAGTCCCGCTCGACGAGCTTGTGGGCGCGCCTCCGGTCGCCGACCCGCGCGTCTCCGAGCACCCGATGAACCACGATGGCCGGACCGTTGTCGCGCTGAGCCGACAGACCGGAGGGCTGCAGGCGTTCAAGCAGCTCATCCCGGCCGCAACGGGCCCCCAGGTCCCCAACCTGCAGACGCACGACGGCTACGAGTGGCTCTACGTCCTCAGCGGCCGGCTACGCCTCGTCCTCGGGGAGCACGACCTCATCCTCAAGCCCGGCGAGGCCGCCGAGTTCGACACGAGGGTGCCCCACTGGTCCGGCAGCGCGGGCAACCGGCCGGTGGAGTACCTCGCCCTCTTCGGGCCGCAGGGCGAGCGGGTCCACCTGCGGGCCAAGTCCCGCGGCGGCCACTGACCTGCCACAGCTCAGGAGCTGAAGGGCTCATGGGCTCAGGGCCTGGAGGGGCTCAGGGCCTGGAGGGGCTCAGCCGCTGACCTTGTCGAGGTGCTGCAGGAGGTCGTGCGCGGCGAGCTCCACGTCCTTGTGCCGCCACTCCGAGGCCCGGTAGACGCAGGCAATGAGCCCAGAGCGGTGCACCCGGCGCAGGTCGCCGTAGATGAAGGCATAGCGCGCCTTCGTCCCGTCGTTGGCGCCCTCGGTCAGCCCGAGGTGCCACCCGGCATACTCCTCCCAGGTGTGCCGCTCGAGGTAGGAGTTCTGTGCCTCGGCATCCGGCTGGACCTCGCCCCAGTTGCTGTCGAGGACGTACTGCCGCTTCTCGATCAGGTCACGAGCGCGCGCGACCCCTGCTGGGTTGACTGCGTAGCTGGCCATCCCACATCATCGCCCGTGGTGCCCGGTCAAGGCTGCAGGACCGATAGGACGTTGCCGGCCGGGTCCGTGAACCACGCGATGAGCGGGCCGCCCGCTCGGAAGATGCCCTTGTCGTCGGTCTCGGCCGGCGTCCCCTCGTAGCGCTGGAACTCGACGCCGCGTGCCACCAGCTCGTCGACGGCGGCCTCGATGTCACTGACGGGAAAGTTGAGGATCGTGAAGCTCGCCGGGGTGTGGTCGCGCTTGGGATAGACGAGGATGTCCCGGTCGCCGGCGATGTGAAGGGTGAGCATCCCCTGCTCCTCGCTGACGTCGAGGCCCAGTGTCTCGCCGTAGAACCGCTTGGCGGCTCCGATGTCGTCGACGGAGAACCCGCTGAACGCCTTGGTGTTCGCAAACATGTGGGTGTGCCTCTCGAAGGTGTGTGGGGAAGACCCGACTCGCGCGAGAAAGTCATCGGGCACCCGGCGTGTCGAGGCTTCCAGTCTGCTCTCATCGCGCCATGCCCAGCGCGGCATCGAAGGCACGAAAGCACTACGAGCGGGCGGCCCCGTGGCACGCGGAGCGCACCGGAGCAGCGCCAGCTGGAGTCGCGCTCGGGCGCTCAGGACTGCGGGCTGAGCATCTGCGCCATGGCGAGGAGCACTCCGGAAGCCACCCGGTAGTAGACCCAGGTGCCCCGCCGTTCGGAGGTCAGCAGCCCCGCCTCGCGCAGCTTCTTGAGGTGATGCGAGACGGTCGGCTGAGAGACGCCGACGTCCTGGATGTCGCAGACGCACGCCTCGCCCCCTTCTGCGGAGGCCACCTTCGAGAACAACCGCACTCGCACGGGGTCGCTCAGCGCCTTGAACATCGTCGCCATCTGCTCCGCGTCGTGCTGCGACAGATCGGCCGAGGTCACGGGCGGGCAGCAGGGCACCGGGACGTCGACGGCGAGCGGCTCGTCCATCAAGATCTGACTCGACATGCGTCCATCGTGACAGCCATCGAACCAGTCGCCAAGATCGTGATATAGATGGATGTCTAATCAGTGAAGGGACGTGGCCACGATGACTGCGAACGACGCCCGGACGAGCCTCCCAACCGTTGTCATCGGCGCGGGGCCGATCGGCCTCGCCGCTGCGGCCCACCTACTCGAGCGCGGCCGTGACCCGCTCGTCCTCGAGGCCGGGCCCCGCGCTGCGGCAGCGGTGCGGTCTTGGGGACACGTGCGGCTGTTCTCCGCCTGGGGCGAGCTCGTCGACCCGGCCGCGGCGCGGCTGCTCGAGCCGACGGGGTGGACGCACCCAGAGTCCAGGGCCTACCCCACCGGAGGCGACTGGGTGGAGCTCTACCTCCAGCCACTGGCCGATGCCCTCGGGGACCGGGTCGTCTACAACACGACCGTGACGGGCATCGCGCGGCGTGGACGGGACCGCGTCGTCGACTCCGGCCGCGACAGGCAGCCCTTCACGATGCACACGATGGACGCCAACGGCATACCGGGTCGCCTGTCCGCGCGGGCAGTGGTCGATGCGTCCGGGACCTACGCCACGCCCAATCCTCTTGGTGCTGACGGCTATCCGGCGGACGGCGAGGCCGCGCACGCAGGTCGAATCTCCTACCGCGTGCCCGACGTGCACAACCCTGACGACCAGCAGCGGTATGCCGGGCGGCGGACCGCCGTCGTCGGGTCGGGGCACTCGGCGCTCACCGCTCTGTTGAGCCTGGCCGAGATGAGCAGGAGGGACCCGGCGACTTGCGTGGTCTGGGTGCTGCGCCGCGAAGCGACGGGAAGCGTGTTCGGCGGTGGGAGCTCCGACGAGCTGCCCGCTCGGGGCGCCCTGGGTGCCCGCGCGCAGGCGGCTGTGGCGAGCGGCCTGATCGAGGTGGCCCAGGGCTTCCGCACGGAGGCAATCGAGGGCGACGGCGACCGGGTCGCCCTCGTCAGCGCCGACGGTCGAAGGATCGGCGGGCTGGACCGGATCGTCGGGCTCACCGGGTTTCGGCCTGACCACTCGCTGGCGTCGGAGCTGCGACTTACCCTCGACGGGCGGCTCGAGGCGCCGGCGCGACTGGCCCCTCTAGTGGACCCGAACGTCCACTCGTGCGGCACCGTCTATCCGCATGGCGCGGCCGAGCTGGCGCACGACGAGGCGGGGGTGTTCCTCGTCGGGATGAAGAGCTATGGACGGGCGCCGACCTTCCTCGCTCTGACCGGCTACGAGCAGGTGCGCTCGGTGGCGGCAGCCCTTGCCGGAGACGATGAGTCAGCCGCCCGGGTGGAGCTCACCCTGCCCCAGACCGGAGTCTGTGGTGGAGCGGGCCTGTTCGACGCTGCCGAAAGCTCGACGGTATCCACCGGCGGTTGCTGCAGCCCGGCGCCGGCGCTGGTGCAGATCGGCGTCGGCGCGCCTGCCTCCCCTGGCTGCTGACCCGTCGGTGATGACGTCACCCGGTGGCTACGTCACCGGGGTGGCGATGAGGAGCCCCCGCTGGTCGTAGTCGCGTCTGATCGGGTTCCAGTCGGTGCAGGTGATGATCACGACCTGCGGGGGGCCGTCTCTGGCATACAAGCCGCGGCTGTCGACGAAGGAGGAGTAGTCTGCGACCGCCAGATTCAGCGTTGCCTCCGTGACCCGGTAGGCGAAGCTGCCGCCACCAGCGCAGGACAGCTGCACCGTCATGCCGACGTGGGCCGTCTGGTTAAAGTCGGTCCGGAAGATGGCCGACTCGTCGTGGTACGTGTGACCGGTCAGGATCACGCTCCCCGAAGCGGCCCCGGCCAGCGCGCTGGGATACCAGCCCGCCTTCCGCTTGTCCGCGTCGCTGGGAGTCCCGAGGTTCCCCTGGGGGTCGAGACCGATCTGCACCACCGAGGCATCAACCCCGAGGTCGGCGATCTGAAGACCGCTCGGAGCGCATGGAGATGCGCCGGCCGAGGCGGGCGCCGAAGCGGCGGCCGGCTGCTCCGAGCTGGTGGGTGCGGACGGTGAGGCGCTCGCAATCGGTGGGCCAGCGACATCTGGCGTCTCGACAGCCGACGAGGTCGGGGGAGCGGCGAAGGTCGGAGGAGCCGCGACGGTCGGAGGAGCCGACAGGGTCGGGGGAGCCGCCTGAGCACCGGGAGCCGCCGGGGAGATGGGGTTGACGACAAGGACGTACAGCGCGGCCAGGACGAGGAGCGCCGCCACGACGACAACGCCAAGCCGCGACGCTGACCCGGTCGAGCGATGTCGACCTGAGACCTTGGACAAGGGACCCTCCGTAGATGGCGCTGGACGGGCGGGGACGCGACACCGGCTGCTGGCTGGGCAGTCGTGACACGGGGTAGGCCCCGGTCCTTGCCGCGTGCGCGGCAGGGACCGGGGCTTTGATGGTGGCGCGGACCCTGGCTGGCTCCGGCTCACTTACCGAGTGGAAAGGTCACGACCCGCAGTCGGCGTGACTGCCGGTCGTGGCTTTCAGGCGCGATGTCTTCCCGGGCTCCGGGGGCGGAGCGTCAGCAGTGCCCCACCGGCACCGACCAGTGCAAGAGCGACCAGTCCGTTGAGCGGATTGACGGCTCCCGCCCCACCGGTATGCGGTGCGCCCGACTTGGGCTGTGCCGTAACCGTGGCGGCAGTTGTCTTTGCTGCGCCTCCACCGGTGATCGGCAGGTTCACCGCAGTCTGGGCTGAGCTGGCGGCAGCGGGGCGGGTGACCGCTGGTGTGGTGCCAGCCGGACGAGAGGTGGTGACCGCAGCCACCTTGGCCGGGGCCGGTGCCGCGACTACCACGAGCTTCTTGACCGGGGCGGGTGCTGCCACGAGCTTCTTGACCGGGGCGGGTGCTGCCACGGGCTTCTTGACCGGGGCGGGTGCTGCCACGGGCTTCTTGACCGGGGCGGGTGCTGCCACGGGCTTCTTGACCGGGGCGGGTGCTGCCACGGGCTTCTTGACCGGGGCCGATGCTGCCACGGGCTTCTTGACGGGAGTGTTGGCTCCCGTGCCCTTGCCCGGAGTGTTGGCTCCCGTGCCCTTGGGGGCTGTGTTGGCTCCCGTGCCTGTTCCGGTTCCCGGCAGCGTGCCCGCGCCCGGCACGGTTCCTGCTCCGGTTCCGGGCGGCGTTCCGGTTCCCGGCGTCGTGCCTGTTCCGGTTCCCGGCGGTGTTCCCGTTCCGGTTCCGGGCGGTGTTCCCGGCGACGGGGACGGCGAAGGCGAAGGCGAAGGCGACGGGGACGGCGAAGGCGACGGGGACGGGGTCGGTGTCGGGGTCGCCGCAGGGGTGACTGTGTTGGTCAGTTCCACAGTGCAGGTCACCGTGCCGCCTCCGCCGTTGCCGGAGCCGTTGCACTGGTTGACGGTGACAGGTATCGCTGATGTCTGGGTAGACGGCTCGACGGTGCATTTCACGCGCATGGTGCCGCCCCCGCCGTTGCCGGATCCGTTGCACTGGGTGATGGTGGCGTTGGTGGTGGTGCCGATCGGGTCGCACACCACGGTTGGTTGGGTGCCGCCGCCCTGGCCGGATTCGTTGCATTGGTTGACGGTGGCCGGGGTGGTCGCTGCCGTGCCGGTGATGTTGTTGGTGATGCGCACGGTGCAGTTGACTTCGCCGCCGCCACCGTTGCCTGAGCCGTTGCACTGGTCGACGGAGGTGGTGAGCTGGCTCGAGGTTGTGGTCGAGGTGGTGCAGGTGGGCGGGGCGTTGGCCGCACCGCTGCATCTCGTGACGGTCACGGTGGAGCTCGTCACCCCCGTGGCGAGGTCGAGGTTGTTGACCACGGTGACGTCGCATCTCACTTGCTCGCCGCCGACGTTGCCGGTGTTGTTGCACTGGGAAACTGCGGACGGTGCGCCACTGGCCATGGAGGAGGCACCTAGGAGACCAGCCAAGACGAGCACCACCGTCGCTGCTAGCCGGGCAGCGACCAGCAGGGCGCCGGAGAGTCCGGCACCGGCCGTGAGTCGTCGGCCTGGGGAATGGCCGCGTGGTGTGGGCATGGAAATAACGAGCCGAGTGGGCATGGGGGTCCGCCTTGATAGAGGGAGGCTGCGCAACGGCGCTGCCTCGCAGGGTCTGGACGCGCATCACACGCCAATATCCGCTTCACCCAAGATCGACCGATTTATGCCAATTGTCAAGAACGATCTAGTCAAGGTTCTGTATATCCTGGATACGACGCATTGATCCCGAGTAGCAAGTATGATAGCGCCGCTGCGCCCCATGCCGACTGCTCGCGCTCGCCTTTCCGCGCCTTCGCTTGCTCGGCCAGCGAACGCCGACGACCGAAGGTGTGGCGTGAGCCGGCACGTCGAGCTGCCGGGGCAACGTGCTGACCCCGCGGTGATCTCGGCGGATCAGGCGGCCACACGGCAGTGCTCGCCGCGGGATGAAGACGGACCGACGGGCGCCTGCCAGGATTGTCCTTGGTATACGATCGCGGCATGACCGCGCCGCCGGGCGCGTAGCGGCCCGCGGGGATCGGCTTATGGACCTAGACGACGGCGTCGCGACGATCGGCGGCCGGCACCGCGGCCTGCGCGACCAGGTCCTCGCCGAGATCCGGCAACGGATCGTCAACGGCGACTACCCCCCCGGACAGCGGCTCACCGAGGAGCGGCTCGCCGTGG
>JAABUM010004371.1_pt1 | contig 16069 bp, 22 predicted proteins | sample 5559161 | NCBI WGS metagenome assembly JAABUM01 (sample SAMN10711868, study PRJNA513369) | rock metagenome | isolation source: Antarctica rocks | place: Antarctica: Victoria Land, Siegfried Peak nord
CTGCAGTACCAGACACAGGACACCCACGAGGTGAGCAACCTTGTCTTCTGAGATTCGCCGACCTTGGGTGATGTTATTCCAGACATCGCGGTGATGCACGCTGGCTGCCGCTGCCACTAGAAGGCCGACATCGAAACTGAATCCCCAATTTTCCAATTTCTGACCTGGGTGCTTGTGCATTGCAGCTGTACTACCACAACCACCGCACTGGCAGTACCACGTGGGAGAAAGTGAGTGAATCATGCATGCCGCAGACGAGCAGCTGTCGCTTGTTGGTATGCTGGTTGCCGTCGTCTGAACCTGAGGATCTCGTGCATGTTTATGATTGTTGAAGCGTTGTTGAGCTGGGACTCTGCTCTAGAGCAAGCTCTTCTGTTGCTGCAGCCCCCCGGCTGGCAGTGACGCCCAGGGACACCCGCGATTGGAGGTGCGGCGCCGCTGCTGCGGAAGCTGCTGGACTCTAGTTGCAACGGAATCCCTGGCGACCCATTGCAATGGACCCTGCAGCCGAGACAGTAACGACGGGGCCGGCTACTATGTCCATAGGTGGAGCCGCGTTGGACCGTCTGCAGCATTTGCAGAGCTCTGACGGGGCACTAGTGCTGAGAAGCCACTGGCTCCCGCCGCGCGGCGACAAATCTCGCTGAGACAGCAGCGCCTCTGTTGTGCGGCATCCGTGCGCTGTTCTCGTGCGGGCGTTGCACGCAACTGCGCCTGAGATTGCAGACGTTGACATGTTGGGTGTCATCTAGTTCTAACCTGTTAGATGGTCGCTGTCGGTCGGTATGTTTCTTGTCGACAGATGCGACCTGTCAGCCCTGCTCTGAACAAGATTGACTTGGTGAATGCTCGACGGCGTCTGCACTCGAATACAGTTCATCCACCTCTCCCCCTCACACATTCCGACAACCGTGTGCAGGCCAACTGAAGGTTGCATGTGGTACAGCTATGGTCCGGTACCACCAGGAAAGTTTCCTGGGCGTCATCACTTTGAGAAATGCGCAGAGCCGGCAGGGAAATGAGGGAATTGGGGTTTAAGAGTTGGGTGCAGGTGGTGCTCTGTCTTTCAACACCTTTGTTTGCAGTCAGCTTTGCCGTTGAAATTCACCGCCAAACAATACGCGCGTGCCATTCAGAGAGCCCTCGGCCGCGTCTACATGATGTTTCCCCAAGCTTGTTTCTACCAGTACACCTGTCAGAAGCCCAGCTAGACGTGCAAAGCGGCAAAGCTGTTCGGTACTTGCAACTGCCAAAGCCAACCCCTGCAACCAATGTATTCAAGCGCAACGAGCCAGAGAAGAGCGCGGCACTGTGTGCGGCATCTTGTTCGCCGCTTTGTTGCCTGTTCGTCCGCCCACCAGCAAATCACAACAGCAGCCTGCAGCCGAATCTGAATTGCGAAGTTCCCTTGCGAAAAACCCAGTGTCGTTCCCAGGGAATGCCCGCGTCCGCCATCGCATGGCGCCGCACAGAGGGGAGCCCGCACCGATGTGATTGCTGTCACGCCGTCTCCACCGCAGCAGCATCCGCAGCCGCAATGTCGTCGTCCACTGTTTGGTCCCCCGAAATGTCCAGAATGTTGTCGTCGTCGTCTCCCAGATCGCCTGCACAATCCACAAGCCAGGGCAAGTCACTGTCAGCTCAGCCAGGCGCAAACACGCGCTGATATGTACGTGCACTTTACAAGACATGTCTGCAAGAGAATGCTGTGTCGCATACAGGCGTTGAGGACGTTGCACACATGCAGGGCCTGTGCTTGCCTCGATGTCCCACGCAAGCTTGAGTGCGCCGGGCAAGCTGTACTGTAGAAACCGATTTGAAGCGCATCCATGCTCAGGCGGCGGCGCGTCTCGATGGGCGACCCGCCGTGGTCGACCAAGGGGCAGCCACGCCAGTATTCTATATCAATGCATCAATTATTTCAGCGTATTCACTCATTCCGAGCTGTCAAGACGCGCACCCATGCTCAGACGGCGCCGCATCTTGACCGGCGACACACCGTTGTCGACCGAGGGGATGCGCGCCGCGCCCCGCGGGCTGCCGCCATCCATAACAGACCAGTCGGAAAGCGCGTCCTCGTCGTCGCTGCCCATTGCTGATTCTGCAACATTGAAATGAGGGTTTGGATATTAGTGTACTGATACAGTGCCACACGCGGACTGCCGCCGCCATCCATCATACACCAGTCAGAAAGCGCGTCCTCGCCGTCGTTGCCCACTTCCGAGCCTGCCGCATTCCAGAATCACAAAAGGTAAACGGTTTGGAACTCCGTTTTGTGGAGCGAGTGCGGGCTCTGTCAACTAGTGGTCTGATGGGACACTAGTAAGGATGCGTGTGGTCCCGATGCAAGACTGTGTGCTGTGTGTGCAATCTAATGGCGAATTTTATTTCAGCTTGGCAGAAGTATGGCCAAGAAGGGGCACAAAGGGCGAGCCTGCCTGCCGGGAACAAGGGTGCTGCATGACAGCAGCAAGGTGCATGACAGCAGCAAGGTGCATGACAGCAGCAAGGTGCATGACAGCAGAAGGTGCATGACAGCAGAAGGTGCAGACCTCCACCGCCGACATCTGTACACCCTAAAGCAAAGAGAAGTTGCAAAAGCGGACAAATGCTGAGTGGATCTGGGCCGCCGGCGTGCTGCGTGGTGTAGGACAGCTGCTCCTGTAGCTGTTCCGTCGCTGTGTAATCCTTGGATGTTCGAAGCAGAAAGCAGCAAAAACGGCAGAGGATTGCATCACTGGCAGAGTCACCTGGGCCGCCGCCCCCATGCTTGCATGGTGTAGGACAGCAGCTCGTGCAGGCGCTGCTTAGGTTTTAAACCCTACCAGTCGGGAAGATTGCTTAGGTTTCAAACCCTACCAGTCGGGAAGATTGGCTTAGGTTTCAAACCCTACCAGTCGGGAAGATCGCCAAAAGAAAATCACCTGTGCCGCCGCCCGTGTGCTGCATGGTGTAGGACAGCAGCTCCTGCAGGCCGCAGTTCTCGCGCTGCAGCCGTGCGTTCTCTTGCGCCAGCGCCGACTTTTCAGCCACCAGCGCCTCGAGCTGGCTGCGCACCTGTAGTGCAAAGCCAAGAGCCTGTTGAGAATTGAATTGGAAAAACGATGCACAACCGCGCGGTCTCCGTGAGAGCCACCTTTTCCCAAAACCAGCGCCTCCAGCTGACACCGCACCTGCAACCTATGTTGACCTCAGTCTTCAGCCGCGTCGCGCAGACAGACACCGCAGAAAGCACGAAATACGCGTCAGATCTGTCGCGGGGTGGATGTACATGTGCATGCAGCTGGCTGTGCTTTGCATGGCTTGGCATCAGGGACAGCTGGGCAATTGACGCCAGTGTGCAAGCCAAGATATGGCCCCGCAAGCATCGGTCATTCCCGAGTCGTGAGTGCCGGGCCAAGTTACTCAATCTGAAGTCCAGTAGCGGGCACTGCAACAGTGGGCCCCAGTGACTTTGACCAAGGAAATTCCAGGCACCTGTCCTGCCAACAGATGCGCAGGATGTTCCAAGGTGCGAGGAAAGCGAGACCAAAGGGGGGAAATGTCACGTCCTCGCCTGCCTGCTGATGGGTTTGGTGCCGGAAGAGTGTGACGTGTGGGGTGATTGTAATAGGAGGAAATCCTGACCACAAGCGGGACTTGTCATGCCCTCACCTGCTCGCTGATCGGGTCAGTGCCCGGGGATGGCAGCGCCACCATTGGCAGCCTCGCCGCCGCCAGCCGCACCGGGCTGCCGCAGCAGCCGCCCGCCGCGGCTTCAGCAGCGCCCGCTGCTCCCCGGCCCTCCACCAATGGCGCACCCAGCTGCTCCTGCGGCGCGGACCCTGGTTGCGCCCCCTGCTGCTGGGTTGGGAGTTGCTGGTTAGGGTTGTCCTCCTCCTCTGCGCCGGGCGCCGGCGCGTCTGCCGCCTGCTGCGGCGTCGGCGGCTGCAGTGGCGAGCCAATGTCGGGGGGTGTTGTCATCCGGCCATCGCTGCCAGCGCCGCCGTAGACGGAGGACGCGCGCGAGCAGGTGGCCGACGGCTGCAGCACCTGCCGGCTGCCTGCAGGCATGAAGCAAAACTCCTCTCAGCAACTCCACAAGTCAAGAGATTGCTCACGAGACACGTCCCTGTCCGTCGCATGCTGTCTCGAACAGACTCGAAGAGACTTGGCACATTTCCAGTGCACAGTACACACCCAAACCCACGTTCGTCGTCCCCACCCCGTCCTTGACATTGATTCACAGGGTATGGTGTTTCAGGGACTGACGCACCCGACAGGAAGTCCTCCCAGTCCACCGCGCCGGGCTGCTGCTTCCGGCTTCCGCCTGCCGCGCCGCCGCCGCCGCCCTGATTCTCCTTGTCAGCCGTCGGGCTGCCCGCCTGGCCGCCCGCCGCGTCGCCGCTAAATCCTGCCCTCGCAGCTGCAGCGGACAGCGCCGCGCTGCCTGCGCGGCTGATTTCCGGGCTGCGCCCGCCGCTGTCGATGCCGCCGGCGATGTTGTTTGAACTGAAAATGTCCACCTGGCCGTTCTCGCCGGCCTTGCTGCCGACGCTGCTGAAGACGCCGCTGTTGTTGCCCCACTCGGCGAGGTCGTGGTGCGGCTGTGTAGGGTTTAGAGCAGCGTTCACGGCGGCCTGCGGCTGCGCCTGCCGCGACGACCTGCCGCCGCCGCCGCTGCGCTGTCGCTGGTGCTCTGGCTGCCGCGGCGCTGGCTCCAGGCTGAGGACGTTGCCCAGCTGGCTGCCGCCCCACACCTGGGAGCATGACATCAGTTGAGAGTGAAATGAAAAGCGAGTTGGTAGACGGCACGCGTGGTGAGTGTTCAGGCTCGAGGCAACAGGCCATGTGTGCCATTTGGGACGCGGCATGCATATTCCTTACACAGGCTGCCTTTGCCGCAGTGCCGCAGTCTAAATTCTCCACTCGGCGGCATTGTCTTTTGCCAACGGCATGCCTACACATCAATGCATACCGAAGATGTGGCCGCTGACTCCCTGCTTGAACATCTGCGAGTTGGTACCTCTGACAGGAACTCGGAGACGCTCTCCTTGGGCCGGAACGCCGGCAGCATCGCCGCCACGGTGGCCGCCGCCTTCTCCGCCATGCCGGGGGACGCCGGCTTCCCGAGCTCTGACACGACCTCCTCCCCCGCGGCGCCGTGCACCGTCCCCGCACCCGCCCTGCCGCCGCGGCCGCCGGCGCCGGAACCCGTGTCGGCCGCCCGCCGCTGCGGGCTGGCGTTGCTGCCGTCGCCGCTGCCGCCGGCGCCCACAACGGCGGCCGCCGCACCGCCAAACAGTGAGGCGCCCGCGTCAAAGTCCTGAAAGTCCAGGAAGGAGCCGCCGCCGTAGCTGCTTCCGCCGCCGACACCGCTGCTCCCGCCGACGCCGGCGGATTGCGCCGACAGCACCGCGGATTTGGCGGCGGCGCGGTCAGTCCAGCCGTGCTGGTCCATGAGCTGCTCGATGTGCGAGTCCAGGCTGGTGGCGACGCCGACGGCGGCACGGCTGACCGCGTTAAACGCATCCAGGCCCTGCGGCGGTGACATATTATCAGGGGAAAATGCTGAGGCGCCTGCTTTGGTGTTCCAGGCTGGTTACGCCGCCGCCTGGTGCACGGCCACCTGCCAAGATTCACCCTCAGTCTCCGCGTGCCTCAAAAGATACCACAGGTGCTGCAGCATAAATCGATCACATCCTGCTGTTGCAGGCCTCCCTCATCTGTTTCAGCGCAAACGTACTCTGGCACAATGCCATGCACGCGAGCATGCACCTTGTTCAGGAAGGACGGCTCAGGCGAAGGTGACTTGCCGCCGCCCGCCGCCGCGGCCCCGTCTCGCTCCGAAACATAGGATTCCCCATCCAGCAGCGCCTTGAAGCCGCGCTGCATATTGGCCAGCAGGTTGGGACTGTGCGGCTTGGCGCCGTGCTTCGCGGCTCGGGGCTTGTGTGGCAGCCCTGCGATTGCATGCCACTCAAAATTATCCCCATAAATCTTCCAGAGCACAGTTGGAGCTGTGCGGCTTGGCGCTGTACTGTGCGGGTTGCGGCTTTTCAGGGGTGTGCGTTATGCACCTCAGCCTCTCGAGGCAGGCAGTGTCAGCACAGATGCATGTGACCGCGTCGCACGTTGGACAACTGACAAGTCCAGTTGGCCAGTCCGATGAAGAGAGGCGGCCTGTGGCAATGGCGACCTAGCGTGCAGGGGATGCTCTACAAGGCCCGCCACCCGCACGCTCTGATCAGCGCCGGGTGCTATGCCCGCAGCAGACGCGAGATGCTGGGATCCTCTGCAGAAGGAGCATTCATTATCAGACCAGTTTGCGTGCCTGATGCGCGGCGGGCAGGCGTGTCGAAACCGAAGCTGCTGTCGGTCCAGTCTGCTAGCGCACCAGGTCCGCTGGAGCTGGGTCCTGCAGGCGGTCTCTCGCCGGTCTGGCTGTGTGGCTGCGCGCCTGCCACCTGCCCTTGCTGCCTGGTGGCAGCCTGCTGAAATTGCTGCTGCAGATTCGGCGTTGCCTGCGCGAGGAAGGTTGTTAACAATAAGAAGAGAATTCGACAGCAAACGGTCAGCAAGCGTCATGTATGCATTCGTGGTCCTTCTCAAGTGCTTGCCTGTTGTTGTGTAGTGGCCGGCTGCCCATCGCAGTCACCTCCTGCAAATCAGACACGTGGTCGGCTTGCCTAACGGTCGTCTGTAAACAGGACCATAACGCTGCCTGTCGTCTGGTGATGTGGTGCTATCCATGAATGTCACGCTTTGTACCCGTGCAATCGGGACCACGGACGGTGCATCGATAGCCAAGTGCCTCGACAGCTCGTCGTGCAACCCCGAAATCTCGAGCCCAGTCGCCTCACCTGATGGCGCAAGCCCCTGCGCCGTCAGCTTGAACGCTCCCAGCTTTGAGCCCTGACGCCTCATAGGCCGCGGTCGATCAGCTAGCCCGCGCTTTCGTGGCGACACCATTTCGCCTGCAGACTGAGGGTTTGTGCGGATCGCGCATGCAACACGCGGGGCGCTGCGACAGCCGTGCAGAGTAGCAAATGCGATGCTGGAGCTCTGGACGGGTGGAGTGCGATTGCTGCTGCGCTACAAATGCGTCTGACGCTTCCGGAAAAGGCTACTCATCACAGGGTCGTCGAAGGGACAGCTGTCATCTGTATGATATCGTCCCTGGAGGGGCAAGAAATAGAAAACAAGAATTGAATTTCACAATATGTTGATCATCAATCGCGAAACGGCAACGCGGACTGCGCAGCAGGCGTGCGACCGTCCCTCCACGGCGTCACATGCATCGCTCAGTGCTGCGAAGATGGCGGCTGCAATCCCCGCCATCGCGGGCGTGCTGTGTGGTGGAATATGGGCAGCGGTCATCAGACGAAACAGCTCCGAAAGGTGCTCGAGGTCGATCCTGCCTTGCACGCTCATGTGGGTGCAGCTGTCGTGTGCAGCTTGAACTCGAGGCTGATTCTGTCAAAACTCGAAACGCTCTCTGTCAATCGATGCGCATGTTGCAACCTGATCTGCACGCCTGCTCACTGCAGATCAACGTGTCAGACTTTCGCAAGCAGTTCAAGACTTGCTTCAAGGTGCACGCATGTCATTCCAGCTGGCTGCATATGCAGGATCGGCCCAGGAGGAGACCCCGCGTTGAATGCTGCAGCAAGCCTGGATTCGGACGAGAGCGCGCCCAGCGGCGTGCCGCAAATCACCGGAGACCCATCTCTGTACTCCAGCGCGGCACCGCAGTGGCGGTGGCAGCAGTACAGCGCCTCTGTGATCACAGAACAGCCGTTCAGCTTTGCCAGCGCACGTGCCACCGCCGACGGCACTCTGGTGGCTCTGTACACCCCTGCAGGTTTGTCGTGTCTTGCAGCTTTAAAGTGTAGCTCTGATTGCTTAAACCGCACTTGTTTCTCGCCTGGAGCCTCGTCGCAGGCCAGTAGGCCTATTCGAGCAAGTGATGATGTAACCCCTGATGTAACCCCTTCCCTCCTTCCCAAAGGCGAGCTCGTCGCAGCGCAGCAGTGCAGCGGCAGCGAGCAGTGGCACCTGGTCACGATTGCTGCACCCCCGGAGGAGGAGGCGGCACCAGATGGTGAGAACGAACAGCCTCTGCCAGTCTCGCCTTGCTGCAACAGTTGCCATTGTGGTGTATCGCCATATTGCATCGCCGCACGCGGTTTGTGTGTGCACAACTGGGCTGCAAAACTGTGCTTTGCCCGCTGCAGGCGAGGTGCACCTGCCTTTCTTTCCACCGGCAGCCCTGTTCTCGGTGGTCGACACCGGCGCTGGCATCGGCCTGCGCTCCCTCGGGTGCGCAACGCCCGGCTCCAAACCAGCAGACGTTGCAGATCAAGCCCTGCCAAACCCTGCGCTGGCACATGCATGTTACCTCACAAGTAGTCATTCTCCATTGACCTGCCGAAACTAGGCCCGGCACTCTACACCCTCAAGTTGCTGCGCTCTTCGCGTCTGCAGGGCGGGCGGGCGGCTGCTGCAGGGTGGGTCCGCTGAGCTGCCGGGCGTCGGCACGCACTCCTGCGGCAATGCCGAGACCTGGCGGCAGGAGCCTCACGGCCTGGTCAGCTGCGCCGATCCTGGCAAGGTGCGGCCGTTCTCAACGGTGTGTGGACACCTCCGCAGATTTCTACCTTCCGGGGGACACGGGCCAGGCTGTTGGGCGCACAGTGCCGCGCGCCAACATGCACACGACGGAATCTGCGCACAAGTTCACTGACTACAGGGGGTGGAGGCATGCAGAGCATTTCACTCGTGTATCAGGGGCTGGGCCTGCGGATCGAGGAGGTGCACGCGGTGTCACGCCGCGACATACACACCACGGCGCGCCTGCAAGCCTCGCAGCTGCGCGCGGTCGGCATCGAGGTGCGATAAACGGATGAGATGATGATGTATGGGAATCATGATGAATGGTCGTGAAATCATTTGGGTGTCATGCGGCGACATGCACCCCACATCGCGCCTGCACGCCTCGCAGCTGCGCGCAGTCGGCATGGAGGTGAGTTTGATGTTCCGGAAGCGGTCTCCAGGAGCTACAGTGGTGCACAATAACACACGTAGTGCGTGCGCACAAATTTGCACACCTGGAGGCTCTGTGGCGCCCGGAAAAGCACCCAAGACGACCGCGCATCGGACTTTTGGTCCTCTTGCCGCAAACAGACAGCCCAACCTGCTGCATAGTCGTGGGACCCCCATCGTCATGCTGCGGCTGCCCTCTGATTTGTACCTGTGCGCTGCAGCTGGCATGGGCGCACAAGCAGCTGCGGCAGCTGCGGCAACAAGCCGAGGACGCAGACGCAGTGCTTCAGGATCACTCGTGCGAGGCCAGCTACCAGGTGAGCCGGCTATACCGTGTGTTCAAGTTTTTTTTTCAAAGTAAAGAAAGACGCCGACACAGTGCCATAACACCTGTTGTGCTGGGACCAGCCATCGAGTCAACACCGGTGTGACGTGCCCGAGCCTTGCGGCAGCAGCATGCACCTCGGGTCCAGTCGACATGTTCTGCCATTTATGATAGCTATACCCAGCTGCGTTTCATCTGCTGGCATGCTTGCAGAACACCCATGCGCTGCCCTTGAGTGCATCTCCGTTTCGTTGTGTGGAGGACAGCCGCCTGCAGGACCGGCTGTGCCCAGCGGCCGCCACGCAGCAAAGTGGTAGCGCATTATCGGCATTGTGGCTGACTACACTTCAAGCTGACTGCAATTCTATTTCTTTTCGTGCAGGAGAGCCGCCTGCAGGATCGGTTGTGCTCAGCAGCCACGGCGCAGGCGAAGGCACAGGCGGCAGCAAAGACACTGCAGGCAGCACTTGCGCGCCAGGCGCAGGAGCTTGCCGACGTCGCCGCGCAAAAGAAGGTGTAAGATTCCAGCGCATTTGCGTTCATCAACATGTGTTGCGTTCATCATCAGTTGTCTGACGTCAGGTCATCCGAAAATTGTCAGATGAGAGCCATGCAGAGGTTGCGGTTCAAACATTTGATTGCGGGGCTGTGTAGTCTCCGCTGATGGACTGCCGCCGCTGAATGCGGTCGCCCCTTCGGCGCGGCATCACAGCGCTGGCAAGACGGGCATTTTGATTTCTCCAATGCGGTACTATTCCTCACTGCCGGCGGCGATTCGTCGTGCAGGTGGCAGAAGCGGCAGCAGACCGGGCGCAGCGCAAGGCGGCGCGCCTGCAGAGCCTGCTGCAGGAGGTTCGGGGCCAGGTGCGTCATACACCCCCGTCGCAGAACACTCGCCCAGGGTCTTTGGGTACCGATATTCCATTGCTCACTGTCAACGCCATCAATGCTGACATGCTTTGTGCGCACGCAATGTTTCCTCCTCTCGCAATCGCCTGTTGTGACACCTACGTGTTGTGGCGACCAGAACCATAGCATGCTAACCTCAGAAACTGCGCACAAGCAGGGAAGGGAAGAGCCGCTGTTTGCTTAAAAGGCATGGCGGCGCCAACGCCGCAGGCTGTGCGAATTATGTTGTGCTGAGAGCACACTGTGCTTGTGGCGGCAGGTGTAGGGCCACAAGGCCTTTCAGGAATATATCTCCAGCCGCTTGGCAGCCTCGCGGATGAGCGCACTTGTCCAAACCAACGAGATGACGACACGTGACCAGGCGGCAACGTCTCAGCCATTATGTTTCTGGCCGCAGGTGCAAGACCAGAAGGCGGCGCAGGAGGAGCGAGAATGTGCGCTCGGCAGTATGGCGGACGAGAGGGACCGCCTGGATGCAGCGCTGGGCTCCATTCACGCGCAGCTGGCGCAGGCCGGGCTCAGCCGCGAGCTCAGGTGCGGCATCAAAATATGCGTCAGAACCTGCTAAGACGAATTCAAGTTGAATATCCATTCACGCGCAGCTGGCGCAGGCCGGGCTCAGCTGCGAGCTCAGGCAGAAACGTCTGTGTGCTCTCGTAGCATGAGCACAGGCGGGGCAATGCAGAAAAGTGAAACGATTAGGAGACGCAACTTGCAACATTTGATCGCGGGCATGTTGCTGCTATCCAGCAGCAGCTGGCTATGTGGGAATCGCTGTGCTTGCAGCTACTACAGATCAACGAGGAAGTCCAGCATTGCACAACGACAATTGTGTGCTGTTTGTCTGCAGCTTCAGCCTGCCGGCGGCGGGGTCTGCGGCGGGCGATGCGGCGGCAGCGTCCGGTTCCGCGAGCTCCTGGGCTTCCCAGCCGCCTGACGCGTCTGTCGGCACCGACAGGTGAGCTCTGCAGGCTTGGACTCTGTGTGTGGAGTTTATTTACCATGTAACACGCTGCAGCGTGTTCGACTCCACATCAGACAGGCTTATGCATTTTCTTCTGGCTGCTGTCCTGAAGGAGCATGCTGCTGCCGACGACGCTGAATATATTCTACCTCTGCCCCCATGCTGATGTTGTTTCATGTTATGGACGCCGCCTGCTGCAGGTGATGAAGCAGGTCCACATATCAGCCACAGCATTCCCACCATGTGCGATCGTGTCGTAATCTCAGCAATTTATGATGTTTTGCTGCCTGCAGCGACGTGCACGTGAGCGGCCCGACAGACTACAGCGCCTCCTCTTCTGACGACGAGTTCCCATGTTCGGATTCTTTCACCGATTCTGAGGTCCGTTCAATGAATCGCGCATTAGAAAGTGGAATTGGTGCTAAAGTGATCTGCGTTGGCAGCCCTAAGAACACCTCAAAACCCAGACTGCCAGCGGGAACACGGCATCCAGAACACAGCTTCCTGTCTGTCCAGATCATGTATCCTGTGGGTCTGCTCAGAATTCGTTCAATCTGTTCAGCACCTGTTCACGCTGCTCAGCACACGCATCCACAAACCGACATGCCAAGCCTGTGGAAGCTGAAGACGACTAAGCAGTCCTCACTTGAATAATACTCTGTGTGGTTTTTGGAACAGGGGTACTGCAGCGGCGGCAGCGGCGGCGGGCAGCGGGGCGGCGCAGCGGCCGATGCGGGCAAGCTGTTCGTGTCAAGTATACACATCCCCGGCATACCGATCCCCGAGTGAGTGCCCCAGCTTCTCGGCGACTGCCTACTTTCAGTGACCTCGTGACTGGTGACCTTGTTTTGGTCAGGCGATCCTTGCCGCCATCTTTGCTGCAAATGCTCAAGCGCGGCCGGATACAGTGTGCATGGCTGAAGCCTGAAGGCAAATGTCCTTATGGCTGTACCTGGCAGTTGCTCTCTCTGCCAGGAGCTACTACAGCGCGGACCTTGTAACTTGTTTCAGTATGATCCGCTGTCTCAACTAGTCCATGTGCGTGTGCAGGCGTTCTGATGATGCACTGGACGATGCAGCAAGCTCGGGCCCTTCCTCGGAGCACAGTCCGGCGACGGACCGTTCACCTGCCGAGGTGAAGCACACCATATTGCATCGCACGGCGCAACATTCACGGCTGGTCTTCCTAAATTTTGGATTTGAAACCATCTGGCTTGCGGTGCAGTTGTTGACGCCAGACATGCTGAAATCCTGATGGCTTGTGAATATCTGCCGAGGCGCCCGGGCTGTTACTCTTGGCATTAAGCATTGTCAATCCTTAGACCCTGAACCAACACGCTTCTGCCATGCAGATGGCCATGAGCTTCCAGGAGGTTGACCCTGCCATTCTGGCGCCCAAAACACTGGCAACACCGCAGATACGCGAGGCCAGCCGTCGCCGGCTCGTGGGACCCCTCCGAAGGTCCGGGGACGAGAATGGCGCCTCTGTCTGTGGCGGCGGGGGCGCGTGCGACATGGGGGCCGCGCTGGCGGCGGCCGGCGACGCCGGCAGCAGGAGCGCGGAGGAAGACCCGACACATTCCGCGGCGGCGGCGCACGAATCCTCATACCCTGATGAGCAGCAGAGCGCGGCGGGAGCGGCAAAACAGCCCTCGCCGCTCAAGTCTGCCACCGGCTTCCTGCGACGCCAGATGCCGCGGGCCGGCATGGTGCCGCAGTAGCGGCGGTGGATTCAGAATCTGAGACGCTGCAGCAGACTGGCGTAAGCCAGACATACATGGATATGCAGATGGCGTTGTAGATTTGTATCATGCGGAGCCAGGTGGGTCAGGGGTGTGCGGCGCTGGCAGAAGATCGCAGAACATCACGCTTGCATACTTGCTGCACTTTGTCCTGCCCCTTCGGGCATGCTGTTAGGCAGCATCTTAGGTAGGCGATGTACATCATCAGAGTGCATTGGAGGGATATAGAGGTTACGGCAGGATTCAGATCGAGAAGATGAACTACAGGCATTATTGTGGCAGAGGGACGGACTCCTCACCACGGGACTGATCTACTTCCTATGCCAGGTGTGATTACAGCAAGAGGCAAGGGCATGGCGGACTGTGCACACTGAGCGGCAGCAGGAGCAGGCAATGACGCTCTGTCCCTGCATACCGAGTGGAGAATGGGTGGGAAGTGGGCTGCGGAGCAATGGAGCATGCACAGTTGGGAGTGCACATCATGGCAGCACTCCATCTGGCGGCATGCTAGCCTGTGATGGCGTTGGCTGGCGGCAGTGCAGTGAGACCCTGATTCCTTGTCAGTTCGTATCTTTGGATCTTAGCTTGGTGCATGAAGCCCTGCTGGAATGTCGCTGGAAAGTAGCTGGAATGTCGCTGCCAGTGCAACAATGCTTGTTTCATGTGCGCGTTTGCCGGCAACAGACATGTTGTGATTCAGTCTGCAGATTGGTTTTCAACATCTCACGAAAACACGAACAGATTCATGAAACATCCGGCATACCTGCTTGTCAACACACATAAAAAGGTGTGGAATGTGCTTTCAGCTCATGCGGCACAGCGCCGCATGCCATAGCTGAATACAGTGCTCTTCAAAAGCCGCCTAGTTCATAGATATGCTGTCGCTTCCATGCTTCGATGGCCCGCCTGGCCAGCATTTTGGGCGCAGCTTCTTGCTAGGCAGCTCGGTCCCCCGCATCGGCGACGTGTTGCTGCCGCGCAGCCAATCCTCAATCGTCATGCTCGGCACAGACTGACTCAGTCTGTGCCGAGCCCTCCATCAGCACCTGATGCATACCAAGCACAACCAATCAGACCGCCACTACAGTGATCGAACGCCGGCACGCTGTCTCAAATGCCACTTCCCCGTAGGTTTCAACAAACAGGACTGCGCATAAATTTAAACGATAAGCGAAGCACCCTCATGCAGTATGCCACATGCGCCTTGGAATCAGCATAACGTCTACCTGAGTTTCAGCGCACCAGCGTGAGTGCGAAGCAGAGATCATGCGGCGGCTCATCTTCCTCATCTGACGCAGCCGCCGCAGTCAGAAGCAGCGGCACATTTGGCAGTGCCGCTGCTGGCTCACTAGCCACGGCTGCTGCCATGCTGTTCTGCCAGCCGGCCTCGTCCTCATTGCGCTTGTCTTCCGCGTCTGCGGCTGCCCGCTGTCGCACAACATCCGCAGGCTGGTATCGCTGAACTGCCCGCCGCCGCGGGGGCGTGTGTGCCGTTTGCCTGCGGCCCTGAGGTCGGCTGCAGACACGGGCTCGCCAGGTCCAGATCGTCCAAAGCACCCAGCTGCAATGTGCCTGCCGTATCGGCCGACTGGGCTCCGCCTGATGTCGCTGCTGTGCCTGCCGGCTCGCTTTCACTCCAGGTCTCCAGAGCGGAGCTCCGACACGCCAGCCAGCAGGTGCGACGCCAGGCTGGCCGCCGCTCCCAGCAGCGATGCCTTCTCAACGCCAGTGAATAAGCGCACGGCTGACCGGCTGCCGCACCGCAGCCTCCAGCAGCGCCGCCAGCTTCCAGACACTGTACACTGAGGTACCCTCGCCGGCCTGCGGCTGGCTGACGGTCCAGGCGACGGCGTCCGCCGTGCACGCTTCCAGCAGTCGCCCGCACTCACTCAATGCGCTGGCGGCTGCGGCGGGATCCTCCGTTATGGCCGTGTACACGACGTTCAGCATGAGGCAGTGCACTTGCGGCTGCAGCGCGGCTGCCGCTGTGACGAAACTGGGCCGTTTGAGCGCGGCGTTGACGCCTGGCAGCCGCCGCAGCACCAGCGCCAGAAGCTGGCGAGCCTTAGATGCGCAGTTCGACGCACACCCGGCCACCATGCTGATATATGCGGCTGTGGCGAGGGGCAGCGGCGTTGTGGCTGTGGTCACCAGATCCAGCAGCGTGTCCAGATCTTTCAGAGTCATGAAACTGCTGACGGACGCGATAGCTCGCTGGCGGCGCGGTGTTGCACATCCTTCAAAGCACACAGCTTGACTCATTGGCGTTCAGACGCAAAGATAGACAGTGATGCATGAGGTGACAACGACATCACTGCAGCGCGCTGGCAGAGAGCACATGACTTCGTGTGTCACCTTCTGTCGTTGACCTGGATGATCTTTGCCGATTTAAAACGCGATTACAGCTCGGCGCAAACGTCTCCGCTCTGGGGTGCAGAAGGCCTGTCGTCAGCAAATTGACACGCACCCTCAGTGCACGGCTCGTTGAGGTAATGTGACGTTGCTGGGCGAGAAAAGCGAAGAAATAACAAAAGACAATCGAAAAAAATAAGATTTAATAGCCTCTTCATTTTACAACGCCAGCGCAGAGGAATCTTGAGGTGCCCTGCAGGCTGGCGTGCCTCTTCCCGATTGGTCGCAGTTTCACGATTTTACAAGCGCTGAGATGTTGCGGGACTGTAAGAAGTAGTACAGAACTGCATGAATCCACTGCTGTTTCCCAAGACGCCCCCAGCAGGCCATCCGTTCTGCAGGCTCACTGTCGATTCTTCATGTGGCAGATCCTTGGATGCACCAAGTACACGTCTTTGGTACTCCGCTGTGATTCCGAACCTTGTAGTAGCGTACTGTCGTTCGAACCTCACGGACCTGCTGCTAAATTCGCAGGGAGTGTTGCGCACTTGAGACAAATTGACCGGTCCCAGTGTGGGGCGTTCTGTTCCTCCAAGGGACACCCTCGTCACGAACTCCTTGTTACAGCGCTGAAATGTAAGCTTTGATTCGGGAACGCTGGGATGTAGTGAGCCCCCAGGAGGGTGTAGGAAGTGCGCGAGGTATATGGGGCGTGGAGGCCAGGGAGGGGGGGCGAGTGGCTGTGACATGCAG
>JAABUM010004373.1_pt1 | contig 16057 bp, 17 predicted proteins | sample 5559161 | NCBI WGS metagenome assembly JAABUM01 (sample SAMN10711868, study PRJNA513369) | rock metagenome | isolation source: Antarctica rocks | place: Antarctica: Victoria Land, Siegfried Peak nord
GCGTCAACGAAGATGTCGAAGGCGAACCGTTTCCCGGACTTCCCGCCGCGACGCCGTGGGACATTTTGGCGCACTGCGACGCGCACATCGCGGGCGATTTTTACGATTGGCAAAAGCGTCACGAGAACTATCAGGAACACGCGATGATGCACGGCGCGCACATCGTCGGCGACCGGCGCGACGTGTTCATCGGGCAGGGCAGTCTGGTTCAACCCGGCTGCGTTCTCGATGTCACCAATGGCCCGATCATTCTCGATGAGCGCGTTCAGGTCAAGTTTTCCCAGATCCAAGGCCCGGTTTTCGTGGGCGCTGGCTCGATTGTAGACGGCGCGAGACTTCGCCCCGGCACTTCGCTTGGCCCGAATTGCAAAGTCGGCGGAGAAATTAGCGCCACGATTTTCCAATCGCGCGTCAACAAAGGCCACGAAGGATTTGTCGGCCACTCGTGGGCTGGACGCTGGGTCAACTTTGGCGCGCTCGCCACCACATCGAATCTAAAAAACACCTACGGCAAAATCAAATTTCAGTTGTCGTGGGATGAAGTTGTGGACACGGGCGCGCAGTTTCTGGGCACGCTCGTTGGCGACCACACCAAAATCGGCATCGGCCAACTCTTAACAACCGGCGCGGACATCGGCGTGGCGTGCAACGTGTTCGGTGGCGGTGTGAGTCCGAAATATATTCCCTCGTTTAGTTGGGGCGGCTTGTCTGGCTGGAGCGAACATCGTTTGGAAGAAGCCTTAAAAACAGTGCGCGCGACTTTAGGGCGGCGCAACGCGAGTTTGCGGCCCGAATCGGAAGCGGTTTTGCGCGCTTTGTTTGTGGAAACGGCGGGAGACCGGGCGGCGTTTTTGGCATCGCGCGGTTGAATTCTATGGAGCCGATTTAACGGGCGCGGCGGTAATTTTAAGCAGGTATTTTTGGAAGTAATTTGCCTTTAGCAGGTTGTCGAGGTTGCGCGAGTTGATGTCGGAACGCGACTCCCACGATAGCTTGTAAGCGCCGTTTTCTTTGAACACTGGCACTGGGACAAAAAGAGGCTCGTGGCCAGACGCTTTTGGATTGCGTAGGAAAATGATGGCGCCTTCGTCGAAACTCATCACAAAGGCGATGCGGCGCGACGTATCGGACAGCAGCGCCTTTTCCTCTTCATAGTTGCCTTGCTCGAACCCTTTGGGCTTTAGCGAAGCGCGTAGCTCTTTCGCGCTGGCCGCGTCCCATAATGGAAGAATGTCGGAGATTTTGTCCGTGCGAAGAACTTGGGCGGCGTGTTGCAAAAAGTTCGCGGCGGCATCCGGCGTCTGTGTCTTCCCATCAAGCGGCACATTCGAGGGCGTGCCGTCGAACAGCACTTGCATCGGATGAACATTTTTCGTGGCTGGAGACGCATCGGCCACAGTCACAGAGTAGGGAAGACCCGTCTGCTTGCTTTCCGAGGGTGTCCGTGAGAAGAGAAGTCCCACTACATCCGAGGCATCACCGGAAAAGATGCTGGAAGGGTTCAAGTAGACGCGGTCGCTAATGCGTTCAAAAGATGTAGCCGTCAAAGAGAAGCCAAGCACTGCCCAGAACGCTTTTTTGTTTTTGGAGTTCGGTTTTCCAAGATCGGGAAAATCTACGTCTATTTGCGAGGAATTGCCGAAGTCGTAGCGCCTCTTTAGTCTTGGGTTTCCGACTTGGCGCGCATCGGGACGAAGTTCGAGGTAACCGTCGCGCAGCTCTTTGCAGTCTTTCTCCGTGCGCCGTTTCGCCGGGGCGAACAGTTCCAGGCAAGCATCAGCATTCGGGCGCGGAGCCAACAGCAACTGAACGTAGCGCGCTAAGACCTCTTCGGGAGTGCGCGGAATGCCCGCCGTCAGGAACTGCCGGTAAGAAGTCCCCGTAGGATATTGGTAGGTGTCCACGCGAACGACGAATTTTGGCACTTTGCGCCCATTGGTCGTTTGCGAGAATAGGGCGTAATCGCGCGGCACGCTTTTGGTGGCCGCGTCTTGCGCTTTGACCACAACGACCCGCAGAGAAAAACAAGCCGTAACCGTCGCAAAATAAACGGCGCGCGTGATGTTGCAAGCGAGAAAGTGGCGTGTCATGCTCGGAGCCTCCGCACGGGAGTGGCAAACAACTTTATCCCAATCGCGCCCGACGCGCCAAACTCGCTTCCTTGGAAGCTCCAAATCTCTCAATCGTCCCTGAACACCTCCGATACGTGGCCGGTTCCGTATCTTCTGTTTGGCGTTGTGGCGTGCAGTTGCGTGGCAACTTACGCTTGATTCAACGCGCAGGCGGCACTTGTTCGCGTTGGCCTCCTATGTTGCGTGTTTCTGGATGCTCGGCGATGTCATCGGGCAGTGCAGTTCGACTTTTACTACTATGTATTTCGGCGAAATGGTGCGTTGTTTTGCCTTCGTCAATGTGCTGGTAGGGAAGGGGACTTAAAATAAAGAACATCTCGAAAAGACGGGCACGCGCCCGTCTTTTGTGTTTCTCATGCCAACCGAACTTCCCGTCGCCGCCGAACACGCGCGCATCATCTCCGAGGCGCTGCCCTTCATCCGCGATTTGAACGGGCAAACCATCGTCATCAAATACGGGGGCGCGGCGCAAACTTCGCCCGAACTGCAAGCCGCCGTCATGGGCGACATCGCCCTCTTGCACTACGTTGGCATTCGCCCGGTCGTGGTTCACGGCGGTGGCCCGGAGATTTCCAAGATGTGCGAACGGATGGGCATCGAGCCGCACTTCATTGACGGGATGCGCGTCACCGATGAGGAAACGATGCGCGTGACGGAAATGGTGTTGGGTCAGATCGGCAAGAACATCGCGGCTTACTTGTGCGATAAAGGCGCGCCCTCCGTCGGCTTGTCGGGCAAAGATGGCGGCTTGCTTCGGGCAACCAAGTTCCAGGGCGAACACGATTGGGGCTTGGTCGGCGAGATCGAAAGCGTGGATCGAGGCGTCATCGAAACGCTGCAAAGCGGCGGCTTCGTGCCAGTGATCACGCCTGTTGCGCAAGGCAGAAACGGCGAAACGTTCAACGTCAACGCCGACCTCGCCGCCGCCGCCATCGCGCAGGAAGTCAAAGCCTCGAAGCTCATGCTCCTCACCGATGTCGCGGGCGTTTACCGCGATTTTTCCGACAAGTCGAGCCTCATCGCGCAACTCACGCGAGATGAAGCCAAAGAGTTGATCGCCAGCGGCGCGGTTTCGACGGGCATGATTCCCAAAATCACTTGTTGCATGGACGCTGTGGCCAACGGAGTCGAACGCGCTCACATCGTGGACGGGCGGGCGCCACACTCTTTGCTCATCGAATTGTTCACCGATGTCGGTTGCGGCACGATGATCGTTTCTTAAACCACTCTCTTAACCGCAGATGGACGCAGATAAACGCAGATGGTAGTTCTAAAGAATTATCTGCGTTTATCTGCGTCCATCTGCGGTTCAACGAAGATTATGTCACATCTCTTAACTGAACTTCAACAACTCGATCACGAACACGCTTTCCAAAACTATGGCACGCGGCTTCCTTACGCCTTTGTCAAGGGCGAAGGCGCGCGGATGTGGGACTCGAACGGGCGCGAATACCTCGACTTTTTGGGCGGCATCGCCGTCGTTGTTCTGGGCCACAATCATCCCAAAGTCACGGCAGCTATTGCTCACCAAGCGTCGCAGATCCTGCACACCTCGAACTTTTTCTACATTGAGCCGCAGGTTCGATTAGCCGCGAAGCTGAGCGAAATGTCGGGCGGAATGCGCGCTATCTTTTGTAATTCGGGCGCCGAGGCTAACGAAGCCGCCATCAAAATCGCGCGCCGCTACGCCTATGATCGGGGCGAAACGCAGCGCGTGGAAATCGTGACGCTTGAAAAATCGTTCCACGGACGAACCCTCGGCGCGCTCGCCGCGACGGGTCAACCCAAATATCAGGAAGGATTCGGGCCACTTCCGCTTGGTTTCAAACACGTTCCGTTTGGCGACATCGAAGCCTTGCGCGAAGCAGTCACGGACAAGACCGCTTTGGTGATGTTCGAAACGATTCTGGGCGAATCGGGCGTGTTGCCGTTGTCGGGGGAGTTCATCCTCGCCGCGCGCCAAATCTGCGATGACAACGGCGCTTTGCTCGCCATAGATGAAGTGCAATGCGGTTGCGGGCGAACCGGAAAGTTCTTCGCGCATTCCTATTTTGATGTTGTGCCCGATATGATTCCGCTCGCCAAGGGTTTGGCGAACGGGGTTCCAATTGGCGCGGTGTTAGCGCGCGAAGAAGTCGCTTTGGCTCTCACGCCCGGAAGTCACGGAACGACTTTTGGCGGCAATTTTTTGGCGAGCGCGGCGGCACTCGCCACGCTTCACGCTTTGGAAGAAGAAGGCTGGATGGACAACGCCGCGCGCGTCGGCGATTATTTTCAAAAGCGGCTTTGCGGATGGGTTGAAGAACTGGGAATTGAAGCGCAGGTTCGCGGGCGCGGTTTGATGATCGGTGTTGAGTTGAGCGTGCCGCTCGCGCGCAAACTGATGCTTCAGTCGCTTCAAAACGGTCTGGTTTTCAACGCCGTTGGCGACACGATTCTGCGCTTTTTGCCGCCGCTCATCATTTCGACTGGGGATGTGGATGAAGCGATGGAGATTTTGAGCAAGTCTTGGAATGAAATCGAAAAGTAGGCGGCTGGCATCTCAGCCGCTCCATTGTCTAAGAAGCAGTCTGAAAAGCCGGTGGCGGAGGAGAACCGCATTGGAAAGAACCCGAAGCGTAAGCGAGGGCCAGGGTTGTTTATTTTGGCCCTCGCTTACGCTTCGGGTTCTTTCCGATGCGGTTCTCCTCTGTCTTTCGTGATGAAACGCTCAATTTTTCTCGTCGCCGCACTCGCCGCGACTTCGCTTTCTGTTCGGGCGCAAGCGCCCCTGGGTAAACGTTCGATTCCTCGCCATCAAGCCCGCCGCGCCGATTGGCCTTCGGTTTCACTTGCCGACCGCAAAGAGTATCCGGCGACCTTCGAGGCGCTCCGCTTGTTGCTCCGCAACGCGGGCGTTCGCACGGCGCGAGTCAGCCAAACCGACATCAAGCGGTTTCAACGCGCCCAGGGATTGCAACCCGATGGCGTCATCGGGCCGCAAACGTGGGCGAAACTTTGCCCTCGCCTCCATCGCGGCGACCGGGGCGAGGCGGTTCGCGCGCTGCAAACGCTGCTCGGCAACATTCAAAGCGGTTACGACAAGCCAATTCCCAAACGTTTGGCCGTTGACGGCAACTTTGGCTTTTCGACGGAAACGGAGCTTCGCCGTTTTCAGCGCGACTACGGCTTGAAGGCCGATGGCGTTGCGGGCGCGCAAACGTGGAGCAACTTGCTGATGCCCGAAGAAGGCGACTGAAATAAACTCGCGCCATGAACCGCCGGAAATGGACGCGACCAGAAAAGATGTTGTGGCTTATGCCGGGGCTGTTGGGCCTTACCATCGTGGCGATGGTTTATCTGCCTCGCCTGTCGCGCCCGTTCGAGGCGATGCTCGAACGGATGGGAGTTCCAACGCAAGAAGCCAACCGACGGACACAGTGTCAATCGAACTTATACAATGTCAGCATGGCCATTGCCCAATACGCGCAAGATTACGATCAGAGACTTCCGTCGGCCACTTCTAATCCTTCCGCTTATGGATGGGCTGATGCGTTGAACCCTTATGTGGGTAGTTCCGCTTTTCTTCATTGTCCGAAGAATGCAAACGTCATTTCCATAAATCCGAGTAGTGTGGGCTATACCGATTACTACTTTAATTCCAACTGTCTTGATGGCTCCTTGCCTTCTGCGCCGGACAGTTCCCACTTGATCCTCATCGGCGAAGGGCCACCAAGCGATGCGCGTTCGGCGCGCTCTGGGCTTCCGCCCGCCTGGATCGCGCAAGGAGATTCGCCCGCTCGTCTGCATTTTCCTGTGGGCGAAGCGACTAATGGAGGCGCGAACTACATTTTCGCCGATGGTCATATCAAGTGGTTGCGCTCGGAAAGCATTGATTCGCCTTCTGTTCCATCAAACTCGGTTCCCACATTCGCACTTCCGGGTGTTCTGCGCGGGCGAGCGAAACTCCCAAACTAAACCCCAGGCGATGAATCATCTTCTTTCCATTCAGGACTTAACCCGCGACGAGGCGCTGTTTCTGCTCGCCGAAGCCGCGCGACTCAAACGCGAACGGGCGGAAAATCCCCAGGCTCAGTTCGAACTGTTGCGCGGCCAAACGCTCGCCATGATTTTTGAAAAGCCCAGCCTTCGCACGCGCGTTTCGTTCGAAGCGGCGATGGCGCATTGCGGCGGACACGCGATTTATCTGGCGCCCAGCGACATCGGTTTGGGCAAGCGCGAATCGGTCGCCGATGTCGCGCGCGTTTTGGGCGGGATGTGCGATGGCATTATGGCGCGCGTTTTTGAACACCAAACCGTGGTGGAACTCGCGCGGTGGAGCGGCAAGCCCGTGATTAACGGACTATCTGACCTCGAACATCCGTGTCAGGCGCTGGCCGATCTGCAAACGCTCGCCGAACTGCGCACTCTCGAAGGGCGAAAACTGGCTTATGTTGGCGACGGCAACAACGTCTGTCATTCGTTGATGCTGCTCTGCGCTAAAGTGGGCGTTTCGTTTTCGTGCGCCACGCCCGAAGGGTTTGGCCCGCTTCCGTATTTCGTGCAAGCCGCCCAAAAAGACGGCCAAGTTCATGTGACGCACGACCCGCGCGAAGCGGTTGAGGGTGCCGATTGCGTTTACACCGACGTGTGGACTTCAATGGGACAGGAAGAAGAAACGGCTCGGCGACTGGAAATTTTTCCGCCCTTTCAAATCAACGAAGAACTAATGAGCGCCGCCAAACCCGACGCTTTGGTGCTGCATTGTTTGCCCGCGCATCGCGGGGAAGAAATCTCCGCCGAAACGTTTGAACTTCACGCGCCGGAGATTTTTGCGCAGGCGCAGAATCGTTTACACGCGCAAAAAGCGGTGTTGCTTCAGTTGATGTCGCCCCAAACGGAAAACATCCCGACGCCGCGCCCGCTCACGAGCGACCCGTGAAAGCCAAACTCTCGATATGACCGTTCAACTGCAACCCGACATCGAGGAAAAGTTGGCGCAAGAAGCGCGCGAACGCGGGCAATCTTTGGATGAACTGTGGGCTTCCATTGCAAGCGAATGGCTTCGCAAACCCGAACTGGAACGCCGCTTCGCAAACCCGAACTGGAACGCCGCGAAGATGAAGAGGATGTGCGCGAAGCTCTCGAAGTGTTGCGCACCTCAAATCCGGCGGAGCGACTGACCAGCGAGCAAGTGATGGCTGAACTGGGCATTACGCGCGAGGAAGTCGATAATGCGCGATGAACCTCAAAAGTGGCAGTTGCGCTGGGAACCGGCCCCGCTACGTCAACTCAAAAAACTGCCGCGCGCCGTTCAACCGCGTCTCATCGCTGCTGCCGAGTCCCTCGCCAGCGATCCGCGTCCGGCAGGTGTCACCAAGTTGACCGATGTTCGCCACGCGAGTGGCACCGCGCTTTACCGCGTTCGCTCCGGCGATTATCGCGTTGTTTACACGCCCGAAAACGAGCAACTGATCGTGTTGGTTGTGCCGGGCGCTGACCACAAAGAGGTTTACCGATGAAATTGATTCTCCTGACCATCGTGTTGTTTTTCGCCGTCGGCGTGATGATGATGCTCGTCGCGCGGCTGTCACAAACCCATCAACGCTTGGCCGATTTGCACCGCGATTTACAGCGCACGGACGAAAAACTCGAACGCCAGCGCTTGGAACTCGAACGCCGCGCCGCCGAAAAAGAAGCCGAACAAGCGCGTGATGTTAAACCTTGAGGCAGTTCTGGGTTGTGGCGGTGGGTTACAAAATGTTCCTCACTTCTTCTCATTCTAAACCCATCACTTTCCAATCATGCCCGAAAAAGTTGTTTTAGCCTATTCCGGCGGCCTCGACACGAGCGTCGCTATCAAGTGGATTCAGGAAAATTACGGCCTCGATGTCGTCGCTCTCACCATTGATTTGGGTTCCGAACGCGACCTGCCCTCGATTCGCCAGCGCGCCCTCGATGTCGGCGCTGTTGATGCCCGCGTCGTGGATGGCCGCGATTTGTTCCTCAAATACTTCGCTTTTCCCGCGCTGCAAGCGGGCGCGATTTACGAGCGCGAATACCCGCTGGCGACTGCTATTGGTCGCCCGCTCATCGCCAAGTTGCTCGTGGATGTCGCTCACGAAGTCGGCGCCAAAGCCGTGGCGCACGGTTGCACCGGCAAGGGCAACGATCAGGTGCGACTCGATGTTTCGGTCACGGCGCTCGATCCCGAACTCAAGATCATCGCTCCGGTGCGCGAATGGAAACTGTCGCGTCCCGCCGAAATCGAATACGCGCGGCAAAACAACATCCCGATTCCCGCGAGCGTGAACAGCCCTTACTCAACCGACGTAAACCTGTGGGGCCGCTCGATTGAAGCCGGAATTTTGGAAGACCCGTGGCAAGAGCCGCCCGCCGAAGTGTGGCTGTGGACGAAAAATCCCGAAGACGCGCCGAACAAACCGGAATACCTCGAAATTGATTTCGAGCAGGGCATCCCGACGGCGCTCGATGGCGAAGCCCTCGACGGCGTGACGCTCGTTCAAAAACTCAACGACCTCGCGGGCGAACACGGCATCGGACGCATTGATCACGTCGAGAACCGCTTGGTCGGCATCAAGTCGCGCGAGATTTACGAATCGCCCGCCGCAGTTGTGCTCCATCAAGCGCACTCGGCGCTCGAAGACATGACGCTCTCGCGCGATCAAGCGCGTTTCAAAACCACCGTTTCCAATCAGATTTCCGAAATGATTTACAACGGCTTGTGGTTTTCGGCTTTGCATGGCGACCTGCGCGCCTTTGTCGAATCGAGCCAGCGCAACGTCGTTGGAACTGTGCGCTTGAAGTTCTTTAAAGGCACGTCAATGGTTGTTGGCCGCAAATCGCCGAAATCGTTGTATCGCTATGACTTGGCGACTTACGATGAAGGCGATACTTTCGATTCGGATGCGGCGCTGGGCTTTATCAAGTTGCACGGTTTGCCTTTGCAAACGCAGGCGAAGTATCAACTGTCAGGCGGCGCGATGGATTTGCCGAAGTTGACGGGTTAAGTTGAAAGGGCGAACTTCAGTTCGCTCTTTTCGTTTTTAGGGTATGAACAAACGACTTGTAATTGGAGTTGGGGTTCTTTCGTTTGCTTTGGCGGGCGCGGTATATTGGGCGCGTGTATCGGCGTGGAATCGAATGGAAGAAGACTTCCGCAAAGATATGATGCAGGAATGTCTCGCTGTGAATACAAAGAAAATAGTCAACGTTTTGGTTTGACAAAAGGGATCAGCTAATTCTGTAACTATAAGCCAATGTTCTCTTCAAGAATTCCGAGACTATTTAGATGATATTCATTTGCAACCAAGTCACTCGAACCCGGAAGGAGTCAATCCCGTTGTATGCTTGGCTTACGGGCGAGAGAAGTGGTCTGTCTATGGCCTCATCTTTTCGTTGGACGCGAACAAGGGCGCGTTCAGTTTTCGGGAACAATCACCGGGTGAAAGATGGGAGAGATGGGAACTCACTCCCGAATCTCGCCGTGTTCTGACAAAGCGACTTTGGGCGCAATATGGCGACAAACTGCGCGCTCTTCACATTCCGCCACCACAATGAGGAATCGCGCCGGCTCAGTCATTCAACTGCGCGTGCCACTCATCATAAAACTGCTGCGCCGTTAAACCCGCGACGTGTTGCAGCGCTTTGTCGAGGTCGCGTGTGTCCCGAATTTCTTCCAAAAAGGCTGTGAGTTTTGACGGCTTCACGACCAACACCAGATAGTTCGTCATGCTCCAACCCTGCGCATAGGCAGCGGTCTCGCACTTGGAACAACAAAAGAAAACATGATGAATGACGAACCAAGCGGCGGCCCGAAAGAGCCGCCGTTGAAGTTCAATGACGCGCTTGCAAGCGCCACTTTTCGAAGAACTCGTCGGGAGTCAGGCCGGTGAATTTTTGGAGCGTCTGGTCGAAGTTGCGCGAGTCGCGCACGGCTTCCAAAAAGGGCGTCAGTTTTTCGGGCGCCACGAGCGTTAAAAAGAAACTCGTCATGCTCCACGCCTGCGCGTAAGGGTCGCACTTGACGGTGTCTCGCGCTTCGACTTGCTTTTGGAAAAGCGCCGGGTCGCTCATGATTTTCATCGAAACCAACTCGTCGGCTTTGATGATGGCTTGAAAATCGTATTCGAACTGGGTTGCCCGTTGCGAGTCGATGGCCGGTTCTGTGGTCATCGCGAGGCCTTCTTTGAACCACGACGGCATCAGCGCATTGCCAGAAATGCGCGAGACGAGGCAGTGGTTGAACTCGTGGACGACGGTGCCGCGAAACCACGGCGATTTGAAGTCTTCGGCGCCGCCCAGCTTGTTTTGGCAAAAGTAAAAGCCGCCGATTCCGCCAAAAGCCCACGCCCACGCTCCCGGTTCTTTGCCATCGTGCGCGGTGAGGAAGTTTTGAAAGCGAATGGGATTGGCGAAGATGAAGACCGGCGTTTCGCGCAGGTCGCGGCCCAACAATTCGCGGTTGATGCGATACGCTGCGGGCAACAAATCGACGATGGCCTTCGACCACGCGTTTTCGCGGTCGTAATAAACGCGAAAAACAACGGCGCCCTCGTCGTCGCGGATTTCAAAGGTTTTGGTGGGCGCCAGACCTTTGAGTTCGTCTATCAGAGCCACATATTCGGGCGCCGGTTTCCATTTTTCATACGGCTTGAAATCGCCAACCGCGCTGAAATCCCGCCGCGCCAGCCCGTAAAATCCAAGGGCCAGAGCCGCGCGCCCGCGAAAATAACGTAAACGCGGATCGTCTTTTTTGAGGTCGTCCAACGCTTTGGTCGCTTTGGCGATGACATCGTCGTAAGAGCCGTTCAGGTAAAGTTTTTCCACTTCTTTTTCGGCTGCCGCCACATCAACAGAAGTGCCGGTTGCCGGTGATTTGGTGGCCGCAGCCGAAGGCGTCGTCGCGGTTTGAGCGAGCGCGGGAAGCGCGGCGAGCGACAGGGCCAACATCCAGAAAGGGAAACGAACGGGAATCATGAGGAAAACCTTCCTGTCGGCGCCGTCCTGATCGCTCGCCATAATCGGGATCGAAGGGAAAACATGAGGAAAGCTTTCCTCTTCGACAGCAACGGGCCGTCAACGCTTCGCGGAAAAAGTGCGCGACACTCATTGACAGCTTGATTTTGTTTCATGAACTACCAATCCATCCAAAGCCATCTGGAAAGCGCGCATTCGATTTTGATTGCGACCGGCGAAGACCTCGACTTGCACGAACTGGGCGCGTTCAATCCGGCCATCGCGCGCAAAGACTGGCGCATGGCGACGGCGATCCTCGAAGAGTGCGGCTCGGCGACAACGGTGGATGCGCAGTTTTGGCGCGAACTGTTGGTCGCGGCGCGCGAACTGGAACTGCCGCGCGTGGTCGAGCGCCTGGAAAAGTGGCGCGCACTGGCGGGCGGATGATGATGACGGGCAACATTTATCTCGACTTGACGAACGAGTTCAATGACGGCGAACTCCGCGCGATTTTGTCGGAAGATCTGGCGGTTGTGGTTCACGGTTTGGCCTTTTCGTCTAAAGACGGCGATTGGATCGTGCGCGAAACGCCGGAAGCGCTTGACCACATTTTGCGCGTGTTGGCAAGCCACGGAGCACGCTATCGCATGGGCGCGCCGCTCGATGTCCGTTGGATGAGCAGCGGATGGAGCGCGCATTTCGAGTTCAGTCACGAGGGCAACCGAGTTCGCTGCGACTTCGTGACGCGTCCGCCGCGACTGGCGGGCGCCGATTTAGCGGCGCTGTGGCAAGAACACGAACGCAGCGAGGCTCTCGAAGAACCGGTGCCAACGCTGGATTTGCGCCGTTTAGCGGAACTGGAAAAGACCGACTGGGAGCGTGATTATCCCTTGATCGGCGAAATCGCGCGGCGTTTACCTCCATCTCAAGAGGTTTTGTTGAGTCGGAGCGCCCGTGATCTGATCGCGTTGTGGCCGGGATTCTCGGCCCATGAACAAGAGCAGTTCACCTCGCAGCGTCCACTCTTGCGAGAAATCGAACGCGGTCGCCGCGCTTTAGAAGTCGCATTGGACGGCGAACGGCGCAAGCTAATGGAACTCAACCAATATCGTTTAGCTGCTTATGAAAGAGCCGCACTTTCTTGGTCAAAAACTTGGTCTTCGATCAAAAGTGAAATGGCGGCAATGCCACTTCTTCAAGGGCACGCGGTTTTGGTTATAGCGGTTCCGACTGCTATTGTCCTGGCGGGGCTTGCGCCCTCTTCCAATCGAGGTCGTCGCTATTGATTGGAAGAGGGCGCAAGCCCCGCTGAACTCAGATCTGCGTCGAGCACACTCCCAGCCGGAACCGCTATAAGCACGCCGAACACATTCTCCAACAGGAAAATCCCAATGAACAATGAATCGCGCAATCCGATGTTTGTAGCGAGTGACAGCGATGAATTTCTGAGCGAAGAAGATTTGGATGTCGGCAATTTGCCGTGGCCCGAACGCATCCGCACTTGGAACTGGTGGCTTTCGATGATGCAAGCGACTAATGAAGAAGACAAAGATGACTACTCGCACGGCGTCTTTTTGAGCGAAAAACAAAAGCGCGAACTGTGGGGCGACAACTGGCAAGAGGAAATAGAAAAACTCAAATGACGCCGACACTTGTTTTGCCGCCGCGCTTTTCCGACGATTCCAACGCGCTGTGGCGCGCGGCGATTGCCCTCGGCTGGAACATCGAGCGACTGCAAGGCTGGCGACTCCCCGAATCATTTTCGCTTCAGCCGCTTCAACCCGTGGCGATTTATGGCGAGTCGTTGTGGGCGAACTTCGTGGCCGAACAACTCGGTGTTGACTTATACGAGCCGCCGCTCGATTGGCTGGCGAAATTGCCGCTTGAGTTCGTCGGGCGCCGCGTTGAATTCGCAACTCTCAATGAAGCGCGCGAAAAATCGTTTCCGCTGTTTGTCAAACCGGCGGGCGAAAAAGCGTTCGAGGCGCGGGTTTACAATTCGGCTCAAGACCTTCCGCTCGATGATGACCAGCAAGAATCGCTCTGGGTTTTGACTTCGGACGTTGTGGAATGGAAAGCCGAATACCGCTTTTTCATCCTCAATGAGCGCATCGAAGCGGGTTCATCCTATTGGCGCGGCGAGGGTTCGACGTTGGTTGATGGCGCGTATCAGGCGCCGCCCGACGAGTTCCAAGCCGCGTCTGACTTCGTGAAAAAGCTCTTGCGCGGCAAGCGACACGGTTTCGCCGGAGCGGGCGCCGTGATTGATGTCGGTTTGATTCGTGGTTTGGGCTGGGCCGTTGTCGAAGTGAACCCGGCATTTGGCGCAGGCATTTACGGATGCGACCCGAAGCGGGTGCTTCCCGTTGTGGCCGGGTGCGTCTTTCAAGAGCGATGAACGACTTCCTTCATGAATTCCACGCGGGAACAAGCGCCCGAACTGTTTTAGCACTTCATGGCACAGGCGGAACCGAACGCGATCTGGTGCCTCTCGCGCAGTCGCTTTTTCCCGGCGCGAGCGTGCTTGCGCCGCGCGGACGGGTGAGCGAGCGCGGTGCGAACCGCTTTTTCAAGCGCTTTGCCGAAGGCGTGTTCGATTTGGAAGATTTGCGAATTCAAACCGAGGCGCTCGCCGAGTTCGTCGCACAGTCGAGCGCGACATACGGTTTCGACCGCGAAAACGTCTGGGCGTTGGGTTATTCCAATGGCGCCAACATCGCCACCTCGCTGTTGTTGCAACGACCCGAAGCGCTCATCGGTGCGGTGTTGTTGCGTGCGATGACGCCTTTTGTTCCGGCGCCCCTACTGAACCTCAGCGGCAAACGAGTTTTTCTGGCGGCTGGCCGTTTCGATCCGATGGTGCCCCTCGAAGATGTGGAACAATTGGCGCGGATGCTTCGGGAAGGCGGTGCGGGCGTGGAACTGCGTTTTCAAAATGCGGGACACGAACTCGCGCGCGAAGAAATCGAAGCGGCGCGGGCGTGGATGGAAAGTCGCTGAATGAGGGCAGTTCGTCCCGTCGCGCCCGCGAGCAACGCGGCGGCAAAAAGAGAGCGTGGCTCCTCAGAGGCTATTTGAAAAGTCAATGCAAGAGCGGCTATGAAGATTGGCTGTGGCGCAAGCCCCGCTGTCACTGAGTTGCGATGGGGCTTGCGCCGCAGCCAATCAAGGTTTCGTGGCGCGGAGGACTTTTCAAACAGCCTCTCAAAATTGTTGTTCGGTCGCCAGTTGGTCGCCGATGAAAACGCGCACCAGCGCCAGTTGGTCGGGCGCGTGCGTGACGGTCACTTTCTTTTGGAACTGCGTGCCCGCGCGCCGCGCTTTTTGATAGACGGTGCGTTCGCCCTTGGCATCACTCACCAGAATGCGCACGAGTTGAGCGCCGCCGCCTTTGGGAATGTCGACGCTCACCAGAGCCGAACGGGTGTCTAGATTCCCGCTTTGGGGCGGCGTCTGGACGGACTTAGGCGAAGCGGTCGCCGGTTCCAAAGGCGCGAAGGTTTCTCCGGTGTCAAAGGGTGCGTTGGCCGGGGCGGGGGCGGCTTCGATGGGGTCGGGCGCGGCGAACTCGTTTTGGCGCGCATCGATTTCTTTGGGTTGCGGGCCGCGCGAAACGATGAGCGTGATCGGTTGGGCGCGCGAGAACGCATCGCCCGGTTGAGGATATTGGCCCAAAATCGCGCCGCGCGGCGTTTTCTCGTCGTATTGCTCGGCGATGGGGCCAAGCTTCATGCCGTGTTGCAAGATGATGGTGCGCGCCTGATCGAGCGTTAGCTGCGAAAAATCGACCATCTTGATCGGCGCCTCGCCCGCCGAAACCGTGACGAACACTTCGCGCCTCGCCCGCACTTCGCGGCCCGGTTCGGGGTCGCCGCCCATGATGGTGCCGACCGACACTTTGGGATCGTAACTTTCGCGCACGACTTTGAGCGAAAGCCCCGACTTGGCCAGAAGCGCTTTAGCCTGCGTTTGATTCAGCCCCAGATATTTGGGCACGATCACGTTTTTCGGGATTTGAGCCAAAACGGAATCGTAAGCCAGAATCGCCGCGCCGACCCCGCCACCCAACAGCAAAACCAAACAGAAAACGGCGCCGACCATGCCCCGAAACTCGCGCCATCTGTGGCGCTTTTTGGCGCTTTTGCGCGTTTTCTTGGCGGCTTCTTCATCCTGATCGTCGAGGGTCTGCTGAACCATGTCGTCAATCGGCTGGCGCTTGGGAACGTTCGTCGTCACCGGCGCAATTGACGGGGCCACGGGAATTGGAGCGCCCGCAGGAGCAGAAACGGGCGTGGCCACAGGAAGCAGCGGCGCCAGATCGTTTTGATTCGCCATCTCCGGCGCCGGAGCAACAACAGGAGCGGGAGCAACAACAGGAGCCGGAGCCACAACAGGAGCCGGCGAAACAACGGGAGCAGGCGCAACAACCGGAACCGGAACAACGACGGGAGCCGCAGCCTCAACGGGGGCGGAGGCGATAACAGGAACGGGAACAACGGAAGCCGGAGCCACAACGGGAGCCGGCGAAACGACGCGCGGTTTGGGAGCGAGCAGCCGTTCGAGGTCGGCGGCAGAAGGACGCTCAGCCGGGTTTTTGGCGAGCAGGCGCAGGGCGAGCGCGTCCCATTCGCGCGGCACTTGCGGGTTGAGCGTCGAAGGCAGCGCGGGCACGTTGCTGCGATGACGGGCGGCGAGCGCGATGGGAGAGGGAGCGTCAAAAGGCGCGCGTCCGGTCAGGGCCGCATAAAAAGTCGCGCCGAGGGAATACACGTCGGCGGGCGCGCTCATCGGACTGCCCGACGAGCGTTCGGGAGCGAGATAAAGGGCGGCGTCAGGCTGCAAATCCACCAGAGCCAGACCCGATTCGGCGAGCGCTTCGGCGTGTCCGCCGTCGGTCAACACCGGAAAACCACCGGGATCAAACAGCACTTGGCGCGGACGCACATCGCCGTGAACGACATTGTTTG
>JAABUM010004374.1_pt1 | contig 16055 bp, 11 predicted proteins | sample 5559161 | NCBI WGS metagenome assembly JAABUM01 (sample SAMN10711868, study PRJNA513369) | rock metagenome | isolation source: Antarctica rocks | place: Antarctica: Victoria Land, Siegfried Peak nord
TTTGGCCCGTGTCACGAGGTGTCCGTAAGCCGCGCGGTTTTCGATCCGCCAGTCAGCCGGCGCCGCCTAATCCGCATTAGTAGAGGCATTGTTGGCCACTTTGGCACGGTTACTCAGATGACCCCGGTTCTTGGGTTGGTCGATGGTGCACCGCGCCGCCCGCCCGGTCGGGGACCGGGTGGTGGGCGACCCGCACTGGCATGTGCACGTCACCATCGCGAACATGACCCGCGGGAACGATGGCGGCTGGTCGACGGTCGCGGCCGGCGGCCGGGACCTGATGCGCCACGCCCCCGCGGCGGACCATGTGCTCAAGGCGCTGGTCCGCCGCCGGCTGGCTGAGGAGTTCGGGGTGAGCTTCGCCCGGTCGGAGCGGACCGGGGCGTGGGAGGTCGCCGCCATCCCCGACGCGACACTGCGGGCGTTCTCCAAACGGGGCGCGTCGATCGAGGCGATGCTGCGCGACCTGGGGTTCGACCCCGCACTCGCGACCCGGCGGGCCGAGGACCTGGCGGCGGCGCAGACCCGGCACGACAAGACCGAGCACACCGCAGCCCCCGATGCGACGCTGCGGTCGATCTGGCAGGCCGAAGCCCGGACCCTGGGAGTCGACCCGGACCGGCTCGCCGCCGCCGCGCTGCCGCTGGCCCCGTCCCGGGGCGGGACGGAAGAGCAGCAGAGCCAGGTACAGGACCAGGAGCAGCTGCTGGCCGACGTGGTGGGACGGCTGACCGACCCCGAGCACGGACTGACCTCCGGGCGGCGCCGGTTCACCCGCGTCGACGCCCTCGCAGCGGTCGCCGACGCCCTGCCCGCCGGTGCGGGGGACGTGGCGGAGATCGAGGGGCTCTGCGACCGGGCGCTCGCGACGGCGGGGATCGTGGCGCTGCCCGAGCCGCCCGGCGCCCGGCAGACCATCGCCCCGGCTGTCGGTCTGGTGCCGGCCGCTGGTCAGCAGGAGGGTCAGGACGGGCAGGTGCTGGCCGGGGCGGGGAACGCCGCGCGGCGGCAAATCGGCGCCGGGCACATGGCCAACGCGGCGCGGTTCACCACCGCCGACGTCGTCGCCGCCGAACGGGTCATCCTTACCGCCGCTGCCGGCTCCGGGCCTGGTCAGGGCGGCCCGCGGGTGATGACCTCGACGGCGGCACTGGCCCGGCAGGCGGTCGAGGCCGGGCAGGGGTTCGCCCTGTCAGAAGAGCAGGCCGCCGTGGCGGAGCGGCTGGTCACCAGCGACCGGATGATCGATGCGGTGCTCGGGCCGCCGGGGACCGGCAAGACCACGCTGATGCGCGCTGCCCGCACCGCCTGGGAAGCCGAAGGTCTTGGGGTCGCTGGGGCGGCGACGGCGGCGGTGGCGGCGCAGAACCTGGCCCTCGAGTCCGGGATCGCCTCGCGGACGGTGGCGCAGTGGGTGCACCGGATCCGCGCCGGTGAGGGCCTCGCGGGGGTGGATGTGCTGGTGCTGGACGAGGCGAACCTGACCGACGACCGGGACCGCGCCGCCCTCTACACCGCGGCCGCACGGTCGGGGACCAAGCTGGTGGAGGTCGGCGACCCCAAGCAGCTGCGGGGGGTGGGCTGCGGGTCGCTGTTCGCCCGGGTGCACCAGCTGGTCGCCGGGATGGAGCTGACCGAGAACCGCCGGCAGGCGAGTGAGGACGAGCGGGCGGCGATCGCCGCGTGGCGCGACGGCCGGTACACCCAGGCACTGTCCAGTTGGGCGGGCCGGGGCCGGCTGGTCGCGACCGAGACCGGCGAGCAGGCGGTCACGGCGATGGTCGCGAGCTGGATGGCCCAGCGGGCCGGCGCCCCGGATGCTCATGCGGAGATGCGGGGGGTGGTGATGCTCGCCGCCGCCAACGACACCGTGGAGCGGCTCAACGACGCGGCGCAGGCGGTCCGCGCCGCCGCCGGCGAGCTCGGCGCGGAGCACGTCCACGAGGTCAAAGGCGGCCGGAGCCTGCGGCTGCGGGTGGGGGATCACGTGCTGGTCCGGCTGAACGACCGGGCGCAGCGGATGCACGAAGGTCCCGACGTGCTCAACGGCTACCGCGGCGTCGTCGAGGCGATCGACACCGGCGGCAGTGTGCAGGTCGCCTGGCAGCAGCAGGGCCCCGACGGGCACGACACCCGCCGGGCGAAGCTGTCGGCGGAGTTCGTCGGCGCCGGCGGCCTGTCGCTGGGTTATGCGATGACCGGGCACAAGGCCGAGGGGCTGACCGTGGCCGCAGACTGGGCGCTGCCATACGGGACCCGGCAGGGCGGGACGGTGCTGGTCCACGCCGCCGCGATGGACGAACCCGGGCTGCACGTGGCGACCAGCCGACACCGCGACAAGGTCATCCTGTTCGCCGGCCGCGACCAGCTCGAGACCCCCGCCGACACCCACGAGCTCGGCGTCCCCACCACCGAGGGGCAGCTCGAGCGGCGGGTCGTCGCCGGCCTGGCTGAGCAGGCCCGGGCCCGGCCCGGCACCGCCAACGACACCCCAGTGCATGACGACCTCGCCCGCGCCGCGGGCGGCCGTGGGCCGGACCCGGACCCGGACCTGCTGCCGTGGATGGAGCCGGGTAGTGAGCTGGCCGCGCAGTGGGCTGCGCTGCTCGAACGCACCCGGCCGGCTGCCCAGCTGCGGGAGGCGTGGAGCGAGCAGGCCCGCGCCGCCGAGCAGCTCGCCGCCCTCGAACCGCGGCTGGCCGCTGCCCGCGCCGACGCCGCCCGCGAGCGGCGCGCCGAACAGGTGCTCGCGCCGCTGCGCGAGCAGCTGGAGGCGGCCCGGACCGCGCGGCAGGCCGCAGAGCAGGCAGCCGGCCCCGCCGAGCAGGCCCTGACCGGCCGGGCGGGGCAGATCGCAGCCGAGCTGTCCCAGGCGTGGCAAGACCAGCGGCCAGCTGCCCGCGAGGCGGCGAACCGGATACAGGCCGGCCCCGGACGGCTGGGAATACGCCGCGGTCAGGTCCGCGCCGCCCAGGCCCACCTGGACGGTTGGGCGCACACCTGGCGCCCGGTGCTCGGCCCGTCCCGGTTGGCCGACGACCAGGTGATGTGGCTCGCCGCCGCCCACCCAGCCAACGACCAGGTCGGGCAGCCGATCGCCCGCTTCGCCCGAGCCCAGGCCCAGGCCGAGCTGCCCGAGCAGACCCGGCTGCTGGGCGCCCTTGACCAAGCGCGCCAGCAGGCCGACGCCGCGGCTGCGGCCTACACCCAGGCCTCGACCGCCACCCGGCACCGGCTGAACGTCCAGCGAGCCGCCGGCGGCTACCGGCACCTGGACGTTGACGTGGACCGCCTCGACGGGCAGACCCGGGCCGCCCGGGCTCGCCTGGACACAGCCAACGAACAGGTCGCCGCCTGCGCCGCAGACCCCGCGGTCACCAGCAAGCCGGACCCGGAAAGCTTCCTGGCCCGCACCCACACCGCCTGGGCCCAAGAGGACCAAGCCGCCCAGCAGGCCGCAGCCCGTACCCGGCAAGCCGACCAGCAGCAAGCCGACCAGCAGAGAGCCGACCAGAACGCAGCCCGCCGGGCACGCGCCCGCAACGACCTCAACCAGCAGCCCGGCCGGCGCCGCGGTCCCCGCATGTGACGCAAGCGCCGGACACCGCGTCCGCGAGCTTGACGGGTCTCGACTTACATGGAAGGACTCGCCGCGATCATGGTCACGGTCTTGCTCATCGCGCAGCGCGGTCGGCTTTACCGCCGGTAAGGGGAAGCGGGGCTGGCCGACCCGACACGCCGCGCTATCCGATATACCGGGTTTCCGGGCGCGTTCACAGTTAGATGCCCGCATGGCTCAGCCGCACAAAGGCCCGCGACGTGGATTCCTCGTCCGGTGGACCGAGGATGAACGCTCACTTGCCAAGGCTCGCGCTGAAGCGGCTGGCCTGACCATGACCGAATACCTCGTGACGCTCGTGCGCCGCGATGAGGTAGACCCCGGCGGCTGCCCGGTATGGGCAGACAGTGCTCATCCGGTCGATCAGCTCCCCATGGGGCTGACCGCCTAGGCCGAACCGGGCCGTCGACCGGCGGTCCGGACACAACGAAGCCCCACACCCCAAGTCAGTTTGGCCGCCGATTTGGGTGCAGGGCTTCGTCTCTACCTCAGGAGGAACCATACCCCCCGCCGACTGGCGGGTCACGCATGTCCGGAGCCAAGTGGCTCTCGCGTGTCGTGACCTGCAGCTGAGTCCTGCGCGTAGCCGGCGCCGCCTGCGGCGGTGACCGGGCCGGCGGCCGGTTCCGGCCGCCCCCTGTCCCACTCCGGCGCGTGGGCGCTGACCCGTGCGGTGAGCCCCCGCCCGCTGGTGCGAGTGGCGGATGTGGACGCCTACGGCAAGGCGGTGAACACCTACACCCGCCGGGCCCGGACCGCCGGCGCCCGGCCGGACGCTCCGTGGGCGGTGTACCTGACCGACCAGGCCGGCGGCTTCCGGCTGCTGGCGTTCGATTTCGACGCCGCCAAAGGCGACCCGGCAGCAGACGCCGCCCTGCTGTGCGGCTGGCTCGAGCACGCCGGGCTGACGTATGTGCTGGCCCGTTCCGGGCCGTCCGGCGGCCGGCACGTCTGGCTCGCTCTCGCTGAAGCCGTCGACGCCGGTGTGGTGGACACCCTCGCTCGGCTTGCCCGGGCCCGGCTGCCCAGCCTGGACATCGCCCCGTTGTCCAACCCGGTGACCGGCTGCGTACGGCCCCCTGGCTCCCCGCACCGGGCTGGTGGCAGCTCGACGGTCCTGGCCGGTGACCCGGACGCGCTTGCCGCTCCGACGGCGACGGCAGCGGACGTGGCCCGGCTGGTGGAAGTCCTGGCCGCCGGCCATCGGCCCGAGCCGCTCGCACCGCTCGACCCGGCTGCTCCGCTGCCGACCGACCGGTCCGGCCGGCTCTACCTGCCGGGGGTCCGCCGGCAGCTGCCCGCGGGCAGCGTCCAGGCCCTCGAGGTGGACGCCGCCGCTGTGGACGCCAACACGGTGGATGCCAGCACGGTGCTGCGCCGGGTGCTGGTCGGGGCGGCGGCTGCCCGGTGGCGCTGCACCGACGTCGCCGGTCTGGTGGCCCACTCCCCCGGGCTGGAGCACGTCCGCTCCCAGGGCCAGGGACCGGGTGTGCCGCGCCGGGTCCGCAGCCCGGGCGAGTCCCGGGCGGTGCTGGCACGCCAGTGGGACCGGGCGGTGCGCTGGGTCGCCGCCCACCCCCGCGCCAGCAACCTCGAGGACCCGACGTTCGAGCCCCGCGCCGCCGCCCTCGCCACCGTGGTCGAGCACGTCCAGACCCGCGCGGATGCGACGCCGGGCAGGTGGGCCGGTCCAGGTGGGCCGGCGGACCGCCGGGTGCTGGACGCGCTGTGCGTGCTGAGCCTGCACGCGGTGAGTCCGGTGGTGGAGGCCGACATCCGCCGCCTGGGGCTGATGTGCGGGATCGGCCGGGAGACCGCCCGCACCGCGCTGCTGCGCCTGTCCCGGGATGGCTGGGTCACCCGTCATTCCCCTGCTGACGGGCCGCGCGCCGCGTCGTGGGTCTTGAACGAGGCGTTGTCCACAGTCATAGACGTACCAGGCCGGTCACAAGCGGACCCGCGCCCCCTTGGCGCAGGTCCCGCCGAACAGAACCGGTGGCTGACGCTGCTGCGTACCAGGCTGGCAGCTGCGTCCCACGACGTGTTCACCCCTGCTGGCGGATTGGGTCATGCCACCGGCCAGCTTTATGCCACCCTCACCACCCAGTCTGCTCCCATCAGCCAGCTTGCTCGCCAACTGGGCACCTCTCGGGAGGACACAGGCGTGCGACTCGGATCACTTCGAGTCGCACGCCTCGCCAGACGTACGTCGAAAGGGTGGTCTGTGGTTCGAGCCGACCGGCGCGACGCAGCCGCTTTCCGGCTCGGGGTCGCCGGACGTTTGGTTGACCGGGCCCGCCGTTACGCCCTGGAGCGTGAGGCGTTCGCCTGGTGGACCGACGAGCTCACCTGGATGCACGCACCTCGCCGCACCGCTGCCAGCCGCCGTCCCGGGCTGGGGCAGTTGGTCGTACTCAACCCTGCTGACACTGTCCCGGCCTGGCCGGCGCACCCCCGTCGCGGTGACGGCCGCGCCGACTTCGCCGCCGCCCACCGGGTGTTGGCTACCGGCAGCGTAGGCCAGACCCATCAGCTCGAAACCCCCCCGCGTCACAGGGCCGCCGCCTGACCATGTCTCCGGCTTCGGGCTTGGGAGGTCGAACCAAATACCGAGACCCGGATGCAGCAGACCGTGCCCGCGGGCAGCCGGCTGAGGTTACAGGCGCCGGCGGCCAGGTCGACGAAGGGCGCTGTCACCGGCGAGCATGGCTCGGGCAACGTCTTCTGGACTGCTGGATGCCGCCAACTGACCGAGAGCAAAGCGGATCACTCCACTCATGGTCACGTCTCGGCTCCCCTGAAGCAGGCCGGCAGCCCCGCAGCGGCGTAGGAAGTCTTGACTCGAAGAATCGAGATGAACCTGAGTCGGACGTAGTGGATCGGGCTCGGTTCTAGGCGGCGCCGCCTCCGCCTCTGGGCGGAGGTCGAGGACCTCCGCGGGGACTGGTTCGGTCTGAGGTGACGGCTGCTCAACTGCAGACGGCGGCGGCGGCACCTCAACGCTTCGCTTCGCGTGGCGCGGTGGCGGCTGTCGCCGCGGGCGGCCACCGGCCTGGGTCTCAAGAGTAAGCAGCCCGTTCTCAATCGTCATTCGTGTAGGTCCTCACGGCCTCAGCAACCTTCTGGAGAGCGCTGGCGAAGTCCCTGACGTTCGCTGGTGCCGGCACTTCGGACGTGACCGCACCGTGGCGCTTGCGAGTCTCCAGAGCTCTGCAATAAGGGACCACGGGGCCTACTTGTGTCTGGGAGGCCTCGACGAGTTCGCGCAGCCTGCGCAGCTCGGGCCGCGGGACGCTGCGGCCCACGCGGTTGGGGATCAACAGCAGTGGATAGTCCGGCACCTCCTTCAAAGTGCCTTCCAGCGCGTTGAGTTCGTTCGTGGCAAGGATCGTCGGGACGACGACAACGGCTGCAGCCAGCATGGCTCCGTGGCCCGCGTGGGCCGCGCCAGGGTGTGTGTCGACGACGACGTAGGGGCGGCTCCACTCCCCTGCCCACTTCTCCAGCAGCCGAGCCATCTCGTCTGCCTCGGGCTGACGGTATGCAAGGTTCGGGTGGCTTGGCACGAGGTCAGGTTTCCTGCCCTTGCCGTCTAGCGGCTTTGGCGTACCGCCGCTGTGCAGCGCGTCCAGCAGCGGTGCTCGGACCCGGTCCTCATGACGGAACCCCCATCGACGCGTTGCTCCCCCGTCGTCCCAGTCCAGATCGATCAGTGGAGCATCGAGGACTTGCGCAAGCTCGTAAGCAAGGGTCGTCTTACCGACTCCCCCTTTTGCAGCTGCAACCGTGACGATCTTGGGCATGGCTCATTGTGTCGCCCTGTAGTGCTGCAATCAGCCCATTGCACACTGTCGGCGTGTCACATCGATAGGCCGCTACGCGATGCGGTACCAGGTTACTAACTGGTACCACATCGCGGTACTGGGTTACCAGATGATCTCGACAGTTCTGGTGGCGGTGATGCGCGAGTCGGCGGTGACCAACGGCAGGCTGAGGGCCATTGCTGTGGCCGTTATCAAGCGGTCCCAAGGGTCGCGGAGCGATGACAGCGGAATGCCGGCGAAGGCCGTGATGATCTCGATGTCGATGGGCACCTGGTCGAGCGTGGAGTTTGGGTCCCTGAGCAGATCCATGATCGCTGCGAGCTGCTCGGCACTAACCCCCCGCGTGGTCTGCGTGACGTACCAGAGGTCCACCAGGGATGCGCTAGAAACTGCGATGCCTTCGTCTGCCTCGGCTGCGGCAAGGGCGGCGAGAGCGGTGGGGGACAGGCGGCCTGCTTGGTCGCCACAGACGTACCAGACCAGGGCATGGGAGTCGGCGACGACCCTCACTGTGCCGGCGGGCCCCAACGGCCTCCTGGGGCGTAGCGAGCTTCGTGGTCCTTGATGGCGGCCTCGCTGGCTGCCTCAAAGTCCGCCCATGTGGGGCTGCCCTGCCCAAGGTGGGCCAGCACACCTCGCACGCTGCGACGCTCGCCAGCGGAGGCTGGGGCTAGGACAGGGACGACGGACAGATGGGCGCCTGGAGTGACTCGTAGGTGAGCTAGCTGGCTGGCGTCGATGACGCCGGAGCCGTCGGCAGTGACCACCACGTCCAGTGGTTCAGCGTGCTGCTCCGAGCTCATGATCAAAGTGTATGAGCGGATGCCGGGTCGGCGCTAGCAGTTTCTACCTATCAGGCATGGGGGGTAGCGGGGTCGCCGTATACGACCGTTTTCGGTACACAGCCGGGGGTGTAGCGAAACCTGCAGTCGAGACGGCTTGTGGGTGCAGCGCAACCGGTGCACGCAATCAGCGTGGCGGAACGGAGCCTGTCGGGGGGTTCCGCTACGTCCGTGACTTTGCGGGTGCCCGGCGGTGGGGGAGGGCAGCGGTACCGCCGGACGCGGCGCCTGCGGCGCCGGTGGCGCTAGTGTCTGCCGGTGCCGGGGCGAGACGTAACGCTTGAGCCTCGCATAGCCGCTCTAGCAGCTCGCCTCCCCATCGTTGCCCGTGATGGGACCACTGCCCTCGGGTCAGTGCTCGTCGGCTGGCGCGTTCTTGGGGAGCAGCCAGACCAGACCAAGGCAGATCGCGGCGATCGCGCCGACGACGGCAACGCTGACCGTCATAGCGTTCGCCGCACCATGGCGAGATTGTTGCGAGAAGTAGACAGAAGTGACCACCGCAGAGCCGATGGCTGCCGCGAGCTGCTGGACGGCGCTGAGCGCCCCGCTGGCACTGCCGGCCTCCCCCGGCGCGACATCTCCGATCGCGACGTCGTAGATGCTGCTGAAGCAGGCACCCATACCGGTACCGAGAACAACCAACAATGGAGCCAATGCCCACACGCTCACGCCGGTCCCCTGCTCGAGAACCGTCGCCCACAGCCCAACTGCGCCGGTCAACGTGACACCTAGCCCGATGATCACGAGAAGCCGTCCGAGCCTCTCGATCAGCGGCCTGCACACGAAGGATGCCCCGATGATGCCGACCATGAGGGGCGCCATGGCGAGCGCAGCCGCGGACGGGGTGAGACCGAGCGCTGTCTGGAAGAACAGCGAGACGACGTAGGCCAGCCCATTGACGGCAGCGAAGAAGGCGAGACCGAGCAGGAGCCCAGAGGTGAATCCGCGGTTGGTGAGCAGCGACGGCAGGATCAGCGGATCGGTCGCCACCCGCTGCCGCACGCCGAACCCGGCGAGCAGCACGGCGCCCGCGACCAGGCTCAGGATCGGCAGCGCCGTCCAGCCGGCAGTGGAGCCTTCGATCAGCCCGTACATCAGACCGAACATGCTGGCACCCAAGACGCCGGCACCGAGCCCGTCGATCGGGACGTCGCTCACCGGCTTGTCTGCGGGGAGCAGTCGGACCGCGGCGGCGAGGCCGACAGCACCCAGAACGATGTTGATCAGAAAGACGGGGCGCCACGACAGGCCGGCGACGTCGGCGTCGATGATGAAGCCCGCCACGATCGGTCCGAGCACGGCTGAGCCGCCCATGACGGGGCCGAACGCGCTGACCGCTCGGGGTATCTGCTGGCGGTTGAACGTGGCGATGAGGATGCCGATGCCCTGCGGGATCAGCAGCGCCCCGAACCCGCCCTGCACCAACCGCCCGGCGATCAGCATGGTCGGGTCAACGGCAAGCCCGCAGACGGCTGATGCAAGGGTGAACCCGGCGATGCCGGTCAGGAAAAGCCGCTTCTTGCCGTAGCGGTCACCGAGCCGGCCGCCGACCACCAGTAGGACACCCATGGCCAGGGCGTAGCTGGCGCCCAGCCACTTGATGAGGGACTCACCGCCCCCGATCTCCCGCACGATCGACGGGGCGGCGATGTTCGTGATCGTCGAGTCCATCAGGTCGAGGACGTCGGCGAGGAGCACGACGGCCAGGATCAGGCGCAGGCGCGCAGTCAGCCGGCCGTCCTCGTTGGGCGCGACTGCGGTTGAGCCATCGTTCGGATGGGGCGCGGCAGCAGCGGGGGCCGGTGCGTCCAGCGGCGTTGTGGCGGGTGGTGAGGTCATGGTGAGCTTCCGATCTGGTGATCAGGGACGTGCGAGAAGGCACGCCGGGATGAGGTAGCCGGCCGGTGCCAGGCCCCTGGGGTGGTGCAGAGCTATTCGGTGGTGGTAGATGCCCCGGCGCGAGGCGTGGCCGCGCGCCCTATCGCTGGCCTTCGTGTCGGGCAGCATGGCTCGGACGAGGCGTGTGCCCGATGCCGCCGAGGATCACCCGGAAAGCCCAGCTGAGGCGTTCCCGGCCCGGTCCGGACAGCAGCTCCGTGCCGAGCGCGGCGATGTGCGGGTGATCGTCGGGGGACACCTGGCGCAGCGCCGCTTCGAGTGCGTCCTGCTCGGCATCGGCGTCGATCGCGCGTTCGCGGGTTCCGTGCTCGGCCGCCGTTGCCGTTGCAACTTGCAGCAGCAGGTCGACGGCCCAGGCGGCACGGTCATCGGGAACGCCGCCTTCGCTGAGCAGCGCCAGCACCGCCTCGAGCAGGTCCTTGTAGCGCGGCCCGGACGGTCGCCCGACGAGGGCGGACTGCGCCAGTCCGAGGTTCTCGAACAGCACCTCGGTATAGGAGCTCAGGATCTGCACGAGCCGTTCGCTCCAGTCACCGTGTGTTGCGACCGGCGTCAGGTCGACCGCGCCGAGCAGCTCATCCAGTACGGCGGCATGCAACTCGACCGTGTTGCGGACGTACACGTACAGCGAGGCCGGGCCGGTGTCGAGCTCCTGGGCCAGCCGCCGCATCGTGACGCGTTCGAGACCCTCCGCCCGCAGCACCCTTACCGCCGACCCGATGATCCCCGCGCGGGTCAGGGCAGGCTTGGCGGGGCGTTCTCGTCGGCTGACTCGAGCGCCAGCGGCAGCTGTCATGGCCTGAGCGTAGCGAACATGTTCGATACGTACAAGTTCGCTTGGCTCGTTCGCACTCAGGTACCCAACCCTCGTCAGACCGGCGAGCCGGAGTTGCGACCCAGCGTTGCCGTTCCACTTCCTTGGAAGTGAGATGCCCGGACGTGAGACACCGCCTCGACGCGTTCTCCCCAGACTGACGGCCCGGCTGCCGTCTCACAAGTTGGTCCGAAACTCGGCGCCGACCCCTGCGAGGCAGCCGAGTTCTGAGACGCTCTGCGGGTGCCGACGGTTGGCTATGCCCGCGTGAGCACCGACCACCAGTCGCTGGAGGCGCAGCACGACGCGCTGACCGCCGCGGGGTGTAAGCGGATCTTCACCGACAAGCTGTCCGGCGCCCGGGACGACCGTCCCGGGCTGGCCGGGCTGTTGGACTACACCCGTGCTGGTGACGTGGTCGTGGTGGTGGCGCTGGACCGGCTCGGCCGGTCCCTCTCGGGGATCATTCGCACCGTCGAAGCGCTGACCGAGGCCGGGGTGCTGCTGCGATCGTTGCGGGAGGGGATCGACTACTCGACCGCCACCGGACGGATGCTCGCCGGCATCTTCGCTGCGCTGGCTGCCTACGAGCGGGAGCTGATGCACGAGCGGGCTGCCGCGGCCCGGGAGGTGGCCCGGGCCCGGGGCCGGCACACCGGCCGGCCGCCCCGGCTGTCCGACGCGCAGGCTCGTCAGGTCCGGGCGCTGCGGACCGCGGGGGAGTCGATCGCCGACCTGGTCCGCAGCTTCGGGGTCTCCCGCGCCACCATCTACCGCGCCCTGCAGTCGTGGAGACCGCAGGGCTGGTGGCAGCTGAGGGTGGCGGTGCCGGCGGGTGAGCACGCACGCTTCGCCGATGAGACCAAGGCTTGCGGGTTGCTGCTCGTGGCTGCGGTGCTCGCTCCGCGGGACCTGGTTCCTGCCCGGCCCGTCGGCGTTCGTGACATCAAGGGGTTGGCGCGCTGCTGTGCCGTGGAATCGGGGTGGTGGGCAGGCGCCGGTCCCCGACCCAGAACAGCGCGGTGACGATCGCCAGCACGACGACGACCAGGGCGCCGTTGAGGAGCACCCGGGCGTAGCCGTGGGTGATGACGTCGACGAAGGGATAGGGGTACCAGCTGCTGAACGCGCCGTGGAGCAAGGTGTAGGTGATCCACGCGACCGGCCAGAGCAGAGCCAGCCCGACCGTGCGTACCTCGATGCGAGGCCGGGGGCCGAACATCAGCCAGCCGAGCACCATCATGATCGGCACGATGTAGTGGAACACGGTGTTGGCAACCGTCTCCCGCCAGCCGTGCGGCTCGTGGATTCTTGCCAGCACGGTGGCGTAGACGATGCCGGTGACTGTGATGCCGAACAGCGCTGCCAGGCGCACCGGGCGCCATCGGCTGCCGTCACGGTCCGGGACCCGGGCCAGCAGAGCGCAGGTCACGCCGCTCAGGATGTTGCTCTGGACGGTGAAGAAGCTCAGGACCCTGATGATCCGGCTGGCGAGCGGGGCACCGGCAAGGGTGCCGACGGCATGTGCTCGGGGAGTGCCCGGCACGTCAACCGCGACCCAGAGCTGGATGACGAAGGCCACCAGCACCACGGCGGCGATCGACGCCCACCAACCACGGGCCGTCGTGCGGCTCACTGGCACTCCCATTCGCCGGGTAGCCGGAGCGTAGGGAGTGCTGCTGTCACGAACAAATGGTTCCGGCGGCAGCCAGCCGTGAAGGCGCGCGCATCGCGTTTAGCCAGCTCGCCTCCGGCGCTGTCCATGCTGTGCCGCTTGGCCCCCGTCACCGGCCCTCACCGAACCAGTCCTACGGGACTCGACCACCTGCGGTTCTCGTCGGCGGGGGAGTGGTCAACCCGTGCCGGTGGAGGTTCGCCATGTGAGACGGGCCGGGCTCAAGTAGCGGACTCGATGAAGGTCATGTTCGAGCGGTGCTGCGACGCTGGGGCGGTGCACACTCAAGTTGCTCATGCCTTCGATGACGCAGCCAGATGGTTTGTCAAGTCAGTGCCCACGCGGTGGGTCGCTATGACGAGCCCGGCCTCGGCGAGTGGTCGCTTCGCGACTTGCTCGGGCATACGAGTTGCTCGTTGTCGACGGTGGACTTATCTCGACGTCGCGCTCACCGACTCTGGCCCGGTACAGCTGGCCGGCGCCGTTGCCTACTACCTGGCCACGGCCGATGCCCGCGGCGGCGGTCGAGCGCGATCGGCAGCGCTGGCCCGTTACCGCCCCGGGCGCCGGTCCGGGCAACAGCGCCACCGGCACCAGGACCCCCGACGCCCGCACAATCAGGTGGAAAGCGTTCGCTGGAGCAGGCCCTTCGCGGCCGTCCGCACCGGGGCTAGGTCGGCGGGTTGGGCGATAGCCCGTTCCGCGTCGGCGAGTATGAGTTCGGCCTGCTGGCCGATCGCGGCGAGCCGGCTCGGATCATCGGTCAGCAAGGACGCGCAGTCTGTCAGCAGCCGCAGCAACGCCAACGACAACCCCGGTTCGGCCGCGCCGTACCGGCGGATAAACCCGCACATCGTCGCCAGATAGTCACCGAACCTGCGGCCCGGAACGATCACCCGCGGGCGGTTGTCCGCGTCGTAGGCGATGTCATCGCCCAGTGGCCGCACGGCCAGGGCGCAGAAGATCACCGAGAGATGATCCACGGCCTGCACCGCGGTGTACGGGTCGTTGACAGCCGGGGACAGCGCCTTGCAGGCCACGTCGACCAGTTGGCGGATACCGAAGGCGGCGTCCTGGTCCAAGGTGCGCTCGAACCCGACCCGGACCGCGTCGTCGATAACGGGCCGGAAGGGGCGCAGGTCCGGCGAGGGGACATCAGGGGATGTGGCCCAGACCCAGGCCAACGTGGTCCCGGCGACCACATGCTCACCGACTTGAGGACGGACCAGCACGCACACATCCAGCTGTGCAGCCACCGGCAGCAGCACCCGAGGGTACGCGGACTGCGCGTAGCCCGACCGCGCCGCTAGCAGCCTGACCGCCCACGAGGGCGGCGTCGGCGTCGGCGCCTCGACGGTCCCCGGCTTGCTGGCCACCACCGCCAAGGTGCCACGCTGCACCAGGCCGGTGATCGCGTCGATCTGAATGGAGTGCGCCAGATGGTCGGCGAAGTACACCACCATGCCCAGCGTCGCGAACAGCAGCAGGATCGCCCCGGTGACCGCCAGCCGGGGGAACTGCTCGGTGCGGTTACCCGACGACACCCCCACCGTGTACAGGCCCGCGGCGCTGTACGCGAAGGTCGCCAAGTACACGCTGAGCACCCGCTGGGTCGGCCGGTCCCGCAAGAAGTTACGCAGCAACCGGGGCGAGAACTGAGTAGACGACAGCTGCAGGGCCACGACCGTCAACCCCAACACCAGCGCCATCACTGTCACCACCGTGCTGGTGATGGTGATAAGGAGCGTCCGAGCATCATCGGCCGTCCCCTGGAACGCGATGAAAGCCAACGGCGACCGCGCGTCGATCGCCACCCGCGACAGCACCGCCCCCGCGCACAACGCGACCAGCGCCCAAAGGGCCGGCGACACCCACAACGACGCGGCCGATAAGTCCCGCAAAGACCGCCAACGGCTCAACATGACAACTCCACGCGGCCAGCCTCGCGCCCAACCCACCGCCGCGTCCACCGGCGCGTATCGGAGGGCAGAGCGGTGTGACCATGCGATCCCCGTCGCGGCGGCAAGCGGACCGACCGCAGCGCGACAGGCGGAGTGCCGAAACAGCGGCTTCCTTGCGCCCGAGAATCGTTACAGATAGAGCCGGCATCCGATCCGGGGTTCGATGACTAGGGGTGCGGGTGCGGTGGGATCGGGTTCGAGTGTTCTGCGCAGCGCCCCAATGTAGACGCGTAGGTAGTTCGTCTCAGGACCGGCAATCGGGCCAGCAGCAGGCGGCCGCAAGCTGCCGCGCCGAGACAGCCCGACGCTGATCGCCGGAAGCCCGGCGGCGACCTCGCCGTGCGCGACGTGGAACCGGCCATGCTCGGGCGGAGATGTTGGGCTGAGGGTGGCGGCCACCTAGATGGCTGGTGTCTTTCGCCGCGTGGCGCCGCTTCAGCTTCTTGATCGTTTGGGAGGCTGGGTGGGTGTTGGGGGTTCAGCGATGACGTTGGGGACGGCGCCGCGGCGGGGTGACCTGCTGCGGACGACGGCGAACTACTGCTCGGGGCGGGTCGCCGAGGACTCGATCTACGGGGTGTTGCACCGGGAGTGCTTCACCTTGTTCCCGGATGAGATGTTCGCGGACCTGTTCACCGACGTCGGGCGACGCAGTGTCCCGCCGATGATTGTGGCGGTGGTGATGGTGCTGCAGCGGATCGAGGGGCTCTCGGATCGGGAGGCGGTCGATCGGTTCTCTTTCGACGCCCGGTGGAAGTACGCGGCGGGCGGGTTGGACTTTGACTATCCGGGGTTCGTGCACACGGTGCTGGTGGACATGCGGGCCCGGCTGGCCGCCTCGCAGGCGCCGGACCGGATTTTTCAGGTGACGTTGGCGGCGGCTCGCCAGGCCGGTCTGCTGGGGCGCCGGCGGGTGTGGGACTCGACGCCGGTCTATGACGCGGTCGCCACGATGGACACCGTTACGCTGATCCGCTCGGCGATTCGCGGGCTGCTGCGGGCCGCTGATGGCGACCGGGACCGGCCTGAGCTTGGCGGGATGTTGCGGGCGGTGCTGAAACGCGACGATGACTACGCGGTCGCGGGCAAGCCGGCGTGTGACTACGACGACTCGGCGGCCCACGCGGCGCTGGTCGACGCGCTCGCGGTCGACGGGCACGCCTGTCTGGGGGTGCTGGCCGGCCGCCAGCTGTCCGGACCGGTCGCTCAGGGCGGACAGTTGTTGGCGACGGTGCTCGGCCAGGACCTGGCCGAGACCGACGACGGGACGTTTTTGATCGCCCGGCGGGTGGCGCCGGATCGGGTGATCAGCACGGTGGACCCGCAGGCCCGGCATGGTCGTAAGAGCACGGCGCACGGCTTCGACGGCTACAAGGGCCATGTCGGGATCGACCCGGACAGCGAGATCGTCACCGCCA
>JAABUM010004376.1_pt1 | contig 16052 bp, 18 predicted proteins | sample 5559161 | NCBI WGS metagenome assembly JAABUM01 (sample SAMN10711868, study PRJNA513369) | rock metagenome | isolation source: Antarctica rocks | place: Antarctica: Victoria Land, Siegfried Peak nord
CCTTTTCTCCCTCTCCCAGAGGGAGAGGGAGCAGCAGCAAGTGACCGCGGGGTGACAGCATCGTTCCTCGTTGCTAGAACCCCCCGGCCCGCTCAGGACCACCGCATCCCATGAAGATCATCGCCTGCAACAGCAACCGGCCGCTGGCCGAGGCGGTCGCAGCTGCGCTGCACCTGCCGCTGGCCAGGGCGTCCGTCCGCCGCTTCGCCGACATGGAGATCTTCGTCGAAATCCAGGAGAACGTCCGCGGCGAGGACGTGTTCGTCATCCAGAGCACCTCCTACCCCGCGAACGACAACCTGATGGAGCTGCTGATCACGCTGGACGCGCTGCGCCGCGCCTCCGCGCGCCGGGTCACGGCGGTGATCCCCTATTTCGGCTACGCTCGGCAGGACCGCAAATCCGGCTCGCGCACGCCGATCAGCGCCAAGCTGGTGGCGAACCTCATCACCGAGGCCGGGGCCAACCGCGTGCTGACGATGGACCTGCACGCCGGGCAGATACAGGGCTTCTTCGACATTCCCGTGGACAACCTTTATGCGGCGCCGCTGTTCAGCCGCGACATCAGGCAGCGCTACGATGGGCGGGAGCTGATGATCGTGTCGCCGGACGTGGGCGGCGTCGTGCGCGCCCGCGCCATCGCCACCCGGCTCAATTGCGACCTGGCGATCATAGACAAGCGCCGGGACAGCGCCGGCATGTCCGAGGTGATGAACGTCATCGGCGACGTGCGCGGCAAGCACTGCATCCTGGTGGACGACATCTGCGACAGCGGCGGCACCCTCTGCAATGCCGCCGTGGCGCTGGCAAAGGGCGGGGCGCACTCCACCGGCGCCTACATCACGCATGGCGTGCTGTCCGGCGGCGCCGTCGCGCGCATCGCGTCGTCCACCATCGAGAGCATGACCATCACCGACAGCATCCTGGCGACCGAGGCGGTGCGGGTGGCGAACAACATACGCCAGTTCACCATCGCCCCGATCCTCGCCGAGGCGATGCAGCGCATATCCGACGAAAGCTCGGTCAGCAGCCTGTTCGACTAGAGCAAGATAGGCGCAGGCAGATGCGCCTATCTTGCTCTAGCCTTTGTTTCTGCGAGCATGACCGCATCAGGCTACCCAGCCTGATGCGGTCATGCCCTAGACCCTGTCCTGGAGGCCACATCATGAAGCTCTACTACGCACCCGGCGCCTGCTCGCTCGGCATCCACGTACTGATGGAGGAGATCGGCAAGCCGTATGAGGCCGTGAAGGTTGACATACGCGGCGGCGAGAACCAGCGCCCGCCGTTCATCGAGATCAATCCCAAGGGCAAGGTGCCGACCTTGCAGCGGGACGACGGCTCGGTCGTTACGGAATACCCGGTGATCGCCCACTACCTCGCCAAGGCCAACCCGGAGGCCGGGCTGCTGCCGACGGACCCGGAGGCGGAGCTGCGCGGGGCGGAGGCGATGGATTTCTGCGTCGCCACCATTCACATGCAGGGCTTCAGCCGCCTGTTCCGCCCGAGCAACTTCGCCCCGAACGAGGCCGACCACGACGCCGTGAAGGCGCGCGGGCGCGAGATCATGGAGAAGGGCTACGCCCTGCTCGACAAGCAGTTGGCCGGCAAGGAGTGGATCGCCGGCTCCTACGGCATCGCCGACAGCGCGGTGTTCTACGTGTCGTTCTGGGGAGCGAAGCGCATGGGCATGACCCTGCCGCCGAACCTCGCCGCGCACTTCGAGCGCATGATGGCCCGCCCCGCCGTGCAGCGGATGATGGCCGCCGAGGGCATCGCCGCCTGATGCTGACCCCGCGCGCGTTCTGGTTCCTGCGCCACGGCGAGACCGACTGGAACGCGCGCGGCCTGTCGCAAGGCAACGTGGACATTCCGCTGAACGAGGTCGGCATGGCCCAGGCCCGCACCGCCGCCGGGATGTTGCGGACCCGCGGGCTGCACAGCATCGTCGCAAGCCCGCTGTCCCGCGCGCACGACACCGCGCTGGTCGTCGCCGCGATGACCGGCCTAGCCGTGGCGTTGCAGGACGACCTGCGCGAGGTCAGCTTCGGCGCGCAGGAGGGGCAGCCGATGGCGGACTGGTTCGACGACTGGCTGGCCGGGCGCATGACGCCGGAGGGGGCGGAGTCCTTCGCCGACCTGCGCGCCCGCGCCGTGCAGGCCGCGAATCGCGCCCTGGCCCATCCGGCGCCGGTGCTGGTCGTGGCGCACGGCGCGCTGTTCCGCGCCCTGCGGGCCGAGATGGGGCTGCCGGTCGGCGTGCGCCTGGCCAACGGCGTGCCGCTGTTCTGCGAACCGGGGCCGCCCGGCGCACCCTGGACGCTGACGCCCGCCAGCGCTCCCGCATCCGGTGCCCCAGCCTTCGATGCTCCAGCCTTCGACGCACCTGTTTAGCGGGCAGCCCGTGCGCATCCTCTACAGCCACCGCATTCAGTCGCGCGACGGGCAGAGCGTTCACGTCGAGGAGCTGGTGGGCGCCTTGCGCGCTGCCGGGCACGAAGTGCTGGTGGTGGGGCCGGGCTTCTACCAGGAGTCCAGCTTCGGCGGCGAGAGCAGCGCCGTCGCCCGCCTGCGCCGCCTGCTGCCCGGCGCCGCGGGCGAGGCGGCGGAGCTGGCCTACAACCTGCCGGCCTACCGCCGCCTGCGCCGCGCCTGCCGGGAGTTCCGGCCGGACCTGATCTATGAGCGCTACAACCTGTTCTACCTCGCCGGGCACTGGCTGGCCGGGCGGACCGGGCTGCCCTACTTCCTGGAGGTCAACTCGCCCCTGGCGCAGGAGCGCACGCAGCATGGCACGCTGCGCCTGCAACGCCTGGCGCACCTGCTGGAACGCCGGGTGTGGCGGTCGGCGACCCGGGTGCTGCCGGTGACGCAGGCGCTGGCGGACATGATCGCCGCCGCAGGCGTTGCGCGGAACCGGCTGCATGTCGTGCCCAACGGAGTCGTGCTGGACCGCTTCCCGGTCGCGCCGCCGCGGGAGGCGGGGACGGTGACGCTGGGCTTCGTGGGGTTCGTGCGGGACTGGCACGGCATGGACGCGCTGGTCCGCCACATGGCCGCCGATCCGGCGCCGCTGGCGCTCACCGTCGTCGGCGACGGTCCGGCACGGGCGGGGCTGGAGGCGCTGGCGGCCGAATTGGGCCTGGCGGCGCGCGTGCGCTTCACCGGCGTCATGGAGCACGCGCAGGTGCCGGCGGCAGTGGCGGCGTTCGACATCGCGCTGCAGCCGAAGGTCGTGGCCTATGCGTCGCCGCTCAAGATCTTCGACTACATGGCGGCAGGCCGCGCCATCGTGGCGCCGGACCAGCCGAACATACGCGAGGTGCTGCGGCACGGGCACACGGCGCTGCTGTTCAACCCGGCCGATCCCGGTGCGCTATGGGCCGCGGTGCAGCAGCTTGCCGCGGACCCGGCGCTGCGCGCCCGGCTGGGCACGGCCGCACGGGCGGAGCTGGAGGCACAGGACCACACCTGGTCCGGCAACGCCCGCCGCATCGCCGGATGGGCGATGGAGGACGCCGCTTCTCCCTCTCCCTCCGGGAGAGGGAGCAGCAGCGTCGCACTACCGGGCCGGCTGCGGCGCCAGCTTGTCGAGCAGGACGGCGGCGGCGTCCACGCAGGCGCGGGTGGTCTCGTTCTCGGCGCACCGCAGGTCAACCGTCGCACCCTCGCGCTCGAACACGAAGTGCGCGCCGCGCGGACCGCGCATCCCGCCACCCATCATCCCGCCCATTCCACCGCCCATGTGGCGCTCCATCATACCGCCCATCATGCCGGATCGCCCCTCGCCGCGCATGTGCTCGCGCATCCCTCGCATCGGTTCGGATGCTGCGGCAGCGTCCGGCGCGTTGGAGGGCGGTGCGGGCGGGGGCGCCGGCTGGGCGGCGGCTATGGCGACGCTGCCCAGCAGGGCGGCGGCAGCGAGAGCGAGGGTCTTGTGCATGGCGTTCTCCTTCAGGCGACGGGAGGCAAGCAACGGGAGCAAGCGGCTCGCGCCGCGTCCATCGTGGTTACGCAACGCCCGGAACGCCCCCATGCCGCCTCAGGGAACCACGCCCGGCGCCGGACCCGGCGCCGGCTGCACGAACCGCCGGTAGAACGCGCCCAGCCCGATCAGGCTCAGCCCCAGCCCCAGGAACGACAGCACCCGCCACAGCCCCTGCAGCTCCGCCATGTCCAGCAGGAACACCTTGGCCGTCACCAGCCCGACCAGCGCCAGCGCCGCCAGCCGCAGCGGGCGCCGCCCGGTCCGCAGCGCCGCCGCCATCAGCGCCGCGCCCAGCAGCAGCCAGGCGCCGGAATAGGACCACGACTCGGCGTCGGTCATGGCGCCGCTGGCGATGACCGACAGGCGGCCGGGATGGAACGCCTGCCGCACTTGCAGCGTCACCCAAAGGAAGGCGGCCACTGCGGCATAGGCTGCCAGCGCCGGACGCGGCGCTGGGGTGAGGCGCAGCGCCAGGATGGCCAGCAGCGCCGGTACCGCATAGGCCGGCAGCAGCGCATTAAGCAGCGGCAGGCGCCCCACGTCCGCGTCCGTCAGCGCCGGGTTGAGCACGACCAGCGCCACGCCGCCCGCCAGAGCCAGGCCGCCCAGGATGCGCCAGCCCCAGTTCAGCACTGCCCGCGGACGCCGCCGGTCCAGCCACGCGACGCCCAGGGCCAGCAGCCCGAGCGCGTCCACCTGCACCGCGGCCTCGCCGAACCCGGTCTCGAAGGCGTCCAGCGCTCCCCGGGTGGCGGCATGGTGTATCTGCAGCAGCAGCACCGCCACGAAGGCCAGCGCCCCGGCCTCCAGCACCGCCACCACCAGGTCGTCCGCCCGGCGGCGGAACAGCGCCGCCGCCAGGGCGAAGCACCCGGCCGGGACGGCATAGGCCAGCAGCAGCCCGTTCAGCACCGGCAGACTGCCCACGTCATAGGACAGCACCCAGGGGTTCAGCACCAGCCGCGCCAGTACCACGACGGCTATGGCCAGCGCGACCCGGCGCATCGGCACGTCGGCCGCTCCCTCGATCCAGGCCAGCGCCGGCAGCAGCAGCGCCACCGCCAGCGTCAGCCAGGCGTCGCTGAGTGGGATGGCAAGGCCCATGGACAGCGCTGCCACCGCCCCCGCGGCATGGACGCCGGCACGGGGCAGCGAACCCTCGCGCCGGGCCAGCGCCGCGGCGGCGGTCAGCCCGGCGGCCAGCGCCAGCGCCGCGGCGGACCAGGCGGCCGGGGGCTGGAAGCGCCCGGCCTGCACGTAGGCCGCCGCCAGCACCAGCACCGGCACCGCCGCCGCCAGCGCCGACCAGGGCAGCGGACGCGGGGACCGGCGCTCCAGCAGCAGCCCGGCGCCGGCGAACCAGGCGGCCATGGCGGCGGCGGTCTCCAGGAAGGGCAGCAGCGCGGCGGGCGCCCAGGGACCGGGCAGGATGGCCTGGACGGCGCCCTCGATGGTGATGGCCTCGCCGGTGGGCTGCCAGGCCGGCAGCGCCCAGGTCAGCAGCACGAGCAGCACCAGCCCGGCGGCGAGCTGCGGCAGGCGGGCCAGGCGCGGTTCGGCCCAGCCCTTGGCGACGGTGGCGGGCGCCAGCAGCAGCACGCCCATGCGGGCGGCCGGGTCGCCGGTCAGCACGGCCAGCAGCAGCCCGGCCAGGCCCAGCACCAGCACCGGCGCCCAGGACAGGCGGCGTCCGACCGGATGGTCCAGCGCGGCGCCGGGCAGCAGCAGCAAGGTCAGGCCGGCCGCCGCCGGGACGAACAGGCTGGGCGCCCATAGGTCCACCCTGGAGCCGGACAGCGCGAAGAACGCCACCCAGGCCGCCCCGCCGCCCGCCGCCGCCCAGCCCAGCCAGGTCCAGGCCGTCAGCCGCACCACCGCCCAGGCCGCCGCCGACACGATCAGCAGGTAGCCGAACAGGCCCGGCGCATACGGGTTGTCCGCTCCCACCAGCAGCGGCGTCCCGAACGCAGCCGCCAGCCCGACCACCGCCACCAGCGGCCCGAAGCGCAGCGACATCGCCAGCCCGGCGAACGACGCCGCCGCCATCAGCACGAAGGCGGCCAGGTCCGGCACCAGCCCGTACATCGGACCCGCCGCGTAGCCGCCCGCCATCCACACCCCGACCGCGCCCGCCGCCAGCGCGGCCGGAGCCTGGTCGGCCAGGGCGCCCGCCGGGCGGGACCGGCGGCGCAGCGCCTCCGCCCCGGCCGCCAGCAGCGCGCCCAGCACCGCGGCGATGGCACAGCGCGGCGCGGGGCCGAGCCATCCCGCCTCGACCGCCGTGCGGACCAGGAATACGCCCGCCAGCAGCAGCGCCGCCGCCCCGGCCCAGATGCCCCAACGCTGGGTGAGCGCCTGCTCCCAGTCTATGCCGGGCTTGGGTGGCGTGGGGACGAGAGGCGGCGGAGGGCTGGGCGGCGGAGGTGAGGGCACTTGTACCGGAATGCTCGCCGAGGCCGAGGCCGAGGGCGGTGCCGGCCGTGCTTGCGGCGCGAGTCCTGGCACGGCAGCGTCTGCCACGGACAGCCGGGCCAGACCCGCGCGCAACTCGCGTATCTCCACCCGCGCCCGCCGGGCCTGGACAAAGCCGGCGATCCCAAGCCCCCACCCGGACAGGGTCAGGCCCAGCAGGAGAAGGGCATACAGGATCAGGTCATCGAACATCCGTTATGTTCACCGCGGCGGACGGGCCGTCAAATCATTGCGCTTCGGTCCCGCCTGGTTTCCGGAACGCAAGACGGGTCCAGCTTACGCCGGGGCGACTTAAAAGCCTGTCTCCGCCCTCGTGCCGCAGCTCCGTTTCAAGGCCCTCCAACGCCGCAAGGTCTATCGTTTCATTCGCGGTGACGTCGAACATGCGTCGCCTTGGCGGAACCGGACCATGGCGCAACGACAGGACCATGACGCCGCCGAGACACAGCAGGCCGGCAACCCGCGGCATCGCGCGGCGCCGTTGCGCGCCGTCCAGGTGCATCCAGACCGCGGTGAGCATCACCGCATCATAGCGTGTGCCCTCCGATGTTGTGTAGGCTAGGTCCGGCAGGCTGTCGTTCACCCATCGGATGGCTGGCGACGGGTGCAGCCGCGCCGCCCGCGTCCGCAGGGCGGTCGTCGGCTCCACGGCGGTCACGCGATGGCCCATCGCCGCCAGGGCCGCCGCGTCCCGCCCGGTCCCTGCACCGATATCCAGCACCCAGCCAGGCGGCTGCGGAAGCAGGTGCAGGACGCTCCGATGAACTTCGGCGAACGTGAGGCTCTCATACTGCCTGACGAGCGCCTCCACCTCCTCCGCATACCCTTCCGTCCCGTTTACGACTGGCAACGCCATCTGCGCTCCTCCAGCAGCCGCACCACCCTGAGCGTATGTAGCAAGCCTGCTGGCAACCAGGTGCTTGGTCCCGCGTGACGCCGAACACGTCGCCAGATGTGCAAGCCGCACAGGCTTAGCTGCGGCGCAACCCTTGTGCCCATAAAATGTTATCACAGATGTGGTCACGTAAGGAGGTCCGCATGGTTGAACTCAAAGTACGCAAAATCGGCAACTCCCTCGGCGTAGTGCTGCCCAAGGAGGTCATCGCGCGTCTGAACACCCAGGACGGCGCACCGCTGTACCTGACCGAGACCCCAGGAGGCGGATACCGGCTGGTGCCCTACGATCCGGCGTTCGAGGCCAAAATGGCCAAGGCCGAGGAGATCATCAGCCGTTACCGCAACACCCTTCACGTCCTGGCGCAGTGAGCGAACCCGTTTGGATTGATGAACAGGACGCCCTAACCCTGCATGACCGGCTGCTGGCGCTGCATGGCGGCGCGGCCGGCGTGCGCGACGGCGGCTTGCTGCAATCCGCCCTGGCCCGGCCGCAGCAGCACCTCGCCTATGCCGAGGCGGCCGGCATCGTCCAGCTTGCCGCCATCTTGACCGCCGGCATCGTCCGCAACCATCCATTTGTTGATGGCAACAAGCGCACTGGTTTCGTCGTGGGCGTCCTGTTCCTGGAGCTGAACGGCTGCGCCTTCACGGCCAGCGAGGAAGAAGCGGCGCAAGCCGTGCTGGCCCTGGCATCGGGCACCCTTGACGAGAACGGCTATGCAGCCTTCCTGGCAGCTAACACGGCGGCGCCCGGCATCCCGGGATGATGGCCCGGCCAACGGACCGGCTTGCCCTTTACCGGCCTGCCTTTTCATGCCGCATCCCAACTGGCATCCGCTAAGCGGGCGGGATCGGCAGCGGTTCACCAGCCGCTCCCAGCCCTGCCGCGCCAACGTCGGCGCACCTGTGCCGGCAGCTTCCATCCAGCCTTCCGCGCCCTTGCGCCGCAGGCCCGCCGAACCTTGCCCCCCCTCCCCCGATCCGCTACACCGCGGCGCACGCTGGCACCCCTGGAGGCCGGCGCTTTTGCTGTTAGGAGCAGACCATGGCCAACTTCGTGACCATCGAGGCCGAGGCGCGCGAGCGTGCAGGTAAGGGGGCGGCACGCGCGTCTCGCCGGGCCGGCATGGTGCCGGCGATCATCTACGGCGCCAAGCAGACGCCGACCCTCATCCAGCTCGACCCCCGCGTTATCGTGCGCGAGCTGACCCGCGGCGGCTGGAAGTCGCGCCTGTACGAGATCAACGTCGCCGGCACCCCGTCCCGCGCCCTGATGCGGGAGGTGCAGTTCCACCCCGTCAGCGACATGGCGATCCACGTTGACTTCCAGCGCCTGGCTGCGGGCGAGCGCATCCGCGTCTCCGTCACCGTGCAGTTTCAGAACGAGGCCACCTCGCCCGGCCTGAAGCGTGGCGGCGTGCTGAACGTCGTGCGCCACGCCGTCGAGGTGCTGGCCGACCCGGACAGCGTGCCGGACTTCTTCCAGGCGGACTTGGCGGCGCTGGACATCAACGACAACGTGCGCTTCGGCGACCTGCAAGGCACGGAGGGCGTCACCCCCACCATCACCGGCCGGGACTTCGTGATCGCTACCGTCGCCGCGCCGACCAAGGGCGCCGAGCCTGTGGCCGACCCGAACGCCCCGGCCGCCGCCGCAGCGCCCGCCCGCGGCACCAAGGCGCCGGGCAAGGCCGCGGCGCCCGCCGCCAAGGCCGCCGCACCGGCCGCCAAGGCTTCGGCCAAGCCCGCCGCCAAGAAGTAAACCGTGCGGCTCTGGGTCGGGCTGGGCAACCCGGAGCCTGGCATGGCCCGGCAACGTCACAACATCGGCTTCATGGCGGTGGACGAGATCGCGCGCCGCCACGGGTTCGGCCCGTGGCGGCAGCGGTTCCGCGGCCTGACCGCCGAGGGCACCGTGGGCGGCGAGCGCGTCCTGCTGCTCAAGCCCGGCACCTACATGAACGCCAGCGGCGAGAGCGTGCAGCCCGCGGCGGCGTTCTTCAAGCTGCTGCCAGACTCGATCACGGCGTTCCACGACGAGCTGGACCTGGCGCCGGGCAAGGTGCGGGTGAAACGCGGCGGCGGCGCGGCCGGGCACAACGGACTGCGGAGCATGGACCGCATCCTGGGCACGCCGGAGTACTGGCGCATCCGGCTGGGCATCGGCCACCCCGGCGACAAGGCGCGCGTCCACGGGCACGTTCTGGGCGACTTTCACAAAACGGACCTGGCCTGGCTTTCGGACCTGCTGGACGCCGTGGCCGACGCCGCGCCGATGCTGGCCGCAGGCAGGCGGGAGGATTTCATGACGCGCGTGGCGCTGCTGACGCAGGCCGAGGCGCGGGCGAAGGAGACGGGGTAATGGGCTTCAACTGCGGCATCGTCGGGCTGCCGAACGTCGGCAAGAGCACGCTGTTCAACGCGCTGACGGCGACGGCGGCGGCGCAGGCCGCTAACTACCCGTTCTGCACCATCGAGCCGAACGTCGGCCGCGTCGGCGTGCCGGACCCGCGCTTGCAGGCCTTGAGCACCATCGGCAAGTCGAAGGCGACGGTGCCGACCAGCCTGGAGTTCGTGGACATCGCCGGGCTGGTGCGCGGGGCGTCGCGCGGCGAGGGCTTGGGCAACCAGTTCCTGGCCAACATACGCGAGGTGGACGCGATCATCCATGTGCTGCGCTGCTTCGAGGACGGGGACGTGACGCACGTCGAGGGCAGCGTGGACCCGATCCGCGACGCCGAGACGGTCGAGACCGAACTGATGCTGACCGACCTCGACGGCCTGGAGCGCCGGCTGCCGGCGCTGCAGAAGAAGGCGCGCGGCGGCGACCGCGAGAGCGCCACCCAGGTTGCGTTGATGGAGCCGATCCTCGCCGCCCTGCAAGCCGGCCAGCCCGCCCGGACGGCGATACCTCCGGACCAGGTCGAGGCTGCCAAGCGCCTGCAACTGATGACCAGCAAGCCCGTGCTGTATGTCTGCAACGTGGAGGAGGCCGCGGCGGCGGACGGCAACGCGCAGTCCGCCCGCGTGATGGCCCGCGCCAAGGCGGAGGGCGCCGGGGCGGTCGTGGTGTCCGCCGCCATCGAGGCGGAGGTGAGCCTGCTGGCGGAGGCCGACCGGCGCGAGTTCCTGGACGGGCTGGGCCTGCCCGACAGCGGCCTGGACCGGGTGATACGCGCCGGCTACGCGTTGCTGGGTCTGGCGACCTACTTCACGGTCGGGCCGAAGGAGACGCGGGCCTGGACCATAACGGTGGGGACCAAGGCGCCGCAGGCGGCGGCGGTGATCCACAACGACTTCGAGCGCGGGTTCATCGCGTGCGAGACCATCGCGTATGACGACTTCATCGCGCTCAAGGGCGAGGCAGGGGCGAAAGAGGCGGGAAAGATGCGGGTGGAGGGCCGGGAATACGTGGTGCGGGACGGGGACGTGCTGCTGTTCCGGTTCAATGTCTGACGTGCCTCGCAGAGTTTCCAGCCTGCTGCCCTCTGGTGCCAATGCATGAGCAGCAAGGACTTGATCTCCCGCCGGTCTGGACCGGGATAGGCGAAACGGGCGCCAGCCGAACGTGATCCGGCCAGCCGTTCTATATGCGAGCGAACCCGACCTGGCCCGCAGCGAGTTCCGCCGTGTGCTGGCCGAATCCGGCCTGGGCGCGATCCGTCCCGTGGACGACCCTGCGCGGCTGCAGGCGATGCTGGACAACGCCGGCCTGATCGTTACGGCTCGGCTGGACACGGCGGAGCGCCCGCTGGTCGGCATCGCACGCAGCATCACGGATCATGCCTGGTGCTGCTACCTGTCCGATCTCGCCGTCTGCGGGTCGGCGCAGCGCATAGGCATCGGCCAGGGCTTGCTGGACGAGACGCGGCGGCAGCTTGGATCAGGCGTAACGCTGGTGCTGATCTCGGTGGACGACGCGCTCGGCTTCTACGAGCGGGCCGGCATGACCCGGCTCCGCAACGCCTTCTGGCGGCGGCGGGAGCGTTAAGCCCCTCCCAACTCCGGCAGGTCCGCAACCAGCGCCGCCAAGGTCGCCTCCTCCGGCTCCACATCCGCCGTCCCCAGCAGGATCGCGCCGGTCCGTTGCGCGATCCCGCGCAGCCGCGGCAGCGCGTCGTCGGCGGACAGGCGCCCATTCTCGGCCGCGCGCAGCACCCGCAGCACCGACAGGCCCACGAAGGCGAACATCTCCGCCAGCACGTCCGCCAGCCCGGCGCCCTCGATGTCCGGCAACGGGCACCGCGCCGCCACGCTCGCGCCCAACTGCCCCGCCGTGTTCCAGCCGCCGATGGCGGCATAGCCCGGGTCCGCCCCGGCGAACACGCGGCTGAGCCGCCCCATTTCCGCCTCGCACGCCTCATGCGGCACGGCGCCCCCGGCGCGGGCGATCAGCAGGGCGATGTAGCCGTCCACCAGCCCGCGCACCACGGCCCGGCTGCCGAGGTAGTTGGGATGGTCCGCCCGAGCCAACGCCGGGCCGGCCGGGCCGGCGGCGGTGCGGGTGCGCCATTCCTGGCGCAGCGCCTCGCCGTACTGCATCAGCGGCCGGCGCACGGGGGGCAGCGCGAAGCCGCCGCTCATGGCGGTGATGTCGGCATGGAAGCGCTGCACCCGGCCGGCGCGCAGCAGTTGCAGCCACCAGGCCGCGCGCCGAGCCATCCAGGCCGGGCGGATCGGCGGCGGCAGCGGCCAGCCGTCGCGCGTCGTACGTCGTGCGGGCAGGACGAGGCGGGCGTGCATCATAGGAAGCGTATCCTGGATAGCGGTTCAGGGATGGCAGTTCAGGGATGACGGCCCTGAAGCGGTTTGGTTGCCGTGGTGGAACCCTTAGCATCCAACGCAGTTATCGGCAGGCATGACGCGGCAGGACGCCGCAAATCTTGGAGATTTCGCATGAGCATCCTCGACTCGATCCTTGGCAGCGTGATGGGCAGCAGCAACGCGGCCTCGTCCCCGATGGGCGGCATTCTTGGCTCCTTGCTGGGCGGCGGCGGCGGCGGCGGCGCAGGTGGGATGCTAGGCAGCCTCATGGGTGGTGGACAGCAACAGCAGGGCGGAATGCTGGGCAGCCTATTGGGCGGCGGACAGCAGCAGGGCGGAATGGGCGGCGGCCTGGGCGGGCTGCTCAGCAAGTTCCAGCAAGCCGGGATGGGCGGGGTCGCCAACTCCTGGGTCAGCAACGGGCCGAACCAGCAGGTCAGCCCGGACCAGTTGCAGCAGGTGTTCGGCCAGGACCAGGTGAACCAGTGGGCGCAGCAGAGCAACATGCAGCCCCATGACCTGCTGAGCCAGTTGTCGCAGTACCTGCCCCACGCCGTGGACCGCATGACGCCGAACGGCCAGATGCCGGAGGGTGACGCCTTTGCCGGCGCCGGGGTCAACCTGGGCAGCGGCGGCAGCAGCAGCGGCGGCACGCAGGTGGCGTCGGGCGACGACCCATTCAGCGGGTCCGGCAGCAACCTCGGCACGCGCCGGGTCTAGTTCTGGCGGGCGGCGGCCTCGGTTGCCGCCCTGCTTCAGCTCCAACCCCTATTCCAGCTCGACGCTAAGGCGACGCAGTTCCGCCGTGTGCGGATGGAGAGTGCGGCCGTTTCGAAGGTCGTCCGTCGTCAGCGTCTCGACCACCTCGCCCCCTTGCATGACGCCCAACGCAGAACACAGATGGGCAACAACGGCCAAGTTATGGCTGACCAGGATGTAGGTCAGGCTGCGCCGGGCTTGCAGGTCGCGCAGCAGGTTCAGCACCTCCGCTTGCACCGACACGTCTAGGGCGCTGGTCGGCTCGTCAAGCAGCAGCACCTCCGGCTCCGCCATCAGCGCGCGGGCGATGGCGACACGCTGGCGCTGGCCGCCGGACAACTGGTGCGGGTAGCGGAAGCGGGTGAAAGGGGCCAATGCCACGTCCTGCATCGCTCGGGCGATGCGCGCGTCCCGGTCCGGCAGGCCATGCACCTCCAATGGCTCGCTCAAGGCGCGGTCCACGGTCTGTCGGGGATGCAGCGATCCGTAGGGGTCCTGGAACACCATCTGCACCCGGCGGAAAAAGGCGCGGTCCCGGCGCGGCGCCAGTGCCACGCCGTCCAGCGCCATGCGCCCGGTCCAGTCCGGGTTCAGGCCGGACAGGGCGCGCAGGACGGTGCTCTTGCCCGAACCGCTCTCGCCAACCAGGCCGAAGCTGCCGCCGCGCGGAACGTGCAGCGACACGCCGCGCACGACTTCGGTGTCGCCAAAGCGGACGCGCAGGCCGTCCACCTCGATCATGCGCCCAGCCAGGCGGGGTCGCGCCGCATGACCGGCAGGCGCAGGCGCGGATGGGACAGGCTGGGCATGCACTCCAGCAGGCCGCGGGTATAGGGGTGCTGCGCGCGGGCCAGCTCGCCGGCCTGCAAGGTTTCCACCACCCGGCCGGCATACATCACGGCCACGCGGTCGCAGAAGTGGCCGACAAGGGGGAGGTCGTGGCTGATCAGCAGCAGGCCCATGCCGCGACGGCTGACCAGGTCCTCCATCAAGCGCAGGATTTCCGCCTGCACCGTGGCATCGAGCGCGCTGGTGGGTTCGTCGGCGATCAGCAGCTCCGGGTCGGGCGCCAGCATCATGGCGATCATCACCCGCTGGCCCATGCCGCCGGACAGCTCGTGCGGATACAGCCCGGCGACGCGGGCGGGGTCGCGGATCAGCACCTGCGCCAGCAGGTCCACCGCCGCCGCCGAGGCCGCGCGCCGGGTGCCGCCCTTGTGCCGCCGCCATGCCTCCGCCACTTGGTCGCCGGCCGTCATCACGGGGTTCAGCGAATACTTCGGGTCCTGCAGGATCAGCCCGGCGCGCTTGCCGCGTATGGCGCGCATCCCGCGCTCGCTGGCCCGCAATACGTCAATGCCGTCGAACGCCAGCCGGTCCGCCTGCACCCGTGCGCCCGCCGGCAGCAGCCGCAGCAGGGAACGGGCGGTGAGCGACTTGCCGGAGCCGCTCTCCCCGACGATGCCCAGCTTCTCCTGGCCGAGCGCCAGCGACACGCCCCGCACCGCCTCGCTCCAGCCCTGGGGGGTGGGGAAGGCGATGCGGAGGTTCTGGATGTCAGCGAGCACGGTGCCGCCGGCAGGGCGCGCGGAGGGCTGCCGGCATTACCGAAGCACTAGGGGGATCGTCACCACGATGTCAGGCGCGGCGGACAGCGCCACCTGGTCGCCGCCTCGGCGCGTCGCCGTCCCGGCATACCTGCCGCCCTCCGGTTGCCAGTAGGCGTCCACCACGCGCTGCTGCAGGTCCACGATCCAGTACTCGGGGATGCCCGCCCCCGCATACAACGGCAGCCTCACCTCCCGGTCGTAACGGAGCGAGTTGTCCGCCACTTCAACCACCAGCAGCGCATCAGCCGGGCCTGGACGCGATCCCGTGATGTAGAAGTCGGACCGGAAGCGGAGTACGGCAAAGTCGGGCTGCGGCACGTTCCAATGGTCGAGCCAAAGGGAGCTTTGCGTGAACACGATGGCCCGCCCATGACATGCCAGTACAAGTGCCTGGTTCAAAGCAGCTACCAGTGAGCCATGGCTTCGCCCGATTGGCGCCATGTCCAGGATTTCTCCATCAATCAACTCGACCCGGTCCTGCTTGCCTAGAATGGCGGCGTCCACCATGCGCTCGTAGGCGTGCCTATTCAGCTTGTGCCGGGCCGGCATCACGGCGGCGTCGTCCATGGCGCACCTCCTCTGTCGGCGCGACCCTATCACGGCCCGCGCCGTCACGCGTCCGCCTTCGGGTCCAGCACGTCGCGCAACCCGTCGCCCAGCAGGTTAAAGGCCAGGCTGGCGACGAAGATCGCGACGCCCGGCGCCAGCGCGACCCACCACTGGTCCAGGATGAACCGCCGGGCCGTGGCGATCATGGCGCCCCACTCGGGAGATGGCGGCTGCGCCCCCATGCCCAGGAAGCCCAGTCCGGCCGCCGTCAGGATGATGCTGCTCATGTCGAGCGTCACGCGCACCACTAGGCTCGGGACGCACAGCGGCGCGATGTGGCGCAGCACGATCCGGCCGGGACCGGCGCCGGTCAGCTGCACCGCGGCCACGAAGTCCGCGCCGCGGTAGCCCAGCGTCTCCGCACGCGCCAGCCGGGCATAGGGCGGCCAGGCCGTCAGCGCGATGGCGGCGATGGCGCTGGTGACGCCGGGCCGCAGGGCCGCGACGAAGGCCAGCGCCAGCACCAGCCGCGGGAAGGCCAGGAACACGTCCGTCACCCGCATCAGCAGCCGGTCCCACAGGCCCCCGGCATAGCCCGCGACGCAGCCGACCAGCAGCCCCAGCGGCGCCACCAGCAGCACGACCGCCACCACCATGCCCAGCGTGATCCGGCCGCCATACAGTAGGCGGGAGTAGATGTCCCGCCCCAGTTCGTCGGTGCCCAGCCAGTGCGCCGGCGAAGGCCGGGCCAGCCGTCCGGCAAGGTCCTGCACGCCGGGGTCGTGCGTCGCCAGCACGGGTGCCGCCAGGGATAGCGCCACCAGCAGCAGCGCCACCAGCAGCCCGATCATCGCCAGCAGGTTGCTGCGGAACGATAGCCACAACCGGTAGCGCCGGCCCCATGCCGCTTGTCCGCGGGACGCCGGCGCGTCGGTCAGCAACCAGTCGCGGGAGGCGGTCATGGCGCAGTCCTGGCAGGATGCCTCTTCTCCCTCTCCCTCCGGGAGAGGGCC
>JAABUM010004377.1_pt1 | contig 16052 bp, 17 predicted proteins | sample 5559161 | NCBI WGS metagenome assembly JAABUM01 (sample SAMN10711868, study PRJNA513369) | rock metagenome | isolation source: Antarctica rocks | place: Antarctica: Victoria Land, Siegfried Peak nord
TATTGAATTGCGCTTGCACCGTGGAGGCGCCATTTGTTACACTAAACCACATCGGGGCGTGGCGCAGCTTGGTAGCGCGTCTGAATGGGGTTCAGAAGGTCGGAGGTTCGAATCCTCTCGCCCCGACTAAGGTTCCAATTAGATGTATAGTACTTGCGTAACAAAAAAGTGTAAGTACGTCATCTGATTGGGACACAAATATTAAGATAATGTTAAAACAGCGGCCTTCAGCGAAGGCCACTGTTTGCTGCTTTGGGGGGCAACCTCACTAAAACCTCACATGAGATCCTGATAGCGTTTGCCGGTACGGGGAATGGTTGGAAATAATATGGTGGAGCCTCTCGTGTCAAGGGGCCGCCCGAATATTCCAGGGTCTGTGAAAAGTCAGGTCGAGCGGGTCCTGGGCACAAGCAAGCGGAGGGCCGTGGTGGGGCGGGAGCGGAGATGCTGCCGGAAGGCGGCGATCTGCGTGGTGCCGGTACGGCGGATGAGGGTGAGGGCGAGAGGGCGGCAGGCGGCCATGATCTGGGGGGCCGCACCGCTGCGCAGGGGGGAGCGCTCCGCGCCAAAGGTCATGTCACGCAGCCAGTGGCGGCTCGCAATGCGCCAGTGCCCCCGAATGAGCGTGAGCAGGCGGTCAGGGTCCGCGTGGCGGGGGGAGAGGCTGGTGTGGTGATGAGATAGACGGTTTCCGTCGTCGTTTTCTCGGTCGTGCGGACGGGACGGACGAGGCGGGCAAGCGGGGCGCTACGGGGGAACGGACAATACGCGCGCAGGTAGCCGTTGAGGCGCGTACGCGCACAGAGGGGGCGCGTGTCGGGGCGGCCGCGGCGGCGATCACTGGGCTGGGCGGTACGCATGGTGGCGCGTGGGTCGGCACAATAGGCGGCCAATTCGGCGCTCGCGGGGCTGGTTGTCCGTGACGGTGAACAGATAGGCCGCACCGTGGGCGAGGATGCAGGGGGCCAGGGCGGTGTGGGTATGCAAGGCGTCGGCGGTGACGACGCGCCCGCGCAGGGCCAGAGGGGGCAGGAGGTCTTGGGCCACGGGGATCTCGTTCGTCTTGTCGCTGATCCGCACCTGCACGCGTGTTTCCTGCGTCGTGTGCGTGGACACCGCGCGCACCTGCGGGGCCGTGTGCGTGGGGGGGGGGTGCGTGCACCGCGCCCGCCTTTGCCAGCGCGGGCGCGGGGCTCACGATCGCGCAGGGGACGCGTTGGACGCGTGTGCTGCACCCACCTCGCCCGCGCCCGCTCGATATGCGCCCCCGACCGTCGCGGCAGCAGACGCCGATAGAGCGAACCCGTCGGCGTCAGATGACGGCGTGACCCGCACACACGGGCCACACCGCTGCGCTGATCCCGCGTTCAGCGCCCTACGGCCTCCAATGCATTGCAAGCGCACACCAGCGCGGCCACGAAACAGATCAGGAGGAGAGGAGAGGAAGGGTAAATCGTACCGTTGTCCCCGCCGTTGGCGCGGGTCGGGGATCGACGCGAAGGCCGCCTGCAGCGTGCGCACGCGCGCATCGGTGAACACGGTGGCGCGCTCCGACGCGCTCAGGTCGGCAAAGAACGATGGGACGGGCGTCTCCTGCATAGACGATGGTCTCCTCGTGATGGTGTGGTCGGTTCGACACCCGTACCCTACCAGCGGCTGACCATCCCCTCTACACCGACAATGCACAGACCCTGTCGAATATTCTCTCCTGTAGACATCCATCGTGCGTCGCGCGCTGTCCCTTCCGCGCTCCGCGCGGTTTCGCCCAGCCTGCGCCTCGAATCACGCGAGCGCGGCTAGCGAGCGTGACCGAGAGGCGCGTCTGGGCGACCTCATGCCGTGGTGCATAGGCTTGGTTCCACATGCCGCGAGAAAGCACGGAAGAACACATCGACCAACCGCCGTTTCAGGCAACGCAAGGCCGCCTGTGGTGTCTTGCCCTCGGCCCGTTTCTTCGTAATAGTACGCTCGGCCGCGCAGGTCGCAGCGGCGCTGGGCCAGCGCGATGACGTGGATGGTCCGATTGAGTTGCCGGTTGCCACCCCGATTGAGGCGATAGCCGCTCCGTCCCCCCGAGAACACAGCCACGGGGGAGATGCCAGCCAGCGCCGCCAAGGCGGCGGCGCAGCGGATGCGCGGGGCAACCCCAATCTCGCCGATGATCCGCGCCGCGACGATCGTTCCCACCCCGCGTAGGGCGAAGATGGGAGTCTGGCTTTCCTGTACATGCGTGGTCAGTTCGGCCGCAACCACGGCGACCGCCGCGTCGAGGCGTAGGATCTGCTCCGCGAGCTGGTGGACGATGGGCAGCCGCGTCCGCAGGAGGCGACCGTCCTGCGGCAACGCCACGTCGCGGCAGTACACGACACCGCGCGCGTCGGTCAGGCGACCGCTCTTCTCCTTGTAGGAGGGGGCTACCTGCAGCATCTGCGCGTGGAGTTGGTTGAGCAACCGCGTCTTCTCGGCCAGCAGGTTGTCACGATGATCGCTCAGCAGCCGCAATTCGGTGCTCAGGTCGTCGCGCTGGACCTCCGGGAGCGTGTCTCCTTCAGCCAGGAGCAACCATGCGATGTCCAGGGCATCCGTCTCGTCGGTTTTGCCCTGCGTCCGTCCCCGATGGCGATACTGCGCCGTGCGGTGGGGGCTGACCTCATGCACACCTTACCTTCCTCTATGATCGTCTATCCCATCCGAGCTCAGGGTAGTGACAAGTCTGTCTAGAGTGCCTCTGTTGGTCATCCTCCCGTTCGGCCTACCAGCCCTGTGTGGATGGGCGAGAGGGCGACAACTCCAGTACAAGTGACACCACCGTGCGCATGCCCAGGAAGAGTCAGCCCCCTCGCCTTCAATAATGTGTCACGGTACTGGATGTTTGCACAATCCCTTGGCATGGAAAGTTCCACTATACCGCCTCCCTCTACCACCTACTTGGGCACCTTGCCAGCGAATCGTGGCGGCATGTCACCACCTGGTCCGCTCCTCTCGCTACCTCGACCACCGCCCGTCCAACACGAGCGCGGGCTACGTATCGTCAAAATACGGACGCATCAGGAGATACAGGGCCAGCCAATCGCGCTTGGTGGTGGGACGCCGTCCGTGTAACGACAGCGACGACAGGAAGTGCAGCCAATCGTCCGTCAGTTCAGCGCCGAACACCGGATCGGCGCGCAGGTCGTCGAGCCCCGGCGGCAAGCTTTTGCTCGGTTGGGCGCCGGTCGGATCGGACGGGCGGGCCAGGTCAGTCGCCCACGCTGCCGATCCAGCGAGATCGGCGAGGGGCACATCGAGAGCGACCGCGATCCGCACCAACTTCTCCGCGCTGGGCTGTGTCCGGGCTCTCTCGATCAAGGACAGGTGCGACTGGGAGATCGCCGCGGCATCGGCAAGCTGTTGCATCGTTAGACGACGTTGCTGACGGAAGACACGGATTCGCTCACCAATCGACATGCCGGCACTGTTTTATTGATATATACATTAAATATTGATATGATGATGAGAGACGCGGGGATGCCGCGCGATGACCAATGTCTTGAGACTACCAGAATTGACGGCTGTCGACGGGGTTGTCATCTCATTCACACATGACGGTTCGCTGCGAGGTGCCCCCATCGGATCCGGTGGGGACGCGCCGCAGCGAGCCAGGGGGCGTAGGCGCGTCGCCCGCTGCCCGTCCGACGTCCCGCCCCCTGATCCGTGGGGTACCGGGGCATCCACGACACATGAGCGGAGGACACATGAGCGGAGCAGGATTGACGGAGATGGATGACCGCGGCCGGGACGTGGGACGGCCCGCGCCGGTCTCTCACGCGGCGGCCCGCGCTGCCGTGCGGGTTATCCTCGATGAGGTCGGGGCGCCTCTCCCGGCGCGCGTCCTGGCTGATCTGGCGCGTGTGCTGGAGGGAGTGGACCTCTCGCCACAGCGCATCGCGTCGTGGCCCGCCCATAATGTGACAGCGGCGGCGCGTGGAGCGCCACGGGCGGACGCTCTGGAGTGGCCTGTCAACGCGGTCACCTATGAGGCCATCGTCGACCTGGTGGCTCCGACCGCGTGGCTACCTGTGCGGAAGATTGTTGGTGGGCGCACGCAGCGCGTGGGGCACCTGCGGGTCGTGCTGGTGGTGGCCCGGGCATGGGAACGTGGCCGGCGGGACGACGCGGTCGTGACGACGCTGCGCGCCTACGGGGGCGCCCTCCCAGGGGCGCGTACCGCTGATGGACGCCTCGATGTCACCGCCATCGTGCGCGAGGCGACGACCGAACTCACCGTGATCGTCGGCCCCGAGCAGGAGGAACGCGTGCGTAGCGCTCGCGCACGATGAGTGGCCGCCTCCGCCGACTAACGGATGGGGGCGGCGTACGATGGGTGAGAGGGGAGCGGCCAGCAGCGCCGCTCCGACTCTGAATAGACGAGGGAGGGGGACGATGACCGAGGAAACTATCGAGGCGCGCCTGGGGCGCTTGCGCGGAGACCGCCTACCGATGGGCGGTATCGGCGCGCGGGAGATCGAGCAGGCCGCCCGCAACGGCGGCTGCGACCGCATCCACGCGCTGCTCGTCCTGGGGGTGTCCCCGACGGTCGCGGAGATCGACATCTATGGCGGGACAGCCCCCGCGCAGAGCACGTTCGCCGTCCAGAAAGGCTCCCGGTTCGAAGACGCGCTCTGTCGCAATGGGGGCGACCGCCTCCTCGCGCTGTATCGCGGGGCCGGCCGCTTACCCCGCGCGGAGGTTTCGGTCGTCGACATCAGCCAACTCATCCCGCGCGCGGCATCGCGTCGCCCCACCCTGCCACCGGCCGGGGCGACGCGCGAGCAACGCCGGGCCGCAGCCCGCCAGCGCGCCACGACGGTGCTCGGACGCCGCGCCGACCTCACGCTACGCTACCTGCGCCGTCGACTCTCTGGCGACCCGGATGCGCCCACCATGATCGTGCAGGGATGCCTGCCGCTCACCATCCTGGGGCGCACCTACCATATCATCCCCGATCTCCTGGTCGCCGACGCCGGCGCGCGCTGCTACCGCGTCGGGGAGATCAAACTCTACCCCGATCGTGGGGGGCGCACCGCGCTGGAGGACGTGCGCGGCGCGAGCCGCCAAGCCGCGGTCGGCGTGGTGGCGCTACGCCGCGTCCTCCTACGGGAGGGCCAAACGGCGGCCGCTGTCACCGCCCTCGTCCCACCCCAGTGCGACCTGATCCTGCGCGCCGTCGACACTATGCGGGCGACGCTGCGCCCGCGTCCCATTGCGGCGGAGGTGGCCGACATCGAGCGGCTCATCGCGCGCGCTCCGGGGCGGGCGGAGGCTATCCTGAGCGCGCTGGCCGCCGCCGGAATCGGGGGGGCATCCGCGACGATTGCCACCCCGGCGGTCCTCGACGCTATCCCCGCGCGCTACGACGTCGTCCGCTGTGGACTCTGCGCCCTGCGTGACCGCTGCCTTGACGACGCGCGCGACGCGGGCGATCCCGTGACGTTGGGCAGTCCGGTACGCGACGAACTGGCGGCGCTTGGCACGCTCCCCGAGATCCTGTCTATGGTCGATGGGGCACGCGTGGCGCGCGATGCCGTCGAGGAGGCGCGCGTGTGCCGCCTGCACGACGCCCAGGAGGCGTGGCAGCGCGCGGTGGCCGAGCGCGGGCTGGCGCGTGCGACGACACCTCCTGGGCGTCGCGGGGGAGCGGCACGGTGAGCGCCGGCCCGATGGACGCGCTGCTGCGGGCCCGCGCCCTGGAGGCGGGACGCGCCCTGCCGGCGACGTCCCATCGTCATGTGACGGTACAGCCCGATGCGCTGCTCCTCGCGCCTCTCACCTTGAACGGCGAGGATATCTCCATCCACATCGTGGCCGTGGGGCGCCGCGGAGAGGCGCCGCGGCGACTGTGGACGCCCGATCCCCGGGACCGACGCGCGCGTGACGGGCTACTGGCTGAACTCTCCACGATCGTCGACGCCTACTTTCTCGAGCGCGCCCGGGCGGGATCGTATCCACAACTGTGGGTCTCGTCCCCGGCGGCCGTCACCCTTATCGAGGACCTGGCCGAGAGCCTGCGCTCGTCCAGGGATGACCCGCGGCTCCGCCGCCTGGGCGAGCTGCTCACCTACCCGGCCGAGCGCCACTATCTCGCGGGCCAGCAGACGCTGCAGGCCGCGACGGACGCGCTGGCGCGCCACTACGTCGCGGGGCAGGATCCCGCCGAGGGCGCGCACCTGGCCGTGGCGCTCGCCTGGCACGCGGGCCTGGATGCCCGCTCCATCTTTGGGGCGATCCACGTTGCGGAAACCAGGCCGGGCGGCGTCCGGACGCTGCCCCGCTTTGACGAGGATCTCCTCGTGCCCGCGATCCGCGCCTATCACCGCGCTGCTAAGACAGGGCGCGGGGCTGCGGCAGCGGACCGGATATACGCGCTCCTGGAGCCGGAGGTGGACGGCCTCTATCGCGGCATCGAACGCGCGATCGACCTGCTCGTCGGGGCGGACCTCCCCCCGTTGCCCAGCCTCGTCGTGTTGGACGCGCAGGAGGCCTCGGCTTTCGCCCGGTTCATGGCGGGCCGCGCGCGGAGCAACCGCATCGCGCGGCGCGACAGCCCGCGCGCCGCGGCGGGCCGACTAGCGGAACGTGAGGAGAGCGCGGCCGGGATGGAGGCAGCGATCCTCATCGAGGATCGCGTGGCACGCGCGCGCGGGCGGTTAGACGGCCGCGTGCTCGTCGGACGGGTGACACAGGCTACCACGACCGCTGCTGGCCCACGAAGTGTCGAGGTCGCGTTCACACTGACCCTCGACGCCGGCGCGCCCTTACGCCCACGTGTCGGCGAGCGCTGGCACGCTGTGGACGCCGCGGGCGGTGTGGGGGTCGGCGTGGAGATCCTGGCGATCGCGCCGGACGAGGAAGGGGTGGGGATCAACTGTATCATCCGCGTGGGAAGGAGGGGGAGGATGGCGCCTGCCCAAGGAGATCTGCTCGAATTGGTGCGCGAGATACCGGCGTGGCCGCGCCGGGAGCACGCCGTCCAGCATGTGTGGGCCCGCCTCGCGACCCTCCCCGCGACGCACGATCAGCACACGCCGCGCCCGCGCCCTCCCGCGCGTGTGGCCCGCCCACCCGCCAGCCCCAGCGCCGCCCTTCTGGCCATCCGGGCTCCCAGATAGCCGACCGAAGCGCTCACCAGATCGCCCCCGCGCCCCCACGACTGATTGACTGACGACACGAGGACAAAGGAGACACGACCTATGCCACTGTATCCCCCCACGCCGGCCGGCCGGGCCGCGGCCGTCATCGACGACATCCTGCGCGCCCTGTATGGGCCGGCCCCTGACATCGTCGTCTACGCGCCGCCTGGGAGCGGCAAAACCACGCTGGTCGGCGATATGGCTGTACAGGAGATGGCCCTGCTGGGCGGACGGGCGCTCATCGCCACCCAGACGAAGGAGCAAACATGGGACCTAGCGCGCCGCCTAACGTCCGCGCCAGCCACACCAGATGCGCCTCCGCTCCCCGTGACCCTGTACCTGAGCAAGGATGTGACGGCGCCGGACGATATCCGGGTCACTCCGGCGATTCGGATCGCGCGGGATGGGCGCGACATCGCGCCTGGTCCGATCATCGTCGTCGCCAATGCTGCCAAACTCTCGCACCTCATCGCGACGGACACCATGGCCTTCACCCTCCTCATTGTGGACGAAGCGTTCCAGTTGGCCGACTTCCGCTTCGCCCAGATCGCGGGCCTTGGCGGACGGATCGTGCTGGTGGGGGACCCGGGCCAGATCGATCCATTCGTCCGCTCCAGTGTAGACCGCTGGCGTGATGAGAGAACTGGCCCACATATCCCCTGCGTCCGGGCGCTGCTGGCGCGCTGGCCGGACACGCCGACGTTCACCCTCCCCGTGTCGCGCCGTCTCCCGTACGACACTGCCGAGATCGTGCGGACCTATTTCTACCCCAGCCAGCCGTTCACCTCCTTGGCCAGGCCGGGGGCCCGGCGCTTGACGCCGGGCCCGCGCGTCGACTCGCTGACCACGGGGGACGACCGGGTGCGGCGCGGCCTGGACGCCGTCATTGACCGCGTTGCCGCGGGTCCCAGCTTGGTCGGTTTCACGCTGCCGGAGCAGGTCACGGGAGAGGTCGACGCGGGGCTTGCCGACGGCCTGGCGCTCCTGATCGAGCGCTTGCTAGCGCGCGGGGGCACGGTGGACGATGGCAGCGGGCGCACGGCCCGCCCCTTGGAACCTGGTATGATCGGCGTCGTCTGCGCCAATACGGCGCAGGTTACGGCGGTGGCGTCACGCCTGGATAGACGTCTGCGCGCCGTGTTGGTGCAGACAGCGAATAGCTATCAGGGACTGGAACGATCGATCACGCTGGTGCATCACCCGCTCTCAGGGCGCGTCGAACTGGACCAGTTCCACCTCGACCCAGGCCGGTTGTGCGTCATGCTCTCGCGTCACCGCGTCGCCTGCGTGATCGTTGGCCGGCGCGGTATCGCTCACCAACTCGATCGCTACGCGCCCGCGAACGAGCGGGCGTTGGGCGAGGACGACGACGTAGAGTATCGAGGACTCCGCGCGCACCGTGGTCTCCTCCGTGCGCTCGCCCAGAGCGATGCACTCGTCGCTGTCGAGTAATCGTCAGATGGTTGAGCAGTTGTGCCTCTATAGACAAAAGTGCCTTTTGGCGCGTCGTTTCCTCCCATAAGAGTGTACGTTTTCGGATCTCATGCCGTAAGCGTGTTTGGAGCAAGGGCGGGGCCTTCGGAGGCCCCGCCCTTGCTCCAAAGTGTTACGATAGTATTAGCCATTCTTCGATAAACCTGCGGCGCGCTCTTGAGTGTTCGCATCAGGGATGACGCGCGCTTTTTGACGAGTGATACTGTCACATGTTCGCCCCCTCGACAATGGCAACATCGACAATGATCGCGTGCGGGCCGTCTCCCCCACCTCGCGCCGGGCAACCGCAGGGGACGGCCTCGGGGGCCGAATCTAGGTCCGTAGATTGTACAAAGACTATTCGCAGCTGTCGCCTATTTACTAGTTGCGGGCACAGAGTTGGTGTATGGCTTCGCGTCTATCCGCCGACACGCTGCTACGCAATGGGCACAATGCAGGATGGCAACAGGCCGTTCGTGTTCAGGTAGGCCAGCGTGTCGTCGATGATCTCCTGAGTGATGTCACTCACGACGATCATGTTGGGCTCCCCGTACATGTGGAGATCCCCGTCCCCGACCGTTGTCTCCACCAACTCTGAGAGCGCCGCCGGTGTCGTAAAGAAACACCATCCGCTCGTCCCGTCCGATAGCATGACGTCAACCGTAACCGTAGAGGGATTAGAGTCATCCTCGACATCATCGCGTAGCGTCGTCTTGACGAGCATGGGTGCGCTGGTGCCGGAAACGTCGAAGTAACAGCGAGGAATCCAGCGTAGATCTCCCTGGTCGTCTTGGATTTTGAGTTCGGTCTTCGGTTCCTTCCACTCAACCACCACGTATTTTTTGCCATCCGTCAAGAGTGAGGGGTAAAGCGTCCCGTCTGAACAAACTACCGTTTCCATGATGCTAATCCTCCTTAATGTTTGTACAATCGTCTATTGATTTAGCTGTCCCATGATAACCTCACGCATAAACAGGCGCACAACCTGCGACCCAGCTTACGCGTCACGCATCTGACTCTGTCCGTACAAGATGTTGCCGATTTTCTTCACACTCTCGATTCGCTGCTCCGGCATTACGTGCGCATAGGTGCCCAACGTGACCCTGATATCAGAGTGCCCAACCAACTCGCTGATGACCCGGATGTTGACTCCAGCCTGGAGGGCCAGGCTGACGTAGGTGTGACGCAGGTCATGCACGCGGATGCGGCGCACGCCTGCGGCTTGGATCAAGCGGCGATAGTCAGTCTGGAGGTTGTCGGGATTGATTGGTTGACCCACATCGGTCGTGAACACAAGATCATTGTCGTGCCACACGTCGGCGTGCGCGAGGCGACGCTCGTTCTGGGCACGCTTGTGCTGCTTGAGCGCGACGATCAGGGGCTCGGCGAGGGGGATGGTCCGTCGCGCCGCCTTATTTTTCAATCCCTTGATCTCGACGCGACCTTTGACGGACCCGACGGCCTGCCGTACGCGTAACACTCCATCGTCAAGGTCGATATCCTGCCAGCGCACACCCAGCGCTTCGCCGCGGCGCATCCCCGTGCCCAGCGCCGTCTGCCACAGCAGGCCGAAACGGCTCTCGGGCGCGACCGCCATGAACGCTTGCGCCTCTGCCGCGTTCCACACCTGCATCTCTCGCGGCTGTGCTTTGGGCTGGATCGCCAACTCGGCGACATTGCGCGTGACCAAGCCATGTGCGACTGCTTGCTTGAGGCCTTGGTTGAGATGTAAGTGCACCCGACGGATAGTTGGTGCTCCGCAGCCGACGTCCAGCAATTGGGTATACAATTGCTGGACACGGCGTGTCGTGAGATCCTGCACCTTGACGCGGCCCAGAGTCGGGTAAATGTACTTTTTAATTATCTGCTCATAATCGTAGACGGTCTTTGCCCGGAGCCGCGGACGCGCGTGCGTATCGAGCCAATACTCCATCACCTCCTGCACCGTCGTGGGCGAACGAGCGACGGCGGTACCCTCGTAGATCGCCTGTAACCATTTCGTGCGGTACTCCTTTGCCTCCTTGTAGGTGATGCACGTCTTAGTGGCCTGCTTACGCTTGCCGGTCACCGGGTCGGGCGCCAACTCTACGACAACCTCCCACCGCTTACTGCCATCCGCGCGTGTGACGGGCCTGATACCATCACGCCGTTTTGTTTTCCGGCTCTCGCTTAACGTCGCCACTCTATCGCTCCTCTTGCATATTCGATTGTGTCGAGACATACGATCGGTGAGATTGGTCGGGGATAGGACCGGCTCACATGCTCTGGTGATCGGCTCAGACATGGCGCTCGGCGGCGACCTCATCAGCGGACCGCTCAATGTGGGGGTGTTGGTCATGGTAGTGCATCGCCACAAGGAATACACATGGTCACGCGCGCATCGATCATCGCGACATCCATCCGCAAAGCACGCCATACGTCCGCGATGTCAGCGTTGTCGGTGTCGCGATAGAGACGCAGGATGGTGAGGTCGTCAGCGGCCACGGTCTCTTGTTGCTCAATGGTGGATACCGACAAGCGCGACACGCCGATGCAACCGGGGGCGTCACTGACGGTGTTATCGTGTGACGACACGTCGTTTCGGATCGAAATCACGGGCACCTCTGGATCGTTTGCCCGTGCTGGCGTCCGGGACCGTACAAGAGCCGTCGAGAGGGGCGCTTTCGAGGGAGTTGACGCGACATCCTGTCCTTCCTCCTTGCCTTTGTTGGCTTTGATCTGCACTCGTGATTGTTGTTGGGTATGTCCGCTCACGGCCGTGCGCGCGAGGACATCGTCGACCTCGCGCTCGGGATAGCCCGCGAGAATGTCGTACGCATGATCTAGCTGGATTTGACCGCCGCAAACGGCCGCGCGTGCGGCGGGATGCCGCGCAACGCGGATCACTTTACAGACCTCTGATTTACTGACGCACAGTCCGACGGCGACGGCCGCCTGCGTGCCGAGGATGTCCGCGAGGGCAACGTAGGCGTCCATTTTGTCTGCGACCGCGATGTGCCGGTGATGTAGGTCGTCCACGAGCGCCAGGATCAGCACGTCGACATCGGTGGCTTCGATGATGCGCACCTCAATGCTCCCGTGGCCGAGTCGGCATGCGGCCTCGACCCGGCGAGTGCCAATGATGACCTCGTAGAGCGCCTGCTGGCCGGCGAGCGGACGTACGAGGGGTGGCTGCAACATCCCATGCGTGCCGATACTCTCGACTAAGTGCTCCAGATGTTCACCGTCTCTCTGCCGTCTCGGGTGCAGGGGACTGCCACGGAGACTGCTCGTCGGGACGACGCGACGTTTGACATGTGGGCGCTGGCGTTGGCGTTGGGTGCTGTTAACTGGCGTCGACGCCGGCCGTACGCCCGGAACAGTGTCCAGGGCAAAGAGCGTGGGCTGTTGTGTCTGCGGGTCGTTGCGACGCATCTTATCGTGCTTCCCCACCTACGGTGGACAGGTTGGGATGCGCGGAATCGCCTTGCTCCCGTGATGCAGCGGGGAGGGTGTGAGCCCCGATGAAATCCTCTAGCGCCTCGCGTCGCACCAGCACACGCTTGTCAATCCGTATGGTCTCGATCTCGCCTCTGTAGACCAAGCGCCACGCATGCGCCACGCTCACTCCAAGGTGGTGCGCCACCGCCGGTATAGATAGCAGCATGGGCGGCTCGGTCACCTTTTGCCTATCTTGACCTGTAGATGTAGCGCTATGCATCGGCTGCACAAATCGCTCACTTGATTGTATGGCCGCTGTCGCGCGCGCTTGTTTGCCCACGGCATCCGGTGGCTGCCATTTCATTGACCTACGCTCCTTACTGTAAGTATACGATCATATTGCCGTATGTAAGCACATGATATGAGACAGCATAGAGTGAGGTCAATAGCCCCTGAGTCGTGGGCGCCGTAGGACATTAGGGTGGTGTGGTGGGCAGCGCCTGTCGGATATACTCGGGGCATGGCCGATGAGACATCGCAGCACGACCAACGTCCAATCGCGCTCTCCAAGGCGGCGTCCGCCGTTGGCGTGACGCCCGACTACTTGCGTGCCGCCGCCATTAGCGGCGCGTTGAAGGCTACGAAGGATGAGGCGACGGGCAAATGGATGACAACCCTTGCCGACGTCATCGCGTTCCGATCCCGGCGGCCGGAGACGCCACAAGGGCAAGCCCAGAAGAAACGGTGGGCCAAAGCCTATGCCGTTATGCGCGATCAAGTGCAAGCGCCAACCGAGCAACGCGCGTATCATATCCCGCGCGATATGCTCGTCAACCTCGGCTTCCGGTTCGCCCGCGAGTGGTTGCGCACGCCACATGAGGGCATGCATTGGAGGGGCGCGGACTACATCGAGATGCCCCTGGGGCAATTGCGAACCGTCACGGCAGCCCAGTTCGTGGATCGGATGGGCGAGATTACCCGCGATATGCAGGCGTCGGAGGGGCAAGGCTTGGAGGTGGCTGTCGGGGGCCGCGACGTGCGCAACATGGTCATGACGCGCGGTCGCTACGACCAGTACCTGGCGGTGCTGCGCAAGCATTGCCACGAGGGCGACGCGCACCACACCATCAAAGGCGCGCGGGACGCCATGGAGCTCTTGGGGGAGGCTCCCCGCTCTTGCACCTTTGTCGATGTTCGGTCCCCTGGGCGCGACGGGGAGCACGAAGGCGATGCGCCTATCGCGCTCGTCGTCATGCCGCACACGCTCTACGATCAGCTTACGCGTCACGTCGCCTGGGAGATTGAGGTGTGGTTCAGGAGCCTGCTGGATCAGGCGTAGCGCGGGTATACAGGCGATTGGCTGTCCATACAGGCTTGCCCTACGTACAGGCTTGCCCTACGTCCTCGCGTTGCGCCCCTTGCGGGGAAGTTGGGGGCCGGAGGACGCCGCGCACACGCCCCAGGACGCGGGAGGCGCCGTGGACGAGCGCGGCGGATTCGGGCGGCTGGACGGCGGTGGAGCGGCGCTTCCGCGACGGGCACACCGAGACGTGGTGGGCGGCCGACCTGGAGGTGGCCGGATACGGGCCGGGCGGCTACACACGGCTGGTCGCCGCGACGACCGATCCGGCGGCGCTGCCCGCGGCGAGTACCTGGTACCTCGTCACCAACCTGCCCCACCCGCAGGTCGCCCCGTCGGCGCTCGCACCGACCGACGGACCTGGCGGAGATCGTGCGGCTATGCGGACTACGCCAGTGGGTGGAGCAAGGGTATCGGCACGTGAAGGGGGCGCTGGAGTGGGCCGATTTCTAGGTCCGCTCCGACCGTGCCATCCGGTAGCATTGGCCGCTCGTCTGCTGCGCCTTCTCCTTCTGCTGGTGGGCCTACCTGTGCCGGCACGCCACGATCGTGGTCGATCAGGCGCTCGAGACGGCCCCCGCTTTGGCGACGGAGTCGGTGGGGAAAAAAGAGAGCCAACGGGGGACCACCCAACGTTGTCCTGGCCGGTGACGTTGCGGCAGGTGTAGGGGTGGCTCGACCCGTGGACCATGCTCTGGCGCTACTGGCAGGCCTGGTCGAGCGCCCCCCCGCCGCCCGCCTGCAGGCGCTGCTTGACGCCATCGTGCATGGTCGGCCCTTACACCTACCGCTCCGTATTTAACAAAGTACCGTTAGTGCGTCCAGGTCCATCATCGGCTGGACCGATTGCCCCGCTGCCCCATGGTACCCCTTCCTCGTATCGCCGGACGAGTTCTTCCAGCGGCAGCCCGATCGCCCGGCAGATTAGGTCGACCTCGACGAACCCTAGAGGCTGTTCTCCGGTCTCGTAGCGCGACACGTAGCCCTGCGGCCTCCCCATTCGTGCCGCGAGGTCGCCCTGCCGGAGCCCGGCCTCCATGCGTGCTTGACGAAGAATGATGCGCAGGATCGACCCTTGGCGCGTAAGAATGCTCTTGATCACGCACCCACTGTAATGGGTGCCCAGGCGTATACAAAGTATAGATATTTATGCTATTGTATTAAGTAGTGCCAAAACGAAGGCTTGAGCGTTCGTGCCCCCTCATTCAGCGGTGATCGGCGAGCGAACGGGTGCTGGTATCAGGAGTGGGTGAGTGGCACGTCGGGGGGCATTTGATAAGCGTGGTTACCGGGTTGCGGTCGACGGTGACCGGCATGACCCGTTCTGTTGCCGTGATGAACCGATGCGGCGACAGCAGCGAGGCATGGGACGGGTAATCTTCCGTCTAGGTCGGTGTACGAGATGTGGCGAGGCGCTGAGAATTATGAGAGAAGAGAAGGGACCTATGACGGCAGAGAAGGGGACATTGGCGTGTCCCCATTGCGGCCAACTCGACGCGGTATCGAAGCTAAACGTTGTCGTTCAGAGCGGTATGTCGGTCGGCGGCTACGTCGGGACGACGACGAGCGCGGGCTATATGGCGGGCGAGCATGGTGGTCCTCTCGTGATGAGCGGCCGATCCGCGCATAGCGGCGGTTCGCGCACGATCCTCAGTCAGCGCCTCGCGCCGCCGCCCCGGCCGACGTACGACCCGACAGTTCTATGGAAAAGCTGGGCGTGGTCGGGACTAGCCATCCTCGTCGGGTTGTGGCTCACCTCCGTGCACGACGCGCTGTTCGGTATCCCCATCTGCGCCGTCGCCCTGTACTACATGCTGAAGAATTATCGGAAAGACCGAGAGAGTCGGTCCTGGCATCGAAAGGCCCTCGATCAGTGGGCGAATGAAGTCGCCGTCTGGAACCGGACGTATTATTGCTCGCGCGACGATCTGCTGTTTATACCTGGTGGGGAGGACCCAGCGTTGGCCGAGGATCTGCGCACCTTCCTCTGGCTCCACACGCAGTAGTGTGGCCTCGGGTGAGAGGCGGCCGGGTTCCTTTGGGGGATGCCGAGATAGATGAGAGGGATCCGTATCAAGAAGGTCGGGCACACTACTGCTTGCCGTCGTCACCACCGAACGGCCCTTCACTCCCCTGCGCTTCGTGGCTGACAAAGTACCGACGTGAAGATACCATCGCGCGGATCACCTCATTGCTGACCATGCCGCATGATCATGTTGTCATGGTCAGCAATGAGGTGATCCGCGCGATGAATCATGCGTGGTCGCAGGGACAAAGATGGCGAAGAGCGCCAAAGAGACAGGCGAGAACCCGTCGGCCAGCGCAACAACCGATGCCGATACGACGGGTGAGTCGGGCGATCATCGCTCGCCGTTTCGAGGCGATCCGGCACAGTGACGACGATGGCCGCGAGTATTGGTTCGCGCACGACATAGGACGGCTCCTGGACTACTCGTAGTGGCAGTCCTTCAAGGTTGTCATTGAGCAAGCGTGGGTGTCCTGTGGTACAGCTACAAGGAAGCGTGGAGCGATGAGGTCTAGCGATGGACGGGCCGCATGTGGCAGGCTGAGGAGGTCCGCGTCTCGTCCACGCGGGCGTCAGGAGCCTGTCGCATGGATCCGTCTTGTGT
>JAABUM010004378.1_pt1 | contig 16042 bp, 18 predicted proteins | sample 5559161 | NCBI WGS metagenome assembly JAABUM01 (sample SAMN10711868, study PRJNA513369) | rock metagenome | isolation source: Antarctica rocks | place: Antarctica: Victoria Land, Siegfried Peak nord
TGTCGGTCAGGCGCACATGCTCGCGGTCCAAGCCGCGCAGCTGTTCCCCGTCGAGGCCAACGGCCGCCAGCAGCAGCAAGGCCCGGTCGCGCAGCCCGGCGAGGTCACCCGAGCAGTGGGCGGCCATGCGGGCCAGCTGCGCCGGCAAGGGCGGCGGCGCCCGGCGCAGGATGGCCATGGCTCCGGTGGCGGTCGTTGATGGCCGCCACGCGCCGGACCAGGGCGCCTATGCCCAGCCGGCCCACAAAATGGTTTGCAGATAAGCAGCGACGATGGCAGGCACGGCCGGCAGCGGTGCCTCGCCGTGACGGACGCACCATCCGCTGAACGCGGCCCAGTCGCCGGCATACAGCCGCTGCGTTTCCGGGGCGGCCGGCCCGGCATCGGGCAAGGCAGGCCCGAGCTCCGGCTGCCTCGCCTCGGCGGACCCGACCCGGTGCAGCGGCACTTGCGCGGTGATCGCCGCCCTCCCCTGCCCGTCCGCTATTCGCCGTGCCGCCATGCCGGCCTTACCTGCCGACCCGATCGCGTCGCGGTAAACGTCAGCATTCACAGCGATCCTGGGCGACCAGCTCGAATACGGTAAGCCCTGCATAAGGCTGGTAAGCAACGTTCGGCATTCACGGCCGCACCCGCTCGTTCCGCCCGCGCCGGCCCTGAACCGCGAGCAATCGTCCCGCAGATCGCGAGAAAGATGCCCTGGGTCGTGACATAGCGGCCTGCCGCAGCAGCCGATGCCGGGCGAGCGGCCTGCCCTTGCGGCACAGCGAGCGACGGTCCGGATGAGGCCTTGAGGCTCGGCCACCTGTGCAAACGGTCGTTTGCATGCACTTTGTTGCTCTGTAAAACGGGGCGTCGCAGGAGGCGCACACCGTTATGGCCCAATTCTTATCCAGCAAAAGCGGCGTTTCCGGTCGGCTGGTGGGCTATGCGCAGGTTTCCACCGAGGAGCAGGGCACCGACCCACAGCGCGATGAACTCCGCGCGGCCGGCCGCAACGCCATCCTGGAGGAGCACGCGTCCGGCGCCGACCGCAGCTGGCCCGTGCTGGCCGGGCTGTTGCGCGACATCCGTCCGGGCGAAACCCTGGTGGCCGTCCGGCTCGACCGCCTCGCCCGTTCCGTCAGCCATCTGCTCGCGGTCATCGAACAGCTCGAAGCGCACGGCGCGCATTTCCGCAGCCTGCGCGACCCGATCGACCGCCGCAGGGCATGTTCTCGCTGCAGGTGCTGGGCGCCGTCGCCCAGCTCGAGCGGGCGCTGGTATCCGAGCGCACCAAGGCCGGCCTGAGCGCGGCACGGGTCCGGGGCCGGGTGGGCGGCAACCCCGGCCTGCGCACCGGCGACCCGGCCGCGATGCGCACGATGCGGGCAAGCCGGGATGCCAAGCACCTGGACGGCGTTCTGGCACAGCTCGACGCCTGGCTGCCGACCGTGCGGCGGATGCGCCCCGACCAGCCCTGGGGCGACGTCGTGCGGGTCCTGAACCACGGACAACAGGCAAGCTCGGCGAAACCGGAGGTTTGCGCCTGGACGGGTGAGCGGCTCCGCCGGACCGTGCAGCGGCTGGCCCGCGAAGGCATCATCGAGCCAGGTTTGCTGGGCCGCGCCCGCCGGCAGGGCGGCGACGACCGGCTGGTCCGGCTGGTCGCCGGCATCAAGGCGGCGGCGCGCGAACGCACGCCCCGCGACGGCACGCGCTGGCACCCGTCCTCGGTCAAGCACCTGCTGGGACGGGCAGAGCAGCTCGGGCTGGCCGGAACCCCAGCAGCAAAGGTTGCCACTGCGGTGTGGCGCTGACATGCCGGCCGGCATCGCTCACGATGGACGTCTGCTCAGCATCCAGGGCAGCCCCGCCGCCGCGCGGTTGATTGTGTTGACGCCGACGCCGATCTTCTGGATCAGCCGCAGCCGCAGCCGCAGCCGCAGCCGCAGCCGCAGCCACGGCATGGCAGCGATCATCGCGGCTGTGACAGGCGTCAACACATGCAGCAGAACCTCCGCGTCCATGCGTTCACCCGCGAACCCGGCTTCGTCCTGCGGATCGACGATTGCTACTGCAGGCTCCGTGATCGCGGCTAGCCGCTCGCGAAGGCGGTGGCTGGCCCGGAAGTGCGGCAGCGCCTTCATGGCTATGGTCGAATAGCGGCGAACGGGAGTGCGGCCCAGCCTGCGAAGGTCGCCTCGCCCGCAAGTTCCTCCTCAATCCGCAGGCACTCGTTCCATTTCGCCATGCGTTCGGAGCGCGCAAAGGATCCGACCTTTAACTGTCCGCTGTCCCAGCCGACTGCGAGATGGGCGATGGTGACGTCCTCGGTCTCGCCAGACCGGGCGGAGACAATCGTGCCGAACCCCGCAATTTTCCCGGCGTCGAGCGCCAGACGCGCGCCTGTGATGGTCCCGGACTGGTTCGGCTTGATCAGGACGGCATTCAGCGCGCGCTCCTGCGCGGCCGTTGCAACGCGGCCGGCATTGGTCACAAGAAAGTCGTCGCCGATGATCTGACACCGCTCGCCATAAGCTGCCGTAAAGGTTTTGAAGCCCTCTGGGTCGTCCTCCGCCAGTGGATCCTCGATCGAGACAATGGGATAGCTGTCGAGCCAGCAGCCGAGCATCGCGATCAGTCCCGCCGTGTCGAGCTTGCGCTCCTCCAAGGCCAAGCGGTAGACGCCGCCGCGCCCCCATTCGGAGGCCGCGATGTCGAGCGAAATCGCGACCTCGCGGCCCGGCTTGAACCCGGCCGTCTCGATCGCCCGCATCAGCGCATCGAGTGCCTGCTCGTTGGACGCGAAGGCTGGCCAGAAACCGCCTTCGTCGGCGACGCCCTGGAGTTTGCCGGCTGCCTTCATCAGGCTACCGGCCGCTCGATAAATCTCGGCGGTCCAGTCCAGCGCCTCGGCGAACGAACCTGCTGCCGGGCACATCACCATGAAGTCCTGTACATCGACCCGAGCCGCCGCATGGGCTCCGCCGCCGAAAATCTGGATCTCTGGCAACGGCATCCTGACCGGCCGCCCTTGCGCAAGATATCGCCAGAGCGGCTGGCGGCTGGCCATCGCGGCGGCGTGCAGGACCGCCATGGACGCCGCCACCGTGGCGTTGCCGCCGAGTCTGGCGAAGTTGCCGGTGCCGTCGAGTTCGATCAGCAGCTTGTCGATGCCGGCTTGGTCGGAAGCATCGCGGCCGCGCAGGGCCGCTGCGATCTCGCCATTGACCGCTGCCACCGCCTGGACGACGTCGAGCCCGCCAGCGCTCGATCCGCCATCGCGGCGATCCACCGCTTCGCCGCTACCGGTGGAAGCGCCGGCGGGGGCAATGGCGCGGCCACGCAGACCGTCCTTTAGCACCACGTCGACCTCGACGGTTGGCCTGCCGCGCGAATCCCAGACCCGCCGTCCCTGGACGCGATCGATCGTGATTTCGCTCATGCCGACATTTCCTGCGCCCAAGCCTCGCGAATGACTTCAAGCCGCTGCGGCGGATCAACGATCATCCCACGCGCGACGCGCCTGACCCGATCCTTATCCCGGTCTTCCGTGATGTATTCGACGGGCGATTTCCCATCGACCCGCGCCAGAAACAGCGCGGGCAGGAGGCCCGCGATCCTCGCCTCGACCGCCGCCGGCGGCTCCCAGCCGACCTGTCCCAGATAGGCGGCGGCCAGCGCGTCGAAGCTCGCCAGGAACCCGGGCGTCGCGCCCGGCATCCAGAGACATTTCAGCAAAAGGTGGTTCAAGCAGAAGGCGACGTCGAAGGCGGGCTCGCCATACCAGGCGCATTCTGCGTCGAGGATCACCGGGCCGTCCGGACCGACCAGGATGTTCTTTGGACTGACGTCGCCATGAACCAGGGTCCGCCGAGCGTCGAGCGTCTTACGGGCGAGCGCCGTCAGCGGTCCGGCGAGGTCGGGATGGACGCGGGCGGTGGCTTCCAGATAGGGCTCGACGCGGATTGAGTGGAACGTCGCGTCGTTGGCGAAGCGCTTGGCGATGTCCTCCGAGCCCGCCGTCGCCCCATGGATGGCGGCGGTCGTGCGGCCGAGCTTCGCCGCGAATATCGGATCGGCGCGACCAGCCCTCAGTTCACTCTTCCAGACCGGGTGATCCTCCGGGTCGAGATAGGCCATGGCGAACATGCCTGCCTCACGATCGCCCGCCAAAACCTGCGGCACGGCGCCGGGGACGATCCGGCCGGCCTCGACGAGCCAGTCCATTTCGCTTCCATTGCGCGTGACCGGAGCCTCCCAGTGCTGCGCAACACGCAGTTTAGCGAGCGCCCGCTTGACGACGAAGCGTCGACCGCCCGCCTCGACCTTCCAGATGTCGGAGGCGACGCCGCCGGTCAGTGCCGTCAGGTGCATCTCGGATGGATCCTGCAACAGCCCTGCATGCATCAGGAAGCCCGCGACTTGGCGATGTAGTAGCTTCATATCGCGGTCCAATACTGATCGTGCTAACGTTAGAATTAGCTGCAGATACTATACTCCGTTCAAGCCAGGATCCAAAAAGCCTTGGGCGAGATGACGCGGAAGTTGTCGGATACGGCGTCACAATAGAGGTGCCACTTCCTGGGTACCTCCTCGCGCAGGAACGTCAGGATCGCGCCGCTGAAATCAGCAAACGTTGCGTGGCACCGGTTATGGGTGACGTGCTTGTGCATCAAGCCCCATAGTCGCTCGATCGCGTCGAGATGTGGGCAGTATGCTGGAATGAAGTGCAGCTTGATCCGGCACCCCGGCCTTGCCAGCCAGGCCTGCACCCGCTTCGCGTGGTGGTATCGCGCGTTGTAGCGTGGTGCATGTGTGGACATCGGGTAATCGCGGCGGGGGCATAGGTCATCCATGATGCCGCGATCCGGGCGCTGTCGCCCGGCGGTTCGCACCATGGGAGGCGGTTCGATGACCCGATTTGTCGGTTTGCCCGATTTGTCGGTTTGGACGTGTCACAGGAGCTGACGGCGATCTGCGTCGTCGATGCAACCGGTCGCAGGCTGTGGCGCGGCCAGTGCGCCACGGACCCAGGGCAGATCGAGCGGGCAGTGAGGGGGCATGCGGGAAAGGACGCGCATGTCGGGCTGGAGACGGGTCCGATGACGCCATGGTTGGTGCATGAGCTGCGCGGTCGGGGGCTCAACGTCACCTGCCTTGATGCGAGGCACGCCAGCGCCGCGCTGAAGATGCAGCTGAACAAGACCGATCAGAACGACGCGGAGGGATTGGCGCAGATCATGCGCACGGGGTGGTATCGGTCGGTGCACGTGAAGTCGCTCGACGCCCACCGGGCGCGCGCCCTGCTCGGTGCACGGGCGCCGCTCGTCGGCATGACAACGCGGCTGTCGAACCACGTCCGCGGCGTGCTCAAGACGTTCGGTCTGCTGCCCGGCGCCATGCGCGGCCTGCCGGCTGTTGATGAGCGTGCCGGGCATCGGGGTCTTGTCTGTGCTGGCCTACGTGAGCACGGTCGAGGACCCGGCGCGCTTTGCCCGATCACGATCGGTCGGCGCACACATGGGCTTGACGCCATCGCGGAGCGATCCCACAGAGTGATGTCAGCGAAGCTGACAGGGGCAGTATCAGTCAGGCGAGGTCGACCGCAGCGGCCGGATTTCGCGGTGCGGCGACACGCTGGCCTGCACGCTGCTGTATGAGGCGGCTGTCGTGATGCTGACGCGGGTCAAGCGGGCTTCGCGCCTGAAAGACTGGGCGCAGGCGATCGCCAAGCGGTCCGGCCCCGGCAAAGCGCGCGTCGCGCTCGCCAGAAAGCTATCGGTGATCCTGCACAGCATTTGGCGCTCCGGCGAGCCGTTCCGCTGGTCGGAGCAAAAGCAGGTTCAGGCCGCATAGCGAAACGACCGAGATCCATCCGGACGGCAGTGCGGATGTGAGGGTTGCCTACCGGGGCGAGGGTGCAGGCCGGCTGCGAGGGAGGCCGTTGGGCCACGTGCGTTGCACGCGAGCCCGTTGTGGACATTGCAGCGCCTGTGCTTCGGACCAGATGTTGCGGCGGCAAACGCCGACCGCGGAGAGAACCGTGACCCCGGCCAGGCGACACCAGCAAGCAAGAAGCAGTTGACAAAGGAGGCGCGATTAGAGAACGGCCCCTGGAGCGCAAGGGTTTTGTTTGATCTGGCTCACGGAACGAGTGCGGTCATGTGTTCGGCCTTCGATGCGGCTGCATGACCGCTGGCCCAGATGGGTTTCGCCGAACAAGCCCCAAACACGGATGCGGCATCGAGATGCCTTTGCACCAAGCAGGGTGTCTTGTTCGTCGGTTCGACCGTTTGCCATCTCCCACGTTTGGCCTGCTGACGGGCTGCGCGCAGGCACCGGGGTTCAATCGCGGGTGAACGCGTTGTATACGGCACCGCGCCGCTGTCAACGTTGCGTTCTATGTTGCTTACCATGTAATTACAAAGTTACAAGCAGCATACTCGCTGTTGTTTAACATAAAATTACAATGCTATCAATGCAGCACAACCGAGGCATCTATGGCAGAGTTCCCCGCCGAAGCCGCTCCCGCCGGCGCCGCCGTTACCGTCCGCGGTCTCGCCCCCGAGCTGAAAGCGCGGCTGCGCGTCCGCGCCGCCCACAACGCCCGCTCCATGGAGGCCGAGGCCCGCGCCATCCTCGAAGCCACCCTTGCCGCCCCCGAGGAGGACCCGACCGACCTGGTGGCCTTCTCGCGCGCGCTGTTCGCGCCCCTCGGCAGCGTCGAGCTGGAGCTGCCGCCCCGTGAGCCCGCCCGCGAGCCGCCGGACTTGGGGGGACGGGAGATAGCGCAGGCAGCGCCATCCGAGGCAGGGCCTGCGACACCGGAGCCCATGCCCGCAGAGCCGGCGAAGCCCAGGGCCGGGGCGCAGGGCGTGAAGCCCCCCGCCGGAAGGTGGCGGCCCCGGCCGGCGGCGGGGGCCGCCGGTGATCGTGCTCGACACCAACGTGCTTTCGGAGCTGGCCAGGCCCGATCCCGATGAAGCTGTGCTGGCCTGGGTCGCCGCCCAGCGCCGCACTGAACTGTGCACGACCACAATCAGCGAGGCGGAGTTGGCCTACGGCCTCGCCCTGCTGTCGAAAGGGCGCCGGCGCGACGCGCTCGCCCAAGCCACGGCCCGCCTGCTCGGCGAAGGCCTCGGCGGGCGGGTGCTGCCCTTCGACCGTGCCGCTGCCGCCGCCCAGGTCGCGGCGACCGCACGCCCGTGGCGCCTCACTCCTTGCTACCCGCGACACGGGCGGTTTCCAGGGGTGCGGCGTGCGCCTCGTCAACCCTTGGGACGCCTGAGCTATCTTTCCCGTCGCGCCGCCCACGGCCCGGGCCGGCCGCCGCATGACGCGACCGGCACACCCACGCTGGCATCGTCCGAACCAGCCTGCCCGGTGTCACGTCGGCGGACGTGGCCGTAAACTCGTCAGACTTGGCTCAGCTATCTGGGCGATCTCATGCATAGCCCCTGGCTGCCAGGGAGCCTGGCGACCAGCGCGCTTGCGCTTCCGCCGACGCTCTCGCTGCGGAGGTCGTGGCCGCTTGGGCTCAAGGCCGAGCATCCTCGATCAGCTCAAGGCCGAGGATGCCCTTCTTGCCCCAGCCCGCGGCGCCGGCAGGCACCTCCGGCCGGAAGCGCTCGTAGAGCCGAAAGCCGATCCGGTTCAGCTCCTCGGGCGGGAACGAGTCCGCCAGCGCCTCCATCGCTTTGCGCACGGCCGGCAGGTACTCGCCGAACGCCTTCTCCACATAGGCGTGGGCCGGACGCGGAGAGGCCGGCTTGTCGCGGTCGAGCGCATATGGGCTGCCGTTCTGCTCGACCACCGGCAGGTCGCGTCCGAGCAGGTGCACGGTTTGCCGCGGAGCAGGCTTCGCCGTGTCCCGCGCGCCGCCGTCCTCGCGTTTCTCTTCCAGCCCGATCGCGCGGGCCTTGACCCGGGCGCTCGACCCGGCGACGGCGCGGCCCAGCGTGATCGCCGCGTCCGCGTCGTGCCCCAGGCGCTCGGCCACGATTGCCGCCCACAGTGTCAGCACCGGGGCACGGTTGACCCGGATCACGCCGTCCTTCTCCGTCATTCGTTCATCTCCGCTCGTCCCAGCACTCTGCACAACGCCGGCGACAGCGTCCCAGTGCCAGGCGACATGACAGGAAAACTGGGACGAGGTTGATCCCTCCCCGTCCGCGTCTGCCAATCAACCATCCCGGCGTCTCATGGCGATCTCGGGGCTGAACCGCTCCAGCAGTTCTAAGTCGGCTCTGACGCGAGTGTCACCTGGTGATGTGGGCTTCGATGTCGGGCGGGGGTTTGGAGTCGATCAGGGTCTGCATGAGGGTGGTCCAGTCTGGGAAGACCAAGTAGGCCGTGATGGTCCTGATGTGTTCGAAGAAGCGGGTGCGCGCCCGTTTGGCGGTCCTTGCGTTGATCCAGAGCTGTTCGAGGCAGTCGCAGACAGTGTGGATGGCGAAGGCCAGCAGGTTGAGGGTGGCAAACAGCATGGCGAGGTGCTGCTTGCCGTGGCCGACGTTGTGTTCGAGGTGGTAGCCGTGGGATTTGAGAACGTTGAAGCTTTCGTTCTCAATCTTCCAGCGTGCCCTGGCACAGGCCACGATCTCGGCGACGGTATCGGGTGTTATGGGCAGCGAGGTCACGAAGGCACTGTTGTAGGTGATCTTGCCGCGGGCGTCGGTGATGGTGACGCCGACCCAGTTGACCAGCATCGCGTCCTTGCCGTCGCGCAACGGCGCGTTTTGGAACCAACGGAGCGATGAGTCAGGCGCTTGCCGGCGGCTTTCTGGGTGACGGTCCGCTCGTCAAGGGTGGCGCCCTGCATGAAGTCGTAGAGGGCCTTGTGGGACGACGGCTTGGCGGTGAGCAGGAAGTCGCCGCCTGCCGCCGTGATGGCCACGGCAACCGGCTGGCAGGCGAAAAGGTCGTCGCCGAGGTAGATCGGCCGCAGGCCCTTCAGGCGCTCGCCGTGGGTGGACAGCCAGCGCTTGGCGGCATTGCGCTCGCAGTCCTGTTTCTCGGCCCCGTCCTGGGGGGCGATGAACTCCGGCATCAAGGGCAGCGCCATGGCGTGGCCCGGTGCGACGGCCGTGGCGGCCAGCATGGCATGGTAGCTTTCCGTTTTGCCGTTGGAGCGTTTGCGCGTCAGGCACTGCGGGCAGGCAAGCTTCTGAGAGCAGAAGTACTCCGTGCCGTCGAGGGCGACCAGCACGCGCCCGCCGAGCCGCCCGAGGGACGCCAGGGCGCCCCGCCGGTGCAGCACGTCGAGGGCCTGGTCGAAGACAGGTTGCAGGTGCGAAGGATGCACCGGGTCGAGCATCGCCCGAATGTGGTTGTCGGTCGGGACCGCCGCCATGCCGAACAGAGTTCGGCAGTTCGACGTCGTGCGCACCGCCTTCAGGCTGCGCTGGTAGGACAAGAACGACTCCGACTGCATGAAGAACAGCGAAAAGGCCGACATCCCGATGTCGGCCATGCTGTAGCGCACGTCGCCGCGCCGCTGGTCAGAGGTTCACTTAAATTCGGTTCGGTAAACCAGTTTACCGAACGGCCACAAATACGCTCCCTATTGCGTGCAGGCTGCACATTGAGAGTCGCAGAATCCCAAATTATGGGAAGGGACGAGTTGGACTTGCGCCTTTCATGGCATAAGCGAACCCGGCGCATCGCTCTCGTTGCCCTTGGCGTTCATGAAGCCGACCCGTCCCGGCCATCGAGCCGAAAGCTGTGATAGAAAGGCGCGGACCGGGGCCTGCCAGTTCGTGCCACCTGAGGGCTGGTAGATGAAAAGCATCACGCCTGGCTGCTCATGCGGGACGATCAGCTGCAACGCTGCAATCTGCGTGCTGCCAATGGGATCACAAACGCTCATGTAGATGCTGGCGATACCGTACTTGTCCTCAGCGGGCTTGCGCACCGACCAGCCCTCCGCCGTTCCGAATGCCTCGAAGGCGCTGACGAACTCGGGCCACTGCTTGTTGCCGATGCGCAGGTATGGCGTGGCCACTGGGCTGATGGACCGTCGCCCGTCCTGCAGCGGGTTGTGACAGGTCCGATCCTCCGCCAGGGCCGGGATGGCGAGGATGCCGGCCGATGCTGCGGCGGCGGTCAGCGAGCCGCCCAGCACGCGCCACCACGACGGTGCGTCCCCACCGTCGAGAGTGCGCCCGATGCTGCCGCCCATAAGCCGCAGCGAAACCCAGAACGCCAGACCCCCGACCGCCCCGCAGACACCCAGGGTCACGGCAAACCAGATGGCAGCTAAGATGCCACTTGGGGCCGTGTTCGTATGTCCCAGCAACGCCGGGAGCCCGAACAGCCCGAGTGGCACGGCGCCGATGGCGAAGCCGGCGAGGGCGCAATTGCGCCAGGTTGCCAGTTGTGTTGAGCGCAGGACCAGATAAGACGGCAGTGCGAAGGCAAATGCGTGGAACAGTGCCACCCTGAAGGCAATCAGGACGAGCTGGACCGAAGCTACGAAGCTACGAAGCTGGCGAACACGGCGGCGGTCGCGGCTGCCAGCACGAAGGCGGCGCCATGCCGCGTCAGCCCGGCCATGCCCACAGCTCGCCTCCCACGGTGCCAACTCGTGCGAGGCTAGGCCGATTGCGGTCCGAAAGCTACATGGCCTTGCCTGTTTATGCTGCACCGCAGCAACCGATAACATGCATTATGGGGACTGGGCAGAATAGAAAGCTGTCCACGGCACCTGGCCCCGGCGTCAAAGCGCGACGCGCACGCCCAGCTCCACCACGCGGTCGGCGGGGATGCGCAGGAATTCCGCCCCGGATGCGGCGTTGCGCTCCATGATGCGGAACAGCCACAGCCGCCAGGCCGGCAGCTGCGGCATCTCGCTCGGCACCACCGTCGGCCGGTTCAGGAAGTAGCTCACCTGCATCGGCTCGAACGGCAGCATGCCCTGGGCCGCGAGGTCGGCCAGCGCGCGGGGCACGTTCGGCTCCTCCATGAAGCCGAAATCCAGGTGCACCCGGTAGAAGCCCGGCGCCAACTCCTCCACCTGGCCCCGCCGGCCCGGCTCGGCCTCGGGCACGTCCAGCGTGCCGATGCCTACGCACAGCGCCCGCTCGTGCAGCACCTTGTTGTGCTTGAGGTTGTGCAGCAGCGCCGCGGGCACGTTGTCGGGGTTGCCGGTCAGGAACACCGCCGTCCCGGGTACGCGCACGATGCGCGAGTGCGGCAGGCGCGCCACGAAAGGGGCGAGCAGCGCCCCGTCCTGCCGCCGCTGCGCCAGCATCAGCTCGCGCCCGCGCTCCCAGGACGTCATCAGCGCCATGAGCGCGCCGCCCAGCACGAGCGGCACCCAGCCCCCTTCCAGCACCTTGAGCGTGTTGGCGGCGAAGAACAGCCCGTCCAGGACGAAGAAGGCGCCAAACACCCCAAGCGCCGCCCAGCGCGGCCAGCCAAACTGGCGGCGGAACACCACCGCGGCCAGCGCTGCGGTGCATAGGAAGGTGCCCGTCACCGCGATGCCGTAAGCCGACGCCAGCGCGTCGCTGCTGCGGAACGCGAACACCAGTACGAGCACGCCGGCCAGCAGGGCTGTGTTGACCTGGGGCAGGTAGATCTGGCCCTCCTCGGTCTCGCTGGTGTGGCGCACTGTCATGCGCGGCAGCAGATGGAGCTGCATGCACTGCCGGGCGATGGAGTACACCCCCGAGATCAACGCCTGGCTGGCGATCACGGTGGCCAGCGTGGCGAGCACCACGAGCGGCAGGCGCAATGCCTCGGGCGCGAGCAGGTAGAACGGGTTCTCGGCCGCCGCCGGGTCGCCCAGCACCAGCGCGCCCTGGCCGAGGTAGTTCAGCGTCAGGCAGGGCAGGACGAAGAACAGCCAGGCCAGGCGGATCGGCCGCGCGCCGAAGTGGCCCATGTCGGCGTAGAGCGCCTCGGCGCCGGTGACGGCTAGCACCACCGAGCCGAGCGAGACGAAGGCGAGCCAGCCGTGGCGCAGGCAGAAGGCGACGGCGTGGTGCGGCGAGAGCGCCCCCAGCACGGCCGGGTGGCGCGCGATGCTGGCCGCCCCCAGCGCGCCGAGGGCGGCGAACCATACCACCATCACCGGACCGAACACCCGGCCGATGCTACCGGTGCCGCGCCGCTGCGCCGCGAACAGCGCGACGATCACCGCGACCGAAACCGGCAGCACGAACCGCTTCAGCCCGGGGGCAGAAATCTCCAGCCCCTCCACCGCCGAAAGGACCGAGATCGCCGGCGTGATCACCCCATCACCGAACAGCAGGCAGGCGCCGGCGACCCCGATCAACGCCAGCCCCGCGCGCGTGCGCGCACTCACGGAGACGCGCTGCGCCAGAACCATCAGGGCCAGGATGCCGCCTTCGCCGCGGTTGTCGGCCTGCATGACGAGCAGGACGTACTTGAGCGTGACGATCAACACCAGCGCCCAGAAGATCAGCGACAGCAGGCCAAGCACCTCCCACTCGGCGGCGGCGCGGCCGTGCAGCAGGCCGAGGCAGGACTTGAAGGCATAGAGCGGGCTGGTGCCGATGTCGCCGTACACCACCCCCAGCACCGCCAGCAGCGCGCCGAGCTTGGGGGCCGTCCCGCGCGCCGGCACGGCGTGAGCAACACTGTCCATGGGCCTGCTCCGCCGATCGTGCTTCGTTGGAAGCCACCCCGGAGGGCAACCTGGCGAGACGAGTTAAGCCTTTGGGAGCAAAGCCGCCAGGGGACCGGACCTGGATGTGATCGGCGAAGGCGGAGGCATGCAGGCTCTATGGCAAGCTGCCTTCGAGAAAACACTCTCGGCTCGCCAGTCCGACAATCGGTCTTGTCGTAAGAGAGAGTAGTCTCGGGACAGACTCAACCGGATCGGGTCAGTTTTTGGAACGAATTCAAAACAAGACGGCTGGGCAGGGTGCCGTGACATGTTGCACCGCAGCGATTGATAATGTTCGGTTACAGCAAGTCGGGCCTTGCAGGGGTTGACCCTGAAGAGCGAGCACGGAACCACGCGCCTGCGGCACGGACCGGGAAAGTCACGCCGTGATGTCTATCCAGAACAGCCGCTTGCGTCCGCTTGGGGTATGGGTATGCCGCTGGCAGGCGCTGGAACCGTAGCCCGCCCCAGCGCTGTGCCCCAACGGATGGTATGGCGCTCAACGCCCAGGTGCAGCGCGGCCGCCAGCAGCAGCAGCACTGCCAAGGCCACAGCGCCCGCCCACTCAAACGGCCAGCTGGGCCGTCCGGCGATCAGAAACGTCATCAAGGCGAAGCCGGCCAGCAGGTGCACGGCATAGAGTGGGTAGCTGATCCGGGCCAGCCCGCGCAGCACGGGCCAGTTCGGTAGCCAAGCCCGGGCGGCATAGGCAGCCGCGAATACCAGTAACGCCTCGCCGTAACTGGCGATAACCACTGGGCTGCCATCCGTCGCGGTGCTGATGCGATACAGTCCGGCAAACACCATGGCCAGCCCGGCACCTGCGCCGACCAGCCCCGCCGTCCGCAGCGCGCCGGTGTAGTGATAATGAAACAGCGTGCCGATCAGCATGTAGGGCAGCGACATCGCGATCAGCTCAAGGAACGACGGCGTGCCGATCATGCCAGTGTGTTGGGCCAGCCAGAGGCCACCCGCGCCGGCGCACGCTGCCAGCATGGGCAGCAGGCTGGCGCGCAACAGCCAGGGACGCAGGACCGCGGCGAACAGGTAGAAGTGCAGCTCGATCACCAGGGTCCAGTTCACCTGATCGATGGAAGGGATGCCCCGCCAGGTCTGCAACAGGGTGGCGTTGGCCCATAGGTCCCGTGCGTTGAACGGCATCGGCCGGCCCCAGTAGCGCGCCGACGCCCACACCAGTCCGCAGCCGATGGCCAGCGCCGCCCAGTAGGTCGGGTAGATGCGCAGCGCCCGGGCCAGCAGGAATGCCGCGCGCCCATGCCGCCGCAGCGAGAACGGGATGACGAAACCGCTGACCAGGAAGAACACTCCCACCCCGAACGGCCCTAGGTTGATCCAGGGCTGGGTCACGGCACGGCTGGCCCAGGATGCGGGGATGGCCACCTCTGGCGCGGCGATGGTGGCGGACACGATCCCTGGTGCGAAAGGATAAACGTTGAACAGGTGGCTGAGCACCACCAGCAGCGCCGCCAACCCGCGCAACTGGTCTGCGAAGACGACTTTGCCGGCCGGCTTGGTGGCACCGGAAGCCGCGCTCATTCCGCCGCTCCTGGCTCGGGCAACGCGGCGATCCTTGACTTGGCGCCGGGTTTCCAGCCTAGGGCCGGCGCCTCCATCAGATGCCAGGACAGCACCGCGAACGGCACCGTTAGGACCATGCAGGCCAGGATGGGGTGGTCGAAGTCGGGCCAGGCGCCCAGGACCACCTGTTGCACGGGAAAGGCATACAGGTACATGCCATAGGAGAGGTCCCCGAACCGCCCGGTCCGGCGCAGCACCGGCATGGACATGCGGCCGAAGCACAGCACCATGTAGGGCAAGGTGATCCACTCGACCGGGATGTCCCACCAGCCATACCAGCTTGAGACCACCCAGTTCAGAGTGTAGCCCAGCAGGGCGACATCGGCGCGATACAGCCCCGGCACCCGATCCTCCAACAGCCGGAATAGCCCGCCGAGGAAGAAGAACGGCACCTGGACCAGCATGTATTTCACGTCGGTCGCGTTGATGACCCAGGCCGGGCCGTCATAGCCGTAGAACAGCCACAGGCCGAGCGTGCCTGCCGCGATGCCACCCAGGCCTAGCGCCCACATCCGGGCACGGACGGCCAGCAAGGCGAATAGGGGCACAGTCAGGTAGCACAGCGCCTCAGGGAACAAGCTCCAGATCGAGCCGTTGACAGCGCCGCCCTGCTTCAGCCCCTCGAACACGTCCGGGAGGTAGAGAACCGGGTGCAGGATGATGTTGGCCAGGTACTTGAGCGTGTTGTGGTTGGCCAGGTATTGCGCCAGTGGCAGCCGGGTCAGGCGCGCGCCCAGGATAAAGGTTGTGAACACGATGCAGGCGATCAGCCCAGGCAGGATGCGCAGGGCACGCTTCTGCAGGAAGGTCCTCAGATGCGGCGTACGCAGCCAGCTTGCGGTGACCATGTAGCCGCTAATGCTGAAGAAGATGTCCAGGCCGACGCGGGCAAACGGCACGCCCCAGAATCCTGGCCCAGTGTTAGTGGCCAGCACCCAGCCATGGCCGTAGATCACCATCAGGGCGGCAAACAGGCGCAAGAAATCGAAGTTGTTGTCGCGGTGCCCCATGATATACTCCGTCCACGTGAGAACCCGAAAACTTCGCATCCCCGGAACGCCGCTCATATAAGGATCGACTCGCCAGCCGATTTTCGGGTTCTCACGTGGACAGAGTATATCTACGGCCTATCTTGGATTTGATGTCCCAAGCAAGGCTTGTGGCATCAGCTAGCGGATATTGCACCGCAACCGGTAATCCCAAATTATGAAAAGACGGGGACAGTCCCGGGGAAGTCGTGTCATTTCCCAAAGTCGCCTTCAGCGATGTGTCAGAGTGGGCTTCAGCGGCAGCAAGGCTGGCCTGCACCTTGCTCCGGGCCGACGCCGCATGTCACGCGGTGGGTGCCGCCTCCAGCATGGCCCGCACCTTGGCGGCGAGGACGTCCAGCGCAAATGGCTTGCCGATCATCTCCATGCCCGGCGCGAGCTGGCCGTCGAGCGCACTGCCTGCATAGCCCGTGATGAACAGCACAGGCAGGTCCGGCCTTGCGCTCGCGCGCGGCATCGGCGATCTGCCGCCCGTTCATGCCGCCGGGCAGACCCACGTCGGTCACCAGCAGATCCACGCGCGGACCGAGGCGCAAAAGGCGCAACGCAGCGGGTCCGTCCCCGGCCTCAAGCACCGTGTGGCCCAGGTCGCGCAGATACTCGGCCGCTACGGCGCGCACGCCCTCCTCGTCCTCGACCAGCAGCATCGGTGAACTTCCGTCGCTTTGGTGGACGGGTTACGCTACGCTTGCTGCCCGCCGTTTTGCCTGGTCGGGCGTATGGTAGTCCAGAGCCGAATGAAGGCGCTGGCGGTTGTAGAAGCCTTCCACATACG
>JAABUM010004380.1_pt1 | contig 16036 bp, 18 predicted proteins | sample 5559161 | NCBI WGS metagenome assembly JAABUM01 (sample SAMN10711868, study PRJNA513369) | rock metagenome | isolation source: Antarctica rocks | place: Antarctica: Victoria Land, Siegfried Peak nord
CCCGGGGGTGCCGCGGCTGCGCCGAAGCACCACCACCACCGTGGTGGTGGCATGCCGGGGCGGGTGGAGCACGGGGAGTTCACCGTGCACACCGACAGTGGGGACAAGGTCGAGGATGTACAGGCCGGTGCGGTGACCGCCGTCGACGCCGCGTCGATCACGGTGAAATCCACGGACGGGTTCAGTGCTACGTACGCGATCAACTCGGGCACCACCGTCCGTAAGGACAAGAAATCGGCCACAGTCAGTGAGATCGCGCTGAACGATCAGGTGCGGGTACTGGCGAACAAGGTCGGCGGTACCGCCACCGTCGAGCGCATCGGCGACACCGGTCCTGCCAAATAATCCCCGAACGGCGCCGGGACGCACTCCGAACCGGATTTCGGAGTTCGTCCCGGCGCGGTGCACGAAGCTTGTCAATCAGCTGGTCGAGGCAGCCGATGGGAAGGTCTTGACCTAGACCATCGCGCTACGGGCAAGTCGGGTGGGGTGTTTGCTGTTTGCCGCGCACGGCAGCGCGAAGATCAACCGTTGAGCCTCGGTTGCTCCGAGCATCGGTGGATCGAGGTTTATGCGTCGTGCTGTTTGAGGCGTGTGGCGGCGAGGGCGACGAAGAGTGCTGTCCAGCCGCAGAGTACGGCGAGTCCTGCCCAGGGCACGAGGTGCGCGGTATCGGGGTTTCCCCAGAAGGCTTCGCCGGCGGTGGACGGGAGGTAGGGGCCGAGGGTGTCCGACCAGCCGGTCGGGAGCACGTCCAGGATCGGGGGATGACGAAGAACAGAGCGACCAGGGCGGAGATGCCCCCGGCGGTGTTGCGGAGCAGTGTGCCCAGGCCCATGCCGATGAGGCCGATCAGGAGCAGGTAGATGCCGGCGCCGATCACCATCCGCGCCGCACCGGGGTCGGTGATTGAGGCGTTGAGGTGTTTGCCCGCCAGGAGTGCTTGGCCGAGGTAGAACGCGGCGATTGTGGAGGCAATCGAGGTGATACCGACGATGCCAGCGAACACTGCCATCTTCGCCCATAGCATGGGCAGACGTTTCGGTATCACGGTCACGGAGGAGTGGATCATCCCGGTGGCGTATTCGCCGGTGATCAGCAGAACGCCGAGCACCCCGACGGCGAGCTGGGAGATGCGCACTCCGTTGAGGCTGGTGATGATGGCGTTGAAGTGCGCTTTGCGGGCCGGGGGCATGTCCCCATAACGGGCGGCGGTCACCGCCGAGATCAGGGCACCGATGCCGACGGTCAGTGCGATCGCGACGGCGAGGGTGATGCTGGTGGAGCGCAGGGAGCGGAACTTGGTCCACTCAGAGCGGATCGCACGGGCCTGCGTGACGCGCATCCCGGGGAAGCCCGCGGTCACCGGCGGGGGAGTGGTGGTGGTCATAGTTGGTCTCCTGTTGCCGCGGCTGCGCTCTGTCGCTCGGCGGTGCGCTCCTCGGCGGTGGTGGCGTGGTATTCGACCGCGTCTCGGGTGAGTTCCATAAACGCTTCTTCCAGCGAGGCTTCGCGCATCGACAGCTTGTGAACACGCACCCGGTTGTCGAAGGCGATGTCACCGATCTGTTCGGCGGTCTTGCCGTGGACCTGCAGTTCGTCGGTGGTGGTGCCGGTGACCGTCACGCCGGGACCGGCTAGCAGGTCGCGGAGTTCGCTGGCTTGCGGGCTACGGACGGTGACGACGTTGCTGGAGGCCTGGGCGACGAATGCGCCGACGCTGGTGTCCGCGATGAGCTTGCCGCGGCCGACAACGATGAGGTGCTCGGCGGTCAAGGCCATTTCGCTCATCAGGTGTGAGGACACGAAAACCGTCCTGCCTTCGGCGGCGAGTTGCTTGAGCAGGGTCCGGACCCAGCGGATTCCCTCGGGGTCGAGACCGTTGACGGGCTCGTCGAGGACGACAGTCCGCGGGTTGCCCAGCAACGCCGAGGCAACCCCGAGACGCTGGCCCATGCCGAGGGAAAAGCCGCCGACCCGTTTTTTGGCGACCTCGCGCAGCCCGACGAGCTCGATCACCTCATCCACCCTGCTGCGCGGCACGCCGTTGGTCTGCGCCAGCGCCAAGAGGTGGTGAAACGCCGAGCGACTGGTGTGCACGGCCTGGGCTTCCAGGAGGATGCCGAGTTCAGCCATCGGCGCGGTCGTGTGGGCGTAGCTGCGGCCGTTCACGCTCACCGAACCGGCAGTGGGTGCGTCCAGTCCAGCGATGATCCGCATGGTCGTGGACTTCCCGGCGCCATTGGGTCCTAAAAACCCGGTGACGACGCCGGGTTTCACCGTGAAAGACAGGTTGCGCACCGCGACTTTGTCGCCGTAGCGTTTCGTGACGCCCCGAACGTCGATCATGCCTGCCTCCAACCGATGGATGGTCCATAACGCGATGCCCAGTCGATGAGGTCTCACTCTGCCCGGATGCAGGCAACGATGCGGTAAAGCGGCTCTCCAGACGGGCAAGTAGTAGCAGTGGTAGTCCGTCTGTACCGATTCGGCTGTCGCATCGAGCGTCGGTGAGCAGGATCAGCGCAGGCCGGCGACATCGGACAGGCAGGGCAGTAGCCGCACCTCCAGCACCGCGGCGACGCGCTGGGGCAGCTCCGCGATCGCCGGCATGCGAGCGTGATGTGCCGACGGCCCCGCGGATCCGCCTTGTGATCTGCGGCCTGCAGGAGGGGCTCGCATTTCAGGGGGGCGGATTCGCGAACATCCTGCGACTCGGCCAGGGTCGCCGTCGGGGTGAGTTTGGCACGGCTCGGAGAGTCCTCAATTTCTGGGCGGCGCGCAGCGGTCTGGTGTGTCACGGTTGTCCCACGGCGTGCCCGGGGGGCGTGATCGATCGTTCAGTGAGGGAGTGGGGTGTGACGGTGCAGCGACCCGACCACGGTGACAACCGCGCCGGCGCTCATCCCGCCGAGCCGAAGACGGCCGATCCCGGCATCCGGCGTGGTGTAGGTGGTGGCGACCAGAGCAAACTGTTGCCCCTTCTCGCGGTGGAGCGGGTGCTGCGAGCCGTCATCCTGATCGGGGTTGGGCTGATCCTGCTCACCCACGTGCATGCGGACTGGGTGGATACCGGCCGCCGCTTCTCTGAACGCGTGGGGTTGGACCCCAGCCGTAATGAGACCGGCAAGCTGATAACGCGGCTGGCCGGCTTCGGCCCGCAGCAGGCAGCCCGCGACGGAATCATCGCTGTCGCTTATGGACTGTTGGAAGCGGTCGAAGGGTATGGGCTGTTCCGCCGCCGGCCGTGGGCGGAGTATCTCACCGTGATCAGCACCGCGCTGCTGCTCATCCCTGAGATCCAAGAACTCCTCAAACGCCCCACTGACCTTAAAATCGTCGGGCTAGTACTGAACATCGTCATCGTCAGCTACCTCATCGTTCGGCTGCTGCGCCGCCGCGGAAGCCACTAACCACCAGAGGTCCGTGCGCGGCGTACCCGTACCGCTGCGCGGACCGCGATCTCAGGTGGCGTCGAAGGATGGTCGCTCACCTGCGCCAGGAGCGGTGGCGCGGTGGGGTTCGGTATCGGCTTCGTGAGCTTCACTGGTGCCCTCGCCTCATCGGTGAGAGGTTCGCGCAGCTCGTCGAACTCGTGGCCGAGCTCATCTTCGAGTTGCTCGCTGTGCCGGTGGTGCCAACGGTCGGCGACCCGGACAGCTGCCCTCTCAGCCCCGGTCAGTTCGAGCTACCGTTGCGGGAGTCCTGTCTCGGCGGGTGCCCGGGGAGCCGGCATCTGCGGACGGTGTCAGCGCCTACTTGTGAGGGAGAGACCATGGTCGACAACACCAAGCCAGACAGCAACTCCCCTGCCGCGACAGCGCGGCCCCGCAAGTCTGGGGCGGCGGGGCGGCGGGGCGGCCCGCGAACGCCACGCCCCGCGGCGCGCGTCATGTGTCGGGCCGGGCTGCGGCGCGGAAAGTCGATGAGGCGGCCCACATCCGGGTCGAGTTGCCGCTGCTGGGTTCGCTGCGCCTTCCTGAGCCGCAGCGGCTCACCTATTACGCGGTGATCGGGGCGCTCGGCGTTCTCGGCATTCTCGACTGGCCGGTGGCCCTCGTCCTCGCCGGGGGTCACGCGCTGGCCTCCGACCAGCACAATCGTGCAGGGCAGCAATTCGGGGAAGCGCTCGAAGATGTCTGACCTCGGGTTAAGGGCCCACCGCTCGTTTTGACGTTGAATAACGACAGGCCGATGCGGGCACTGCAAGCGGTTGAGCCTGTGACGCCGCGCCGACGAGGCGACCGGGGCAGGCAGCAGGGTCAGCCGGGGACGGGCATGAGGACATGCGCCGTTTGTCGTGTCCGCGGAACCGTTAGTCGACGCAGGGGATGCCATTGCCGTCGACGGGCAGGCCCTGCGGGCCCTCGGGTGGTGCAGGGGCAGGGGCAGGGGTGGTGCTGGTGGTGGTTGGTGCGGGTGATGGGGTCGTCATCAGGTGTGCGGCTTGCTGCGCCAGGGCGGGGGAGGGCGTGAAGCCCTTGCCGAGGACCACGCTGATGCGCCCGCTGGGCAGGGTGGGGTCAGCCGATGCTGTCCGTGTGCCCAGCAGGGCGGCGATGGCATCGGCCTGCTGTTGGGCGCCGAGCCCGTAGGACACCGCGGTGTCGTGTTGGGTGCTGGTGCCGATGGTGCCGGGTGTGACGCCGCCAGCGACGAGGTCGGCGGAGACGGTGGTGGCCAAGCCGGGGGTGCCGTCGCCGTCGCCATTGAGGACGTCCACCGTGGGTGGGGCCCCGGAGGATGCGGTCGGTAGCGAGGTCGGCGGGGAACTGGGTGCGGGCAGGCCGAACGCGACCCGCACCTGCTGCTGCACCGCTGCCACGTCCACGATATTCACCTCTTGGCCGTCGACGGTGGCGTAGCGGGCGATGGGCAGGGTGGCGAACAGCACGTTGCCGCCGGTGAGGTTGGTGGCCTGCTGGATAAACGTAATGATGTTCCAGCCCGCGGAGATCACCACGTCACGCTTGGCCACGTCGAGCATGCTCTGCAGCTGGCCGAGGTTGGTGAAGGTGCCGGCGCTGGATAGTTTGTGGGTGACTGAGGCGAGGAATGCTTGCTGACGGTGGGTGCGGTCGAGGTCGCCGTTAGGCAGGCCGTGCCGCTGCCGGACGAAGGCCAGTGCTTGCGCACCGTTGAGGGTCTGGCGCCCGGCGGGGGATTCGGCGCCGGAGTAGCTGTCGTGTACCGGGTGATTCAGGCACACCTCCACCCCGCCGAGGGTGGAGGCCAGGTCATAGAACCCGGCCAAGTTGACCTCGGCGAAGTGGTCGATGGGGACACCGAGGAAGTCCTGCACGGTCTGTACGGTCTCCCGGCGCCCGGCTTCGCGGCCCGCCGTCTCCAGGCTGTGCCGGTCGGTGACGCCCGTCTTAGCCAGCGCCGCCTCGGTGGCGGCCTTCTTCAGCCCGTAGGCCTCTTTGATCTTCACGTGGTCGTTGTTCGGAATGTCGCGGACGGGCACGTAGTCATCGCGGGGAATGGAGAAGGCAGACACCGGGCCCTCATTGCCGGGGATGTGCATCAGGATCAGGGTGTTGGTGTTGTATCCACCCTCGCTGCCATCTCCGGCGTGCAACTGATCCAGAATCGCCGCCGGGAGATCGTCACCGTTCTGGTCCTTGCGGGAGTCCAGGCCCATCAGCAAGATGTTCACCGATCCGTCTTGCGACGCCGACGCCGACCCACCGGCCAGGGCGTTGGAGGTGCTCAGTCCTGCTGTCAGGTCTCGCAGCGTCGCCCAGGCGAACCCGGTGGCCAGCACCACCGCTGCTGAGGCGACCACGGCAACAACCCGCCGCACGATCACCCAGCTGACGCGGCGGAACCGTGATCGATGGGCACCCGGCCGCCTCCGGTGGTGTGTGGTGCCGCGGGGCGACGTCCCTGCGGGCGGAACGGGACGGGGAGACACTGCGTAGACCTTCCGAGCCGGGGATCATTCCATTATCCGGCACACACGCCGGGTTCTCTGCACCAGGCCGCGATGAGTAGGGAGACTGAAGCGACAGGGCAGGTTTGTCATCGCAGGATCAGGTACAGAATGCTGGGGAAGCAGTGTTGACACTGTGTGGTTTGCCACGCTGGTCACCCTGGCCCCGACGGAGCAGGGTGGCGGTATGGCGGGCAGGCGCCGTTACGGGAGTATCCCTCACCGGGAGGTCACTGCGTCATGATCGTGGTTGCGCTGCAGGGTCCGGCCCCGCTGACCGTGGGCGGTCTGTTCACCTCATGGCGTCCGGATCCGCTCGCGCTGCTGTGCGTAGTGGTGTTGGGCGGCGGGTACGGGTGGGCTCGGCGGCGGGTCGCGGGGTGGCCCCGTGCCCGGTCGCTGGCGTTCTACGGCGTGGGCCTGGGCAGTTTGCTGTTGGTGTCGGTGACGTTCATCGGGGTGTACGACGACGTCTTGTTCTGGGCGCGGGCGACGCAGGTCATCGTGCTGTTGATGATCACCCCGTTGGGGCTGGCGATGGGCGGCCCGGTGACCCTGCTCCGCCAGGCGCTGGGGGACCCCGCTACGGCACGGCTCGATCGGTGGTTGGTCAGCCGCGGGATGCGGGTGCTCACCCACCCGGCGGCGGGTTCGGTTCTGATGCTCAGCCTGCCGTGGCTGCTGTACTTCACCGGCTGGTATGCCGCGGTCCTGCGCAACGGCATCCTCGACGCGCTGACCCGGCTGACGGTGGTGGCGGTGGGGTTTGTGTACTTCTACGGGCGCCTGCAGCTGGACCCGATGCCCCGTCGGTATTCGCACATGATCGCGTTCATCATCACCCTCACCGAGGTGATCGTCGACGCAGCCCTCGGTCTCGTGCTCTGGCTCGGCCCCCAGGTAGCGGCGGACTACTACACCGCCCTGGGCCGGTCCTGGGGTCCCAGCCAGCGGGACGACCAAATCTTTGGTGCCGGGATTCTGTGGATCGGCGGCGATCTGGCCGGTCTGCCCTTCCTTGGCGCACTGCTGCGCCGCATGACCGTCACCGATGCCGCCGACGCCGCCGACATCGACCGCCAGCTTGACCGCGAGGAGGCCGACACCGCCCTGGCAAGTACGGCCGCCCAAACCAACCCCGACCAACCCGCGACGCCACGCCTGTGGTGGGAAGACGACCCCCAACTTTCCGAACGCTTCCGCAGACCATGAACGGCGATTCACACAACGGTGCAGAGTCCCACCCGGTTGCAATTCGGTGAGCAGGACATCACCGCGCACCCGGAGTACCACCCGCAGCGGCCTGATCTCTTCGCGGAGGCACCGTGGCGATTTCGCCGGGAACTACAGTGGCCGGCACTCCGGTGCCCGGCGGTTACTACCGCACTCCGTTCTGGAAGAAGGCGATGATGATCGGTGGGGTCGTCGCGGGCGGGGAAATGCTGGGCGACCTCCTCGGAAGCGGAGGCGACCGGGATGACGGTGGTGGCTGGGGTGGCGATGACGGCGGCGACTGGGGATAGCGGCGGTTGGTAGCCCACATGCCTCGGCTTCAGCGCATCGTGCAAACCGGAACCGACGAGGCGGGCGCACCTCTCGCGCCGTAGGTTGGACCGATGTTTGGTATCGGTGGTGGGGAGTGGCTCATCCTGATGGTGGCCGGGCTGTTCATCTTGGGTCCCGAACGCCTACCCACGGCGCCAACCTGGGCCGCCCGCACCCCTAGGTAGGTACGGGAGTAGCCACCGATGCCCGCCAGCAGCTGACAAAGGAACCCGGACCGGAATTCGAGGAGCTGCGTGAACCGGTTGGCCCACCTCCAGCGGCTGCGTAGCTTCAACCCGCGCACTGCATGCATGGGACTTCTCCCGCGGGTCGAGGAAGGACCCAATATCCGACACAACCACCGACTCCCCGGACGCCGCCGGTTCTGCCACACTGGGCTGTATGGATCCTCGCCCGACGGTTGCCGCCTTGGGGGCGCTGCTGGCCGTGGGGGCCACCGCCTGTGGTGCCTCCGGGAACGGCGCCGCGGTGCCGATGGTCGCCAAGCTCGACGTCGCTCGCGGGGTCAGCGACGAGGTGGGTGCCCAACGCCATACGCTTGCGCCGGTCGTTGCCTGTCCCAACGACCTACCGCGAGAGGTCGGGGCCAGCGAACAATGCTCGGAAACCGACCTCACGCCGGGAGGGCGGCACGCGGTGAGTGTGCGAATCGACCGTATCGACGGCGCCGGCATCCACTACAGCGTCGTCGTCGGAACAGCGCCATTACCACCTCCCGGAGACTGAGCAGGCGCCTGTAAGGGCCTGCACCTCAGCCCCGCGGGCGTCGGTCCCGGTGATTCATTTTCGCAGTTGTTGAATCGCCTGCCGTTATGGCAGTTGTTTCGTGACCGCACCGACCATCATCCAAGAGTGCCGCTTTCCCTCGTCGCTTCAGAACGTTACAGTGACTCACGTCACATGTTCAAACGTTTAACTCGCGGTGGCTGAATGATGGCGGTGCGGATGCGCGACGTTGCGCAGGCCGCTGGCGTCTCCATCGCGACGGTTTCCTTGGCCTTGTCCGGGAATCCCCGTATCCCGGCCGAGACCCGGGAGCGGATCAGCGACGTGGCTGAGTTGATGCGCTACCGGCCGCACGCCGGGGCCCGCGCCTTGCGGACCGAGGTTACCGGTTCGCTCGGTTTGGTGATCAGCGATGTCGCCAATCCGTTCTTTGCCGAGCTGGCGGGCGAGGTCCAGCGCGCCGCCGCATCCCGAGGCTTCTCGACCGTGCTGTGCAACTCTGATGAGGACGCGCAGCGCCAGGACGAGTATCTGCACGCCCTGCTCGCGGGCAGCCGGGTCGATGGCGTCATCCTCGTGCCGGCCTCCGCCATGACGGCGGGTTGGAGGCGGCCGGCCACGCCAAGGCGCGCCTGGTGTTCCTCGACCGGCCCGTGGTGTTCGCGGGAGACAGCGCCGCGGTCAGCCACCTCGCCGCCTGCCCCGTCGTCCGCAGCGCCGCATGGGCGGCCCTGTCTGAGGCTGCACAGCTGATCACTGGGCTTGGTCACCGCCGAATCGGCATCATCGCGCCGCCTCTGGAAACCCGCGTCGGTATCGAGCGCCGGGACCTGATGATCCGGGCATTCACCGAATGCGGCGTCTCTTCCGGCGACATCACCGTGGTGGCGGGTGACTTCCGGCAGGACAGCGGTGAGTGGGCCGTCGGGCAATTGCTGGACACGGCAGGACCTCCGACCGTGATCTTCGGGGCCGACGGGCTGATGACCATCGGCGCGATGAAGGGGCTACGTCGGGCGAAACTCCGTGTCCCTGAGGAAATCTCCCTGATCGGCTTCGATGACGCGCCATGGTTCGAGCTGTTCGATCCCCCACTGACCGCCGTCGCACAGCCCATCGCCAAGCTCGCCGCCGCCGCGGTGGACGCGATGGTGAACCTGGTCGGCGGTTTCGCAGTAGCCATCAACCGCGCCGACTCGAGCCCACCGTGCCGGCTGGTCCGCCGCGCCTCTTGCGGCTCCGCACCGCTGGGCCGGACGTAGACAGGTCACCAATCATCCTCACGGAAGGAACGTCTCATGGGAGCACTGCACACCCGCCGTATCCGCACGGCAGGGGGCTGCGTACTGATGGTGGCCGCGTTGGTGTCCGCGGCATCTGCCTGCGGTCGCGGTGGATCGCAATCGAGTAGCTCTGGTGGCGCCAAGATCGCCATCGTCACCCGCGACTTCACCAACCCCTACTGGGCTGCGCTGCGCGACGGTGCCGTCGACGAAGCCAAGAAGCAGGGCGTCACGGTGAACGTCCAGGCAGGCAGCAACGAGACCGACTCGTCCGGAGAAAACGCCAAGATCTCCACCCTCGCCGGCCAGGATTACAACTGCTTCGGTGTCGTACCGGTCAACGCCACCAACGTCATCACCCCGTTGGCGCCGGTGGCGAAAAGAACGTCCCCATCTTGAACCTGGACACCCAGATCGATCCCGGCGCAGCCAAGGACGCCAGCATCTCCTTCGCCTCATTTATCGGCTCGGACAACCTGCAGGCGGGAACCATCGCCGGGCAGACCCTGCTGGCCAACGTCAAGAGCGAGAGCGTCGCGATCCTGCAGGGCATCGCCGGCGAGCAGAACGGCATCAACCGCGAGAATGGCTTCGCTGCGGCCACCGGCGGCAAGCTCGACGTGGTGGCGAAGCAGCCGGCCGACTACGACTAGGCGAAGGCGCAGACGGTCACCGATGCCATCCTCAAGGCACACCCAGACATCAAGGGAATCTTCGCCGCCAACGACTCGATGGGTCTGGGAGCCGCCCAATCGGTGCAAAACGCGGGCAAGTCCGGGCAGATCTCCATCGTCTCGGTCGACGGCATCCAGGCCGCGCTGCAGGCCGTCAAGGCGGGAACACTGTCGGGCACCGTTTCGCAGTACCCCTACGCCGAGGGTCAGCTGGCCGTGCAGGCCTGCATGAAGGCCGTGGCCAAGCAGGCCATCCCCCCGCGCGTCGTCGCTCCCCGGGCGATGCCGATGATTGAGTCTGGACGGGTGGCGGTGGTCGGCTCGATCAACATCGACCACGTGGTGCGTACGAACAGGTTTCCTGCACCGGGAGAGACCGTGCTCGGTAACGAGGTCAGCGTGGGCGTCGGCGGCAAGGGCGCGAACCAGGCCGTCGCTGCCGCCCTGTCCGGAGCACAGGTGAGCATGTTCGCTCGGGTGGGGTGTGACGCGGAAGGGGAACTCGCGCTGCGCCGACTGGCCGAACGCGGAGTCGACACTTCCGGCGTGCTCGCCGTACCCGAGGTGGCTACCGGCACCGCCTGGATCACCGTCACCTCGTCGGACAACACAATCGTGGTGGTGCCAGGAGGCAACGCCCGATGGGATCAGGCGCCGGGCGCCGACCGGTTTGCCGAAGTGCTCGGTACGGCGGCGGTGACCGTCACGCAACTGGAGGTGCCGATGGACGTCATCGAGCGAGCGGCGGCGAGCGCGGGCGGCACCTTTATCCTCAACGCCGCACCCGCGCGGGAACTGGCCCAGCCGGTGCTATCCAACTGCGACGTGCTCGTCGTGAACGAGCACGAACTGCGCGTGGTCACCGGCAACCGTTCCGACTCTGTGGAGCAGGCCCATGCCGCGCTGATACGGAGGGGAGTGGGCGCGGTGGTCACTACCCTAGGCGCGGCGGGCGCGGTGTTCACCGACGTCCACGGCACCGAAACCCTGGCGGCGTTTCCTGCCGAGGTCGTCGACACCACCGGCGCCGGCGACGCGTTCACCGGTGCACTAGCCGCCCGCCTCGCCGTGCAAGCTTCCCTGGCCGAGGCGGTGCGGTGGGGAACCGCGGCCGGCTCCCTCGCCGTTCGTCGGGCTGGCGCCCAAGAATCCCTTCCCGACCTCACCGACGTCAGGTTCCTGCTCGAGGGGGAGGCCCCCCGGTGAAGCGCGACGGCATCATCCACGCCGGCCTAGCCCGCCAGCTCGCGCGACTGCGCCACACCGACACCTTCGTAATCTCCGACGCCGGCCTGCCGGTAGCCCCCGATGCTCCGTGCATCGACTTGGGGTATCGCTACGGCCAACCGTCCTTTGCCGACGTGAGTGCCGCGCTGCTGGCTGAGGTCGTGGTCGAGCGCAGCTGGGTGTCGACCGACATCGACCACCCTAATCCCGAGGTGCTCGCGCACATCCTTGGTCTGGGGTTGTCACCGGAGCGCATCGACCACCAAACGTTCAAACAGCGGGCGCGCCAAGTCAGCTTCGTGGTCCGCACCGGCGAAGCGACCAAGTTCGCCAACCTGTTGTGCCAGGCCGGCGTCGCCTTCGGCTGATCCCCGTGACTACCGTCAGGGGATCATGTTTGCGGGCCGCCGACCGGAGCCCGACCACTTCGCGCTCACCAGTCGATCCTCCGACCTCACCGCGTGGCTGCTGCCGGCCACTTTAACGGGATGACCACCCACCCCGGGCGCGTGTCATCGCGCGCCGCGGCCGTTCCCTCGCACCCCGCCGTCGGCGCAGATCACCGATGCACGAGGCCTGGTGGATCACCATGTTCGCCCAACTCAGGAGGCCGCCTGGCTGACCTCGAGGTCACCCATCGGCTCTGGGCACCGAGTGCGACTCCTCCCGGTCGCCCGCCGGTTCATGACCACCGGTCGACGGCTGATCCTGCGGCTATCCGTGCATAGTTGTTCCACTAGCACACCAGTTGGGTCAATCGGCCACGGAGCCCGACCCGATAGTCTCGTCGTCCTCCACGAGCGAGACGGTGGGCACTGAACCCGCAGCGGCAGTAGCGGGCTCACTCTGCCTCCGCTTCGCTGAGCGAGGGAGAGCCTGGTTGTGCGCCTTCTCAGCGAACCTTCAGCAAGCGTGGCGCACAATCACCGCAGTTGGACGATGCGCACGGAGGTGTTCGGAGATGGGCGCGGGAACGAACGCGATGGCGCGGCGCACAGCCGAGGCCGGCGATAGCGACGGTCCAGCGCTGGGTCGGCTGCGCGCACCACACCTTCCGGCAACCTGCTCGTATTCCCGTTCGACGCGGCGCTGACTTCTGCGGTAACCCCTTCTGCCGCAGCCATCTCCTGCGAGGCACCACCCAAAAAGGACGAGGAAAAGGCATGGGATCACGAGGCCTGGTGCGGTCGGGCGTACGGCCGGCCCGTTCCTCGGATGGTCTCCACCGAGGAAGGCGCATGGTGAGCCGGGGCACTATCCACCGAGGCGTCAGCCCTAGGGCAAGGGCGGGCGCGCCAGCAGGCCGGCCCGCAGGTCGACCGCGTCGACGATGGATGAGACGCCTGATGGCGGTGATGCTCACCGCGACCGTCACCATCATCGGACTGCTCACCGTGCTGTGGGTGATCACTCCGTCGGTCGGCGACGCGCAGGTTCGTATCGCGACCCGCCTCGCCGCCCATGGCGCCCAGGATCCTCGGGTGCTGTCAGTACCCGACCCGGTCGGGGTGGCGCTGATCGCGACCGAAGACACCGGTTTTCGGAGCAATCCGGGGATCTCCTTGGCGGGTGTCGCGCGGTTCGCGCTCAGCCCGGTGCGCGGCGACCAAGGCAGTGCGACGCTGGAGCAGCAGTTGGCGAAGGTGCTGTACACCCCGGAGCGCCAGGATTTCACCGCCCGCGTCGAGGACGCGACCCTCGCGGTGAAGTTTGACGCCCACTACAGCAAAGACCAGATCCTGCAGATGTACCTGTCGGCGGTGTACTTCGGGCACGGGTTCTACGGTTTGCCCGCCGCGGCCCACGGCTACTTCGGCGTCGCTCCGGCCGACCTGTCCTGGGCACAGGCGAGCATGCTCGCTGGTCTGGTACAGGCGCCCTCGGCGTATGACCCTTACACCCATCTGGATCTGGCCCGGCAGCGTCAGCGGCACGTGTTGGACCAGCTGGTGGCCACCGGGACCTTATCCGGGAACCAGGCCGACGCGGCCTTCGCTGCTCCGTTGGGGCTGACCCGGTGATGACCTGCCGGCACGGGTTTCGCCGGAAGGTGTCGGGGACAAATTCGCTAGTACAGGATCGGCAGATGCGTGATCGCGCCTCGTTCGTTGCCGTGCTGGCCATCATGGTGCTCGCGTTGTCGGCCCGCGCATCCGCTGAGACGCCCGTTGCGCCGGTGCCCGCGCTGCCACCGAGGCCACCAGTTGCTGCCGATGCGCGTCCGAGCAAGGTGCTGGTGGTGGTGGAGGAGAACAACTCAGCGACCTCGGCCCTGCAGCAGATGCCGTATTTGGCGGGGATGGCGGATGCCTACGGCCAGAGCACCGACTACCGCGCGGTGGCCCATCCATCGCTGCCGAATTACCTGGCCATTGCCGGTGGCTCGACGTTCGGGGTGGCTGACGACGACAACCCCGCTAGCCATCCCATCGCCGGGGACAGCATTTTCGATCGTGCCATCGCCACCGGCCGCAGCGCGAAGACCTACGCCGAGGCCATGCCCGCACCATGTGCGGTGGACCCCGCCGGGGGCTACGCCGTCAAACACAATGCGTGGGCCTACTTCTCCGACCCGACCTCGCGCAGCAACTGCCAGCGCTTCGACGTGCCGGCGGGCACCGCCAGTAGTGGCCCGCTGCGCACCGACGTCGACGCCGGAACACTGCCCACCGTGGGTGAGCTCATCCCGGACCTGTGCCACGACGGCCACGACTGCTCCTTGGGCACTGCGGATGATTGGCTGCGGGAGTGGTTACCGGTGGTGATGGCGGGTCCGGACTATCAGTCCGGGAGGCTTGCGATCGTGGTGACCTTCGATGAGGACGACGACTCGGGTCCGAACACCGTACTCACCACGGTGGTGGCGCCGAACATCATGCATGTGCGCAGCGGTGAAACATTTACGCACTACTCATTGAGCCGCTACCTTGCGGAACTGTCCGGGACACCACCCCTGGGGGCGGCCGCCTCGGCGCCCTCGCTGCGGCCCGCCTTCGGCCTCTGAGTGGCTCAACCGTCATCAGCGCTGAGCCGGTAGCCGACACCGCGGATGGTCTCGATGCTCTTGCGCCCGAACGGGGTGTCCAGCTTGCGGCGCAAGTATCCGACGTAGACCTCGACGACGTTGTCATCGCCCTCGTAGTGCGCGTCCCATACCCCCCGCAAGATCTCCGTCTTGGTCACCACCGTTCCGTTGTGCCGCAGCAGGAACTCCAGCACGCCGTATTCGCGGGGTGTGAGCGCCACCGGGGTATCGGCCCGGGTGACGCGCCGCCGCGCCGGGTCCAGGGCCAGGTCGCCGGCGGTCAGGATCACCGGTCGTTCGGGGGCGCCGCGCCGGAGCAGGGCGCGCAGCCGGGCGATGAGCACAATGAAGGAGAACGGCTTGCTCAGGTAGTCGTCCGCGCCGAGGTCGAAGGCATCGGCCTGGTCGTACTCACCGTCCTTGGCGGTGAGCATCAACACCGGCGTCCAGATCTCGCGCGCGCGCAGCTGGCGGAGCACGTCGTAGCCGTTGAGGCCGGGGAGCATGATGTCGAGCACGATGACGTCGAAGTCGCCATGGGTGCCCTGATGCAGTCCGTCGGGTCCGGTGTGGGCCAACTCCACGACGAAGCCCTCGGCGACCATGCCGCGACGTACCATTTCGGCCAATCGCCGCTCATCCTCTACCACCAGAATCCTCATGGGGCAACACCTTTCGATGACGACTGGTGGGTGCCATCAGGTACCCGCCACCCACGCTACGGACGCTCCACAGACATTGCGGTCGGCGCTCAGCGTCCTCACAGGGGCACCCAGTGCGGTGGCGTCGTTGCCCGATGCGTTCACAGTTCGAGGCGGTAGCCCATTCCTGGTGCGGTGTGCAGGTGGGTGGGGGCAGCGGGGTCGGGTTCGAGTTTGCGGCGTAGGGCGCTGATGTAGACGCGAAGGTACTGGGTTTGGTCGTCGTAGCCGTGCCCCCACACTTCTCGGAGGAGCTGGCGGTGTCCGACGAGCCTGCCGGGGGACCTGGCCAGGACTTCGAGTAGGTGCCACTCGGTGGGAGTCAGTCGCACCTCTTGACCGCCGCGGGTGACCGTCTTGGCGGCGAGGTCGATGGTGAATGCAGCGGTGTGGATGGTGGCTGGTCCGCCGGCATATTGTCGTCGTTGAGCAGCTCGTAGCCGGGCGAGTAGTTCGTCCATTCCGAACGGTTTGACGACGAAGTCCACGGCACCGGCATCGAGGGCGGCGACCTTGTCGGTCTGGGTGTCGCGGGCGGATAGCACAATGATGGGGGCGGCGCACCAGCCGGCGAGGCCGGCGATGACCTCGGTGCCGTCGAGGTCTGGCAGACCGAGGTCGAGGACGACGAGGTCGGGTGGGGTGCGGGCGGCGAGGCGCAGGGCGTCAGCACCGGTTCCCGCGATGTCCACGTCATACTTGCGCGCCCGGAGGTTGATGCTCAGTGCGCGGGCCAGTCCGGTGTCGTCGTCGACGACGAGTACGCGGGGGGCACGGCGGCACCGGCAGGGAACGATTTAGCTCCGGAGCGCGAGGCAGGGTGACGCGCATGGTGAGTCCACCGCCCCGGGTCTGGCACGGGAGAAGTGCGCCGGTCATGGCTTCGGTGAATCCCCGAG
>JAABUM010004382.1_pt1 | contig 16033 bp, 14 predicted proteins | sample 5559161 | NCBI WGS metagenome assembly JAABUM01 (sample SAMN10711868, study PRJNA513369) | rock metagenome | isolation source: Antarctica rocks | place: Antarctica: Victoria Land, Siegfried Peak nord
AGGAAGGATGCCGCGCGCTTGCCATGCCGGCGTGCGGCCTCAAGCTTGCATTCCCGCAGTTTCACGCCCATGGCCGCCAGGAGAATGAGGCCTTGCAGGAGGTTGCGTTCCGCAGTTTCCCTTCCGGTTGTTCGCCACAGTGCCTCCCAGGCTTCGTGAGCCTCCCAGTAGTATCCGTGGTTGAACAGGTCCATGCCCCACATGAAGGCATTCGGGTCCGCCGCCCCCATCGATGGGGACCCCGAGGCCGGCTGGTAGCTGTGCCCCCGCGGGTCACGGACCGGGTGAGGGAACCGGCCTGGAAGGTAAGCGTAGGGAGGGAGTGGCCGCTCGGAGAGCAGCCTTCGGCATGAGCGCCGCTCGGCGGGCTGCGGAACCGAAGGACGGGGAAAGCCGAGATAAGCTTCGTCGAGCTCATGCAAGAAGCAAGGCGGGGAAGCGTAGGGGCCGAGGTCATTTTCATCGTCGCCGATCACCATCGATCGTCCCGTCATCAGGTCCCGGCCACCCGCGAGCCCGAAGCTACCGGCCAATGTCGGTGGAGTCTTCGCCCCGACCATGGCCGGAACGCGGCGCGATGCTGCCGGTTCCTGTGACATTGCCTCTCCGTCGGAGGCCGCCCCGGCCGCCGAACAGGCTGGTGCCGCCGATCACCACGGCCGTGATGCTGTCTAGGTTGGCGGCGATCCAGTTCGCGATGGTGGCGCCCTCTCACGCTGCAGTGGCGATCTCCCACGCACTGGTCGCCGCTTCGATCTCGGCCTACTGCCCTTGCGAAGCCTGCTGTATTTGTAGGATAACCGTATCAATTAGCGCGATAGGAGCTCGCGCCTTGGGGAAAATCATCATGCGCCTCAGACGATTTGGGCGGACCGGCCGCGACTTGAGCGAGATCGGGTTTGGCGCCTGGGCGATCGGCGCCGACTGGGGACACGTCGAGGCGAATGATGCGAGCGCTACGCTCAATGCCGCCCTCGATGCCGGCATGACGTTCATCGACACGGCCGACGTCTACGGAGAGGGCCGCTCGGAGCGGCTGATCGCCGACGTCATCAAGGAGAGGGGCGGCGAACGCCCGTTCGCCGCCACGAAGGCCGCGGACGTGTTCGACCCGCTCGACCAACTGGGCGAGTCCGGCAAGATCCGGCACTACGGCGTCAGTGTGGAGCGGGTCGAGGAAGGGTTGAAGGCCCTCGACTATCCCGGCGTTACAAGCGTCCAGATCATCTTCAACGTCGTCCGGCAGCGGCCCACCGAACTGTTTTTCGGGGAGGCGAGGCGGCGTGGGGTCGCGGTGATCGCCCGCGTGCCGCTGGCGTCGGGCTTCCTGTCCGGCAAGTTCGGGCCTGACACGCACTTCGAAGACTCGGACCACCGCCAGGACAACCGGAACGGTGAGGCTTTCGACGTCGGCGAGACCTTCTCGGGCGTCGACTATGCCAAAGGGCTGGACGTGGTGGAGAAGATCCGCCCCCTCGTCGGGGAGGATGGCGGAGGCTGTGACCGTCGCGATCCCGGGTGCCAAGACGCCCGCTCAGGCCCGTGCCAACGCTGCCGCGTCCGACCTGCCCGCGCTGTCCCTGGAGGTCATGGCGCAGGTGAAGGCGATCTACGAAGCGGATGTCCAGCCATCCGTCGATCACCACTGGTAGAGCAGGGGCGGCTTGCACGACGCCTTCGGGAACCGACCCGCAACTCCAGTTCCCGAACGACCCCCTCCCGCCGGACAGCGTCATGACCCAGATCGACGTCAGGCAAGCCAGCCACCCGGACGCTGTTCGAACGTACGACACGGCGACCCTCCGCCGTCACTTCCTGCTTGAGGAGCTGTTCAGGCCGGGAGAGGTCTCTCTGACCTACAGCCACATGGAGCGCTTCGTGGTCGGCGGCGCCGTCCCCGGTGAAAGACCGTTGACGCTGCCGAGCCCGAAACCTTTGGGGACTCCGTCGTTCCTGGCCCGTCGCGAGATCGGCGTGTTCAACATCGGCGGTCCCGGGCGCATGACGGTCGGCGGAACGTTCCATGAGCTTGCCCATCGGGATGCGCTCTATGCCGGGATGGGGGCCGGCGAACTCACGTTCGAGAGCCGCGATCCCTCTTCGCCCGCCAAGTTCTATCTCCTGTCGACGCCGGCCCATGCAGCGCGCGAGACCGTGCAGGTGCCGCTCTCGGCCGCCAAGACCATCACGCTCGGCGAGCCGGCGACCGCCAACCGCCGAACTATCTACCAGATGCTGCATCCGGAGGTCTGCGACACCTGCCAGCTGGTGATGGGCATGACGACCCTCGAGGCGGGCTCCGTCTGGAACACCATGCCGACCCACGTGCACGACCGACGATCCGAGGCCTACCTCTATTTCGACGTGCCCGCCGACGCCCGGGTGATCCACCTCATGGGGGAGCCGGACGAGACGCGCCACCTCGTCGTCGCGAACGAGCAGGCGATCCTGTCGCCCAACTGGTCGATCCACTCGGGCGTCGGCACGCGCGCCTACTCGTTCATCTGGGGCATGGGCGGCGACAACGTCGACTATACCGACATGGACCCCGTCGCGATGGACACGCTCCGATGACGGCTCCCTTCGACCTCGGCGGCAAGACGGCCATCGTGACTGGCGCCAACACGGGCCTCGGGCAGGCGATCGCTCTCGGGCTCGCGCGCGCCGGGGCCGGCATCGTGGCGGTCGGGCGGTCCGCAATGGACGAGACCGCTGGCTTGGTGTCGGAAACCGGACGGCCCTTTAAAGCGGTGTGTGCCGACCTGGCGACGACCGCGCCGATCGAGCGCGTCATGGCGGAAGCGTCGGCGCTCGGACGCGTCGACATTCTGGTCAACAACGCGGGGATCATCCGCCGGGCCGACGCCGTTGATGTCACCGAGGTGGACTGGGACGCCGTCCAGGACCTTGACCTCAAGGTGCCGTTCTTCCTGGCTCAGGCCTGCGGCCGTCGCATGCTGGCGGACGGCCGCGGCGGCAGGATCGTCAACATCGCATCCCTGCTCTCGTTCCAAGGCGGAATCCGTTGCGCGCCCTACACCTCCGCAAAGAGCGGCCTCGCAGGCTTAACGCGGCTGCTCGCCTGCGAGTGGGCGTCGCGAGGCGTCAACGTGAACGCGATCGCGCCCGGCTACTTCGAGACCAACAACACCCGGGCGTTGCGCGACGACCCGGACCGTTCAGCGGCGATCCTCGCCCGCATCCCGGCCGGGATCTGGGGCCGGCCGGAGGACCTCGGAGGGGCAGCGGTGTTCCTCGCCTCGGACGCGGCTCGTTACGTGCACGGTGTCGTGCTGCCGGTCGATGGCGGCTGGCTGGCGCGGTGACGCGCCCCGTCGGACTCCGCCCGACGGGAGCTGACCCTAAGAGGCCTGCGAGGACGCCGCGGGTGCCCGAGCCTTCGCGACGCGGCGCTTCGGCGCCGGCGCGGGGGTCGCTCCACCCTCGGGCCGCTCCTCCGCCGTCCCGACGCGGCGGGACGCGTTGCCGAGGTGATGCGCCATGGCGCTGCGGGCCTCGGCGGCATCACCGGCCTCGATCGCCCGCAGGATCCTCTCGTGCTCGCCCAACGTCACCTGGGAGAGGTCGTCGGAGCGGTGCTTGTTCCCGGATACGAGGATGCTGTCGCGGACGCGTTCGGCCACGACGCCCAGAAACTGGACTACGTAGCCGTTGCCGGTAGACACCGCGATGACGCGATGAAATTCCAGGTCGGCCTTGAGCCAAGCGGTGCTGCCATAAAGGGCATCGGCCATGGCCGCCATCGCGGTCCGGAGAGCGTCAAGGTTCTCCTCCGAGCGTCTGCCGGCCGACAGCGCCGCGGCCTCCACCTCCAAAATACCGCGGAGCTCGAACAGGCTCGCGAAGGCCTCGGCCCCGCCGCGCACGTCGTGGTCGATCGTCAGCACGGGCGCGTGCGGCTTGTCGGAAACGAAGGCGCCACGGCCTTGCTGCGACCACACGCGTCCCTCGGAGCGAAGCCGCGCGATAGCCTCGCGGATGACGTTCCGACTCACGCCGAACGTCTTGGCGAGCGCCTGCTCAGTCGGGAGCTGTGCGCCGGGCGCGAGGCGCCCCTGCGCGATCTCGCGCGACAGTGAACTCGCCACAAGCGTTGGAAGATGCGGGCCACGGCTGACCTTGCCGAGCTTGAGTGATGTCATGTCGACTCCGACTTACCTCGAGGTCCCAGGCGGGACCGAGCCCAAGGCGTTGAATGGCTCGTGGGTGGACCGCAGCGTCCGTCCCTTAGCCCCGAATCCAGCGTTACGTGGCGGATCTGTTGCTGGGAAGCGTCTCGCCGCGTCGCGTCAACAGGCTGGGCCAGGACGGCGCGACGGTGCAGGCTGGAGGCGATGGTCATGAGCGGCGCGCGGCCTTGCGCTTTCATCATCCGCACCCCGCTACTTCCGTTGGCCCTTTGCATCACGTTATCATACAACCGCGTGACCTGACAGAAGGGCACCTCGCGCAAGGCGTCCTCTGGCCGGGCTATCAGCGAGGACGCAACCATGACCGGTGCCGATGGACAGTTCCGTATGATGCACACGATGATCCGTGTGAAGGACCTCGACGCGTCGATCGCCTTCTACACGGAGCTGCTCGGGATGACGCTACTGCGAAGCGATGACTATCCCGGCGGCAGGTTCACCAACGCCTTCGTGGGCTACGGGCCGGAGAGGACCGACACGGTGGTCGAGCTGACTTACAACTGGGGACAGACCGACGGCTACGACCTCGGCACCGGCTTCGGCCACCTTGCGCTCGGCGTCCGCGACATTGGCACCGTGTGCGCGACGCTCGAGGCCCGCGGTGCCAAAGTGCCGCGCAAGCCCGGTCCGATGCAGCATGGGACCACGCACATCGCCTTCATCGAGGATCCTGACGGGTACAAGATCGAGCTGATCGATCTCGACACCATGGGATGAGAGCCAAGCTCGGTCCGCCACAGCGAGCCCGCTGAGGGTTCACTTGATGATGGCGATCTTGCTGCGATCGATCGTGACCGCCACGGCCGCGATCAGCATGATGCCGAACACGACGTTTTCGGCGAAGATGTTGACGCCGACGAAGGTCATGCCGATCCGCACGATCGAGATGATCAGCGCTCCCACGGCCGTGCGCCCGACGTTGCCGAGCCCGCCCGTGATGGCGGTCCCCCCGACGATCACGGCCGCGATGGCGGGCAACATCAGCTGGTTCGCGAGCGTGGGGGATCCGCTCGACAGTCGCGCCGCAAGGAGGATGCCGGCGACAGATGCGAGTGTGCCCGAGATGCCGAACGCCACGATCTTGGTCCGGGCGACGTCGACGCCCGCGGCGCGGGCCGCGGGTTCGCCCGCCCCGACCGCCACGGTATGCCGGCCGAAGCGCGTGTAGTGCAGGCCCACGAAGGCCAGGACGCCGACCAGGACCGCGATCCCCACGACGGCGGGCAGGCCGAGCACGGTGGCGTCGATCCAGCTCGCGTAGGCACGCCCCACCTGATCGATCGTGATGGCGCGACCGCGCGCCGCGAGGAGCGCCAAGCCCGCCACGACGCCGCCCGTGGCGAGGGTCGCCACGAAGGACGGCACCTTGAGCCGCACGTGGACGAGACCGCTCAGCAGACCGAAGGCGGTCCCGGCGAAAACCACGATGGGAAACGCGAGGTAGCCCAGCGAAACGAGGAGCTGCGCCAGGAGCACGCTCGCCAGCGACGCCAGGGCCTGTACCGAAAGGTCAATCCCGCCCAGCATGATCACGAAGGTCTCCGCCGTGGCCAGGACGAACAGCACGGCCGTGTCGGCCAGCACCATGATGAGCGTGTCGCGGGTGACGAAGCCGGGGGCGAAGAGTTCGACCACGACGATCAGCAGGACGAGGAGGCCGGGAGGCGCGACGTCGCGGAGTGTCCCCCGGAGGTCGCGCGCCTGGATCCGCGATGGCGTCGAGATCGTCATGATGGGTCCTCCTGACGTCCGGCTCGGTCACACCATCGCGGCGACGAGGTCGACCTGGTCGGGCTTGCCTCCCGGCGGGGCGTCGAAGCGAGCCGTGATCTCGCCGTCGCGCATGACGAGGACGCGGTGCGCCAGACCGATCGTCTCCTCCAGCGTGTCGGACAGGAGCAGGATCGCGACGCCTTGAGCGGACAAGTCGCGCACCAGCTCGTAGACCTCCTCCTTCGCGCCGACGTCGAGCCCGCGCGTCGGGTGGTCGAGGATCAGGACGCGTGACCCCGCCGTCATCCAGCGGGCCAACACGACCTTCTGCTGGTTCCCGCCGCTGAGCCTGCGGCAAGCGATGTCGGCGTTGGGGGCCCGGATGCTCAGGCGCGCGATCCAGTCGCGCGCGATCGCCCGCTCCCGGCCGTGGCTGATCAGGCCGTTGCTCATGACAGCCGGCAGGTTGGCGAGGCTGATGTTCTGGGCGATCGACAGGAACATGACGAGGCCCTCGACCCGGCGCTCGCGCGGGACGGTGCCGATGCCCATCGCGACCGCCTGCCCGGGGCTGGCGAGCCGCACCTCGCGACCCCCGACCCGGAGCCGTCCTCCTGTCTGGGGCAGGAATCCACCGATCGATCGCGTCAACTCCTCGCGCCCCGAGCCGAGCACGCCCGCGATGCCCACGATCTCGCCCGCGTGGAGCTTCAGGTCGACACCGCGGAAGGCGCCGTCCACCACGAGGTCCTCGGCCTCGAGCAGCACCTCGGGGGCGGGCGGGAGCTGGCGGGCCTCCTTGTAATATCCGGCGTGGAGGCCGCGGCCCACCATCATCTCGTGGAGTTCGGGGCCGGATACCTCTGCGGCCACGCGCTCGGCCACCACCTCGCCGTCCTTCATGACGTAGACGCGGTCGCTGATGTCCAGGACCTCGTCCAGCCGATGCGACACGAAGACGAAGCTGGCGCGGGACTTGAGGGCGCGAATGCGCCCGAACAGCACGTCGACGTCGGGGCGCGACAAGACCGAGGTGGGTTCGTCGAGCAGGATCGTGAGCGACCGCTGGACGGTGTCCTCGAGCGTCAGGGCTTTGGCGAGTTCCACCATCTGGCGCGCCGCGAAAGTGAGGTCGCCGGCCCGGGTGCGGACGTCGATGTCGACGCCGACCTTGGCGAGTTGCGCGTGTGCCGCAGCCTGCATCGCGCGACCGTCGAGGAACCCGAGGCGCATGAACCGCCCCTCCTGGCCGAGATAGACGTTCTCCGCCACCGACATGTTGAGCAGCAGCGACTGCTCCTGGAACACCATGCCGATGCCGTTCGCTGCGGCGTCACGGGCCGAGCGGAGCCGCAGCGGCGCTCCGTCGAGCGTCAGCGTGCCGGCGTCGGGCCGGACGGTGCCCGACAGGATGCGCATCAGGGTCGACTTGCCGGCGCCGTTCTCGCCGATGAGGCCCACGACCTCGTTGCGCCGGACATCGAGGCTGACGTCCTTCAGGGCCTTGACCCCCACGTACGATTTGAAGAGCGAGAGCGCTGCCAGCATAGCGGCCCCCTACTTCACGATCGTTTGGCGGACGCGGTCGAGCGAGAGCGCCACCGCCGCGATAATCATCAGGCCCTGCACGGTCTGCTGGACGTAAGGCGAGACGCCGAGCAGCACCATCCCATTCCCGAGCACTGTGACGATCAGGACGCCCACGAGCGTGTTCAGCACGCCGCCCTCGCCGCCCGTCAACGCCGTGCCACCCACCACCACGGCGGTAACGGCCGAGAACAGGCGACCGTCGCCGATCACCGCGTCGGACCGGCCGAGCTGCGCCGCCGCGAGCACGCCCGCGGCCCCGTAGAAGAGGCCTGCCAGCGTGAAGGTCAGCACCCGCACCCGCATTGGGCTGATGCCCGAGAGCTCGGCCAGGTCCTCGCCCCCGCCCAGTGCCATGATGTGGCGACCCAGCCGGGTCCGGTACTGGATCGTCACCGTCACGGCCAGTGCTCCGAGCGCCACCCAGACCGTGAGCGGCAGGCCCAGGAAGCGACCGAGCGCCAAGTCGCGCAGCCGCGGGTCCATCAGCCGGACGGCGGAACCGCCTAGCATGTAGGTCGAGAACCCCAGCCCGATGAACCAAGTGCCCAGCGTCGCCATGAACGATGGGATGCGCAGCCCTGTCTGGATCACTCCGCTGAGGAGGCCCATGGCGCTGGCGGCTCCGACCGCGACGAGGACCGCGAGCCAGCCGAGGTCGTTAGCGTTGGTATCGTTTCGGCCCAGCAGAACGACAACCATGGCAGCCACGGAGACCGCGCCCTCGACTGAGAGGTCGATGCTGCCGATAAGGATCACCAACGTGGTGCCCATCGACAGCGTGAGCGGCACCGCGGCCGCGTTGGCGACGCGGATCAGGTTGCGGGTCTCGATGAAGCTCGGGTTGGCGACCGAGACCACGGCGCAGAGCGCAACGAGCACCAGGAGAGGTGCCGCCGTCCGGAGGAGGCGCTTGCGCCGCGCGGAACCGCCGGGGGCGACGGATCGCCGCCCGCGGCTCTGCACGCCCCTCGGCAGGGCCGACGCCTCGCTCTTCGAACTCATGTCACCATCCGACAGGTGGGAGGGGCACGCGGCGGCCTCGGCCACCAGGGAAGCGGCAGGGATGAGATCCCCTCAGCTTGAACGGATCTGTCCCTCGCAGCGGCCCCAGGGGTCGTTCCAGTCGATCGACGGCTGGCTATCGATGTTGGTCTTGATGTAGTCGGCGACGTTGTCCTTCGTGATCGTGGTGGTACGGCCGTAGAACTCGCAGTGGTTCTTCGGCTCTTTGGCGGGATCGAAGGCCTTGGTGAAGGCGCGGTAGCCGATGGACAGGCCCATGCCGCCCTGCCAGAATGGGTCCGACGTGATGGTGGCGGCGAACTCCCCATTCTTGACGGCGTCGACCGCGGCCTTGATGCCGTCGATGCCCACGACCGGCACCTTGCCGGCCAGACCCTCGCCCCGCAACGCCTCGAGCGCGCCTGTGCCCATGTCGTCGTTGGCGGCCCAGATGCCCTTGATCTGATCGCCGAAGCGGGTCAGCAGGCTGCTGGTGAGATCGTAGGCCTCGGTGGACTTGAAATTCGCGACTTGGAAGTCGAGCAGCTTGACGTCGGGATGGGCCGCGAGCGCCTGGTCGAGGCCCTTCTTGCGCTCGATCGCCGCCGTGGTCGAGATGATGCCGCCGAGCGCGACGATCCCGCCCTTGCCCCCCATGGCCTTGAACAACGCCTCGGCGATGGCTGATCCGCTCTTAACCCCGTCAAACTCGATGTGAGACACGTAATAGGGATTGAAGTCCCAGGGGTGGAGGTCGCCGGGCTTGTTCCACTGGGTAACGCAGTAGGCACCCGCCTTGAAGCAGGATCCGACGATGGGCCGGGCGTCCGGCGTGTCGTTCGGGTCGGAGTTGAGCACCATGCGGCCGCCAGTCTTCGCCAGCATGGCCTGAATGTCGGCGATGCCCTTCTCGCTGTTGCCCTCCGAGACGAGCGTCACGTGGTCGGCCCCGACGCTCTTGGCGAAGGCTTCGGCGCCCTGCTTCCAGACCGCGTGATAAGGGTTCGACAGCGAGCGGATCGAGGTCACGAGCGTGGGCTGCTCGCCCGCGGCCCGCGCGAAGCGCGGCAACGTCAGCATGGCGGCTGCCGCGGTGGCGGATGCCAGGACGGTGCGGCGGGTGGTCGGTTTGGCAAAGGCGTTCGACGGGTGATCGGACATGCGACGGTCCTCCTCGGCGGCGTTTCCAGGGCGGGACGCTGTTCCGCGCCTCCGGCGGGAGCTGCAGGAATTTGTCCTACAACCCCTCAACTTAGTCAGTCTAGAAGATTGATTGACGCCGCACAAGCGAGCTGAGAGGCTTCGGTGGCAGGGTCGGGGCACGCCGATCGGCGAGGGAGGTGATCGGGAATGCCCGACTACGTCATCGTGGGCGGCGGTTCCGCGGGCTGCGTCCTGGCTGCCCGATTGAGCGAGGACCCGGACGCGTCCGTGCTGCTGCTCGAGGCGGGCCCGACGGACCGCGACCCCTACATTCACATGCCGGTCGGATTCTTCAAGATGACCGGCGGCGACCTGGTTTGGAAGTTCCAGTCCGGGCCCGAGCGGGAGTTGCATGGGCGGAGGCTCGACTACACGCAGGGCCGCGTCCTCGGAGGCGGCAGTTCGGTCAACGCGCAGGTCTTCACGCGTGGCTGCCCCGAGGACTACGACGCGTGGTCGCGCGACGAGGGCTGTGCCGGCTGGTCTTTCGCCGACGTGCTGCCGTACTTCAAACGGTCGGAGGACAACGACCTGCTGTCCGGCCCGTACCACGGCAACGGCGGCCCGCTCGGCATCACGACCCAACCCGCCCACAGGCTGGCGCGCGCCTTCGTCCAAGCCGCCCAGCAGGCGGGGCTCCCTTACAATTCCGACTTCAACGGCCCGAATCAGGCGGGATGCGGCATCTATCAGACGACGACGCGCGGCGGGCGGCGCTGTAGCGCCGCGACCGGCTACCTGCGGCCGGCGCTCGGGCGCCGGAACCTGGAAGTAAGGACCGGGGTGCTGACCACGCGCGTGGTGGTCGAAGGGGGCCGGGCCGTCGGTGCGGAGATCATCGAGGATGGCCGGGCCACCGTGGTCCGGGCGGAACGCGAGGTGCTGGTCTGCGCGGGCGCCTTCGGCTCGCCGAAGCTGTTGATGCTTTCGGGCATCGGGCCGGCCGGCGCATTGAAGCGGCACGGCATCCCGGTGGTCCGGGACCTGCCCGGCGTGGGAAGAAACCTCCAGGACCACATGGACGTCGACACCGTCCACGAGCTCAACGGGCCGCACTCCTACGATCGGTACAAGAAGCTGCACTGGAAGGCGCTCGCCGGCCTGGAGTACAAGCTCTTCGGCAAGGGGCCGGTGACCTCGAATATCGTCGAGGGCGGGGCCTTCTGGTGGAGCGACCGGGCCCAGGCCACCCCGGATCTCCAGTTCCATTTCCTGCCCGGCGCGGGCGTGGAGAAGGGGATCGGGACGGTGCCGGGGGGCAACGGCTGCACGCTCAACACCTACCACGTGCGCCCCCGGTCGCGTGGTTCGGTTACGTTGGGTTCGGCCGACCCGCGGGCGCCCCCGGTCATCGACGTGAACGCCTTCGCCGAACCCTACGACCTCGCCCGCACGGTCGATGGGTTAGTGCTGTGTCGCGAGATCATGGCCCAAAAGGCATTCGCCCCCTTCGTGTCGCGCGAGCACCTGCCCGGCAGGGCAGCGCGGTCGCGTGAGGACCTCGAGGCCTTCGCGCGGGCCTCGGCCCGCTCTGCTTATCACCCGGTCGGCACCTGCCGCATGGGCGAGGGGCGCGACGCCGTTCTCGATTCGCAGCTGCGCGTCCGCGGGGTCGACGGTCTGCGGGTATGCGACAGCTCCGCCATGCCGCGCCTCATCTCCTCGAACACCAACGCGGCCGCCATCATGATTGGCGAGAAAGCGTCGGACCTCGTGCGCGGTAACAGGGCGGCACCGCCCGCCGTGGTCGGAGCCGCGTGAGCGACGCCGCGGGCGTCAGGGCATTGTCACGGGAACTGAAGGTGAGCGGCAGTTCAGCGTACTCGGCCCCGAAGCTCACGAGGCCGTGGCCACCTCCCACGTATTGGCCGCCTCGGCCCGGAAGTGGCGGAGGGTGCGGCGGGAAACGAGGTGGCGCTGGGTGTTGAACGTGTTGTGGACGGCAGCATGGGAGGACAGGAAACGCTGGGCCGATCCCGTTGACTTGAAGCGCTGCATCTTGCGCTCGCGCCTGCGGGTCGGCTGATGCGAGTTCTCAGCCCGGTTGTTCTTGCGCAGGCCCTGCTCGTGGCGGGCCAGGAGACCGAGCTTCCGCTTGGCGGCTCCGTAGGAGCCCAGCTTATCGGTGACCAGCACCTCGGGCGCAAAGCCCTGTTTGCGGATCAGCTTGCCCATGAGCCGGACAGCCGCTTTGGTTGACGTCGGGTGGGAACTGGTGGCGAGCAAACGAGATCGAGGTCATGGCCTATTGTAGCAGGCCAGCGCCGAGCATGCCTGTTCCTGTGACATCGCCACCTGCACATTCACGGAACGCTCTGGCTCCTCACGCAGGGTGAGACACGCAAGACGAAGCGCGTGCGGCTTTTTACGGAGTTCGTATCTTTCAGGCTCGCCGCGCATGTGCAGCTTCTCGCGGGGCTATCCACCTCCCGCAGTTGACGAGCGGAGCGCGTACTGCCCCCGATGAGTAGCGGCTGGATCACGCGGCCGAGCGCAGGTGTGTCCCGCCGCGATTGCACCAGGATATCGAGCACCTCGCCTTCCTCGTCCACCGCACGCCAAAGCCAATTGCGCTTGCCCGCGATCTTGACCACCATCTCATCCAGATGCCAACGCGAGGTCGGGCGGGGTCGTCGCTTCCGCAGCTCCTTCGCGAACAGCGGCCCGAACTTGGTCACCCAGCGCCGGACCGTTTTGTAGGTCAGGTCGAGCCCGCGCTCGGCCAGCATGTCCTCGACGTCACGATAGCTCAGCGTGAAGCGCAGGTAGAGCCAGACTGCGTGCCGAGTCTAGGCGTCCAAAACCTTGCGTAGCGACGCCTCGATTTGGCCACCGCAGTAGGCATCGCCATAATCGTGCCGTGCCTTGGCGGCCAGTTTGGCCAGCGAGGGCAGATCGGAGACCCGTCGCGAAAGGGCGGCTGTCATGGGTGCCGCTTCCTCAAGGATCGCCTCGAGCTTTCGGAAGCGGTTGGTCATCGTCGTCCACAGAGTGGCTGTCACAATGTCGGCGATGCCCGGCACCTTGCCGCCCAGCAGGAAGCCGGTGTCCGCCTTCAACCCGTGGCGGCGGCCGATTTCCTCCCAGAACGACATCCACTTCTTTAGCCGGGGGATGAAATCGTGCCAGCGCTTTTCCGTCCACATCTTGCCGCCACCATCCAGGGTAATCTCGTCGATAACATCGTTGGCGTCATTGACCGTTTTCATGGTCATGGCGCGCAGGGCTGGGGTGGATGGCATGAGATTGAGCGTTTCGGCCAGATACAGCACGATGGCTGGCATCTCGGCGATGGCGAAGTCCGCCTTTCTGTCGATCAGCAGGGGTGGCCCCATGAACGGGACTGGCATGTGCGCTACAGGCCCGTTCATCAACGATGAGATCGCGGCGGCGTCGCTTTCGGTCCAGGTCTTTTCGGCATAGGCCAGGACGGCGCGCACAAACTGGCCGCGGAACGGCACCGGCCAGTAATAGAAATCGTAGTCGGACATTACTGTTGGTCCCGGTTATGTCGGTTATATCTGCCGTCAAAGCTGCAAGCGCCTTAACGTTCAGGCGATCGGCGCCGTCTGCCCCACATGGGTCCACAGCTGCGCAATTCATGCTGCCCGGCGAACGTCCGGTTCCCCGCGCCGGCCCCTCCTGAGCGGACCGGCAGCTTTCGGCCAGGATGCGCCAATAGCTGCCGTTGGCTGGCCGCCACTTTCCGGACATTCAGGCCGACCGCTGCGGTAGGGTCATTGCCGGTGTCACAGCAGAATTTCTTTCATAAGATACAAATAGTATACAGCATATACAGCAGTCAATAACTCTCTTTGGGCTTAGCTATGTGTGAAATCAGCTCCTTGCTGTCGTTCCGGCACTGAGGATTTGCGTCGCACAGCCTGTCGCGTCGGTCTCGGCGCTGAGGAAGGTGTAGCCTGTAGGAGTGTAAATCAGCAGGAGGACTGGCGAGAGCTGGAGTTCGGCGAGCAGTTTCGCGGTTCGTGCGTCCAGGCTGGAGGGTTCAGAAGGCGCCAGGTGGTTGTGCCAGGTTCCCAGCGCGTAAAGGGCGCCCCCGGTCTGGTTCACCCTGTTCGCGATCTGCTGCTGTAGGCCATCAATCCCGAGGGTGAACTCGGCGGCCGAGAACTTACTGTCGGCCGGAGCGGTGATGACGTCGACGACGTGAAAGGCATCCGTGATGTCCGAGTAGCGTCCGACGACGACCCCGCCCGTTTCGACTCCTGGCTTGGCTTGAACCTCCTCGACGATCTTGGCGTGGGCATGCTGGCTTATCCGGACCTGCCGCCCGTGCGCGTCGGAGGCGACGATCCGGAATGGAGGAATCAGGCGTCTCAGCCAAGTCTGTCCGATGCCGTCCTGTGGCGTAAGGCCGATCAGGATCTCGCCTCCATCAACAGGTAGACCGTTCACTTGCCAGGCGGCGATGTACTCCGCCATGGGAGCGGTCATCGCCGACAGTCGCGCGTCCGACATCGGGAACGTCGGCGAGGAACACCCTTGTCCGACCTGCACCTCTTCCGGCTTCGACGAAAAAGTCGCCTCACCGATCGCCGGATTGTCCCGCATGATCCGGAAGGCCTCCACCATAAGGTCGAAGGTCGAGGGATTGGCCTCACGCCCTTCGATAGACAAATACCCGACCCGGCCCTCGCCGAAGAGGCATGTCTCGGCGAACCTAGACCGTGCGGGAACGATATCCGGCGCGCTTAGGCATTCGCGGACGGTGAGCGATCCCGTCGCGTTGACGGCGAAGTCAAGCGAAGCAGGGAAACGCTCCTGAACGACCTCCTTCGGCTTGCGAAGGATATCCTGCCGGAAGGCCTCGGTTTGCTGACCGAACCCTCGAAGACAAAAGTCGAGTAGGTGAGCCTTGGGCACCAAAAACGCCTCGAAAGCCCCGATGGGCATCAGGGCGTGCCGGGCGTAATTGTGCGGCTGCATAACCGACCTGTCGACGGCGCTGGCGGGTGGACTACCCAGTCGGGCCAAATGCATTGCGACCTTCGACCCGACGCTGCCGCAACCGAGGAGAGCCCACTTCAAAGGGTCCGACGCTTCGGGCATGCCCGAAGCACGCCGGAGCAGGATGGGAGAGATCGTGTAACGATGCGACGCCAGACGGACGCGCTTCGCGCTGGTCGCCGAAAGCTCGTCGTTCCCTTCCAACTCGATGATGTAGGGGATGATCTCCAAGGGAGAGGCTTCCCCGATCACGTCACAAGGGCGCCTCGCCATCAAGATGACCGCACAGGCCACCTTGGTCTCGAAGCGACGGCGGGTGCACGCAGCCAACTGTTCGAGCCTGACCTCCAATGAGGACCGGCATCCCAAAGATTGGGCGCGGGCATACAAGGAGGCGACGTCCCTGACGGTCTCGGGGGCATATCGCTCCGCCACGAAAGGCTGGCCGGATGGTGTCTTGCCCGACCAAGCGACGAAGACGAGTGCCGGCGCTCTGGCTGAGCCCAAGGCATCGCCGAGAGCGTGACCGACGAAAACCCTCCGATCCATGGGGAACACGCAGTAGTATCTTCGAGGCTCCTCGGCGGCGGCGCTCACTCCCGCGAGGAAGACGTCACAACCGCTTGTCGACCCAGGCACGCCACGCAGCCATGTCGGATCGGCGACTACCAGATCGTCGATGTGGTCGCGCCGAACCGGCTCCCATCCCTGTACGGGATTGATCAGCTCGACCGCCGCTGCCTTTTCGAGCCAGTCGACGAGTTGGTCTACCAAGGCCGGGAGACCTCGGCTTCGCAGAAGCTCCGCCGGATCGCCGGAATAAAGGCAAGGGTTCGGCGGGAGCCGGGGAGGCGTCGGCTGCAGATGCGGGTGAGAGCGCTCGAAATCCCCCCGAAGGTAGAACCTCGGCGGGCGGATCGGGTAGTCCGCGGGGAAGAAGGCAGTAACCTGCTCAACGCTCCTCACACCGTTCGGGCTTGAGCCTGCGGCGTTCCATCGGCTCGGGAGCCGCAACGCCAGATCGATCGTGAGCCGGACCGGCGCCGCGCCGCCCTTGGCGACGATCCGGCGCACCCGATCATGTGCGCCGAGTTGCCGGATCGCTCTCGCTATCGCCGGAGGGACAGCCAAGACGCCGCCTTAACCGTGTGAGAAAGGCTGCGAACCGATGCCGGTGATGTAAGGCGACGCAACGGTGGCCGGTACCTTCTTCGGCTTCGTGACCTGACCCCGGTCTTTCATCCAGCCATTACGAGAGTCCGGCGGTGATCTGATCCTTGATGGTCGTCGCTGGCAATAGGCCGGCGCGCGGAGTGGTCAGGGTGCGCAGCGCGCCGGCCGATCTC
>JAABUM010004383.1_pt1 | contig 16031 bp, 15 predicted proteins | sample 5559161 | NCBI WGS metagenome assembly JAABUM01 (sample SAMN10711868, study PRJNA513369) | rock metagenome | isolation source: Antarctica rocks | place: Antarctica: Victoria Land, Siegfried Peak nord
CGAAGGCGATGAGCGTCTCGCAGAGCCTGGTTTCCTCGCGGTTCATCCAGCTCGCCCCGGCCTACACGGGCGGAGCGAAGATGGCCGACCACGCCGTCATCAACACCGACCGAACGGCCGTACCGGTGGAGTGGGACCAGATCAAGGACCAGCTCGGCAGGCTCGCCACGGCGCTGGGCCCCGACGGGACCGACAAGGAAGGTGCCCTCGGCGCCCTGGTGAACTCCGCGTCCGGCGCCCTGCAGGGCAATGGCCAGACGCTGCACGACACCTTGACGCAGCTGTCCCAGGCGATCAAGACGCTCTCCGACGGGCGGGTGGACCTGTTCTCGACCATCCGCAACCTGCAGGTTTTCGTGTCCGCGCTGGCCGCGAGCGACCGGCAGATCGTCGAGTTCGGTGGCCGCCTCGCCTCGGTGACCGACGTGCTCGCCAAGAACAGCGCGACTCTGGGTAGCGCCTTGCAGGAACTCGACGTCGCTGTCGTGGAAGTGGAGCGTTTCGTCAGGGAGAACCGGGACGGAGTGCGTACCTCCGTACAGAACCTGGCCGACGTGACCACGGTGCTGGCCCAGAAGCGGCCTCAGCTGGAGCAGATTCTGCATTCCTCGCCGACCGCGCTCAGCAACTTCTTCAACATCTATCAACCGGCGAACAACTCGTTGACCGCGACGCTGGCCATCTCCAACTTCCAGAACCCGATCAACTTCATCTGCGGAGGCATCGCCGGCCTCGGCGACCAGGGCGCCGAGCAGGGCGCCAAGCTGTGCGCGCAGTACCTGGGCCCGTTCCTGAACACGCTGAAGTTCAACTATCCCGCGCTCGGCTACAACCCGGTCACCGGCGCCAAGGCGGAGCCGGGCCAGATCCAGCTGTCCGAGCCCGGTATCGACCCGGTCACCGGCATCAAGCCCGGCGTCAACAAGCCCGGCGCACCCGGCTACACCGGCGTGCAGTGGCCGACGGTGACGCCGCCCAGCAAGCCGGGACTTCCTGGTCTGCTCGTTCCGCAGGGGGGCAACTGATGCCAGAGCTCAACTCTCCCGGTCGGTCCCGACGGATAGGGGGAGTGTGCGCGGCGGTCCTTGCCTCCTCGCTGCTGTTGGCCGGATGTGAGTTCACCGGGCTGAACTCCCTGCCGCTCCCGGGTACCCAGGGCGGGGGTCCCGGCTCCTACACCGTCCAGATCGAGATGCCCAACGTCACCACCATCGACCAGAACTCGCCGGTCAAGGTGGACGACGTCACCGTCGGCAACGTCACCGGCATCACCCTGGAGGGCTGGCACGCCAAGGTCACGGTCTCGCTCAACCAGGACGTGGTGCTGCCGGCCAACACCACGGCGATGATCGGGCAGACTTCGCTGCTGGGTTCCAACCACGTGAAGCTGGCCGCGCCGACGACCGAAGCACCGGTGGGACGGCTCGAGTCTGGTGCGGTGATCCCACTGTCCCGGGCGGGCGCCTACCCGACGACCGAGCAGGCGCTGTCCTCGCTGTCGGTGGTGCTCAACGGCGGGGGGCTCGGCCAGATCCAGGACATCGCCACCGAGCTGAATGCCGCGCTGAAGGGCCGCGAGGGCTCCATCCGCAGCCTGTTCGTCCAGCTGAACACTCTCCTCGGCGGCCTAGACAATCAGAAGCAGGACATCGTCCGGGCGATGGAAGGGCTCAACCGGCTGGCCGGTGAGGTGGCGAACCAGAACCAGGTGCTGGCCAGCGCGATCGACGGCATCGAGCCGGCCCTGGCCGTGCTCAACCAGCAACGCGCTGACCTCGTCAACGCCTTGGTCTCCCTGGGCAAGCTCGGCGACGTGGCCACGAAGGTGGTCACCAGCACCAAGGAAGACTTGATCGCGAACCTGAACAATCTGGCTCCGACCCTGTCCGGGCTGGCCGATTCGGGGCAGGACCTGACGCAGAGCCTCAGTGTGCTGGGCACGTTCCCCTTCCCGATGAACTCCTTCAAGAACGCGTTCCGCGGCGATTACGCCAATCTCGGGGTCACCGTGGACCTGACGCTGGCCCGCCTCGACTCGGCGCTGCTCAGGGGTACCCCGTTGGCCGGGCAGCTGACCTCGCTGCAGCAGACCCTGCAGCAGAACGCCGGGCAGGGCACCAAGGCCGCCGACCCCCTGCAGGCGCCGCTGCATACCCCGCCGCAGAACCAGACGCCACCGCTAGGGGGCGGACGATGATGATGACCCGCTTCGTCCGCATCCAGCTGGCGATCTTCTCCGTGCTCACAGTCATCGGTGTATCCGTGATGGCGCTGCACTACATCCGGCTGCCCGCGCTCGTCGGCGTCGGACAGCAGACGGTGACAGTGCAACTTCCCGCGGCCGGTGGCCTGTACCGGTTCGCGAACGTCACCTACCGCGGCAAGACCATCGGCAAGGTGTCCCAGGTGCGGCTCACCCCCGCCGGGGTGGACGTGGAGTTGTCGATCGACGGCGGCGAGGAAATCCCGGCCGACCTCGACGTGCAGGTGAAGAGCGTGTCCGCGATCGGTGAGCAATACGTCGATCTGCTGCCCCGCCACGGCGGCGGACCGTATCTGGCCGACGCGGCGGTGATTCCGCAGAGCCGGGCGTCGGTGCCCATGCAGATCGGTCCCATCCTCGACCAGGCCAACGCCCTGCTCGCCAGCATTCCCCCGGGCAAGTTCAAGACGGTGGTCGACGAGTCCTTCACCGCGTTCAACGGATCGGCGCCTGACCTGCAACGGTTACTGGACAACACCCGACTGTTCCTGCAGGTGGCGCAGGAGAACATCGAACCGACCAAGGCGCTCATCGACCAGGTGGGACCCCTGCTGGACACCCAGATCGTGACCAGCGACGCCATCCGAGCGTGGACGACCAACCTGGCGACGTTCACCGACCAACTGCGGCGCAGCGACCCGGAGTTGCGTTCCCTGCTGGTGCGCGGGCAGCCGTTCGCCCAGCAGGCCACCGGCCTGTTCCAGGACCTGCGTCCCACCCTGCCGATCCTGCTCGCCAACCTCACCAGCGTCGGCCAGGTGGGCGTCACCTACAACGCGGCCCTGGAGCAGGTGCTGGTCATCTATCCGCCGCTGACCGCCGCGCTGGAGTCCGTGGTGCTACCCAAGGCCGGCACCGGTAGCGCCTTTCTGGACTTCCAGCTCAACATCAACCAGCCGCCGCCCTGCACCACCGGCTTCCTCTCTCCCGACGAACGGCGCCCGCCGACCGACTTCACCATCCCGGAGACCCCGGCGGGGCTGTTCTGCAAGATCCCGCAGAACGACGTCAGCGCGGTCCGTGGCGCGCGTAACCTTCCCTGTGTCGAGGTTCCCGGAAAGCGGGCACCGACGCCCGAGCTGTGCCGGGATCCGAAGGGGTATGTGCCCTTGGGGACGAATCCGGTGCTGGGTCCGCCTCAGCCGGTGACCGCACAATCAGTGTCCCCGCCGGCGGCCGACCCCGGGCCGGCCGCCCATCCCACCCCCACTTCGGTGACCAGCGCGCGGCCCTATGACCCCGGTTCCGGGACGTATGTTGGAACCGATGGGAAGAATTACACCCAGACCGACGTGGCGCAGGGCAGCGTGCACGGCCCTGGGATGACGTGGCAACAGCTGTTGACGGCACCGACAGGATCAGGGCACCAGTGACACGGAGCGACGTGAGACAGCAACGACCCCGCAGACGAGCCACCAGGGCGGCCGGACCGGCCGAGCTCAAGCCCGGTGCGGATGCGTCGACTGGGCCCGCGGCTGCGCCGAAGGCACCCGAGACCCCTGCGCCCGCTGCCGCCACGGAGAGGAAGACGCCGACCCCCAGCAAGCGGCCCTCCGACTCCGCGAAGCAAAGCGCCGACGCGGCCACCGAGGACACCGGCACCCCCGCGGTCGGCTCGCGCGGCCGGTGGCTGCGCTGGCCGACCTCCGCCGCCGCGGTGCTGCTGGTGGTGGCGCTGGGGGCCGCCGTGGTATTGCTCGCGCTGTCGACGACTGCCGACGGGCTCGACGGGCGGCGAGGCGCCTTCGTGCAGACCGCTCGGCAAGGGGTACTGAACCTGACGACGGTGCGCTACGCGACCGCGCCGGAGGACGTGCAGCATCTGCTGGACGGAGCCAGCGGGTCGTTCGCCCAGGACTTCGGTGGCCGTAAAGATTCCTACATCCAGGTGGTGCAGAAGGCGCAGGTGAACTCCGAGGGCAAGGTCCTCGCCGCCGGACTGGAGAAGTTGGACGGCAATACCGCTGTCGTGCTCGTCGCCTCGACGGCCAAGGTCAGCAACTCCTCCGCGCCGCAGGGTGAGGAACGCAGCTACCGCCTACGGGTGACCGTGACGGATACCGACGGCCGGATGACCGTCTCGAATGTGGAGTTCGTGCCGTGAACATTTCTCAGCGCAACCGCTCGATCGACGAGCAGGAAACGGCGACGTCGGAGCCGGACGCCGACGCTGGGCCGCAGGAGTCCCCGGCTGCCCCCGAACCCACCACCGGACCCGAATCCGCTAGCGCGCCTGCCGCGCCGCGAGTCGAGGGTCGCCGCTCGGCCTGGCTGATCGCCGGCGGGTACGTCCTCCTGATCCTTGTCCTGCTGGTCACCGTCGCTGTGCTGCTTGCCCAACGCACCACCGGCTGGCCGCTGCACCCGCAACTGACCTCCCACGCGGTGGAGCAGGCCCGCACCGACGCGGTGCGATCGGGGAGTGAGGACGCGGTCGCCTTGTTGTCCTACGACTACCGCACGGTGGACGACGAGCTGAAGAAGGCGCGGGAGAACATCACCGGGCCGTTCCTGGACGACTACACCAAGCTCACCACCACGGTGGTGGCTCCGGCCGCCCGCGATCAGAGCATCACCACCAAGGCGGTCGTGGTGGGTGCGGCGGTGGAATCGGCGAGTCCCACGCACGTGGTGACGCTGCTGTTCATCAATCAGACCACCACGACCAAGAGCGCCCCGGAGCCCTCCCAGTCTGGCAGCCGGGTGACCCTCGCCATGGACAAGGTCGGCGACCGCTGGCTGGTCTCGGCGCTTACCCCGGTGTAGCGGGTGGGGCGCCGGTGATCCGAAGACCGTTCGCCCAGATGCGGGTGACCGTGTAGACGATGTCGTCGAAGCCGACCGGCTGACCGTTTTCGTCGCCCTCGTTCATGGCGAACATGCCGTAGGCAACCCGGCTGACCATCGCCGAGAGGGCACGGGACGCCAGCATCGGATCGACCTCCGGATCGGCGATTCCGCGCTGCTGCAGGTCGGCGATGCCCTGGGCGTTGCGGCGGACAAAGGCCTCGCCTCGGCGCCGGCGCAGCTCCCGAAAAGCCGGGTCGATGCCGGCGACCTGTTCGAGTAGGGCCATCAGCCTGGCGTTGCGCCGGTAGGCCTCGAGGTATGCGCGATTGCTCGCCTCGAGCACGGCGTAGGGGTCGTCGGTGTCCGTAACCCGGTCCATGCCGGGGTGCATCATGTCTTCCTGCGCGATCTCCAGCACCGCGGCGAAGATCTCTTCTTTGTTCTTGAAGTAGGTGTAGAACGAGCCGGTCGAACACTGCGCTTCGGTGGTGATGTCGGTCAGTCGATTATCCAGGTAGCCGGCGCGCTCGAACACCGTTCGCGCCGCCTGCACCAGCGCGGCCCTGGTCCGGGCGCCGCGCGGGGTCGCCGGCGGCTCCCGCAGCAGTCCCGGCTGCGCCATCGACGGCGGCGGCGAGCCCTCCCAGCCCTCGGACGCCGTGCAAGCCATGCCGTACTTATACCGCCGGTTCCCGCTCAGCCCGCGTCGAGGGCCACCTGGCGCTTCCACTCCGGCTTCTCCGCACGCCAGCCCTCGTCGGTGCGGCCGCGCTTCCAGTAGCCCGAAGCCGACAGGGCCTCGCGCGGTACGCCGCGCTCGGCAAGCAGGTGCCGACGGACGGCCCGCACCGCGCCGGCCTCGCCGTGCACGAAGGCATCCACCGCCCCGTTCGGGAAGTCCAACGCCTGCACCGCATCCAGCAGCCCCCGTGCACCATCGACCCGGTGGGCCCAGCGGACGTCCGCATCGGCGGCCGTGGGCAGCTCTTGGCGGTCCCGAAGGTCGTCGACCTCCACGAGCACGAGGGCCTGTTTTCCCGCGGGCACCTGCGCCAAGGAGACGGCGATGGCGGGCAGCGCGCTCGCGTCGCCGACGAACAGGTACCAGTCCGCCGCGGCATCGGGTGCATAGCCGCCCCCGGGTCCCAGCAGTTGGATCTCGTCCCCGGGTGCCGCCTGCGCCGCCCACGGCCCGGCGATCCCGGTGGTTCCGTGCACCACGAAATCGATCGTCAGCTCCCCTAGCTCGGCGTCATGGTCGCGCACGGTGAAGGTACGGGTGCACGGCCATTGGACCTTGGGCCGCTGTTCCCGCACCTGCTCGGTGTCGAAGGGCATGCCGTAGTCGGCGCCGTCGGGCGGAAAGAGCAGCTTGACGTAGTGGTCGGTGAAGTCACCGACCGGAAACCCGCGCAACCCGGCACCGCTGAGCACCAGCCGCACCACGTTGGGACTCAATCGGCTGGCCTGCCGCACCCGCGTGCTGATCGGCGTGCGCTCCCGCTGCACCGGCTTGCTCGGCTGGGCATCGGTCACCAGAACTCCTTGCACCTCGCGGATAGGTCGCCGGAAGTATATGCTTGTTGGCAGGTAAATAGACAGGACGGAGCCGGCGATGACGAGCGTGGACCGGGAAGACGTGGCGCGGTTGCGGACGGCTCTCGGGCGTACGTCGCGTTGGCTGGACCGGAATTCCGCCGAGGAAGGCCTGACCCGAACCCAATTGTCCGTGCTCGGCTCCACCGCCCGCCTGGGGCCCCTGGGTCTCGGTGAGCTGGCCGAGATCGAGGGCATCAACCCGACCATGCTCTCCCGCATCGTCGGCAAGTTGGATGACGCGGGCTACCTGGAGCGGCTTACCGACCCCGCGGATCGGCGGGCGGCGCGCGTGCAGGTGACCGAGGTCGGGATGGATCTGCATCTGCGGATCCGCGCCGAGCGGACCCGACTGCTGGCCGAGCGACTCGAGGCCCTGCCCACCGAGCAGCGCAATGCTTTGCTGGCCGCGGCTCCGGCACTGGAGGCCCTGCTCGAGGTCGTCGGAAGCACGCCCGCACCGTGAGCGCTGCCCGCGCCCTCGGACGCCAGACCTTCGCCTCGCTGAGCAACCCCAACTACCGCACGTACTTCTCCGGGCAAGCGGTGTCGCTGATCGGCACCTGGATGCAGAGCATCGCCCAGTCCTGGCTGGTGCTCGAGCTCACCGGATCGGGCACCGCATTGGGACTGGTGGTGGCCCTGCAGACGCTGCCGATCCTGCTGCTCGGGCCCTACGGCGGGGTGGTGGCCGACCGGATGGACAAGCGGCGCCTGATGATCGGCCTACAGACGATGATGGGCGTGCTGGCGCTCGTGCTCGGGCTGCTGACCATCACCGACCGGGTGCAGCTGTGGCAGGTGTACTTGCTGGCTCTACTGCTGGGGATGAACAACTGCTTCGAGAACCCGGCCAGGCAGGCGTTCGTGCTGGAGATGGTGGGGCCGAAGGATCTGCGCAACGCGGTGAGCCTCAACTCTGTGCTGGTGAACACCGCCCGCGCCGTCGGGCCGTCCATCGCCGGAATCATCATCGTTACCGGCGGCATCGGGCTGTGCTTCCTGCTCAACGCGCTGAGCTTCCTTGCCGTCATCATCTCCCTGCTGCGCCTGGACGTCCGCGCCCTGGACCGCTCGATCCCCACCACCCGGTCCCGGGGACAGCTTCGCGAGGGCCTGTCCTACGTGCGGCGCACGCCGACGCTGGCGATCCCGCTGTTGATGATGGGGCTGGTCGGCTGCCTGGCCTACGAGTTCCAGGTGGTGTTGCCGGTGCTGGCCCAGCAGAGCTTCGCTGGGAACGCGCAGACCTACGGTTTCATGACCGGGGCGATGGGTGTCGGCGCCGTCGTGGGCGGACTCTATGTGGCCGCCAAGGGCACCACCGGCCTGCGCTCGCTGGTCGGCGCCACCGCCGTCTTCGGGGTGGTGATTCTCGGCGCGGCGCTCGCGCCCAACCTGGCGGTGGAGCTGGTGGCGATGACCCTGGTCGGCGCGGCTAGCGTGTCGGTGTTGTCCAAGGGCAACAGCACCCTGCAGCTGGAAGCCGCCCCGCACATGCGCGGCCGGGTCATGGCGCTGTGGATGGTCGCCTTCCTCGGCTCGACGCCGATCGGTGGTCCGATCGCCGGCGCGGTGAGCCAGGAGTTCGGTGGTCGGGCCGGCCTCGTACTCGGCGCGGCGGCCTGCCTGCTGGCTGCTGCCTTGGGTGCGGTGGCGGTACGGCGGCTCGGTGCCCGCACTCCGCTGCCCTCGGTGTCGGCCGGCGTTGCCGTTCGCTGACTCGGCCTCAGGCGTGCGCACCGTCCTCGTGCTCGGCGTGGCCGGCCGGTTCCAGCTGGAAGGTGGAGTGCTCGACGTCGAAGTGTCCGCTCAGACACGCCTGCAGCCGATCGAGGATCTGCGGGCAGTGCCCGCTGTCGAAGCAGCCGTCCGTCACCACGATGTGCGCGCTGAGCGCAGGCAGGTCCGAGGTGACGGTCCAGGCGTGCAGGTCGTGCACATCGGTGACGTGCTCGATGTTCAACAGGTGCGCCCGCAACTCGGGCAGATCCACATGCTCGGGCGCCGCTTCCAGCAGCACGCGTCCGGAGGCGCGCAGCAGCCCCCAGGACGCCCGCAACATCAGCGCCACCACCACCAGTGAGGCGAGTGCGTCGGCCCGGACATAGCCCGTCGCCAGGATGAGCACTCCGGCGATCACGGTGGCGAGGAAGGCGTAGAGGTCGGTGACAATGTGCTGGAAGGCGCCCTCCACGTTGAGGCTGGAGCGATTGGCCTTGGCCAGCACCCAGGCCGCCGCGATGTTCACCGCGACACCGAGCAGCGCCACCACCAGCACCGGCAGCCCGGCAACGGGCGGAGGGTCCAGGAGTCGGTTCACCGACTCCACCGCGATGAGCACGGCGACCACGAGCAGTGTGACGCCGTTGACCGCGGCGGAGAGGATCTCGGCGCGCTTGAACCCGAAGGTCCACGCGTCCCTGGCCGGTCGCCGGGCCAGCCGCAGCGCCCAGATCGCCGCGGCGATCGCACCGGCGTCGGTGAGCATGTGCCCGGCGTCGGCAAGCAGCGCCAGTGACCCGGAGGTGACAGCGACGACAACCTCCACGACCAGGAACACGAGGATCAGGCCCAGTGCGATGGCCAGGTAGCGCTGGTCGGCATTGTCGGCGACCTTGTGGTCGTGACCGGAATGCGCGTCACCCACGGCGCACCTCCGCGTACAGAAATTTATGTGCAGTCATGCGCATGTGTGCATACCCTACACGGGGCCAATGGCGCTTTGCGTATCCGCAACGTGGTTTTCGGGCCCTCGAATCCACGTTGCGTGTCCGCAATGCGGATTGGGGGCCGTCCCGAGCGGGTGTTCACGACAGCAGGGCGGCCGCGCGTTCGGCGAGCATCACCGCAGTGGCGTGGGGTCCACGGCTGGGTACCCGCGGAATGACCGAGGTGTCGACGATCCGCAGACCGTCCACGCCGCGGACCCGCAGGCGGTCGTCGACGACCGCGAACTCGTCGGAATCCGGTCCCATCCGGCAGCTGCCGCACAGATGCTGCGAGGTGCCGAGGTGCGCGAGAACCCAGGCATCCGTCGCCTCGGCGTCCAGCGGCCGGCCCAGTTCCCGCAGGGCAGGCCGGGCGAACAGCTCCAGGGCCTGCTCGACCCCGTGCCGCAGCGCCGAACGGTCGTGCTCGCTCTGCAGGTAGCGGTGCTCCAGCGCGGGCGGGACGCGGGGATCGGAACTGCGCAGCCGGATCGATCCCCGGCTGCGCGGCTGCATCAGCGCCACGCCGAGCTGCGGAGGCAGCGGGGGCGTACCGGGAATCAGGTCGGTGAAGGACGCCGTATAGGGGCGCAGCTCCAGCTGCTCGGGCGTGTTCAGCACCATTTGGAGGGCCGGTCTACCCAGCGGAAGCTCACGCAGCGGGAGGTAGGGCACCGCCACTTCGGGATGGTCGTCGAACGCGTGTCCCACCCCGGGCAGATCATGGGAAGGCTCGATCCCGAGCGCATGCAGCTGCCTGGCCGGCCCCATCCCGGAATGCAGCAGCAGTAGGGGAGTGCCGATGCCGCCGGCACACAACACGACCTGGTCCGCCGCGATCATCTCCGGACCACCCGGGCCGTCCACCTCCACGCCCACGGCGCGACCGCCGGCCAGCACGACCCGCCGGACCATCGTCGACCCGCGGACCGTCAGGTTCGGTCGGCTCAGTACCGGAAGCAGGTACGCCACGGCCGGCCCGATCCGCCGGGCGCCGCGGGCGTTGAGGGGCACCGGCCCGATGCCCGCACTGCCCGGGGCGTTCTTGTCCGGTTCCGCCACACATCCGACGTCACTGCAGGCCTGCGCGAAACCGTGACTGAGCGCGGTCAACGCCTCCGGCGCCTCCCTGCGCACCGGGACCGGGCCCGCGCTGCCGTGCCAGCGATCCTGGTAGTCCAGGTCGGTCTCGCTCGCCCGGAAGAACGGCAGGGTCTGCTCGTAGGTCCACAGCGGGCTGCCCCACCCGTCGAGGTCCTGTGGCGTCGCCCGCACGAAGTATCCGCCGTTCACCGCCCCGGAGCCGCCGAGTCCACGCCCGGGCACCGCCACCGCAGCGTGTTCGTCGGCCAGCGTTGCCGGGTAGTTCCAGATGCGGCGGCTGCCGGCGCCGACCGGGAGTACGCCGAGCTCCAACGCCTGCGGTGGGTAGTCGTCGATCCCGGCGTAGCGCGGGCCGGCTTCCAGCAGCAGCACCTGCCGTTCTGGGTGCTCGCTCAGGCGGGCGGCGAGCACCGAGCCGCAGGAGCCACCACCGACCACGATGACGTCCGGGGCGGTGGTCATCGGCTCATTGTGCCGTCCGACGCCCGAGGAACCGGTTCCTGCGCTCAGCGGGCGGCGAGCAGGCGCTCCCGCCGCAGTGCCTCGATGTTGGCCATCGGCAGCGGCTCCAGCTCCGTACCCACCGCCCAGCTGAGCAGCCGGTCGGCGAGCGCCGGATTGCGGGCCAGCACCGGGCCGTGCATGTACGTGGCGATGATGCGTCCGGCGCAGGCACCCTCCACCGGAGCCCCCGCACCGTTGCCCACGCCGTGCAGCACCCGGCCCAGGGGCTGCGCGTCGGGACCGATGCTGGTCGAGCCCCGGTGGTTCTCGAAGCCGGTGATGAGCTCGTCCGACCAGTCGCCGTCGGGACGGATGGTGAGCTCGCCGATGGTGCGGGTGGGCGCGGTGATCGTGGTGGTGACGTCCAGCAGTCCCAGCCCCCGGTAGCCGCCCTCGGCCTCACCGACGTGATGTCCCATGAGTTGCATGCCCGCACACACCGCGAGCACCGGCCGGCCGGCATCGACGGCGCGGGGCAACGCCGGTTGTTTGGCCAGCAACGCCGCCGCGGTCCGCCCAGGGCCGTCCTCGCCGCCGCCGAGCAGGTAGATGTCGCACTGTTCGGGTATGTCGTCGTCCAGGTCCACCTCGAGCACCCGCGCCGGGATGCCGCGCCACTCCAGGCGCCGCGCCAGCACCTGCGCGTTGCCGCGGTCGCCGTAGGTGCCGAGCAGGCTCGGGTACAGCAGGGCGATGGTGACTTCTGAGTCAGTGGGCCCAGAACTAGTCAACACTGCGCACCTCCGCTACCAGGTCCCGGAAGGCCGTGTAGTTGGCCAGGACGTCCACCTTGCCGACCGGTGCGCTGTGCAGCGCGTCGCGGTAACGCGGCACCGTCTCGTGCTCGACGCCGGCGTAGCTCAGCCGCACGGAGAGGTCCTGGCAGCGTTCGCCGGTGGCGACGACCACTCGTCCGGTGAGTTCTTCGAAGGGCACGTCCCACAGCCAGGACAGGTCTCGTCCGTCGGCTTCCCTGCCGTTGATAGCGACCACCACGGGGGTGTCGGTCTCGCCGAGCATATGCAGCGTCTCGGTGGCGCCCGCCGGGTTCTTGGCCAGCAGGAAGCGGAGCTCGCGCCCGTCCAGCACCGCCGTGCTGTAGCGGCCGCTGACCTGACCCATGGTCGCCACGGAGGCGATGGCATGGTCGACCTCGGAGCCCAGCGCGCCGGCCGCGGCGATGGCCATGGCCGCATTGGACCGGTTGAACCGGCCGGGCAGCTGCACCAGTAGGGGCACCGCGGTGCCGTCGGCGCGGCGCAGCTCGGTGGCGTTCACGCTCCACCCCGCTTCGGGCCGCCGCAGCCCGCAGGCGCAGCTCCAGTCCCGGCCGTTGCGGGTCAGCACCCTCGCGCAGCGCGGGCAGGTGGTGGAGTCGTGCAGCCACAGGGCCTCGCCGGTCACCCACTCCACCGGATTCGCCTCCCCGGTGGCGGAGACCACCACGGGGTCGTCGGCGTTGGCGACGACCGTGCAGGAGGGGTGCCGTCCCAGGGCGGCACGCAGCTTGGCCTCGAGGTGGCTCACCTCGCCGACGCGGTCGAGCTGGTCCCGGCTGAAGTTCAGCAGGATGAGGGCGTCGGGGTCGGTGGTGTCGATGACGGCGGGAACATAGGGCTCGTCGACCTCCAGCACGGCGAAGGGCGCGCGGGGCGCGGCGCACAGGGCGGCCACCAGGCCGTCGGGCATGTTGGCGCCCTCGGAGTTCGTGGCCACCTCGCCCAGCTGCCGCAAGATCAGGGCGGTCATCGCAGTGGTCGTCGTCTTTCCGTTCGTGCCGGTGACGATGACGACCCGGCGCCCGGCGGTGAGCCGGCGCAGCGCCTCCGGGTCGAGGGCCAGCGTCACCCGGCCGCCGATGATGCCGCCGGCACCGCGACCGGTCCGCCGGGACAACCAGGCAGTGGCCCGACCGGCGCGTACGGCCAACGCGGTGCGGACCGGCAGCCTTGGACTGCTCGGCACGGATGCATCGGCTGTGGACCGCAGACTGGCGTCGGGTGCAGTACTCATTGCCCACCATTATGGGGCCAGACCCCGGCGAACCGACTGAGACACTGCTGACACACCGAGCGTTTGCCCCGGCGAACCCGACGCAGCGCCTCAACGCAGGATCTGCCGCCGTCCCACCTGTGCGTAACCGCCAAGCAGCGTGGCCACGCACGCTGCGGCCAAGGCCCACTTGGTGTTGGTGATCGTTCCGGTGGTCTGGATCGCCGCCGGCGTGATCTTGTCCCGGTGGTCCAACAGGTAGAGGTGGGCGAGGTTCTCGGCGTAGTCCGCGGCCGCCGCGAACCACGGCGCTATCAGCAAGGCGCGGCGCAGCCTCGGCGGCAGCGGCCGCAACCCGTCGAGCTTGACGGCAGTCACGGTCAGACTGGCCCCGTAGATCAGCGGATGGACCATGTCCGGCGGCAGATGCGAGCGGTAGCGCGCCAGTTCGGTGTCGTCCCAGCTCTCCACGATGTGTCGGAATGTGGCCGCTGAGGTGGTCGTCTGCAGCCGTAACGCGTCCTTGGCGACCGGTCCGAGGCGACGGCCGATGAAGGCCTGCGACACCAGGTAGAGGGCATTCAGTCCAATGACGGACGCGTCGAGTTTCCGCATGTGCACACTCCTTGGGTTGCGGTCCGGCAGACGGAAGCCTCTCACCCGCTACGGCAGCGCGGCATGCGCCCGGACGATGGCTTTGGCCAGCGGGTCGGAGAAGGTGGTGAACGGCGTCGCGTCCACCCCCCGACGCGCGCCACTTCCGGCGTGCTTCCAGGTGCCGACCACCCGGCCCTTGCTGATGACGGTCGGGCGGAACATGCCGTTGCCGCCGGGCACGATGTGGGCGGCGGATTCCGCGGGCAGCACCGCGGAACGGTCCTGATAGCCCAGGATGAACTCGTCGAAGCCGGGCAGCAGAAAGACGCCTCCAGCCCGCCGCTGGCATGCGTGCAGCAACTCGGGCGTGCCCGGGTCCATCAGGTACTCGGTGTCGTCGACGGTGATCGAGGTCAGCCGGGGTCGGGCCAGGGCCACACCGGCTCGTACATCCACAGCTAGGAGGTTGGTCCAGCGGGTGAAGTCCTTGACCGTCGCCGGGCCGTGGCTGCGGAAGTACCGGAGGGCCCACTCGCCCAGAGCCTCCTCGCGGTCGAGCCGCCGCGGTCGCCGAATCCACTCGTCGACTCCGACCAGCAGCTGCTCGCCGCCCCGAACGGGCCCGAAGCACACGGTCGCCGTCTGCGCCAGGTGGTACAGCAGGTGATAGCCGCGCTGGCCCGTCGTCGCCAAGCCTGCTGCCTCCCACCGGGCAAGCAACTCCTTGCGCCGCAACTGGACGCCACCCTGCAGGGCCTGCACCGCTACCTCGCGGGCCAAGGCCACTGCGGCGTCGTCTAGTTCCAGCTGGGCCCGTCGCGTCCTGGTGGCGGCCAGCATTCGTGGGGCGGTGAGGTTCAGCATCCAGCCCAGGTTCTCGGCCGCCACCAGGTGCAGTGTGCCGCGCATGGGCCAGGACCGGACGATCTCACCGGCGGTCATCGCGGTTTCGACATCCGCGACGGCGCCCTCCGCCGTCCGGATCGCCACTGACGTCAGGGCACCGCGGTAGTCCTGGGCCTGCAGGGCGCTCATCCAGCGGACGGCCTCGCCCGCGGTGGCGCAGCCGGGACCGGCGATGCGCTGCGCTACGAGGCGCAACAGTCCCAGATCGCTGCGGGTCGTCATGGCAAGGCTGATGCTAGGCGGCTGCGGGCGGTCGCCGGTGCGCAGCGCCCGACCCGGTCGCCGAGACGTCACAAAGCCACACCAGCCGAGTCATCTATCTGTTACTTGCGTTCTCCTATAGTCCATACTACGCAGCATGACCGGAATCGCTGCGGTACCGACGTCGCTGCTCGCCCAGGGTTCGGAGGGCGGTGGGGCGGCGCTCGATCAGGTGTTCGGGATGACCGCGGCTGCCGCGGCGGTGTCCGCGGGGCTGCTCGTCATCGCTTTCCTACATCGGACGCGACGGATCACCTGGCTGGGCCGACTTGCGGACTTCGCGGGACGCAAGATCAACCGCGCGGGATGGGCGGCGTTGCCACTGGCTGTGTTCCTGAGCACCATCCTGACGGCTTTCTTCGGCTTCATCTGGGACGTCAGCCTGCATATCGGACACGGTCGCGACGCGGGACCATTGGCCAACCCGGCGCACTACTTCAACCTGGTCGGACTGTTCTTCCTGTTCATCGGCGGCATGCTCGCCATCATCCTGCCCCTGGACGAGAAGCCGGGACGGGCCGCGGTCAAGATCACCCGGACCTGGTACGCCCCGGTCGGCGGCGTGCTCATCGCCGGCGCGGGCCTGTACGCCCTCATCGGCTTCCCGCTGGACGACATCTGGCATCGGCTGTTCGGCCAGGACGTCACGCTCTGGGGCCCGACCCACCTGATGCTCATCGGCGGAGCGGGGCTGTCCCTGATCGGTGTGCTCCTGCTCGAGTACGAGGGCCGGGTGTCCCGGACCGACTTCAGTGCCCACGCCCCGGACGGGTCCGCTCGGCGCGGCCGGTTGCTGATCGAGGGCTCCGCATTCGGTGGCCTGTTGATCGGCCTGTCGGTGTTCCAGATCGAGTACGACTTCGGCGTCGCTCAGGGAGGCCCGCACCCCTTCGTGGGCACGTCAACACACCCCCACGGGGTGGGCGGGCGCCCTGGCGGAACCAGCCCGGTACGGGTGGAAGCCTGATGACCTCAACGCGATCATCACCGACTGGGCCACCGACACCGGACTGGCCCCGGCACCGGCCACCCCGATCGCGTTCCTGCGGTGGCTGCTCAAACGCCACGACCTGGCCTTCTCGCCCACCATCCTCGCCCACGCCCGCCGCGGCCAGGAACGCGCCGCCGCCCAGGCGCGGCGCGAAGCCGCGGCCCAGGAGCTGGTGCGCTCGGCTGAGCAGCGGGCCACGGCCCGAGCCGACCTCACCGGAGCGGGCCACCAACTGGCCCAGCAGGTCCTCGCCCAAGCGGCGGGGGCGGCGGCGGAACGCAAGGCCGCCGCGAGCAGGGCCGAGCACGCGGCGCGG
>JAABUM010004384.1_pt1 | contig 16007 bp, 14 predicted proteins | sample 5559161 | NCBI WGS metagenome assembly JAABUM01 (sample SAMN10711868, study PRJNA513369) | rock metagenome | isolation source: Antarctica rocks | place: Antarctica: Victoria Land, Siegfried Peak nord
ACGCGAGGCAACTGAGTTGGCGACCGGGCCGCGCAGCCCGCTGCTGTCGGTGCGTGACCTGGAGATGCGCTTCCCACTCCCGGACGGCAAGTTCGTGCAGGCCTGCAACAAGGTCAGCTTCGACGTCTTCCCGGGGGAGACGCTCGGCGTGGTGGGCGAGTCTGGCTCCGGCAAGACCACCGTCGGTCGGTGCGTGCTGCGCCTACTCGACCCGGTTGGCGGGCAGATTCACTACCGCGGCACGCGCATCGACAACCTCAAGGCGAGTCATTTCCGCGCGTACCGGTCGAAGATGCAGATCGTATTTCAGGAGGCGTTTGACTCGCTGGATCCGCGCGACTCAATCCAAGTAATGCTCATAGAGTCGCTGACCTTGCATGGCAAGGGCGACAGGTTACAAAAGCGTGTTCGTGCTGACGAGCTGGTCGACCTGGTCGGCCTTTCGCGTCGAGCGCTCGGGGCGCGGCCAGCCGAGCTGTCGGCCGGTGACCAGCAGCGCGCGGCCATCGCCCGCGCGCTGGCTAGCGACCCGGACTTCATCGTGCTCGACGAGCCGACCTCAAACCTACCGCCGGACGCCGAGGTTGAAATCATTGAGCTGCTGCAGCGGCTGCAGGGCGAACTCGACCTCGCGTACCTGTTCATCTCCCACGACTTGAGTCTCGTGCGGCACTTCTGCCACCGGGTGGCGGTGATGTACCTCAGCCAGGTCGTCGAGATTGGCACGCAGGAGCAGGTCTTCGCCGACCCGAAACACCCGTACAGCCGCGCGTTGCTCGGGTCGGTGCTGCGGCTCGACCCGAGCAACCGCCGCAGGGAGAACCCCCCAGAGTTCCAGCTCCGCGGTGAGATCCCGAGCCCGGTCGACCTTCCCCCCGCGTGCTACCTGGCGGGCCGCTGCACGATGGCGCTGGACCGGTGCCGCGGTGAGCGGCAGGACCTGCTGCCGCTTACCGCGGACCACGAAGTGCGGTGCTGGCGCGCCGCGGCCGGCGACATCTGACCAACCCGATCGAGTAGCTCAACGACTGGTGCACCCCGAGATGCATACGGAAGGCGGAAACAGTGTCCGAACAGGCCGGCTGGCGGGGGCGCTTCTTCGAAGACTTCACCGTGGGGGACGTGTACAAGCACCCCATCGGGCGAACGATCAGCGAGGCCGACAACACCTGGTTCACCCTCCTGACGATGAACACGAACCAGAGCCACTTCAACTCCGTCTATGCGCAGCGCAGCGAGTTCGGCAAGCCGTTGGTGGTGTCCACGCTGACCGTCGCGATCGCGGTCGGGCAGAGCGTCACTGACCTGACACAGAACGCGTTCGCGAACCTCGGTTGGGACGACATCAGGATGACCCACCCGGTCTTTGCCGGGGACACGATCTGGAGCGAGTCGCTGATCACCGCGAAGCGGGAGTCGGAGTCTCGCCCGGGCGCCGGCATTGTCACAGCCCGCACCCGCACCCTGAACCAGGACGGCAAGGAGGTTTGCTCCTACCTACGGACTTTCTACGTCTACAAACGCAGTTCATACCCGCTGGCCGACGTTTTTCCCGCGGGCGAGAGGCCGCTGTCCATCGAGACCGAGCCGACCGCCGCCGAACGGCAGAGCTCGTGAGACCGCTGGAGGACATCCGAGTCATCTCCCTCGAGCAGTACGGCGCGGGCCCTTTCGGGTCGATGCACCTCGCCGACCTCGGAGCCGACATCATCAAGATCGAAGACCCGCGGGTCGGCGGCGACAGCGGCCGGTACGTTCCGCCGTTCGCCGAGGACGGTGAGTCGCTGTTCTACGAGTCGTTCAACCGCAACAAGCGCAGCATCAGCTTGGACATCACCGTGCCGGCTGGCCGCGTGGTGTTCGAGGACCTGGTGCGGATCGCCGACGTCGTGTACTCCAACCTGCGCGGCGACGTGCCGGAGAAGCTTCGTATCACCTACGACGACCTCAAGCACGTTGACCCGAGCATCGTCTGCTGCTCGCTCACCGGGTACGGCATGACAGGGCCGTTGCGTACCCGGCCGGCCTACGACTACATGCTCCAGGCCGCCGCGGGGTGGATGACGCTGACTGGCGAGCCCGGCGGACCGCCGGCCAAGACCGGCCTGTCCCTCGTCGACTACGCAGGCGGCTTCGTGGCCGCGGCGTCGATGCTTGCGGGCGTGCACGCGGCTCGCCGTGACGGTGTGGGGGGCGACTGCGACCTAAGCCTCTACGACACCGCTGTCACCATGTTGACCTACCTCGGCACGTGGCACCTCAGCCGCGGTTATGAGCCTCAGCGCACGCCGTTTTCCGCGCATCCCTCGCTTGTCCCGTTCCAGGTGTTCGAGGCTTCCGACGGCTGGTTGGTGGTGGGCTGCGCAAAAGAGAAGTTCTGGCAGTTGCTCGCCGACCTGCTGGACATTCCCGGGGTCGCCGAGGACCCGCGCTTCGCGTCCTTCGCCGACCGCCGCGACCACGCCGACGAGCTGCTACCGCTGATCGTCGACCGCTTCCGTGACCGCACCGTCGAGGAGTGGTCAAAGGCGCTCGCCGCTGCAGGAATCCCGTACGGACCGGTGCAGAGCATCGCTGACGCGCTTACCAGCGAGCAGACCGTAGCGCGCGAGCTGGTCGTCGAGACCGAGCATCCGCGCTTCGGCACCGTGCGCCAGCTAGCCTCACCAATCCGGGTGGGGGCGCAGCGCGGCCCGTACCGTCGCGCTCCCCGCCGTAACGAGCACACTTCCGAGGTGCTCGGCGAGCTCCTTGGCTACGACAACACGACCGTCTCCGAGCTGGCATCCGCCGGCGCGTTCGGTGCGGTCCCCAACGTGGAGGCCTGAACCCCATGCAGTTCACGCTTACCGATGAGCAGCGCTCCTTCCAGTCCACACTACGCACCTTCGTCGAAAAGGAGATCCGGCCCGTTGCCCGGGACTGGGAAAAGTCCGGCCGCTACCCGGCCGAGATCGTCGACGGCCTCAAGGAGATGGGGCTGTTTGGTATCACCGTGCCGGAGGAGTACGGCGGCCTCGATCTCGACCCCGTGTCGTTCGCGATCGTGTTCGAGGAGATCTCCAGAGGGTGGATGGGCATTGCTGGAATCCTCGGCAGCCACTCGCTCAGCTGCCGGATGATCGCCGACGTTGGCACGCAAGAGCAGAAGGACAAGTACCTGCCCGCGCTCGCGACCGGCGAACGGCGGACTGGCATCGGTCTCACCGAGCCCGACGCTGGCACCGACCTGCAGGGCATCCGCACCACGGCGCAGCTCGACGGCGACCACTACGTCATCAACGGCGCGAAGATCTGGATAACCAACGCGCGGCACGCCGACCCGCTGCCGGTGCTAGTCAAGACCGACAGAACCGCCTCTCCTGCGCACAAGGGGATGAGCATCCTGCTCGTCGAGGCCGGCACGCCGGGCTTCGAGGTCACCAAGGACATCCCGAAGCTCGGATACAAGGGCACCGAGTCCTGCGAAGTCGTGCTGCGCGACTGCCGGGTGCCGAAAGAGAACTTGCTCGGCGGCATCGAGGGGCGCGGAATGCAATTCGCGCTCGGCGGTCTGGAGTGGGGTCGGGTCAACATCGCCGCACGCAGCGTCGGCATCGCCCAGCGCGCCTACGAGGACTCGCTCGCCTACGCGAACGAACGGCAGGCCTTCGGCCAAGCGATCTCCGGTTTCCAGGCCATCCAGCTCACTCTGGCCCGGATGGCCACAGACCTGCAGGCGGCGCGGCTGCTGACCTACTGGTCGGCAGACGCTCTCAGCAGGGGGCGGGCCGACGCCGAGACCGGCATGGCCAAGATCTTCGCTGCGGACACGGCGCTCGCGAACGCCATCGACGCAATGAAAGTACACGGCGGGTACAGCTACTCGACCGAGTACGAGATCGAGCGGCTCTACCGGGACTCAATCCTGATGAGCATCGGCGAGGGGACCAACGACATCCTGCGCATGCAAGTCGCCCGCGCGCTCATTGCAGGAAATGCGAAAGTCGGGTGGTAGATGGGAACATGAAGCCGTCCGTTCGCCTGCCCCCCACACCTGGAGTCTGACCCGTGTCCACCGGTCTCGCAGTGCCAGCATACCAGCGGCTAGCCGACACGTTGCGCGACCAGATCCTGTCTGGACAACTCAAGCCCGATGACCAGCTGCCGGTGGAGCCGGAGCTGTGTGCCCTCTACGGGGTGAGCCGGGGAACGGCCCGGGAGGCGCTGCGCGTGCTGTCCAGCCAAAAGCTGGTGAGAACGGTACGCGGTGTGGCTGGCGGCACGTTCGTCAACCGGCCCGGTCCAGAGCACGTTCACTCGATGCTCAAGACCGCGCTCGCGGTCATGTCCACAGTTGGCGGCGTGGGCACGGTGGACGACCTGCTCGAAGTGCGCCAAATGCTCGAGGTGCCGGCCGCGGGGATGGCTGCCGAGCGTCGCACCGACGAGCAGCTGGCCGACCTGCGCAGCAGCCTGTTCGACCCGCGGCACATCGACGACGGTGCCGCCATGTTCCCGACCACTAAGAGCTTCCACGTGGTCGTGCTGGAGTCGGCAGGAAACCCGATGCTCAACGCGGTGACCGCGCCGATCTTCATGGTGCTACAGGAGAGGTTCGCGCGAGAGAACGCGCGAAACACCTTCTGGCGCCAGGTCGACAAGGATCACCGCACGATCCTGTCGCTGATCGAGGCGCGCGACGCCGACGGCGCGCGTCGTGCGCAGGCCGAGCACCTGATGCGGCTGCGCAACACGTACGTGCAGATCGACCGCGAGGCCAGGCACCCCGAGCAAGCAGCGTCATCCCCGGAACCGCGCGGCGACACCTGGTCGGGGGAGGTGGGCAGTCCAGTCAAGCCGCGCGGCCCCCGCGAAGAGGGCACCAAAAAGGCCCCCAGTGAAGACGAACTCGGTGAAAAAGTCGACCCGCACCTGACCCACCGGATCGATAGCTGAATACGGCGAAGCTGTCCGCCGACTACATCGGCGGTCATGCCTCAGACGCGCGCCTGGGCCACTGTGCGCCGCGCGGCGCGCAGGACCGCTTCATCCACCATCGTCCCGTCCGGACCTGTAAACGTCGTGCGGCCGAGGTCGACCGCCATCTCAAGCACGGCCTGGGCGCGACCGGCCACTTCCACACTCACGTTGAACGTCTCGTTCGCGACCGCGACCTGAGCGGGATGAATACACGCGCGGCCGAAGAACCCCATCCTCCGGGTTGCCTCGGTGGAGCGGGCGAGCAGGTCCAAGTCGCGGAAGTTGGTGCTTACCGCAGCCACTGGCGCCGAGATGCCGGCCGCGGCGCTGGCGAACACGATGGTGGACCGCGCCCACGCGAACTCCTCCGCCATCGGCCTTGGGTCGATGCCAACGTCCACCGCGAGATCGGCCTCGCCGATCTGCAACCGACGGACCCGCGGGACGCGCGCGACCGCCAGCGCGTCAAAGACCGCCTCGGCCGATTCCAACAGCGGCATCAATAGCGCCGACGACCCCGCGGCGTCGAGAGCACACGACACCTCCTCCGCGTCTCGCGCGCTCTCGGTCTTCGCCGCGCAGAACCCGGTGACGTCCGAGCGGTCGGCGAACACGGCCAAGTCGTCCTCGCGCTCGGCGCCGGGGTTGATCCGAAGCCAGATCTCGGTGCCAGTCTCGGTTAGCCCGTCCAACCACTCAGTCACCGTCTCCCGGGCGGCTGCCTTGTCTGCGGACGCCACGGCGTCCTCTAGATCGACGATCACCGCGTCGGCCCCGCGCTCCAGCGCCCTTGCGAGAAAGATCGGGCGGTCGCCAGGTACGTACAAGTAAGAGCGCGGGTCTGCCATGGCGTCAATCGTCTGATGTTTAGCAGCCCTACGCAAGGAGGTTGGCGATCCCGGTGACGGGGCGCTATGTGACGACAAGGATGTGGGGGTTGGGGTGCACCCCAACCCCCACACCCCAGCTCAACCCCGGTTCACGTGCGAATAGGGCCCCAGAACGGCTTGGCGCACAGTTCTGCCTCACGGTCTAGGCATGTCGGCACAGGATCAGGGGCAGACCGTGGCCTACGTCCGGTTCAGCAGACCGACTAGAACCCCGCCCGCCAGGTCGCCGCGATCGGCGAGGTGCAGGAGAGACCTCATCGACATGACCAGCGGTGGCAGCCGCGCCGAGCGGGCGGCGCTGTCACCCTGGCCCGGCACCGTGGCCCGAGACCGGGGGACATCGACGCCCGTGGACGGCACGCACGGGCCCTCGCCATCGGGGCAGCCGTGGTCGGCGGGTACGACCCGGTGCGCCTCGCTGCGGCCCGGAGCCCAGACCCCACAGCCGGGCTGTTCGACCTCGGCGCCCTCACCCCGTCGCCGCCGCCGGGGCCGGGGCCGGGGCGCCCTCCGGTGCCCGTGCCGTGGCCTCTATCGTCCCTGCAGCGTCAGCGGCCGACCACCCCGAGAGGACGTCATCACTGATGATGGACACCGGAATGCCGGGTTCAGTGGCCCAAGTAACCTCCAGCCCTGGCGCGACGTAACGTCGAGTCACCAGTCACGGCCTCGATCACTGGGGGCTCCATGTCCTTCCTTCAAGACATCTCGGACGATCTGACCGCTCGCCTTGGGGCCGCGACGGGCGTCTCAGACCTCCAGTTCGACACGCTTGCAGCGGGTCCGCACCCGCTCGATGTCGACTGGATGCGACGGGACTCGTTGCTCGGGAGGGTCGCCCCGAACATTTCGCGCTCGTACTACGCGGCCCGGGGCGTGGTGCCGAGCGCTACGGGTCCGGTGCTCACGGAAGAGGATCTAGATCGACGCATCGCCTCGCGGTGGATAATCCCGGCTCGGTGGCGTGGGATGACGTTCGGCTATGTCTGGGTCATCAACGCTCGTGAACACCCTGTGCCGGAGGAGTCGATCGAGGAGATCACACCGATCTGCGCCCAGATCGGTGAGCACCTCCACCGTCGGACAGCCCGGTTGCGTGACCACGCCACCAGCCTTCGCGAGCTCTTGACGTCTCGCCCAGACGGCTGTCACGAAACCGCTACGCAGCTCTACGAGGTGGGTGGCTATCCCCCCGGACCCGTCGCGGCACTGGTGCTCAACGTGGTAGCAGAGCCTGGCGATCACGCCGCGCTGCCCCCGGACGTACTCGACGGACCGTTCCCGCGAGCCGTGCCCGGCGACGTGTGGCGCTTCGTGGAGGGGACCCGCGCGGTTCTGCTGGCGCCTCCAAGCACAGTGGCCCGCCACGGCGCGGTCCGGCGTGTGGCCGAGCATGCCCGCGAAGTGACCCAGCGCGAGACCGAAGGACGCGCGACGGTCGTGCTCGGCGTCGGCGACGCCGTCAGCAGCCTCTTCGAAGCCAGCCGCAGCTTTAGGCAAGCGAGGCTCTCTGCGCGCGCCGCCGCTGCGCTCGACGCCGTTCCCTCCATCGCGGAGTGGCAGCACCTCGGGGCGATCCGAGCCGTGCTGAGCATTCCTGACAAGGAGCTCGAAGACGCAATCGCCCCAGGGGTGACCCGGCTGCATTTGGGGTCCAACTTCTTGGCTGAGACCCTCGAGGTCTACTTCGCCACCGCCGGAAACGTCAACGAGACTGCCGAGCGTCTGATGGTCAGTCGGGGCACGGTCTACTACCGCCTGCAGCGCGCCGAGTCCGTGTCCGGGCTCTCCCTGAAGTCGGGCCCTGACCGGATGACGCTGGAAATCGGACTGACGATCATACGATTGCGCCAGCGCGCGACACACAGCTTGGTCCGACTCTCAAGTTAGGTTGCCTGGACCCTGGCTGGTGGTCACCGCCGAGGACACTGCCTTGGCGAGATAGCCGGCGTCGATGGGCAAGTTGACGCCAGTGACGTAGCGCGACTCATCGGACAGCAACCACAGGACGGCGTTTGCAACGTCCTGGGGCTGGATCCACCCCACGGGCATAAGGTGCCCTGCCCGGTAGAGGGCTTGCTGCTCGTCCATGGATCCGCTGCCGCTGGTCATCCGCCGCCGATGCTCCTCCCCGTTGATCATGGGGGTGTCAACCGAGGTGGGCAGCACGCTGTTGACGCGGATCGAGTCCGGGCCCAATTCCTGGGCCAGCGCCTGAACCAGCCCCACGGCCCCGAACTTCGACGCCGTGTAGGCGGCGAAACCCGCGATACCCCTGGAGCCTTGGACAGAGCTGTTCATCACGACCGACCCACCGGCACCGTGGGCGAGGATCGCTGGCACAACGGCCCGCACGGTGCGCCATACCGCGGTCAAGTTGACCTCCAGGCTGTCCGCCCAGCTGTCCTCCGAGGTTTCGAGCGCAGTGCCCGAGTGGAGGACGCCCGCGTTGGCGAAAAGCCCATCGAGCTTGCCGTAGCGCTGCACCGCATCCTGCGTCGCCTGACCGACTGCAATCTGGTCAGCGACGTCCGCCTGTGCGAAGCGAACTCGACCAGGGCCAACACGGATCTCGTCGGCCGCACCGCTCATGCCCACGGGCCGCGAGCGGCTCACGGCAAAGACCGACGCACCCTCCTCGGCCAGGCGACGACACGTGGCCCAGCCGATGCCTCCGCTGCCGCCCGTCACCAAGATGACCTTGCTCTCGAGTCGCACGTGCGATCACCTCCATCTGGACGTTCACCGACCCTCATGGGCCAGCCGCTTTCGGAGGCTAAGGACTCGCGGACGACGCCGACAGTTGCAGGCATGCAGTCTTTCCGCCTGCGGTCTGACATCGGGTCCACGGCTCGTCGCCGTTTGAACAGATGTCGGACGTAGAGCACCTCAGTCTGAACAACTGTTCTAAGACCCCTGGCCCCTCGGATCCCTAGTGTCAGCAGTCACGCTTCCCACGACTTGCCAGGAGATGCCTATGTCCCCCGCGCCAAGTGTCATGGACCGCCGACGCCAAGGCGAGCGCCCGCTCGTCCGCGTCGGGTCCCTCACCAAGTCGTTCGGCGACCACGTTGTGCTCGACCAGGTCTCCCTCGATGTGCACTCAGGGGAGGTCGTGGCGCTGATCGGCCCCAGTGGCGCGGGCAAGAGCACCCTGCTGCGGTGCATCAACTATCTGGAGACCCCGACTGGAGGCACCATCGAGCTCGACGGTCAGCCAGCGGCCCGGGATGCGGCCCGGCCCACGCGTGCAGAGCTCTTGGCCGTTCGGCGTCGTACCGGCATGGTGTTTCAGCAGTTCAATCTCTTCCCTCACCTCTCAGTTCTGCGCAACATCACCTTGGCTCAGGAGCTGGTGCTCGACCGAGACAGCGCAGCGGCCAAGACGCGGGCGATGGAACTCCTTGAGCGGGTGGGGCTGGGGGAGAAAGCAGACGCCAAGCCGACCCAGTGCTCCGGTGGCCAGCAACAACGGATAGCCATCGCGCGAGCCCTGGCCCTCGACCCCCTGGTGATGCTGTTCGACGAGCCCACGTCTGCTCTCGACCCGGAGGTCGGTGCCGAGGTCCTGAAGGTGATGCGGGAGCTCGCCGACCTTGGCACGACGATGATCGTGGTCACCCACGAGATGGGCTTCGCCCGTCGGGTCGCCGACCACGTGGCGATGCTCGCCGACGGCGCAATCATCGAGGAGGGCCCGCCAGAGCAGCTGTTCACGTCCCCACAACACTCGACGACCCAGCGCTTTCTCGATGCTGTATTCGACCGCTGATGAGCGGCGTCTCCTGGGGCTACGTCATCCCGCAGATCTTGGCCGGTGTGTACTACACCGTCCTCCTCACCGTGGTCTCCTTCGTCGTCGCCCTCATACTTGGGTTCCCTGTTGCACTGTTACGGCTCTCACGATGGCGGATTTTGAGGCTGATCGGAACCGCGTACGTGGAGATCGGGCGGGGGATACCCTCGATCGCCTGGATGCTCCTAGTCTTCTACGGACTGGTGGGTCTCACCGGCGCCAAACCGCTGCCCACCGCGATGGTCGCGTTGAGCCTGGTGGCCACCTCGTACGTAGCCGAGAACTACCGGGCCGCACTGCTCGAGGTACCGATCGGACAGTGGGAGGCGGCGCAGGCGCTGGGCCTGACCCGGCGTCAGCTCTTTTGGCGGATTATCGCGCCGCAAGGCGTCGGTCTAGCGATTCCCCCCTCAGCCACCTACGCCATCGGGCTGCTCAAGGAATCGGCATTTGCGTCGGTCATCGGGGTCAGCGACGTCACCTTCCGCGCGTTGACGCTGAGCCAGAGCGGTCAGCCGGGCCTGGCGGTGTTCCTCCTGGCCGGTGTGGTGTACCTCCTGCTCAGCCTGCCGATCGCCGCTGCCTCGCGATGGATCTCCCATTCGGCACGCCTAAGGAGCGCGGCATGAACCTCGCCTCCTTGGTCGATCAGCTCCCAAACCTTCTTCAGGGCCTTGTCATCAGCCTGCGAGTGACGGTCTTCTCCCTGGTGCTTGGACTCCCACTGGGGCTGGTGCTCGGGTTGCTCGGTACCGCGCCGACACGGCTCGTGCGCTGGACCACCGTCACGGTCGTCGAGCTTCTTCGCGGGCTGCCGCTGTTGGTCCTGGTGTACCTGATCTATTTCGGACTCCCCAGCGCCGGGCTGACGCTACAGGGTGAGGTGGCGCTGATAGCCGGAATCACGATCAGTACCGGCGCCTACACCAGTGAAATCTTTCGGGCCGGCATCTTGAATGTCGCGCGCGGTCATCGGGAAGCGGCCCGAAGCTTGGGCTTGACCCCCTATCAGGAGCTGCGGCACATCGTGTTACCGCAGGCCCTCAGTGCGGTCCGAATACCCGTCATCGCATTCTCCGTACTGGTCTTCCAAGGAACTACAGTCGGTTTCGCCATCGGAATCCCTGAGCTGCTGTCACGGTCCTACGCCATCGGCTCAGTCACCTTCGACTACCTCGGCGTCTTCACCGTGGCCGGTCTCATCTACGCCCTCGTCTCAATCCTCGCCTCCGTCGCGGTGTCGACGCTCAGTCGTGGCCGTCGGCCACCGCGAACCCTGCCCGCCTGATCATCAACCCGGAAGAAGGAATCCCATGAGAATCCGTCAACGCCCCGTCGCCGCGGCGGCCCTTGCTCTTTCCGTGGCCGCGCTGAGTGCGTGCGGCTCCAGCACGCCGTCGACCGTGGCGAAGGGCTGCAAGCCCATCGCTCAGGTAAAGACGGTCGACAAGGGTGTGCTTACGGCCGCGATCGCCGAGTTCCCGCCCTACATCGGCGCCAAGGACGGCAAGCCCACCGGGGTGGACGGTGTCTTGTTGACCAAGACTGCCGCGGCACTGTGCCTCGATCTGAAGGTGAACGTCACCAGCTTCCCCGCGATTACCTCGTCGCTGCAGCAGGGAACGTCGGATCTGAGCGCAGGCTCGTGGACGATCAACGCCGAACGCAAGTCAATGTTCGAGGTGAGCGCCCCCGTGTACAAGTCGCTCGCGGCTTTGGTCTCCAAGAGTGGCATCTCTACCGTTGACGGTATGAAAGGCAAGAAGATCGGAACTACGACCGGCTATCTGTGGGTCAGCGACTTGCAGAAGGCGATTGGCGGCAACAGCGTCAAGCTGTACCAGTCGGAACAAGCGGTGTACGACGACCTCAAAGCCGGCCGGATCGACGCGGGACTGTTCACCGAGGGGGCGGTGGCGTTCTACATGGCCAAAGACGGCAACCCTAGTGACCTCAAGCTGAAGGTGCTCGAGCAAGATCCGCGCATCCAGATGACCGTCAACCCGCCAGTGACCGGGGTACTCATCCACAAGGGAGATACGGACCTTCTCGGGGCCGTCAACACGGTGGTCAAGCAGTATCAGTCCTCCGGTGATCTCGCCACGCAGCTCAAGGACGCCGGCATCAGCAAGCAGTCGGTCATCGACGGCTGACCAACGAGAAGAACGGAGGGGCCGGGGGAGCAGACCTGGCCCCTCCGTTGCTCTGTCAGAGGTTCATGCACAATCTTCGCGCGTCATAGATGGCGGAGTGCACTCCGCGGTGGGCCACCGCGTCACCGACCCGGAAGAGCGCAAAACCGGTCGAGCCGTCAACGACCGCCGGTTGGACGTCACCGACCGCGAGGGCCTCCAGGTCAGTCTGCCCACGGTTGCGGGAGCTCTGGCGCAGCTCGTCGTACACCTCGGAGATCGGCTCAGTGCCCTGCTCCACAACCACTTGGTCGACGAGGCGGGTCGCGGTCTCGTCGGAGTAGGTGTTGCGGAGCGTGGCCTGCAGCTGGCCGCCGGCCCGCTGTACCCCCAAAAGCTCGCAGTCGGGTGTGATCCGCACTCCCGCCCGGTAGAAGCGTCGAAGGTAGTCCGGCAGGACCGTGTGGCCGACGTCGTGCCCTATCGCCGCGTCGACAGTCACGATCTCGATACTGGAGGCGGTGTCCAGCAGGTGCTCGACGGCCGTGAGCGCATGCTCACCGCCGTTGTCGTCGAAGACCAGGACGCTCTTTCCCTCGATCGGGGCCCGACCCAGGACGTCGCTGCTGCTCTGGACGAGGTTGCCGCCTCCATCGGGGAGGCTCAGAGGCGCCATCCCGCCGGTGGCAACGATGACCACGTCCGGCGACAGGGCCATGACGTCGTCCCCGTCCACGTATTTGCCCACCTCGAGCCGGGCACCTGCGTGCCGGGCCTCTTGGGCCAGCCACTCGGTGATCGAGCGCTTCTCCGAGAGTCGGTGCGGGCGCGACATCATCAGCACCTGGCCACCGAGTGACGACGCGGCCTCGAAGAGGGTGACGTCATGTCCGCGCTCGGCGCACACCCGCGCAGCCTCAAGACCCGCCGGTCCCCCTCCAACGACGACAACGCGCCGTTGGGTCGATCCCGGAGACGTGAGCTGCGGAATGAAGGACTCCCGGCCGGTGGCCGGGTTGTGCACGCACAACGTCTCGCCCCCACCGACACACTGGCTCGCCCCGACGCACGGCCGGATGCGCTCCTCCTGCCCGGCGAGCAGCTTGCGCACGATGTGCGGATCGGCGATGTGCGCCCGGGTCATGCCGATCAGGTCCACCAACCCCGCGCGCAGGGCGTACCGGGCGGTGGCCAGGTCAGCGACCCGTCCGGCGTGCAGCACAGGCTGCGCGACCACCTCACGTATCTTTGCCGCCACCGACAGGTCCGCCCCCAGCACCCGACCTGTCGGCGGAATGATGTCCGCCAGCTCGCGGTGGGTGAACCCGCCGCCGTAGATGACGGAGAAGTAGTCCAGGAGACCGCTCTCCGAGAGGGACCGGGCGATCGACACGCACTCCTCAGGTTCCAGCCCGTCCTGGGCTCCTTCGTCGCCGGGGATCCTGATCCCGACGACGAAGTCGCTGCCCACTGCCTTGCGGACCTGTTCCACCACCTCCTGCAGGAAACGCAGACGGTGGTCAAGCTCGCCCCCGTACTCGTCCGTCCGCAGGTTGGATCGTCGAGCCAGGAACTGGTCAACGAGGTGCCCAGCCAGCCCGGCGATCTCCACCCCGTCCAGCCCCCCGCGTCGAGCGCGTTCCGCTGCGGCAGCGTAGGCGTCCAGGACGCGGGGGAAGTCGAAGTCCTCCATGGCCTTGGGGAAGCTGCGGTGGGCTCTCTCCCGGACACCCGACGGACTGATGGTCGGCAGCCACGAACCGGTGCGGTCATCACCTCGGCGACCGAGGTGAGTGATCTGGACGATGGTGCTCGCCCCGTGACGATGCACCCGTTCGGCGAGGTCCTCGTAGAACGGGATGACGTCGTCGGTGCTGGCGTCGATGGAACCGAAGTGGCTGTAGGAGTCCCGCGAAACGAAGCTCGACCCCCCGAACATGGTCAGGCCGATCCCACCTCGAGCCTTCTCCTCCTGGTACAACGCGTAGCGGCGACCGGGCTTGCCGTTCTCCAGGTATCCCGCCGGCGCGTGGGCCGAGCTGAACACCCGATTCTTGAGGTGCATCGTGTTGATGGTCAGGGGGCTCAACAGCGGATCAGCCATGATCGCCCCGTGTCGCTGTCATGGCACGAAGTTACGAACGTCGGCACCCCGGTGGATATGCACGGGCGTCCAGAAGAGCTCGCCCCCGCTTGGACACACCTGAGCGGGCCGGCGTGTCCACGGCCAGGATCTCCTGAGGCCTCGGCTGCACCCGATGAGTGCCCTCGCGGGCGTCGGCGCCTACTTGGCCCTGACGCTCCCCCACCCGTCGTGTCGAAGAGCCACGGTTGGTCTTCGGCCCCCGTAGGTGAGGATCCGTTCGCGACGTTCGGCTCCACCTGTGGCGCGGCCGCCCAGCTTGAGCGGTCCTTCATCCGAGAGCGGCAGCGCGAAGACATAGAGCTAGCCAAGGCCCGGGGGTGTTCCGCGGCCGGGCCCGCAGACCTACCGCCGAGCAGGTCGGCCAGGCCCAGCGCCTGGCCGAGACGGCGTGCCCCAAGACCACGATCACCCGGAGAACCTGGGATGCTTATGCTCGGGTGCTGTATGACGCGCTGGGCGTCCGCGGCGTCTACGCCGGCCCACGGTTGTGCCGGTACCGGTGGCTGGGAACGGGGCCTCCCCGAGCCAGTTCGAGTACGTGGCGCCCCGCAGTTTGCGGGGTCGCCAACCGGCAGGAAGGTAGGAGTTCGGTGCGGATTCACCCTCAAGCTCAAGCATTTCTCGATGTGGTCGCCGACGCGCCTCACTTGGACACCCAGTCAGCCGAGCAGAACAGGGCAGATCTGCTGAACGCACTGCCGTTGACCGGCCCCCCGTCGGTGGTTGCGTCGGTGCAGGACGTCGAGCTGGTGGGGCCGGCGGGGCCGATCCCGGCGCGCATCTACCGGCCCAGGCCCGATGCCGTGCTGCCGGGTGTCGCTTACTTTCACGGTGGCGGGTGGGTCCTGGGCGGCCCGGACCTTGCCGACACCACAGCACGCCCGTGCTCCTACCCCAGGGAGTCGAGGCCTGCATGAGCAGCGCCAACGGGGCGGCGGGTGGTAGCTGCACCACGAACACGTCTTCTCCGGTGACCGGCCAAGGGTTCTGCGGCTATCACTCTTCCACCACTGTCGGTGGCAGCCCCGCGATCTACAACCTCATACCGTTTCCGATCTATCATTCTCCGACCCGTTTCGGCTGCGGCTCCGAGAACGGACTGGGAATCCAGGCACCCAACGGGGACGCGAACGCCGACACGACGATCAGCGTGCTCAGCCACGAAATGATCGAATCCATCACCGACCCCTTCGGCAACGCTTGGAATGACAGCAGCGGAAACGAAATCGCGGACGACTGCCAGTTCCTCTACGGCGTCGGCTTCGGCGGAAACCCCGGCGCCCAGTACAACCAGACCATCAACGGCGCGCACTACTTCGTCCAAGAAGAGTTCAGCAACGCCAACTACGTCCCCCACCTCAGCGGTTGCGTGCAACGCAACACTGCCCCCACTCCCACCACGATCACCCTCGGGGCAAGCCCGGATACTGCTGTCGGGGTCGCCGCGATCGCCTTGTTCGCCACCCTCGCTCCGAGCACCGCCGATGGCACCGTGACCTTCACCGACGGTTCCGCCGTGCTCCCCGGATGCCAGGACCTACCGGTGACCTCCGGTGTCGCCACCTGTGTCACCACCTTCCCCACCGCCGGCGTGCACACCATCACCACCACCTACCACGGAGATGCCACCCACGCCCCCACCACCGCCAGCACCCCCATCACCGTCGACGCCAACGCCAACTTCTTCCAGATCATCGTGGGACTTCTCATCCAGTTCGCCCACGTCTTCCACCTGCTCGGCCTGTGACGCCACCCCACGGACGGCATCTACCAGCCCAGCCCCGAACGCCACCAAACCCGCAACGAGCGAATTGACCCCGGGCCTGCCTGCGCCACAGCGGCAGGCCCGGACCGGTCATCTGGGGTCGTTCCCGCTCGCGAAGGGCCGCAGCTGCTGCGGGCCCTGCGACGTTGACAACCGTGGCGTGCGGGGGTACGTACTCAGCAAACGTGCCCCATTGGTGGAGGGACGGCACCTGTGCAACCGAACAAGACGACGTCCGCACCGACCCTGCGCAGGGTGGCCATCACAGCAGTGGCCGTCTTCGTGCTCGGGTTTGGTCTCAGCACCGCCCCCGCCG
>JAABUM010004385.1_pt1 | contig 15998 bp, 14 predicted proteins | sample 5559161 | NCBI WGS metagenome assembly JAABUM01 (sample SAMN10711868, study PRJNA513369) | rock metagenome | isolation source: Antarctica rocks | place: Antarctica: Victoria Land, Siegfried Peak nord
CACAGCCGTGGGCGGCGCAATTCATGCGCCGCCCGAACGGAGGAGGCCGGGGTTGAGGCCCCGGCCGTGAAAATCAGTTCGTTTTGATGGGGCTGAGGATGTCGAGGTAGGCCGACGACAGGAACAGCAGGCCCAGCAATCCCACCACCACATAGGTGAGGGGCATGAGCCGGGCGGCGTCCACGAAGTAACGGCCCCGGCGGCGCAACCGCAGCTCTTGGGCCTTCTCGTAGACGGCGATGGTGACGTGGCCGCCGTCGAAGGGCAGTAGCGGGATCAGGTTGAACAGGCCGATGAAGATGTTGACCAGGGCGAAGAAGCCCACCAGCGACGAGGCGCCGTCGGCGCCGAACTGGGACCCCAGGTTCACGATGCCGATGATCGACACCGGCCGGTTCTCGAGGTCCTTGGAGGAGTTGGTCGAGGAACCGCTGGTGGACTGGCCACCCGCGGGAGCGGTGCCCTTGGCCGGTTGGGTGGTGGAGCTCTGGCTGTCGCCGGCGTTGGCGACCTGGTGGGCGAAGCCCGAGATGCCGCTGGGACTGAATATCTTGCCCACGCCGAGCACCGAGAGCCGGGCCACCTCGCCGAAGCCCTGCAGGGTGCGGGGCACGGCCTCGACCAGGCCGACCTTCTGGTTCTTGGGGTACAGCTGGCTGATCCCGACGCAGCACGAGGTCCGCACCTTGCCGTCGGGCTCGGTCCCCTTGAAGTCGTGAAGGTTGACCTGCGTCACGTGCACCGTGCCGGAGCGCTCGAAGCGGACAGGGACGGTCTTGCCCTTGAGCGGCTCGACGATGCCGGCCACGCCGTCGAGGGTGCCGACCTTCTTGCCGTTGATCGTCAGCAGCTTGTCCCCTCGCATGATGCCGGCGTCGGCGGCACCACTGCCCGGGTACACCTTGCCGACCCGCCAGTTGTAGGGGTCGGGGTTCACCTTGCCGCCGGGCACGCCGACGGTGGTCAGCAACACGAAGATCAGCACAAGGGCGAGCAGGAAGTGCATGGTCGAGCCGGCCACAGCCACCTTGACCCGCTGCCCGAAGGTCTTCTGGCGGTAAGCGCGGGCCTCGTCGGCCGGCGGGACCTCCTCGAGGTTGGTCATGCCGATGATCTTCACGTAGGCCCCGGCGGGGATGGCCTTGAGGCCGTACTCGACCTCGCCCCGCTTGAACGACCAGATGCGGGGCCCGAACCCGATGAAGAACTCGGTGACCTTCATGTCGGCGCGGCGGGCCATGACGAAGTGGCCGAGCTCGTGCAGGAAGATCATGACCAGCAGGCCGAGGATCACGGCCAGCACCCAGGGGACCCACACGCCGAGGAGGACGAGGGCGGCGAGCACCCCGACCAGGCGCAGTCCGGGATGATCCACCGGCCGCCACGGCGCCGTCGGTTCGGGCGGTCCCTGAGGCACCGGCACACCCAGCTCGGCCGGCGACGGCGGGCGTTCTGGTACGTCCGGTCGAAGGTGGGTGTCGGTCATCGGTGCTTTCCTTCTTCGGCTCAGGCCCGCTCGGAGATGAGCTCGGCGGTGAGCGCTCGGGCTCGTTGGTCGGCGTCGATGACCGCGTCCACGCTGTCGGCGACGGTTCCATCATGCCGGTCGAGGGCGGCTTGGAGGACGTCACCAATGGCGATCCAGGGGATTCTTCCTGCCAGGAACGCCTCGACGGCGACCTCGTTGGCGGCGTTCAGCCAGGCCGGCGCCGTTTCGCCGGCCCGACCGGCTTCGTAGGCCAGGCGCAAGCACGGGAAGGCGTTGAGATCGGGAGGTTCGAAGTCGAGCCGGTCGAGCTCGGCCCAATCGATGGGGCCGAACGCGGTGGTCGAACGGTCGGGCCACGCCAGCGCGTAGCCGATGGGCAGACGCATGTCGGGCTGGGATAGCTGGGCGATGGTGGCGCCGTCGGTGAAGGTGACCATGGAGTGCACGATCGACTGGGGGTGGACGACGACGTCGATGTCGTCGAAGCCGATGCCGGCTCCCGCCTCGCCGGCCGGCGCGCCGAACAGCTCGTTGGCCTCGATCACCTCCAAGCCCTTGTTCATCAGGGTGCTCGAATCCACGGTGATCTTGGGTCCCATCGACCACGTCGGGTGGGCCAGGGCGTCGGTGACGGTCACGTCGCACAGTTCCTCCCGGGTGCGGCCGCGGAACGGACCGCCGCTAGCGGTCAGGACCAACTTGGCGACCCGCCGGGGACCGGCTGGGTCCGCGGCCCTCAGGCACTGGTGGATGGCGCAGTGCTCGCTGTCGACCGGCACCAGCTCGGCACCGGGGGTGCGCCGGGCCCGTTGCACCACCGGTCCGGCGGCGATCAGCGACTCCTTGTTAGCCAGCGCCAGGCGCTTGCCGGCGTTGAGGGTCGCCAGCGTGACCCCGAGCCCGGCGAAGCCGACCACCCCGTTCACGCAGACATCGGCCACGTCTCCGAGGCTGGCCAGCGCGTCCGGGCCGACCCGGAGCTCGCAGTCGGACAGCGCTTCCTTGAGGCGGTCGACATGGGCTTCATCGGCCACCGCCACGATCTCGGGTCGCACGGCATGGGCCTGGGCGATGAGGGCATCGACCTGGCGGCCGCTGGCCCCAAGGGCGACGATCCGGTAGCGGTCCGGCTCGGCGGCCACCACCTCGGCCGATTGAGTCCCGATGCTGCCGGTGGACCCGGCCAGGGCGACGGTGGTGGTCACCGTTCGGTGGGCCTACAGGCCCAGGATGCCCAGGCGACTGGCGAGCAGGAAGGTGGCCGGGAGCACGAAGAGCATGGCGTCGAAGCGGTCGAACACCCCGCCGTGCCCGGGCAGCAAAGTGCCCATGTCCTTGCGGCCCAGGTCGCGCTTGAGCGCCGACTGGCACAGGTCCCCCAGGGGCGCGACCACTGCCACCACCAGGCCGAGCAGCAAGGCGTGTGACACCGAGTCGAACGGCTTGAGCTGCGGGAACACGCCTACCAGCAGGACGGTGGCGATGAGCGTTATGACGCCTCCACCCACCACCCCTTCGATGGTCTTGCCCGGGCTGACCTCCGAGAAGGACTTGGTGCCCAATGTGCGGCCGGCCACCAGCGAACCGACGTCGTTGGCCACCGTGGCGATGATGGCCGCCCAGACCAGCGAGATGCCGTGGTCGACGCTCAAGAGGAGGCCGGCAAAGCCGCCGCCCAAACCGATCCAGACGATGCCGAGCATGGTGACCGACACACTGTCCAGGACCCGGCCGTTGCCGCCGGCACCCACCACAAAAGTGGTCAGGCAGGCGAGCAGTCCGAGCACCACCACCACGTACAAACCGACACCGGGGCGCCAGTAGGCGGCCAGCGGGGCCGCGGCGACGGCGACCAGACCCACCACCGCCACCGGTTCGTACCCGGCCTGGCGCACGGCCTGGAAGTACTCGCCGGCGCACAGCAGCAGGATCAAGGCCACCAGGACACAGAGCGCCAGCGGTCCGATGGCGGACGTCAGCAAGGCCAGGCCGATGAGGGCGGCGGCCACGGCGATGGCGGCGCCGTAGTTGCGGTCGCCCCCGCCGACCGCGGCGGCCCCGTAGGCGCCCCCCTCGTCGGGTTCGTCCGGAAGGTTGCGCGAGCTGATCCGTCGGCGGGTGGGAGCCGGCTCCGGACCGACCTCCTGCTCTAGCTCGTGGTCGAAGTCCTGAAGGGCGATGGGGTCCGGAGCGGGCAGGGTCTCCGGCCGCTCACGCAGGTCGTAGATGTCGTCGGCCCCGGCACCGGCGGCCGCAGGCACCATCGGCTCAGGCTCGAACGGCTCGGGCCCGAAGCTCTCGGGCTCCGGCTCGGGCGGCTCGGGCGGCTGGGGCGGCTCAGGCTGGGACGCGGCCGGCTCGGCAAAGACCCGGCGCCAGCTGCGGCGGGGCCGGCGGCCGGCGGGCGGTTCCGGCTGGGGCTCCCTCCCTGACTCCGCCTCGTCGTCGTACAGGACCACATCACCCTCGGTCTCCTCGTCGTAGAGGGGCACGAAGGCCGGCTCGAACACCTCGTCTTCGGTCTCGTCCTCCGTCCCGAGGTAGGGCTCGGGTTCCGGTTCGGTGAACCGTCCGAAGAGCGAGCGGCGCGGCCGGGGCGCCGGTTCCGGTTCTGGCTCTGGCTCTGGCTCTGGCTCTGGCTCTGGCTCTGGCTCTGGCTCTGGCTCTGGCTCTGGCTCTGGCACTGGCACAGGCTCGCCCCCGGCCTGGTGCTCGTCCAACTCGTCGAAGGAGAACAGGTCCGCGTCGCTCGGGCGGTCGCTGGTGTCCAAAGCCCCGATGCGCGTGTCCTCGCCAGCCAGGCCGGACGGGTCGTCGAACCCGGCGTCGTCCCATTCAAGGTCGTCCTGGTTGCGCCACCGGGGGGTGGAGCTGGCGAACGAGGACCACGCCTCCAGATCATCTTCTTCGTCCACGTCGCCGATGACGACCTTGGGGACCTCACCGGTGGCCGGTTCGGTCCAGTGCGGCATCTCCACGGGGCCGGTGACCGGCTTGGACGGTTGGTCGGGGGGGCGCACGCCGGGCTTTTCGATCTGGGTGGGATCAGAACTGGCGTCGAGCGGGAACCTCAGGGCCGGGCGGGGGCCAGCGGGTGGGCGGGCCGGTCGGTCGCCGTACTTGGGCTGGTCCTCGGTCCGGCGCGAAGCCACGTCACCGCGCTCCATGGCTTCGGCCGCTTCCTCAGCGCCGATGATCCGCACGCCTTCGGACCGTTCGCCGGACTCATCGTCTCCCGCAGGGTTGTGGTCAACCATCAGTCCTCCAACAGCTCCTGTTCCTTCTGGCCCAGCGCCAGATCGATGTCGGCCTCGCGCTCGTGGGTGATCTTGTCCAGCTCCTTCTCGGCTCGCTGCAACTCGTCCTCGGACAGGTCACCGTCCTTCTGGAACGCCTCCAGATCATGCCTCGCTGACCGCCGCAAGTTGCGGATCGCCACCCGTCCCTCCTCCGCCATCTGCTTGACCACCCGGACCAGGTCGCGCCGGCGGTCCGATGTCAGCGGCGGGAACGAGAGGCGGATGTTGTTGCCGTCGTTGCTCGGGTTCAGGCCCAAGTCGGAGTTGCGGATCGCCTTTTCGACCGCCGCCATCGACCCCTTGTCGTACGGGGAGATGACCAGCATGCGGGCTTCGGGCACGGCGAACCCGGCCAGTTGCTGGAGGGGAACGGTGGAGCCGTAGTAGTCGACGGGGATCTTCTCGACCAGGGCCGGAGCGGCGCGCCCGGTGCGGATGGAGGCGAAGTCGGAACGCGCCTTTACGACCGCGCGGGACATCTTGTCGCCGGTCTCGTCGAGGACCAGGGCCACCATGTCGTCATCAGCCATCAGCAACGCCCCCTCACCGGACCAGGGTACCGACACCGTCGGTCCCAGCCAGGACACGTCCGAGGTTGCCGGGCTCGAGGGCGTCGAACACCACGATGGGCAGGTCGTTGTCCATGCAGAAGGTTATGGAGGTGGGGTCCATCACCTTTAGGCCGCGGTTGAGCACGTCCATGTAGCTGAGCTCCTCCAACCGCTGAGCGGTGGGGTCGAGCTTGGGGTCGGCGGTGTAGACGCCGTCGACGCCGGAGTGCGTGCCTTTGAGCACCGCTTGGGCCGACAGCTCTGCGGCACGGAGCGCGGCAGGGGTGTCGGTGGTGAAGAAGGGTGCGCCCACGCCTCCGGCCAGGATCACCACCCGACCCTTCTCCAGGTGGCGGATGGCCCGCCGGCGGATGTAGGGCTCGGCGATCTGGGCCATCTGGATGGCGGACTGGACCCTGGTGGGCTGGTCGAGCTGTTCCAGGGTGTCCTGCAGCGCCAAGGCGTTGATGACGGTGGCCAGCATGCCCATGTAGTCGGCTTGAGCTCGATCCATGCCAGCGCCGGCGCCAGTCATGCCCCGCCAGATGTTGCCGCCGCCGACCACGACGGCCACGTCGACGCCCAGCTCGCGGCGAGCGTGGACGATCTCGGCGGCCAGTTGGCGCACGATGGCTCCGTCGATGCCGAAACCGGCGTCGCCGGCGAAAGCCTCGCCTGAGAGCTTGAGCACGACCCGCGACCAGCGAGGCGATCGTGGCCCTCCGGTCATGGCTTCACACCCCTGGCGGGTGACCGGGTGGGCAGGCTGTGCGATCGCCCGGCGGGCCGGCTCACGAGGTGCCGATCACCACCTGGGCGAACCGCACCACCTTGTGACCGCCCAGCAGTTGGGCGATGGTCTGCTTCTCGTCCTTCACGAAGTTCTGCTCGAGCAGCGCCCGGTCTTTGAACCAGCCGGTGAGACGTCCCTCGACGATCTTGGGCAAGGCCGCCTCGGGCTTGCCCTCGTTGCGCGACAGCGACTCGAGGGTGGCTCGCTCCTCGGCCACCTCGGCCTCCGGTACGTCGTCGCGGCTGAGATAGGGCGGCTTGGCAAAGGCGATGTGCACGGCGATGTCATGAGCCAGCTCGGGTGAACCGCCGTCGAGTTCGACGATGACGCCGTTGACGCCGCGGCCGTCCTGGCGGTGGACGTAGCTGTCCAGGATGTGACCATCGGCGGCGACGACGCGGACCACCCGGCCCAGGTCGATGTTCTCCTTCAGGACGACCTTGAGGTCGTCGATGGCATCTGCCTTCTGGGCGGCGGCGTCCTCGCCTTGGAGCGCCACCACGGTGGCGATCTCCTGGACCAGCGAGGTGAACTGGTCGGACTTGGCGACGAAGTCGGTCTCGCACTTGAGCTCGACTATGGCGGCGGCCTGGCCCTCGTGGGACACGGCCACGGTGCCCTGGCTGTTGTCACGATCCGAGCGGGAGGCCGCCTTGGCCAGCCCCTTCTCGCGCAGCCACTTGCCGGCGGCCTCGAAGTCGCCACCGTTCTCCTGGAGTGCCTTCTTGACGTCCATCATCCCGGCACCGGTGGCCTGGCGCAGGGCCTGCACGTCCTTGGCGGTGAAGTCAGCCATGGGCGGTCGTCACTCCTTCGGCGCGTCGGCGGGGGCCGCGGCAGGGGGCTCGGGGGCAGAAGGATCCGCCGGAGGGGCGTCGGCAACGGGGGCCTCGGCCACAGTGGCCTCGGCGACGGTGACGTCGGCGGCGATGGTCCGGGCGTCGGCCGCCCCGGCATCGGTCGTAGCGTCATCCTCGGCCGTCGTGGCATCGACGCCGGTCGTGGCATCGACGCCGGTCGCGCCGGCGGCGGCCGTAGGGCCGGGATCGGCGGCGGGCACCACCGCGGCGGTGGCGTCCCCGCCGCTCGAGCCAGGGGCGGTGGGGTCGGCGCCCGTGGTCGCGGCGCCGGTGGCCGGCTGGGGCGAAGCGTTGGTGCTTTCGGTGGGGGGCTCCGGGGTGCTGACCTCGGGTGCGCCGCCGACCCCGGCGGCGGTGGCCTCGGCGCCGGCGGCGTGTGCGGCGTCATGGGCAACTCCCGACGGCGCCTCCCCCTGCTGGGGGGTGCCGCCGGCCAGACGGGCGTCACGTTGCTGCTGGGCCAGGGCAGCTTGACGGCGGGCAGCGGCCTGCTGGGCGGCGATCGCCTGCTCCTCGGCCTCGGACCGCACCACAGCAGGACCGGCGCCATCGCCGTTGCCATGGCGGCGCGAGGCGATGAACCGGCCCTCGTCGACGGCGTCGGCCATGATCCGGCACATCAGCGTGCCGGCCCGGATGGCGTCGTCGTTGCCGGGAATGACGTACTGGATCACGTCAGGATCACAGTTGGTGTCGACCACTGCGACGATCGGGATGCCGAGCTTGTTGGCCTCGGTCACCGCGATGTGCTCTTTGACGGTGTCGAGCACGAAGATCGCCTGCGGCAGCTTCTCCATCTTGCGGATGCCGCCCAGGTTGCGTTCGAGCTTGACCAGCTCCCGGCTGAGGAGCAGGGCCTCCTTCTTGGGCATGGCGTCGAACTCGCCCGACTCGCGCATGCGCTCGTACTCCTGCATCTTGCCGACGCGCTTGGACATCGTCTCGAAGTTGGTGAGCATCCCGCCCAACCAGCGCTCGTTGACGTAGGGCATGCCGCACTTCTCGGCGAAGGACTGGACTGGGTCCTGGGCTTGGCGCTTGGTGCCGACAAACAAGATCGAACCCTGGTCGCCGACCAGATCGCGGATGAAGGTGTAGGCGGTCTCTATGCGCTTGAGCGTCTGCTGGAGATCGATGATGTAGATGCCGTTGCGGTCGCCGTAGATGAAGCGTTTCATCTTCGGGTTCCAGCGCCGGGTCTGATGCCCGAAGTGGACACCGGCCTCTAGCAGCTCTCTCATGGACACGACGGGGGCCATCCCTGGTCCTCTCCTTTCCACGGTTTTGTCGGTGCACCTCTGCCTGCGCCTGCGAGAGGCGACCGTGGGTAGCAGTGATGTGATCTGATCGGGGCTCGACTGGCTGTCGAACCAACCGACGACGCTAGCGGAGCGGTACCAGAGCTCCCAGCTGGACCGATCCGGCGGCCAGGGCGGCGGTGGGCTCCGGGCCTGTCGAAACATCGCTCAGATCTTGGGCGCCGCCGTTGTCCGAGGCGTATCCCTGGTCGCCGGAGCCGCCGACGGGAACGAGGTAGACGTGGGGCGGCCCGCTCCACAGCGTGGCAGGGTCGATGTACCAGCGAGGCCCGGTGCGGGCACCGAGGTGCAAACGCGAACCGCTGCGCCCGACCGGTTGGCCCCGCGCCACCACCTGTCCCGTGGTCACGAGGATCTCTGCCAGGAACGAGTAACTGGTGCGGATGCCGTCGGCGTGCAGGACGGTGACGTGCAGCGATCCGGCCACCGGGCCGGCGAACACCACCGTCCCGTCGGCCACTGCCCTGACCGGGGTGCCGGGCAGCGTGGCGTATTCGATGCCCCGGTTGCCCGCCGCGTAGGGGTTGGGAGGGGCCCGGAACGGGTCCGCCACGGGAGCTTCGAGCGGCGGCTGGTACACGATTCCTGGACCACCACCGGGCGCCGGCGGCCGGGGGACCTGACCGGGCGGCGCCGTCAGGGATGCCAACGAGAGGAGCAGGGACAGGGCGACGGTGAGCACAGGAGCCTCCAGGGTCGATCGGCTGGGGGCACCCGGAGGTGCGAAGAACTTCGGTCAGACCGGTTCGCGGTCGGCAGCGGCGAAGAGGCCGCGAAGGTGGAGGATGGCTTTGGTGTGGATCTGGCAGGCCCGGCTTTCGGTAACCCCGAAAACCCGGCCGATCTCGGCCAGGGTGAAGCCCTCCTGGTAGTAGAGGCTCAACACCATGCGCTCGCGCTCGGGCAGGCCACCGATCGAGCGGGATAACAGCTTGCGCATCTCGGCCAGCTCCATCAGGGCCCCAGGGCCGTCGCCGGGATCGGCCAGGTTGTCCGCCAAGGTCCGACCTCTTTCGCCGGCGCCCTCGCTCAGGGTCTCGTCCAAGGCGAGCACGCCAAGGAAGGAGATCTGGCTCAACGCGTTCTGAAGTTGGCCGGTGCTCATGCCGGTGGCGGCGGCCAGCTCCTGGTCGGTCGGTGTTCGATGGTGGGTGGCCTCGAACTTGGCGTAGGCCTCCTCGATGGTCTTGGCCTTGGTCCGAACCGATCGTGGGACCCAGTCCATGGATCGCATCTCGTCGATCATGGCTCCCTTGATCCGGGTGATGGCGAAGGTCTCGAACTTGAAACCTCGTTCCGGCTCGAAGCGGTCGATGGCCTCTATCAGCCCGAAGATGCCGTAGCTCACCAGGTCGGCCTGGTCGACGCTGCGGGGCAGGCCCACCGCCACCCGGCCGGCCACGTACTTGACCAGGGGCGAGTAGTGGAGCACGAGGCGGTCGCGCTGGTTGCGCTCGCCACCGGCTTTGTAGTCGGCCCAGAGCCGGTCGAGTTCGGCGGTATCTGCGGGGGCCATCAGGCGTCAGGCGCGCGGGTGCGTGGAGTCGAACACGTTGCGCAACCGCTCCTTGCTGACGTGGGTGTAGATCTGGGTCGTAGCCAGGTCGGCGTGGCCGAGCAGCTCCTGTACGGCCCGCAGGTCGGCGCCGCCGTCGAGCAGGTGGGTGGCGAAGCTGTGGCGTAGGGCGTGGGGGTGGGTCGGTGTCGGCGAACGGCGGTCGAGCAGGCGGCGCACGTCGCGTGGCGTCAGGGGCCGCCCCCGCTGGTTGAGGAACACCCGGTCGGACGGCTGCTGGGCCACCAACACAGAGCGACCGTGGGCCAGCCAGCCCCGCATAGCGGCGACGCTGGGATCGCTCAGCGGCACCATGCGCTGCTTGGAGCCTTTGCCCCACACCGTCACCCGCCCGTGCTCGAGTTGGAGGTCGGCCTGGGCCAGCCCGCACAACTCCGCCACCCGAAGCCCGCTGCCGTACAGCAGCTCCAGGACGGCGTCGTCGCGCAGGGTCACCGCCCTCGATCGCGCCGTCACTTCGCCCACCGGCGGCACGGAAGGCTCGAGCAGCTGGGAGAGCTCCTCGTGGCGCAAGACCCGGGGCAGGCGCCCTCCACCTTGGGGGGCGGCGAGACCGGCTGAAGGGTCGGTGGCGATGTGGCCGACATGACGCAACCACCCGAAGTAACGGCGCAGCGACGACGCCTTGCGAGCGATGGTGCGACGCGCGTAGTGCCTGGTGCCCAGGTAGGCGAGGTACCGGCGAAGGGTGCGGCGATCCACCTGGGCCGGTTGGTCGAGCCCAAGGCGCCCGCACCACTCCACGAAGTCCGCAATGTCCCGGCCGTACGCCTCGGTGGTCGCCGGCGCGCAAGACGTGAGCGAAGCCACGAAGGAATCGGCCTGCCAGGACACCTAACAACCGTACCCAAAGGCCTCCGGCGATCACCGGGAGCCCCCGTTGGCCACTTGCTCGAACCACCCGTCATCGCATACCAGCCGGCCGGCGGCTTCGAGGCGGCTCACGGCGGCGGCAAGGTCGACCAGGGGCAGGTTGGCACGGACTGCGATCTGCTCGAGGGTGGCCGGTGTCCAGCCGACCGCGTCGAGCACCGACTGGTCGGCCGGCGAACGTGCCAGGCGGGCACCAGGCGGGCCCCGCCGACCGCCGGGTTGGATTCCCAGCTCGAGGAGAACGTCATCGGCGTCGCGGCACAACTGAGCGCCGTCGTAGAGCAGCTTGTGGGTACCTGCGGCGCCCGGGGAACGGACTGAGCCCGGCACAGCGAACACTGTCCGGCCGCGGGTGGCGGCTTCGTCGGCGCTGAGCAGGGAGCCACCCTTCAACGGTGACTCGACCACGACCAGCGCGTCGGCCAGCGCCGCGATCAGGCGGTTGCGAGCTGGGAACCGCCACTTCTGTGGGCGTTGACCGAGGGGTGCTTCGGACAGGAGGACGCCGCGTTCGGCCACTTCGCGGTACAGGCCCGTGTGGTCGGGCGGGTAAACGACGTCGAGCCCGCCGGCCACCACCCCGATGGGTGGGGCGGCCAGACCGGACTGGCCGGCGGCCAAGGCGCCCCGGTGGGCGGCGCCGTCGATGCCCAGGGCTAGGCCGGAGACGACTCGAACTCCGGCGCGGGCCAGGTCGAACCCGAGCTCGTGGGCGACCTCTCGCCCGTAGCGAGACGCTTTACGGGTCCCCACGACGCCCACCCGGGGCCCGTCGATGCAGGCGAGGTCTCCCTTGGAGAAGAGGACGTCCGGCGGCTCGATGTCGGCGAAGAACGGCTCCGGGAAGTCACGGTCCTCGATGAGCGCCACGCCGATGCCGGCACCCAGGTGGCGCTGCCAGATCTGGCTGACGGACGCGGCCTGGGCGGCGGCGCGCCACCCTGACGTGATGGCGTCGGCGCGAAAGCCGATGGCTTGGGCGACACCGGGGTCATGGCCGGCAGTACCCGACAGGATCCGGTCCCACGCCTCCGGCCCTGACCACTTAGCTCGCAACGTGTGAAGGCGCTTGGGGCCGACCTCGGGCAGGGTGCTCACCGCGACCCACCATGCCGCTTCGGGCAGATCGACCGCGACGGAGGGATCGTGGCTCATGCCGACCGCCGGTAGGAAAGCGCCGGACGCACCCGGAGCTGAGCGGCCAGTGCCACATGGTCGGCTGACAGCGGGCCGTCGCATTGGTCGAGATCGGCGAGGGTGAGTGCCACCCGCCGTATCCGCCCCAGACCGCGAGCGCTGAGCAGCCCGTTGGAGAGAGACGCTTCGAGGAACCGCTTGGCTCCTGGTGAGAGCGGCGTGCAGTGCTCGACCTCGGATCCGCTGAGCTGACCGTTGGCGATGACGCCCCGCTGGTGCGCCCGCTCACGAGCCGCCGCCACCCTGGTTGCCACCTCCGAAGTCGGCTCGGCGGGCTGCGCTCCCAGCAGGTCGGTGACCGAGGGACGGCCCACGTCGACCCGCAGGTCGAAGCGGTCGAGCAGCGGGCCGGACAGCCGCCGGTCGTAGCGTTGCCGGGCCACCGCCGAGCAACGGCAGCCGCCGGCGGGAGGGCCGCCTTCACCGCACGGGCAGGGGTTGGTGGCGGCGACCAGCAGGAAACGGGCGGGGTAGCGGACGGTGGCCCGCGCTCGACAAACCCGGATGACACCTTCTTCCAGCGGTTGACGGAGGGCTTCGAGGACATCGACCTTGAACTCGCCCAGCTCGTCGAGGAACAGCACCCCGTGGGCGGCCGCCGATATCTCACCGGGGCGCATGGTGGCGGTGCCGCCCCCCACCAGCGAGACCATGGTGGAGCTGTGGTGCGGCGCCCGCAGCGGCGCCTCGCGGATGAGACCGCCCCCCAGCGGCAGGCCGGCCGCGGAGTGGATGCGGGTGACCTCGAGCGCCTGCTCGATGGTGAGCGGGGGCAGCAGACCGTTCAGTCGCCTGGCCAGCATCGTCTTGCCGGACCCTGGCGGACCGACCAGCAACAGGTGGTGGCCGCCGGCGGCGGCGACCTCGACCGCCTTGCGGGCCACCGGCTGGCCGCGAACCTCGGCCAGGTCAGGCCCGGGCGGCCGCCGGTCGATGACGGGAGGATCTTCGTGGTCGGGCCACGGCTCCTCTTGCTTGAGGGCGGCGATCAGCTCGCCGAGGGTGGCCACCGGTCGCACCTTGTGGCGGCCGACCAGGCGGCCCTCGTTGGCTGATCCAGCGGGCACCACGACGGTGTCGGCTGACACCGAGTCGACCAGCGGCACCAGGCCGGCCACCCGCCTCACACTGCCGTCGAGACCGAGCTCGCCGAAGAACGCCGTGTTCTCGACGCTGGCCTCGGGCACGTCGCCTCCGGCCACCAGGAGCCCGACGGCGGTGGCCAGGTCGAGCCCGCTGCCGACCTTGCGGACCGTGGTGGGAGCGAGGTTGACCGTGATGCGGGTGGTCGGCCAGTCGACGCCGCTGGACAGCAATGCCGCTCGGACCCGGTCCCGCGACTCCCGGCACGACGTATCGGGCAGGCCGACGACGGTGAAACAGGGCAGGCCCTTGGAGATGTGGACCTCCACGGTGACCGGGCGACCCTCGACCCCGAGCACTGTGGCCGACGAGATGGTGGCGAGCATGGGCTCCTCCGAAGACTCGGTGCCGGCGGACCGGCACACCTTGAGATGGGGAGGAGCCGTTTGCCGCCGGCCACCAAGCGCTGGAAGTCACCCTAAGCAGGGGTAGTGACAAGTTCCGGGAGCCGTTCTGCTGGGCAACCACCTGCGGCGGTTGCACTCCGGCTCGTCGCTGGCGCTTCCCTCGCCGTTCTGCTCGGCAACCACCTGCGGCGGTTGCTCTTCGGCTCGTCGCTGGCGCTTCCCTCGCCGTTCCGCTGGGCAACCACCTGCGGCGGTTGCTCCCCGGCTCGTCGCTGGCGCTTCCCTCGCCGTTCGGCTGCAGGGTGAAGAGCCGACCCGACACGGCCTGCGCCGCGCCGCAGCCCGGTCGTGCTTCTCTACCCGATCACTCCCGCCGCAGATCCAGGCGTGGCCAGGAGCTGCGCCAGGACCTGCGCAAGTCCACCACCGTCAGCTCCAAAGCCGGGCGCAGCAGCAGGACCGGGCCACCCACCGAATCGGCCGCGGTCAAAGGCCTTCTCCGACGGCCAGGACCTCCACTGCACGGTTGCTCTCGCACCACCGGCACGACACGTCCTCGACCGCCTCGTCGAGCACTTCCTCCTGCTCGACGGCCAGCTCGCCGCCCACCGTGAAGTGGTGGAACGCCCGGGTCCGGCGGGTGACGGTGACGTCGAACCGGGTGATGTTGCCGCAGGCGTTGCAGCGGTAGCGGGAGGACACCGGGCAACTTTACCGATCGCCCCAACGGCGCTCGCTAGCGAATCGAACGCCTGTCCGCCGAACTCTTGTTTGTCGTACGCCTGTTCGCTACCGTTCACCGATGGTCCTCGGCCAGCGCAGCTTCGACGACCTCGGCACGCCGCTGGCCGACGTCACCTTCTGTGTCATCGACCTGGAGACCACCGGCGGCGCCGCCGCCGACGGCGGGATCACCGAGGTCGGCGCCGTCAAGCTCCACCGCGGCGAGCGGGTCGGGACGTTCCAGACCCTGATCAACCCCGGCCGGTCCATCCCCCCCACCATCACGATGCTCACCGGTATCACCGAGTCCATGGTCGTGCTCGCGCCCCGGATCGAAGGAGTGCTTCCGACCCTGCTGGAGTTCATCGGGTCGAGCGTGGTGGTGGGCCACAACGTCGGTTACGACCTCCGCTTCTTGCGGAGCGCCCTCGCTCGGGACGACCGGCCCCCACTGACCAACCGTTGGGTGGACACCTGCTCGCTGGCTCGTCGCCTGGTCCGAGACGAGGTCCGCAACTGCAAGCTCGCCACCTTGGCCGAGCAGTTCCGGCTGCCCAACCGACCGAGCCATCGGGCCCTGGACGACGCGCTGGCCACCGGTGATCTGTTGCACCTCCTGCTCGAACGGGCGGCCGGCCTCGGCGTGCTGGGGCTCGACGACCTGCTGGGGCTGCCCACCCTCGCCGGCCATCCGCAGGTGTCCAAGCTCCGCCTCACCGACAAGCTGCCCCGCCAGCCCGGCGTGTACCTGTTCCGGGACCGCACCGGCCGGGTGCTGTACGTGGGCAAGGCCACCAACCTTCGCACCCGGGTTCGCTCGTACTTCTCCGGCGACGAACGGCGCAAGGTCGGTCAGCTCCTGCGGGAAGCTGACGCCATCGACCACCTGGTCTGCTCCAGCCCGCTCGAAGCGGCGGTGCGCGAGGTGCGGCTGATCCACCAGCTTCAACCGCGCTTCAACCGGCAGGCCAAGACCTGGTCGCGCTACGCCTACCTCAAGCTCACCGCCGAGCGCTTCCCCCGTCTGTCGGTGGTGAAGGCGGTCAAGGTTGACGGCGCCACCTACCTGGGCCCGCTGCCGTCGTCGCGCAACGCCAAGCTGGTCGCCGAAGCCATCGAGACGGCGGTACCCATCCGCCGCTGCACCGCCACCCCCACCCGGACGTTGCGCCGCGCCCCGTGCGCGCCGGCCCAGCTCGGGGTCAGCACCTGCCCGTGCGCCGGCGCCATCACCGAAGGCGACTACACCGCCCTCGTCGACCGGCTCCGGTTGGCCCTGCACCACGACCCGTGGTCCCTTCTGCGTCCCCTGGTTCAGCGCATGCACGACTTGGCCGGCGTCGAGCGGTTCGAGGAGGCAGCCGACATGCGGGACCGGGCCGCCGCCCTGGCCCAGGCACTGCGGCGCCAGCGCCGGCTGGATGCCGTCGTCGAGTCGGCGCGGCTGGTGGTCGAGATCCCCGGTCGAGGCGGCGCCGAGTTGCAGAACGGCCTGCTGGTCCGTGCGTGGGGACCGGCCGGCCCGGTCGACGAGCTCCCGTTCGACGCGGTTGTGGCCGGCGCCCCCGCTCCTCGGCCGGATCTGCGGGCCACCGCGGGCACGAGCGAGCCGGCGTCTGTGGCGCCGGGCTCCCCGCTCCCCCGCCACGTAGCGGACGAGGTCGCCTGTGTGGCCGGCTGGCTCCACCAGCAGGCGTCGAACCTGCCTGTTGCCTCATGTCAAAACCTCCGGGAGGGGCTAGTTCGTTGCCTCACCTAAAATCTCCGGACGGTCGGTGTTGTTGAAGGCCCGGTTGACGGGTCGGGGTGGGGCGGTGGTTTTGGAGAG
>JAABUM010004386.1_pt1 | contig 15998 bp, 16 predicted proteins | sample 5559161 | NCBI WGS metagenome assembly JAABUM01 (sample SAMN10711868, study PRJNA513369) | rock metagenome | isolation source: Antarctica rocks | place: Antarctica: Victoria Land, Siegfried Peak nord
CACACCATCAACACCCTGCTCGCCTGGTCCATTTGGCGTCGACGACATCAATCCCGAGCCCGGGAATGCCACTACCGAAAACGCGAACAACACCAATGATCACGATCTACGGCTGTAGTACTAGTCCAGTTCGCGGGGCTGAACGGCGCCGCTGGAGATCACTGCGGGGTAACGTCCTCGGCATGTGGACGGTTGCGTCGTCGAGGCTGCGACGGACAAGGGAGTACTTCACAACTCACACCATTGCGTACGCACTCTTCCTGGCCGCTTTCGACGCACTAGCCGCGACACTGGACCACCTAACGACCGGCCGTCCCTGGTCCCATGTCACCGAGACCGCGGCCGTCTTCTGGTTGGTGTTGATGGGCTTGTACGGCCTCCGACGTTACGGAGTACTCGCCGATCGAAGGTGAACCTCATGGCGGGGTACACCGCAGGTAGAGACGCCAAATGGCGCTATGAATCGATCGAATGTCTAGAGGCAGCTTGATCACGTTCCGGTTCTTGTAGTCGACGGCGTCGTGTCCGACCGGACGTCCGCCGCGTGATCCTCGCCGTTTGCGGTGGCCCTTCTGGTCGTTGGCTCTGGGATGACGGCTTTGATCCCACGGGAGCGGAGGTGAGAGCGGATCGCACGGGACGAGTAAGCCTTGTCGCCGCGGACCGCGTCGGGGCGAGTGCGCGGCCGCTCCATATCGCGCCCGACGCGCAACTGCTGCATGAGTGGCAGGAACATCGGTGAGTCCCCGGCCTGCCCGGGCGTGATTAGCGGCAGCCCGTTTCCATCAACGAGCTGGTGGATCTTCGTCGACACCCCGCCGCGGGAGCGGCCGATGCCATGATCAGGCGGCTCGACCCGCGGATTCGGGTAGTTCGATCCAGCCCCTGTGAGGCGGGTGGTGTTCGCGTGCTGATGCGCGCGAGCGATCGTGGAGTCCGCCGACAGCGACCAATCAACAAGGCCCGCCGCGTCCGCAGCGGCCGTGAGCGTCGCGTGCACCTGATCCCAGGTGCCGTCGGTCGCCATCCTGTGATGCCAGGTCCACACCGTTTGCCAGGGGCCGAACGCCTCGGGCAGGTCACGCCACGCGATCTCACACCGATACCGGTAGATGATCGCCTCGACCATCAGCCTGGCATCCGAGAACTTCGCCCTAGGCGTCGCCGGGCACGACGTTGGGAACAGGCCGGTGGGGTTGAGGTAGCGCCGTTCCGTCCGGCTGCTCGCACAGGATGGGCGACGGACCGTTGCAGCGGCCTTCCACCTGCCTGACTGTTCCAGCCCGTCATTCGTCTCACAGCCCCTTTTGGAATGCGACCGGGGGACGGAGCGTTTACATTTTCCGATATAGGCATATGATGGGTGCCATGGCACGAGCGGCGACGACTTCGGACGCGTTCAACGCGATCGCCGAGCCGCAGCGGCGGGAGATCCTGGTCCTGCTGCAGGGCGGCGAGCGGCCGGTGACCGAGCTGGCGCGGGATCTGGGGATGAGCCAGCCGCAGGCGTCCAAGCACCTGCGAGTGCTCCGGGAGGTCGGGCTGGTGCAGGTCCGCGGGGCGGGCAAGCAGCGGCTGTACGACCTGGACGCCCGAGGACTGCGGCCGGTGCACGAGTGGCTGGGCGGCTTCGAGCGGTTCTGGAGCGGGAGCTTCGATCGGCTGGACGAGTACGTGCAGGACCTGAAACAGGCAAGGCGAAAGGAACCATCGGATGGCAACGACCAGTAGCGGCGGCGAGCCCCACCACGCGACCGCGGACCGCGAGATCGTGATGTCCCGGGTGATCAGCGCACCACGGGAGCTGGTGTTCGAAGCGTTCACGCAGGTCTGGCACCTGTCGCGGTGGTGGGGACCGGACGGGTTCTCCACCACCACGCGGTCCTTCGACTTCCGTGCCGGCGGAGAGTGGGACTTCGTGATGCACGGGCCGGACGGAACCGACTACCAGGAGTGGATCACCTGGCAGGAAATCGTCGCGCCGGAGCGGATCGCTCTGCTGCACGGCGAGTTCCGCGACGACCCCAACGCCTTCGAGTCGGTCCTGGCCTTCGAGCCGGCCGGCGACGAGACCCGGATCGTGATGCGCACGGTGTTCGGAACCAAGGAACTCCGCGACGAGGCGGTGGAGAAGTACCACGCGATCGAGGCCGGCGAGCAGACCCTGCGCAACCTGGCGGCCTACGTCGCCGAACTCACCCGGAACGACACCGAACTCACCCGGAACGACACCGACCGAATCTCGGATGCCGACCGACAACCAGGAGGCCGCATGTCACTCGTCCGCGTTCACAACTTCTCTGTCTCGCTCGACGGATTCGGTGTTGGTGAGGAACAGCGGCTTGAGGCGCCCTTCGGCCATGCCGGACACCGCCTGGTCCAGTGGGCGTTGCCGACGCGCACTTTCAAGCAGATGGGCCTTACTGGTGAGGGGGCGGGCTCCGTGGGTGTCGACGAGGCTTTCGCGAGCCGGTGGGCCACCGGCGTCGGAGTAGAGATCATGGGGCGCAACAAGTTCGCGCCCCAGCGGGGCCCGTGGGCCGACGAGGAGTGGCGAGGCTGGTGGGGCGACAACCCGCCCTTCCACACCCCGGTGGTCGTCCTCACTCATCACTCGCGCCCGCCGTTGGAGATGGACGGCGGCACCACCTTCTATTTCGTCGACGCAGAGCCCGCCGACGCGCTCGAGCAAGCCCGCGGCTTAGCGGGCGACCTCGACGTTCGCATCGGCGGTGGCGCCACCACGATCCGCCAGTTCCTTCAGGCAGACCTGATCGACGAGATGCACATCGTCGTTGTACCGATCCTTCTCGGCCGGGGCGAACGACTCTGGGACGGATTGGAAGGACTCGAGCAGCGCTTCCACATCGAAGCGGTAACCTCACCGAGCGGAGTTCTCCACCTGACCTTCTCGCGACGTCGCCGCGACGCCTAGGCGCGGCATGGTCACGGAGACCGGCATATTTGTTGATCTCCTCTGGGTCAGTACCGGACGACGTGTCGAGCGGCCTCGGCGATCCGATGGGCGTCCGGCAGCCACGCGTCTTCCATGGGCGCGGAATACGGCACGGGCGTGGGGTCGCTGGCGACGAGCGTCGGCGGGGCGTCCAGCAGATCGAAGAATCCCGAGCTGATCTTGGCGATGAGGGTGGCGCCCCAGCCGCCGTCGGGCGGCCCTTCTTGAGCGACGACCAGCCGCGACGTCTTGGTCAGCGACCGGGTGACAGCGTCCAGGTCGAAGGGCACCAGCGTCCTCGGGTCGATCACTTCGACGGAGATCTCCTCGCTGGCCAGTGCATCGGCCGCCGCGAGGGTTCGATGGCGCATCTGCTGTGTCGCGACAATGGTGACGTCGGCGCCCTCGCGGACGACGTCGGCGACACCGATCGGCACGAGGTAGTTGTCGTCGGGCTCTGCGGGAACCCAACCCTTCAGCGGGAAGAGATTCTTGTGCTCGAAGACCAGCACCGGGTCGTCGTCGCGGATCGCCGAACGGAGCAGGCCGTAGAGGTCCTCGACGGTGCCCGGAACGACGATCTTCAGTCCTGGCACGTTGAGGAACCAGTTTTCCGCCGCTTGTGAGTGCTGCGGTCCGAACCCGGCGCCGGCGCCGTTGGACATCCGGACGGTGACAGGGACGCTGGCCTGGCCGCCCGTGGTGTAGCGGTACTTGGCGAGGGTGTTGACGATCTGGTCGAAGCAGACGCCGGCGAAATCTGCGAACATGATCTCGGCGACGGGGCGAAGCCCCATCAGTGCGGCTCCGACCGCCGCCCCGATGATCGCCTGCTCGGAGATCGGGGTGTCGCGGACGCGGTCACCGAAGCGCTCCTTGAGACCCTCGGTGGCTTTGAACGCGCCCCCTGCAGTGCCGACGTCCTCGCCGAGGAAGACGACCTTCGGGTCGTGGTCCAGCTCGTCGGCGAGTGCACGTGCGATTACTTTGCGGTAGTTGATCTCCACTAAGCGGGGAGTCGCTGTGGCGGTTGCAGTCATCGGGTTGCCCACACATTCTCGAATCGGTCCTCGGGCGCCGGCTCCGCCCAGGAAAGTGCACGGTCTGCGGCCTCGCGCACTGTGGCGCTCGCGGTTTCACGGATGGCAGCTAGCTGGACCTGGTCCACGCCCAGGTCACGCAGGCGCTGTTCGGCTACTACCAGCGGGTCGCGGGTCAGCCAGTCCTCCAGCTCGCCCGCCGGGCGGTACTTGCCGGGGTCCGAGCGCGAGTGACCGGAGTGCCGGTAGGTCATCGCCTCGAGCAACGTCGGGCCGTCGCCGGCCCGGCCCCGACGCACCGCTGCTTGGGCCGCTTCGAAGACGGCGACCACGTCGTTGCCATCGACTTGGACGCCCGGCATTCCGTAAGCAAGGGCGCGGTCGGTCAGATTGGGGTTCGCGGTAGTCGTGGAGATCGGCGAGTACTCGCCGTAGAGGTTGTTTTCGATGACGAACAGAACTGGCAGCTTCCACACCCCGGCGAGGTTCAGGGCTTCGTGGAACGTTCCGATGTTCGTCGCGCCGTCGCCGAAGAAGCTCGCGCTCACGGCCCCGGTGCCCAGCACCTGCGCCGCCCAACCTGCGCCGACGTTGATCGGAAGGTGGGCCCCGACGATCGCGAAGGAACCGAGGGCGCCCACGCTGAGGTCGGTCAAGTGCATCGAGCCGCCCTTGCCGCGGCACAGGCCGTTTGCCTTGCCGAGGATTTCGCCGAAGGACCGGTCCAGCGGTGCGCCCTGGGCCAGCACGGTGCCGTGGCCGCGGTAGGTGCACGTCGTCGTGTCTCCCGGCCGCAGCGCGCTCGTGACGCCGACCGCCACTGCCTCCTGGCCCTGGTAGAGGTGGGTGCTTCCGCGCACCAGGGCGCGGCTGAACCAGTCCTTGACGATGTCCTCGAACACCCGGATTTCGCACATGCGTCGTTGGATGTCGAGTAGCTCCTCACGCGTGAGCGTGGCTGCGACTGATGTAGTCATGACGGATCTCCCTGGGGTCGTTGGAAGGTTCAGCGGGGCGGTCGGCCGCAGCTGGCTGCAGTGACGAAGGTGGTCGGGAGGATCACCGTCTCAGGCGGGTGGCCGCTCAGCCGGTCGAGCAACAGCCCGGCGGCGGCCAAACCGATCTCGTACGGATCGCGGTTGATCATCGCCAGAGTGGGAGTGAAGAACTTGGCGAGTGGGACGTCGTCGCAAGTGACCAGTGAGATGTCGGCAGGGACGCGCACCTTGCGGGCACCCAACTCGTCCAATACGCCGACGAGGATCTGGTTGCCGCCGGCGATGATGGCGGTCGGCGGTCGGCGTCCTGCGAGCAGTTCCCGGGTCGCGGCCTTGCCGTGGGCCTCGGTGAACGCTCCGGAGCGCACCTGCCCTACCACCCCCAGGTGATTTTCGAGTACGTCCTCCAGGGCGTTGATCCGCTCGCGGGTGGGCCTGACGTGCGGGGAGCCGGCGACCAGAGCGATCCGGTCGTGGCCGAGGGCGACCAGCCGGTCGACAGCCTGGTGGATGCCGGAGGCGTGATCGGACAGCACCGCACTGAACGGCTCATCCAGGGGAAGGTCTCGGTCGACGAGCACGCTCGGGGTCATCGACCGGGTGAGCGCATCGAGAGTCTCGTCGCTGGTCTCGTCGGACAGTGACAGCAGCAGGCCGTCGACACGGCGTTGCTGCAGCAGCCGGATGTGGGTGGCGTCGAGGTTGGCCTCGTTGACCGAGTTGGTCAGCAGCATCGCGTATCCCGCAGCGCGTAGGCGGACCTCGGCGCCGAGGGCTATCTGGGCCAGCAACGGGTTGGAGATGTCGCCCACCACGAAGCCAACCGTGTGGGTGGCGCCGCTGCGCAGCATCTGCGCGAGCATGTTCGGCTCGTAGCCGAGCGCCTCGACGGCTGCCATCACCCGCGCGCGCATGGCCGTGCTGACGTCCGGGTGACCGGACAGCACGCGCGATACCGACGACATCGCCACGCCGGCGCGCTCGGCGACCTCGCGCATGCCGGCCCGGTCGGTGAGGGTGGCCGCGGAGTTCAACGGCGTCAGCACCGCATTACTCGCCTTCGGTACCTTCGGCCGGCCAGCGGCGGCGCCACTCATCCCGCCGCTCCAGAGGCGGCGCCGGTCGGCGCTTGAGCCGCGTCGGCTGCCAGAAGCACGCCGCGTAGCAGTGCCGATTCGGCGACCGTGTCGACCCGATTGCAGTCCAACCATTCCTGCCAGGTGTACTCGAGCGCCAGGTACCCCTGGTAGCCGCCGAGGTGCAGCGCGCGCACGACGGCGGCCCAGTCGATCGCGTCCTCCACTACCCGCACCTGAAGCGCACCCGGCCGTCCGGGGCGGCACTGGAGGTGACGCGCGTGCGGCAGCACCGCGTCCGCCTCGCTCTGGGATACCCCGCCGTAGATGTAATGGGCGTAGTCGAGGGTGACCTGCAGCCCCGGTACCCGGTCCAGCAGCTGCAGGGTCTTGTCCGGTGTGTCGATGAGCGACCCGGTATGGGGTTCGACCGACACCACCAGGCCGCGCACGGCCGCCATCTCCACCCGCCGACTGAGACCGTCGGCCGAGCGGGTGAGCGCGTCGCCGAAGCCGTCACCGTCGAAGGCGACGCCCGGAAGCGTGGTGATTCCTGGGGACCCCACCGTGGCAGCGAATTCGACGGCGTCCCGGAAGAAGTCGAGCGACCGTTCCTGCTCGCCGGCGTCCGGGTTGTTCGCCGACATCGTTTCGAAATCGGTGGCCGGGATCGCGAATACGTCGGCGACGAGCAGATGCCGACTCTGCACCCGCTCGCGAACCGCGCCGGCCGTCGCCTGGACCGAACCGTGGGCGTGTTCGGGGCGCACGTGTGAGCGAAGGGACATGAACCCGAGGTCGACGGCTTCGCAGCCCAGTGCGCGCACCAGATCGAGAGCAGCCCCGTGTGGCAGGAGCGGCCAGGTGTAGTCGGCGCAGGACAGGCGCATCAAACGCTCCCCGTGATCGAGTGATATTCAAACGGACTGATCGCACCCTGCGAGGGTCCGGAATGCTTTCCAGTACTGTGCCGGAAAGGTCCACGGGTCCACGCGACCGCTCCGGGCCAGTGTCCAGTGGAGGGGTCGCCGTGCAACGCATTTGTTTTCTCATGGAGATCGTCGCAGGCCGGGAGGCGGAGTATCAGCGCCGACATGACGAGATTTGGCCGGAGCTGGTGGCGGAACTGCAGCAGGCCGGCGTCCGGAACTACACCCTGTTCCGCCGGGACACCACCGTGATCGCCTACGCCGAGTGCCACCCTGACGCGGCAACGGCGTTTGGCAGAGTGGGGGCGACTGAGGTCAACGCGCGGTGGGCGGCATGGTTCACCGACGTGCTCGCCGAGCACACCGACCAGGCAGGCAACCTGATCGAGGCCCAAGAGGTGTGGCACCTGGACTGAGGGCGACGTCACGACGCCTCCAACTCATGCGTCGCGAGCGCCACGACCTCGGCGTCCAGCCAGGGGCGTAGCGGCAACTGGTCCAGCAGGGCGACGAGTTCGGTAGCGTCGGCAGCCCGCCAGATGCCGATATTGGCCCGCTGTCCCGGCAGGCGCCAAATACGCACGATGGTGCCGTCCTCGACGAGTGCCCGCCCGACCTGCCGTTCGGCGGCCACCAGTTGGTCGAGATCGGGATGCCGACGCAGAGCTGCCCAGTTCTGCGTGATGGTTACGAGGAATTCCATGTCAGTACGCTAGCCAGCCGCCGCTGACATTGAGGGTGGCGCCGGTGACGAATGAGGCCCGGGCCGAGGCCAGGAAAAGCACCGCGGCGGCGACCTCCCGTGGCTCGCCCAGCCGCCCCAGCGGCGTCGCCGCAATGATGGACTCAAGCGTCTCGTCGGCGAGGTCTCTGGTCAGCATCGGCGTGTCAACCGCTCCTGGGGCGACGGTGTTGACGGTGACGGCCGACGGGCCGTAGGTCCGGGCAAGGCCACGACACAGGGAAACCAGACCGCCCTTGGTCGAGGCGTAGACGGCAGACCCGCCGTAGCCGCCGCTCCACCAGCCCTGGGACGCCGCCGCGACGAGGCGCCCACCGGTGCCCTGCCGTTTCATCTGCTCCGCCGCGGCGCGCAGCAGGAAGAACGACGCCTTGAGGTTCACGTCGTGCTGCACATCCCAGTCCTCTTCCGTGACGTCGGTCAGGTCGTTCCTGCGGCGCAGGGTTCCGGCCATGTGCGCGACGACGTCGATACCGCCGAGCGCGTCGACGGTGTCTGCCACCAGCCCCTCGCAGCGGGAGGGAACTCGCAAGTCCGCGACAAGGGCGGTGACGGGCTCGAGTGTCTCAGGAAGGGGCCCGAGGTCCGTCGCAACGACGGAGGCACCGGCGGCGGTGAACGCATCGGTCACCGCAGCACCGATGCCACCGGCCGCGCCGGTCACCAGCACGCGTGCGCCCTTGAGGCCGTCGTCGAGAATGGACGTCACGCGTCGAGCCTATGGCGTTCGATGTAGTCCCAGTCCAGATCCCAACCAAGGCCGGGGCGATCGGAGAGGGTCAGCTCACCGTTGCGCAGCTCCGGACGGTTGGTGACCAGCGCCCACCAGAACGGGTCGCGGTCGGGGTGGAAGCACTCCGCGTAGGTGCCGTGCGGGATGCTGGCCAGCAGATGCGTGCTTACCTGCGGCTCCTCGTGATGACCCATCTGCACGTCGTAGCTGGACGCGATCGCTGCCGTCCGGCGCCATACGGTGGGTCCTCCAGACCACGAGGCGTCGAAATTGCAGACATCGATCGAACCGGCCTCCATGAGGTCCCGGCACCCGCTGGCGGACAACTCGCTCTGCCCAGCGCAGACCGGGATGCCGCCCATGTAGCGCACGTCGCGCAGCGCGCGGCGGTCGTTGTGCCATTGCACGGGCTCTTCGAACCACCGAATGCCCGCGCCTTCGAGGCGGCGCGCGAGCTCGATTGCCGCAGGCACCGTGTAGCCCTGGTTGGCGTCAATGCAGATCACGAAGTCCGGTCCTGCTGCGGCACGCGCTCGGTGCACCCGCTCGGCGTCGACGGCAGGGGAGCGGCCGCCGACCTTGAACTTCATGCCGGCGAGGCCGAGGGTGTCGCGGTAGTAGCCGATCTCATCCTCGATCGGCCCCAGCGGCTCCCCGTAGTAGCCGCCGATCGCGGTCATCGGCACCCGGTTACGGGCGCCACCCCACAACCGCCACAGCGGTTGCCCGAGCACCTTGCCGACAGCGTCCCACACAGCGGTGTCCATGGCGGCAAGAGCGACTAAGCCGATGCGCCGATCGCGCAGGATGTCGAAGGTTGCGGGATAGCCGGCCTGCCAGCACTGCTCGGTGGCCAACACATCGAGGCCCGCAACTCGTGGGGCGATCTCGTTGAGGAGGACCGCCTGGATCTCTCTTGCCGTCGCGTCCTCGTCGCCGACGTACGCCTCGCCGACGATCCCGGCGTCGGTGAGCACCCGGACGACCAGGGTGGCGCGGTGCGTCATCCGGTAATAGCTGCCTCGGAACTCGCGGGCCAGCGGCGCGCGGACCGGGACGGTCTCGATCGCTGTGATGTGGACGCCTGATCCTTTGGGCGATGCCGCGTCGACTGGGCCGGCGACCCGTGCGACGTCAGGCGCGTTGGGCACCATGGAGACCTCCTGGCGGGCTGGAATCGTAACCAGACTGGCACACCGGGTCAGTGCCGGTCAAGCACCTGCGGAATAACCATCGAAACACCGCCAATTAGGGACAGGGAAGGCTGCAGTTTGACGAGAGCCCTTGACGCGACAAGCCTTGACGTACTACTAAGGGCTGGAATCCATTCCGGAGTTTTAAAGTGTCCGGCCCTCCCAGCCAGAGTCAGAGAAAGGTCGTCTCCATGGGGTCTCGAAAGGTCAGGATCGCCGCTGCGCTAGCCGCGGTCGGGCTTGTAGCGCTCACGGGCTGCAGCACCGGCAAGGCCGGCGGTGGCAGTAAGACTCAGCCGATCACGGCAGTGAGCGCCAACACCAGCGCCCTGCCTAGCACCGCCCCGAGCGGAGAGGCCAACGCCGTGCAATTCCAGACGGCAGCTCCCGGCAGCGGAAAGGGCCTGAAGATCGGTCTCATTACCCTCGACGACGCCGTGCCGTTCTCCAAGCTGGTCAGCGACAGCGTCAAGAAGCAAGCTGCGGCAGCGGGCGCGACGCTCGTCTACTGCGACTCCAAGGGTGACGGGGCCACCGCGCTGGCCTGCGCGCGAAACTTCAAGGTCCAAGGAGTCAAGGGCTACCTGAACTTCCAATCCGACGCCAAGTCGGCCAACTCGATCTGCTCAGCGGGCCCGCAGGTGCCCGTGATCGCCATCGACATCGAGCAGGGCTCGTGCCAAACGTCGTTCATGGGCGCCAACAACCAGTTCGCGGGTGAGCTGGCCGGCAAGGCACTCGGCAATTCTCTTAAGCAGAAGTTCAATTGCAAGTACGACGCCTACGTCTCCATGGAGGAGCCCGACGCCGGCGCGGTCAACGTAGCTCGGATGGGTGGCTACAAGAAGGGCTTCGAGTCGGTCTGCGGCCCGATCAAAAACCTCAAGGTCGAAAATGCCTTCCGGATCGACCAGGCGCGCACCACCTTTGCCGATGTCCTCACCACGCTGCCAGGGGCGCACACCATCGTGGTGACCGCCATCAACGACGACGCGATCGAGGGTGCACTCGCCGCCGCCAAGACCGCGGGCCGAGTCAAGGACCTGTACCTCTCCGGTCAGGGTGCGGACCCGTCCGCCTGGTGCGCCATCAAGTCCAACCCGCAGTGGGTCGGCGACACCGCTTACTTCCCTGAGCGCTACGGCGAAATCGGGGTGCCCTACCTCATCAAGGCCATCAAGGGCGAGAACGTTCCGAAGGAGCTGCTCGTGCCGCACCAGATCATCAACTCGGCCAACATCAGCAGCATCTACAACCCCTCCTGCTGAATCGAGATCTGTTCATGTCGCATGCCATCACGGCCACTGGGCCCGCAGCTTTCGAGCTGCGGGCGCGGGGGATTCGTAAGTCGTTCGGAGGCAGCGAGGTCCTGCACGGGGTCGATCTCGACATCGTCGGTGGTCGCGTTCTGGCTCTCCTGGGCGAGAACGGGGCCGGCAAGTCGACCCTCGTGCGCGTCATCGCCGGCGCCCACCTGCCCGACGATGGGACGCTCGAGTTCGCGACCGCCGACGGCGGGTCGGACGCGGTCGCGGGCCTCAGCCCGCTGGCTGCGCGGCGCTGGGGAATACGGATGATTTTTCAGGAGCTCTCGGACGCGCCGGACCTCACCGTCGCTGAAAATATCAGCCTCGGCCACTGGCCCGGTCGGCGAGGGCTCATCAGCTGGGGCGCGCTGCGCAAGCGCGCCCGCAAGGTACTGGACAGCATGGGCGTGGAGATCGACCTCGACGCCCCGGTCGGCTCGCTCCGAGTCGGTGAGCGGCAGGTGGTCGAAATCGCCCGGGCGCTGTCGGACGACGCGAGATGCCTCGTCCTCGATGAACCCACCGCGGCGCTTTCCTCCGACGAGGTGGAGCGGCTGTTCGGGTTCGCGCGGCGCCTGCGCGAGCAGGGCGTGGCGCTCGTGTACATCACTCACCGGCTCGACGAGGTCGCCGCCATCGCCGACGACGTGGTCGTCCTGCGAGACGGTTCGGTGTCTGCGGCCGGACCGGCCCACCGCTTCCAACGGACTGAACTGGTGACCGCGATGGTCGGTCGTGACATCGGCGCGGTATCGCGCCCGGCTGCGATGGCGAGCCCACGCGGCGAGGCGGTGGTCTCCTTCCGCGGCGCGAGCTCTCCGCCGGCCTTTGAGAACCTGGACCTCACCGTGCACTCAGGCGAGATCGTCTGCCTGTACGGCAAGGTAGGCAGTGGTACCGCCGACGTCGCCGATACCGTCTTCGGTCGGCGCGCTCTCACAGCAGGGGAGGTTCACATCCTCGGCCGCAAGCCAGCGGCGCGGCCCCGGGACGCGATCGACCAGGGGGTCGGCTACCTTGCGGCCGACCGCCAACGCGAAGGTGCACTGCTCACCCTCTCGATCGGGGAGAACCTCGCCGCTCCGTCTTGGCCTCGGTTGAGCCGACTAGGCGTCATCAGCGCCGCGCGCGAGCAGGATGCCTTCAACCGGTGGAGCCGGGAGCTCAACATCCGTGCCGCCGATGGTGCCCGTCAGTCTCTCGCCAGTCTTTCCGGCGGCAATCAACAGAAGGTGCTGCTGGCTCGGTGGCTGGAATGTGGCTCGTCGCTGCTGAGCCTGGTCGAGCCCACCCGCGGTGTCGACGTCGGCGCTCGGGCCGATATCTACTTCGCCCTGCGAAAACTCGCCTCCGACGGCGCCGCAGTGCTGGTCGCCACCAGCGACTATGAGGAAGTCGTACAGCTCGCCGACCGAGCCGTGGTGATGGTTCGCGGGCTGGTCACACGTGAACTACACGGACAAGACATCACCACCGACGCTCTCACCGACAGCGCCGGCGGATGAGGCAAAACACCCGCTCGAGAGGGATCGCTGACATCGTGATCAACAACGAGATCGTTTCGACAGGGGTGGGGGCGGCGCCCAGTACACCAGAGAGGACCACTGCGGCACCGGTGCGACGCCGCAAGCGTTCTTTACCGGAACTCGCGGCACTGCTGGTGGTCCTCGTCGCTCTCATCGCGTTCTTCTGGCTGAAGTCGCCGTACTTCATGACCCAGAACAACCTTCTGAACGTGCTGACGGCCATCGCTGTCACCGGCATCATCGCCATTCCAGGCACCATGCTGTTGATCGCCGGCCAGGTCGACCTCTCCGTCGGCAGCGGTGCTGCGTTCTGCGGCGTCATGATGGCAGTCGTCGCCCAAAACCACGCGATCTTCCTCGGCGTCTTAGCCGCAGTCGGCTTCGGCGTACTCATTGGTTTGATCAACGGGTTCCTTGTCACGGTACTCAGGGTCAACGCCTTGATTGCGACGCTCGGGATGCTGGCCGTTCTGCGTGGCCTCACCGAAGTGCGGGCCAACGGCGGCACCGTCAACCTCGCCAATTTTTCCGGTCTCGGAACCGCTCGGCCATTCCTCAGCATTCCGGTGCCGGTGCTGCTATTGACTGTCACCGCTGCCGTCGCCGCCCTGCTGATGCGCTACACCGTGTTCGGGCGGTCGCTGTACGCGTCCGGGTCGAACCCCGTCGCCGCACGACTGGTCGGCGTCCGCGGCAACAGGATGATCATCATCGCCTTTGTCGCGAGCGGCTTGGGGGTGGCGCTGTCGGGTCTCATCCTCGATTCGCAGCTGTCGGCCGCGTCGCCCAACGCGGCCTCCGGTCTGGAGCTCACCGTGGTCACCGCGATCGTCCTCGGTGGGGCGAGCCTGTCCGGTGGGCGTGGCACGGTTCAAGGCACCCTCGTCGGTCTGCTGATTATCGGCGTCCTCAATAACGGGCTGACGCTCATGAACGTCTCGAGCTTCTACCAGCAAGTGGCCAGTGGCGTGCTGCTGATCATCGCCGTCAGCTTCGACCAGCTCAGGCTGAGGTTCTCGAAGGCCTAGCCTTCGCGTCATCTGGCACCACCCGGGTCAAAGGAGTGAGAGCGTGAGCAAGCTCCGCGTAGGAGTGATCGGTGCGGGTTCGTGGGCCGTGGCGGCGCACCTGCCCGCATTGGCAGCCCGTCCCGACGACGTCGACTTCGTCGGCGTCTGCCGACGGGGCGACGATGCCCTCCGCCGAGTCAAGGAGCGGTTCGGCTTCCGAATCGCCAGTGAGGACTACCGCGACGTCCTCGCCGCAGGCGTGGACGTGGTCGTCGTCGCCAGCCCGACCGCGCAGCATCACGAACACGCCACGGCCGCGCTGCTCGCGGGAGCGCACGTGCTGTGCGAAAAACCGTTCACGCTGACGAGCCAACAGGCCTGGGACGTTGTCCAGACGGCCGAGCGGGCCAATCGGCAGCTCCTGCTGTCCTTCGGATGGAACTACGCCCCCATGGTCGAGCGGGCACGCAAACTGCTGTGCACAGGCGGCATCGGCGCCGTGGAGCAGATCTCCGTCACGATGTCCTCCCAGACGCGTGAGCTGCTCGCCGACACCGGCGGCTACCCCGACGCGAGCCCGGACTCGGTTCCAGAGCCGGCGACCTGGACCGATCCAGCCATCTCGGGCGGCGGGTACGGGCAGGCTCAGCTTTCGCACGCGCTGGCGCTCGCGTTCGGCCTGACGGGAGCCAGAGCCCGTGGTGCGTTCGCGCTCATGTCATCGCCGCTCAGTGCGGCGGTGGAGTTGCACGACGCGATCTGCCTCTCGCTCGAAGGGGGCGGAATCTGCAGTGTCGCCGGCGCGTCGTCGTTCGTCGGGGCGGATGGCAACAAACACCACCTGGCCGTCGAGGCCGTCGGCAGCGATGGCCAGTTCATGATCGACGTCTTCCGCGAGCGCGTGTCGCTGTTCCGGCCCGCGACCGGCCAGACCGACCTTCCTGTCGCGCCGGGCGAGGGAGCCTACAACGGAGCCCGCGCGGCGAACTGCCTCATCGACCTTGCCTTGGACCGCCGTACGGACAATCCCGCTCCGGGTGAGCTCGGTGCGCGCACCGTCGAGGCTTTGGAACTGGCGTACCGCAGCGCGGCCAGTGGCGCATTCGAGACCAGCTCGTGAAGGTCACCGATGTCGAGGCTGTGCCGGTTGCTTACCCAGAACCCAACGACAACTCCGCCGTGCGTCACCTGTTGTTGGTGCGGGTGACCGCGGACGACGGCCAAGTCGGTTGGGGGGAGGCAGTGACCATGTGGCCGGAGGCAACGGTCGCCACCGCGTCGCTCGTCGACGGCCTCGCGCCCCTCGTGGTGGGCCGGGATCCGATGGATCACGCCCTCGTCCACCAAGCTTTGAAAGCCCACACCTGGTGGTACGGCAACGGCGGCCTCGCCTCCTTTGCCATCTCCGCGCTGGACATCGCGCTCTGGGACCTGGCCGGCAAGGCGACTGGACTGAGTGTCGTCGACCTCCTCGGCGGTGCTGTGCACGGCCGAATACCGGCGCTGGTCAGTTGCCACGCCATGGAGAACGACCTCGACGCCATGGCAGAGACAATGGCCGGGTGGGTTGCTCACCATGACGCCGTCGGGATCAAGGTGGGTTTCGGCAAGCGTGGCAAAGCAAATCTCGGTTACGACGAAGGGCGCGACATCGCCTTCGTCGCAGCACTCCGCCAGAAGCTCGGGTCCGAGAAGTCAATCATGATCGACATCGGCGCGGCGGTGCACTGGGACGTGCGGACCGCGCTACGCCGAACCCAAGCCTTCGAAAATTTTGACATCGCGTGGATCGAGGAGCCCCTGGGACCTGATGACCCCGCGGGATACCGCCAACTCCGTTCCAGGACTTCCACCAAAATCGCGTACGGCGAACGGGAATGGACGCCCAGGGGTATCCAGCGCATCGTAGACACCGGCACAGTCGACGTCGTGGGTGTGGACCCCGGTCGGTGTGAGGGCATTACCGGGTGGCTGGCCGCCGCGGCACACGTGCAGTCAGCGGGGCGGGAGATCAACGCCCATGCCTGGTCCAGCGCAATCGTTACGGCGGCGAGCGTAGCGCTCTCCTTCGTATCACCGCACTGTCGCCAGATCGAGATCAAGCCACTCCCGAGTCCGATGCAGCACGAGCTGACGGCGACGCCGATGGTGGCCGACGCGGGGACCTTCCGGGTGCCCAGCGGGCCCGGCCTGGGTCTCGACATCGACGAGGCGGTGCTCGACCGGTACCGGATGCCACGGTGAGGCTCGTCGGGTGCGGCTGACTTCGGTGTAGCCGGCGACGGAGCTGCCTTCGATGGGCCGATGACCCACCCACAGCTGACGATCGAGGAAACTCAAGGGGTGATCGCGGCGTCGGCACGTTGGGTCTGATCCCGGCCGCGCGCCTTGGCGCGGTACATGGCGACGTCGGCGGCCTCGATCAGGTCGTCGAGGTGGCGTCCATCGGCGGGGTAGTTGGCTAGGCCGATCGAGGCGGTGACCTGCC
>JAABUM010004389.1_pt1 | contig 15984 bp, 14 predicted proteins | sample 5559161 | NCBI WGS metagenome assembly JAABUM01 (sample SAMN10711868, study PRJNA513369) | rock metagenome | isolation source: Antarctica rocks | place: Antarctica: Victoria Land, Siegfried Peak nord
TTTGGCAGCTGGACTGGGTGCAGGGCTTCGTCGAGTACCTCAGGAGGAACCATACCCCCCGCCGACTGGCGGGTCACGCATGTCCAGAGCCAATGGGTTCTCGCGTGTCGTGACCTGCAGCTGAGTTCTGCGCGTAGCCGGCGCCGCCTGCGGCGGTGACCGGCCTGGCGGCCGGTCCCGGCCGCCCCCTGTCCCGCTTGCAGGCGTGGGAGCTGACCCGTGCGGTGAGCCCCCGCCCGCTGGTGCGGGTGGGCGATGTGGACGCCTACGGCAATGCGGTGAACACCTACACTCGCCGGGCCCGGACCGCCGACGGCAGGCCGGACGCGCCGTGGGCGGTGTACCTGACCGACCAGGCCGGCGCCTTCCGGTTGCTAGCGTTCGACTTCGACGCCGTCAAGGGCGACCCGGCCGCCGACGCCGCCGTGCTGTGCGGCTGGCTCGAGTACGCCGGGCTGGCGCATGTGCTCACCCGCTCCGGGCCGTCCGGCGGCCGACACGTCTGGCTCGCCCTCGCCGAAGCCGTCGACGCCGGGACGGTGGACACCCTCGCCCGCCTCGTCCGGGCCCGGCTGCCGAGCTTGGACATCGCCCCGCTTTCCAACCCGGTCACCGGCTGCGTGCGCCCCCCCGGCTCGCCGCACCGGGCCGGCGGCAGCTCGACGGTGCTGGCCGGTGACCCGGCCACCCTCGCCGCCCCGACGGTGACAGCTGCGGACCTGGCCCGGCTGGTGCAGGTCCTGGCCGCCGGCTACCGGCCCGAGCCGCTGGCCCCGCTGGGCCCGGCCGCGGCGCTGCTGACCGACCGGGCGGGCCGGCTGTATCTGCCGGGGGTCCGCCGGGCGCTGCCTGCGGGCAGCGCGCAAGCCCTCGAGGTGGACGCCGCCGCGGTGGACGCGAACACGATGGACGCCAGCACGGTGCTGCGCCGGGTGCTGGTCGGTGCCGTAGCTGCCCGGTGGCGCTGCGCCGACGTCGCCGGTCTTGTGGCCCGCTCCCCCGGGCTGGAGCATGTCCGCTCCCAGGGCCAGGGAGCGGGTGTGCCGCGCCGGGTCCGCAGCCCGGGTGAGTCCCGGGCGGTGCTGGGCCGCCAGTGGGACCGGGCGGTGCGCTGGGTCGCCACCCATCCCCGCGCCAGCAACTTCGAGGATCCGACGTTCGAGCCCCGTGCCACCGCCCTCGCCGCCGCGGTCGAGGCCACCCAGACCCGCGCCGACGCCGCAGCGGGCAGGTGGGCCGGCCCGGGCGGGCCGGCGGACCGCCGGGTGCTGGACGCGCTGTGCGTGCTGTCCCTGCACGCGATGAGCCTGGTGGTGGAGGCCGACATCCGCCGCCTGGGGCTGGTCTGCGGGATCGGCCGGGAGACCGCCCGCACCGCCCTGCTGCGGCTGGCCAGGGACGGCTGGGTCACCCGCCATGCCCCTGCCGACGGACCACGCGCCGCCTCGTGGATCTTGAACGAGGCGTTGTCCACAGTCATAGACGTACCAGGCTGGTCACAAGCGGACCCGCGCCCCCCTGGGGCTGGCACCGCCGAACGAAACCGGTGGCTCATGCTGCTGCGCACCCGCCTGGCAGCCGCCGCCCACGACATCTTCACTCCTGCCGGAGGGCTGGGTCATGCTACTGGCCAGCTTTACGCCACCCTCACCACACAACCTGCCAGCACCACCCAGCTTGCTTGCCAACTTGGCACCTCCCCCGGTGACATCGGCTTTCGACTCGGAGCACTTCGAGCCGCATGCATAGCCCGGCGCACTTGCAAAGGGTGGTCTGTGCTTCGAATCGACCGGCGCGACTTGGCTGCCCGCCGGCTCGGGGTCGCCGGCCGGCTTGCTGACCGGGCCCGGCGCTACGCCCTCGAGCGGGAGGCGTTCGCCTGGTGGCACGATGAGCTCACCTGGATGCACGCACCCCGCCGCAGCGCTGCCAGCCGCCGCCCCGGGCTGGGCCAGCTGGTCGCACTCAACCCGACCGACACCCCCCCGGCCTGGCCGGCGCACCCCCGCCGCGGTGACGGCCGCGCCGACTTCGCCGCCGCGCGCCAGGTAATCCGGAGCGGTCGACTTGGCCAGCATCCCCCGGTCCCGGCCTCGCGCTGGCAAGACGCGGCTTGACGTTCACGTTGAACTAACGCGCTTGATGCCTGCGAGAATAGGGCAGCGTCATAGCAAGTAGACAGCCGCGGGGACGCATCCGATCTCTGGGCACTGCTGTGCTAATCAGCGCCAGGTCTCGACGGGTTCCTCCCAGGTCTCCAACGCAGCCAGAAGCATTGCTGCGACGACCTGCTTGATGGGGACCCCGAGTTTCTTAGATCTCCGCTCAATGGAGTCGCGCACGGCAAGGGGTAGCGCGTAATTGGTGTTCCTGTCCATCTTGAAGTCTGGGTGCTCGGCGTACATGTCCGCTATGGCGGAACGCGGATCCAGCAGAAACCGCTCCATCGGTGTAGCGACGCTCGCTACCTCGTTGCCGGCCGCCGTGACAGGCATCGGTGCGAGTGACTCCGGAAGAGGTGGGTTGCTTGCAAGGTGGGCACTCTCGGGGCTCGCCGACGTTTCGAGCCTCGGGGTGGCGCTCGGCTCCTCGTTCCCAAGCGGACTGATCGGCGACACCGTGGGCAGGCTCGCCGCGGGCGGTGGTAGTAGGGCTCGGCGCTTGCCTGCAACGCGGAGGGTTCGAGCGCCGGGGCGGTCCGTCTCCTCGGTCTGCTCTGAGGTAGTCATCTGGCCATCGCCGTAAGGCCGTTCGTCAGCGCCGCGGCTCTGCGCGCGACGACCTCTTCTGTAAGTCTGATGTAGTCCTCCGCCAAGCCGCGACTCGCCGCCGATAGCCGCTGCACTTCCTTGCCCGCCTTCCGGGCCGCCCAGTACCCGAGCTGCCCCTCGAGGTCGGCTTCGTACTCGATCACTAGCTGCCCGCGTTCACGACAGTCCTGTGCCACCTTCTCCGAGTGACGAATGGCGGTGTGGAACAGGACGTCTGGGGTGCCGAACGTACGGTTTACGTCGGTCTCGGCTTTGCGGCGCACCGCGCTGGCGTTCGAGCTGATCCCAAAAAGGACAACGCCGAGAGCCTCAACGTCTGGGTTCAGCGGCTCCACCAGGTTAAAGACGGTAGCAACTCCCTCCACACCGTCGATGGATGCTGCGTCGGTCTTGGACGGGATGACGACGAACCGGGCGGCCGTCAGAGCTTGCTGCTGAAGCAAGCGGTTCCCGGGAGGACAGTCCAGGAGGATCAGGTCGTAGCGATTGGCGAAGCTGGCCAGCAGAGATGTCAAGGCTGTCGCAGCTGACGTGATCCTGCCAGGACTGTTAGCGATGGCCTGCCAGTCCTCCAGCTGCACTCCCCCTGCGATGACATCGAGGTTCTCACGCACGCCGCGGAGGACAGTAACTCTGTCGGCCTTGCCTGTCCTGAGGGCATCGACGAGCGACTCTCCTTTGTCCGACCTCGCTCGGTAGCCCAGGTCGCGTTCGAGGTTTCCCTGCGGGTCCAAATCGCAGAGCAGCACGCGGTAGTCGCTTGCGGCGGCGATGCCTCCCACGTTCGCGGCAATGCTGGTCTTGCCGGCACCACCCTTGGCGTTAGCGATGGCGACGACACGATCGATCGCGGTACTCACTCGACGCTCAAGCGTCTCGACGTTGCTAGCCGTCCTTGCAAGGTCTTCCCCTTGGTGTGTGCGCACCTTGTAAGGGCGCGAGAGTGCGCTGACGCCTAAGTCCACAGCGTCTATCAACTCCAGGACTATCGGTGGGAGGCGCGCTGGACCGAGGGGGTGCGCACCTGCCTTGCTTGGCGCGCACCCACGCGCGTGCCCGCCTTGGCGCCAACCTTGGCGTGCGCGCGCCTTGCAAGGCGTAGTCAACCGGCGCTAGCCGTCAAACCGTGCGGCAACGTTGTCTGGCCGTGTCAACTCGACTCACACCGAGACCGCCACCGAAGGCGCCCCCCGCACTATCCTCACCCGCTCCAAAACCGATCCGGCAAGTGAACCGGGAACGGTTCTGAGTGTCAGCTGTGGGCCGGCGACCGTAGCGTGGGTCTGCCGCTGCCATGGAAGCCCGAACAAAGCGGCAGCGGCCGGACATCACAGCCGTGCTAGACCGGCTGCACAACCAGTGGGCGACAGGAGTCTGACCGCATGACGGAGCCCGTTCCGCCTCGGCAGGCGCAGCAGCAAGACGGCGGCGATGACCCAGTCACCGACGAGGAAGATGTCGCCGCTCTGCGTAATGCACGGTGCGCATCGGCTGCGTGCCTGGAATGGCGATCGAGGACGTCCCGCCCTCGGCGCTGATCGCGATCGCGTGTACCGCGCTCGAGCTGGACCGCCGTCCGCCGGAGGAGAGGCTTGCGGCGCTTCCGCGGTCCTTGCCGTCGGAGCCGTGGGATGGCCAGCAGTCCCGGCCCCGCACAGGGAGCCCGATGACCGAACCGGTCGCCACACCGCGAACGGACAAGCGGCGCCGGCGCTGGCGCTGGCCGTTCTCGCGGTAACTGCAGCAGTGTCACGCTGGCGAGCTGGGACCCGCGGACGACCGGTGATGGTCATGGCCACGAGGTGGCAGCCGGTCGCACAGGCCGGACCGATCATTGGCGTCCACAAACCGCCGCTCGGCAGGACGGAAATGTCAGCTGGCGTTCTACGCTGGACCCGTGTCGGTCACCGTGCACCTGCCCGAAGAGTTGGCCGCGCGGCTGGCCGCCGAATCGGCCCGTCGGGGGATAAGCGTCGAGGAGTTGACGGCCGAACTGCTCGGCGAACGCCTTCCCAGCACCGGCCCCGAGACCTCCGCGCTGGACGCGTTCATCGGCAGCGGTTCCTCCGGGCACCGCGAGCCGTTCGACATCCACCGGGCCCGGGCCGAGCTCGCCGAGCACCTCAACCCCGCCGAGAGCGCATGACCTGATGGCCGTGCTGGTCGACACCAGCGTGTTCGTGTCGGCCGCGGACACCGACGCACCCCGGCACGCTGCGTGCGCGCAGCTGCTGCGGGCCCACCGCGGCGAGCTCGTCGTGGCCGCCCCCGTCGTCCCGAGACCGCCTGGCTGATCGAGTCCCGGCTCGGCCCGGCCGCCGAGGTCCGCTTCCTGCGCCTGGTCACCAGCGGCGAACTCCACATCGTCGACCTGACCCTGACCGCCTACCAGCGGTGCATCGACCTGATCGAGGCCTACGCCGACATGGGCCTTGGCCTCGTCGACGCCAGCCTGGTCGCCACGGCCGAAACGCGCGGCATCACCACCATCGCCACACTGAACACCCGCGACTTCCACGTCGTGCGCCCCGCCCACACCGACGCGTTCACCCTTCTCCCATGACCCCCACGACGCCCGCGATCGGCCGTCCACGGCCCGCCCAGGCCTCACGCCGGACGCGCTTGCGTGTTCCTCTCTTAAGCCGCTCTCGCCGCGTTAGCGGCGGTCCTGCTCGGCTCCGGCACGGCGTCCGCGACACCACCGTCCGCACCCCAACATGAGCAACTGGGGCGCGTTGCTCGGGATTTGTCGGGGCAGGCTCATAGCCTGCGGCGCATGACAACGCGTTCTGGCAGTAGAGCGGCGCCACCGCCGACCGAATGCAAGGCGCCTGCGGTGGGTGCGCGACTGCGCGACCTCCGGCTGCTGACCGGGATGACCCAGACCCGCCTGGCGGAGCGACTGGGGACGACCCAGTCCGCCGTGGCCAGGCTTGAGGCAGGCCGGCAGCGCCTAAGACCCGGCCTCAGAACCCGTCGGTCGTGGCGAGGCGGGGAAGTTGATCAGAGTGGCGGCGAGGGTCAGGGTCAGCTTGTCCCAGAAGTTGGTCCGAAGCTCAGCAAGCCGAGAGGTGCGTCGGGCCGACTTTTTCTGTGACGCTACAGAGGCCGTCCCGAGAGCTGCACCCCTTCCGCCGGTACTGGGCCTTCACCGGCTGCCTGGGTAGTGCGGTCCGCTTGGTAGTGCGCCGCCTCCGAAAGGCAGGGCGTCCCAGTCCTGTTGACGGGCCCACGACGTTGGACTCGAAGGTCTCAGCCGCAGTGTCGAGGAGATCTGCACTGCCTCGGCAGCATCCGCCGGCAAGCAGCGGGTGCTGGTTCGCCTTGCTGCGCGATCTCTCGCCTAAGGCCCTTGCCGACGGTGACGTAGGGGTCGCCGGGTCCGTCGCTGGTGATCTGGAGGTAGGCCCGAGGGGGGTAGGTGTGCGCACCTGCGGTCCGGAGGCAGGAGCAGGCCACGGCTGTCAGGTAGTTCCACCGGGCCCAGGCCTGCTCGAACGTTCGGTCGCTGAGCGTCAGCTCGTTGCGCATGACGTCGGCGAGGTAGTCGTGTAGAGCTCGATTAGCGTCGCGGTCGGGATAGAGCAGGTCGGCGTGCAGCGAGGCTACCGCCGGTAGTTCACCGGCGTAGGGGTCGTCCACCCGCAGGTCTTCGCCGAGGAGCTTGCCGACTGCTTCGTCCCGTTGGGCCGCGCACATTGCGACGCCTGCGCAGTGGAAGAGCAGGGATCCGGGTGCGCGGAGCAGATTCAGCAGGTGCGCGGTCCCGTCCCGGCGGGGGCTGGGTGCCAGTTGCGGAATGAGATTGGTCAAGTAGCGGTCAGTGCTGGGCCGACCCCAGTACGCCAGGTTGGCTGTGAGCTTCAGCAGTGGTCGCGCTGCCTCTTCGACGCGCTGCCGGCGAACGGTGAACTCGGCCTCGATGACTTGCGGAGTTCCATCGACGACAACATCGGCCACCAGGGCGGGCAGCTCGAGCAGCTGGTCGGCCGCGCGACGCAGGACGTCGAACAGTTGCCGCTCCTGCCCAGGGTCTTGTATCTGACTGCTGAGGCTGACGGTCTCGGCCGAATCGGAGATGGCGGCGCGTGCCACCACCGGGTCTGAGCCCTGGTTGCCCATGATGCGACTTATCGTTACCGCCAGCGAAACACTTTGCGCCGGAACCTGCTGGCCGAAGAAGTCGACGTAGTTGTAGTCGTCAAACGTGCGGCCGGCTCCCAGGTCCCACTTGGGTATGAGCCCGTCGTCCAGGCGAACGGGAATCAGCCATGTCCGACCGGGCGGCATCTGGCGGAACTCCTCGACTGCGAGAGTCAGCTCCTCGTTCATGTAGGACTTCGCTTTGGCCCGCGAGTTGTCCGAAAAGCAAGCAAGGAACACCAATGAGCCGGATCGGATGGCCTTCCGGATCTTCGCCTTCCATGCATCACCTGGAGCGAGTGACGTTCTGTCTCTCCAGTAGGAGATACCAGCCTCAGTCAGCACCTCACAGAGACGGTCGACCGCCTCCGAGTCCTCGCGCACGTAGGACACGAACACGTGCTGAACCAGATCATCCGCCACACGCAGAAGGCTACGGAGCAGCACCCCGGCGCATCCTCGGCTGCACTGCTGCCAGGACTCCCGCGGCCGTCGTGCTAGGCCCAGAAACAACCGTTTGTGGGTCTCAGGCGATCGTGGCCGGTGATGTGACCGCGACGTCGGTTGCCACGAGACCGTCGTTTCGACGGACACAAGTTCGAGAGTCGAAGGGCGCTGCGCACGCCTCCTAACCGAGGGCGGGCTCCCCGGGCAGCAGCGCCACTCTGGGTCGCGCGGTACGTGTTGGTTCAGGTCCAGATGCGGGGGCTACCGGCTATCACCAGGTCAGGACCGGGGTGCCAGGTGAGGCGAGCGGGCTCAGGTGGTGTAGGCAACGAGCGGCAAACTGCTGGTGTCGCCTCGGCGGACCAGGACGAGACCGGGGGCGGCGCCGACGACCGTGGTCTGGTAGTCGCTGTACGGCGCCGAGTGGGTGCTGATGTGCAGGGGGAGCTTTGCGACCTCTGACCCACTGGTGCTGTCACGGGTGGTGAGGCTCAGCCCGCCACCCTGGCTGCCGGTGACGGTGTAGAGCAGGTGGCCGTATTGGGCCGAGGTGACCTCGCCGAAGGGTCCTGTGACGTTGCCGCGAGGCGGCCCCTGTGGTGCGGTCACGTGACCGTCGACGAGGTCGCGGCACTCAAAGCTTTGCCGGACGCTGCCCAGGCAGATGGTGCCGTCCGCGGTAGTTAGGTCCCGGGGTCCGGGCGCGGGCGCGAGCCAGTGCAGGTGACCGCCGCGGCGGTCGAGAGCGATCACGTACTGCCCGTCCGGCTGCTCAGGCCCGGCCGGCGGAAGGGGGGCGAGGTGCAACAGCCGCGGCAGGGTGTCGGGCTGGCCGAGGGTGTCGATGGCGGCTATAATGGTGCTCGACTCGGCCCTGATGGCATCGATCGAGACGACTCGGTTCGCGGTGCCGTCTCCGCTTCCGATGCTGAATGTCCAGCGCAGGGTGCCGCGGACCGGGTCAAGGCTGCGCACGGTCGAACGGCCGGGGCAGTTCAGAGTCAGCAGGAGCAGTCCGCCGTCGGCCAGCAGCGGCCGCTGCAACGACCCGTCGCACGCGGTAGGGGCGTCCCTGGTCGGCGTCGTCCAGCGTGGTGAGCCGGTCCTGGCGTCGAACGCCTCGACCTGCCCGCGGCGGGTAACGGCGACGGCGACGTCCCCGGTGGTGGCGATGATGTTCTGCTGTCCGTCTAGCGCTCCGACGCGACGCGTCCATAGGCGCTGCCCGGTGCGAAGGTCGAGCGCGGTGATCGTGTCGGGGACGAACTGGGCGGCGGGGCTGCTGCAGACTCCCGGGCAGTAGTAGGGCGTGGGTGTCGGTCCTGTCGCTAGCAGCACGACGGTTGGGCCGATGGCGACGGCCGACCGCTCGGTCCGGTTGTCGCCAGCGGCGCGCCAGCGGACTGTTCCGCTGCGGGCATCGATTTCCTCCACACCCGAGTCGTCCCGGGTGGCGGTGATCAGCACACCGCCGGTGACCCCGTACAGCGCGCCCGTGGTCATCTGCCATGCTCGCCGGCCGGGGACCGCGGCGGGTCCGCTCAGCGCGGGTGGCAACGGCAGCGACGTCGTCAGCTCGGAGTCGCTCGGCGTCGGGCTGGAGCCGTGTCCGGAGGAGCCGGTGCAGGCCGACAGCAGCACGGCGACGCTCGTGCCAACTGCTGCCGCAGTTCCGGCCCGTCTGCGGGTCACGTTTGCGATCCAGCAGCCAGCCTGAGCCGGCGGACCAGACGCGAGGTGCGCCTGCGCAGAATGCAGCTCTGGGAAAGCATGCCAGGCTCGGCCATGAACCCGAGCACCTAGTTTCCGTTGCCAACGACACGCAGGTGGCGGGGTTGCCGCTTCCGGGGGTCGGGAGGCAGCCCGTCCCACAGCTGGTCGTCGGCGCTTCTGGTGGGCCGTTCCTGCTCGGGAAGCAGATCGGTGAACAGAACGAGCGTTTCACCGGCGCCGGTGGCGGCCGGAGTGACGATGCCGTGTCGGCCCAGCTGATGCGCGACCTGTGCGACGTCTTGGCATCGGGCGTAGGCCTCTCGATCAGCAGTCGACGAGCTGAGGTCCGACATCGTGAGTCCGGTTTGTGCTCTTCCGGCGGCGCTGCGCAGATCGAGGACGTTGGTGACGTGCATGTCGGCCGTCACCAGCACGCGCGGGACCAAGATTGGTTCAGTGTCCATCACCGGGTCAACCAAGTGGCGGTACGCCTCGATCACTACTGAGTCCGTCGGCCGGCCTAGGTACAGCACGGGAAAGCCGTCCTTCGTGCCCCAGCGTCCGGACCCACGTCGGCCGTCGAGCGCCTGCTCCGAGAAGCGACTAGACACGTGCCGCTGCCAGGAGCCTTCAACGCTGACGACGGGGGCGGCGGCGACGAGTGCAGCCTTCGACTCCATCGCTACATCGCTCCCGAGATGCGTTCCGCTTCCTCGACCACCTCGTCGAGGCGACCGGCAAGGATGAGGTCGAGAGGGCGCTCGCTGCCTAGGTTTCGGTTGCGGGACTGCAGCCAGATCTGCACGCCCTCGTTGGTGTAGGCCGTCTGCAGTTGCTCGACCAGATACTTCAGGTCAAGCAGTCGACGGACCTTGACGCCCTTAGGTGACGCGTCTCCGCTGGCCCAGTTCTGCACGGTCCGGGTGCTTGCGCCGACCGCCTGTCCAAGCTGGCCTTGGGTGATCCCAGAGTTAGTGAGGGTCTGCACGATAAGCCCGAATGTTGGCGAGCTGGGCCGCGCTGGCTTCGCGGAGACCGCTCCGGTCTTCGCGAGCTGCCCGGCGGTGGTCTTGGTCATCGGACTCCTATGGTTGCGGGCTGACCTTCGTAGCGTATTACGCTATGGACTGCGCGTAGTTTGCGTACCAGATTGCGTGTCGTGTTAGCGTGGTGCTAGTCCCAGACGAGAGGCCCACTCATGGCCGAGCTGCTAGTGCGCTTCGGCGATAGCGATGTGGCGCTACTTGAGCGAGTGCTGGCTGCGCCGGCAGCACAGGCCCGGCCCGACCGCGTGGTGCTAGATGCCACCGTTGGTGCCGTCCAGCCGAGGTTCGCGTCGGCTACCCGTCGCGCGGGTGTCCCTCTCCTGGTCGACCCTCTGACCTACCTACTGCAGGACTTTCAGCATGCCGCAGCCAAGGGGGCGCACCTGCCGTACGCGCGTGCCGCGGCGGCTAGTCCGAGCGAACTGCAGTCGCCGGTGCGTCAGGCCGAGCTGGTCTCCTCGTGCATTGACCACCAGCTTGGTCTGGGCGCTACCGCGATCATCCCGCCCTACGTGCACATCGACCGCATTGACGGAGGCTGGCTCGATGTACAGGTCGGGCTATGGCGAAGGACCCGCCGGTATCTCGACCAGCAGGACCTCGCGCTGCCCGTGGTCGCCGTCACCGCCGTTGGGTGGCGGCTGCTGTCCCGGAATTGCTGGCCTGCAGGTGCTAACAGGTTGCTGAGCAGCATTCTCGATCTGGGTGCTGATGAGATCGCTCTAGCCGCGTCGAAGGTCGATCAGGGTTCTCACCCGGATCAACGTCTGGTGGACCTCGTGGCCACGATCGATCACATGCGCAGCTACCGCCCCGTCCTTGCCTGGCGACAGGGTCTTCTGGGAGAGGCTGCGGTAGCCGCCGGTGCTCGTGGATACGAGACGGGGCTCGGCTGGCGCGAAGTTTGCGATCTCGGTCGAGCCATGACGGCGGACCGTCGCCCTGTGTCACCAGACGCTGCCTTCGGCGCCCGACCGGTTTACATCCCTGCCCTGGGCCGCAGCATCCCCAAGCGAAGCCTCGAGGTGCTGCTCGGAACCCGCCTTTCCCCGCAGCTCTTGTGCATGGACTACCAGTGCTGTCCCGAAGGGCAGCTTTCACTCCTTGGCGACGCGCGTGCGCACGCCCTTACTAGCCGAGCGAGGCGCCTTCACGCGCTCGACCGCGTCGACCGCCACGCCTGGCGCTGGCGCCGGCTCGCCGACGGTGCGGCCGATGGTCTCGAGTTGACCGGGCGCATCAACCGGCTCGCCGAGAGCCGCCCGGCAATCAAGACGGTGAACACCAACGCATTGACGGCCATCCAGGCCGTCGCTGACAACCGGCGCCAGACCCTCCGGCGCCGCGCTGCTTGATCTTCGTTGCCCGCATACGACCGTTTCTGACACAGTGGTTGGGCTGTGTCGAAACTTGCTGTCGGGACGGGCTGTGGGTGTACCGCAACCAGTGCAAGCTATCAGCGTTGCACAACTATTCGTGTCAGATGTTTCGCTACGTTGCTCTCGTGTCAGTGCTGCTGAGCGGGGCCACGCCGCCCTTGGCGGTCCGGCCTGAGCGTGGCCGCCCCCAGCCCACACGTCCGTCACCGACCCTGGAGGACGCCGTGACCGGCTCCCACATTGACACCTCGCTCGCTGCCCCCTCTGCCGGTGCCGCCGAGCTGCACGAACGGATGCTCACCTTTATGGGCGGCCATGTGCTGCCGGCCGAGGCCGCCTATTTGGCCTACCGGCGCCAGGCCGGCTCCGATGACCACGTGGTCCCACCTGTCGTGGAGACCCTGAAGCGCACCGCCCAGCAGCAGGGCTTGTGGAACCTGTTCCTGCCGGCAGAGTCCGGCCTGACCCAGCTGGAGTACGCGCCGATCGCTGAGCTGTCGGGCTGGAGCAACGATCTGGCCCCGGAGGCGATCAACGGCCAGGCGCCGGACACCGGCAACATGGAGCTGCTGCACCTGCTGGGCACCGCCGAGCAGAAGCGCACCTGGCTCGAGCCGCTGCTCGCCGGGCACATCCGCTCGGCGTTCGCCATGACCGAGCCCGACGTCGCGAGCAGCGACGCCACCAACATCGCCACCCGGATCGAACGGGACGGCGAGGACTACGTCATCACCGGCCGCAAGTGGTGGGCCAGCGGGGCGATGGACCCGCGCTGCGCCGTGCTGATCGTGATGGGCAAGACCGACCCTGCTGCGCCTGCCCACCGGCAGCAGACGATGATCCTGGTTCCCCGCGACACCCCCGGTGTCACGGTCGTGCGGGACCTGCCGCTGTTCGGCCACCACGACCAGCACGGGCACGCCGAGGTCCGCTTCGAGGGGGTGCGCGTGCCGGTCAGCAACGTGGTTGGCGAGCAGGGCGGGGGTTTCGCGGCTGCCCAGGCCAGGCTCGGTCCGGGTCGGATCCACCACTGCATGCGGGCGCTCGGGGCCGCCGAACGGGCGCTGGCGCTCATGGTCGGGCGGTCCAAGACCCGGGTGGCGTTCGGCGGCCCGCTGGCCGATCAGGGGGTGGTGCGGGCGCAGATCGCCGAATCGCGGCTGGAGATCGAGCAGGCCCGGCTGCTGTGCCACCGCGCGTGCCAGGTCATCGACACGGCGGGCAATAAGGCGGCGCGTGACCTGGTCGCCATGGCCAAGGTCGCCGTGCCGCGGGCCGCGACGGCGGTCATCGACCGGGCCATCCAGGTCCACGGCGGAGCGGGCGTCACCGACGTCACGCCCCTGGCCGTGATGTACGGCTGGCACCGCGCGATGCGGCTGTTTGACGGTCCGGACGAGGTGCACCTGCGCTCGATCGCCAAGGCCGAGCTGGGTCGTACGCCAGTGCTTTCGCCGGCCGCGCCGTGACGGTGTCGCGCCTGCTGCCGACCCCCGAGGCCGGTGAGCTGATCGGACTGGTCCGCGACCTTGCCGAGGGCGAGCTGGCTCCGGTGGCCGCAGAACACGAGCGTGCCGGGCGCTTCCCCCGGCAGGTGTTCCGCACGCTGGGCAAGGCCGGGCTGCTGGGGTTGCCCTACCCGGAGGCGCAGGGCGGCGCAGGCCAGCCCTACGAGGTGTGGCTGCAGGTCCTGGAGGAGCTCGGCGCCTGCTGGGCCAGCGTCGCGGTCGGGGTCAGCGTCCATGCGTTGACCTGCTTCCCGCTCGCCGGCTACGGCACCAGCGAGCAGCAGGAACGCTGGCTGCCCGAGATGCTCGGCGGCGAGCTGCTGGGGGCGTACTGCCTGTCCGAGTCCGACGCCGGCAGCGACCCCCGCGCCATGCGCACCCGCGCCGTCCGCGACGGCGCCGCCTACCTCGTCGACGGTGTCAAGGCCTGGGTGACGCACGGCGGTCACGCCGACTTCTACACCAGCCTGGTCCGCACGTCCGACGCCCGGACCGGCGCCATCAGCTGCCTGCTCGTGCCCGGTGACGCGGCGGGGCTGTCCGCGGATCGACCCGAGGACAAGATGGGCCTGACCGGCTCGGCGACGGCGACGATGCGCTTCGACGGGGTCCGGGTCGACGCCGACCGACTGTTGGGGGCCGAAGGCCAGGGACTGCCCATTGCCCTCGCCGCGCTCGACGCCGGCCGTCTCGGGGTCGCTGCTGTGGCTACCGGGCTTGCGCAGGCAGCGCTCGAGGACGCCGTCGCCTACGCCAAACAGCGCAAGACGTTCGGCAAGGCGATCATCGACCATCAGGGGCTGGGCTTCGTGCTCGCCGACATGCAGGCCGCGGTCCAGGCCGCTCGGGCCGCCTACCTCGACGCGGCCCGCCGCAAGGACCGCGGGATGGCTTTCGCCAAGGAGGCCAGCATCGCCAAGCTGGTCGCGACCGACGCCGCTATGAAGGTGACGACCGACGCCGTGCAGGTGCTCGGCGGCTACGGCTACACCCGGGACTTCCCTGTCGAGCGCTACATGCGAGAGGCCAAGGTCATGCAGATCTTCGAGGGCACCAACCAGATCCAGCGGATGGTCATCGCCCGCCACCTCGCCAAGGACGGCAAGGGGTGAGCACGCTGGCAGGGCGAACCCTGCTGATGTCCGGAGGCAGCCGCGGCATCGGGCTCGCGATCGCCACCCGAGCCGCGCAGGACGGCGCCAACGTCGTTCTGCTCGCCAAGACCGATCAGCCCCATCCCCGTCTCGATGGGACAGTTCACACCGCCGCGGCGCAGATCGAGGCGGCCGGCGGCCAGGCCCTGGCGGTCGTCGGCGACGTGCGCAACGACGACGACGTCGCGCGGGCTGTGGACGCCGCGTTCGACCGGTTCGCAGGGCTCGACATCGTCATCAACAACGCCAGCGCCCTGGACCTGCGGCCCACCCGCGAGATCGACATGAAAAAGTACGACCTGATGCAGGACATCAACGCCCGCGGGACGTTCCTGCTGTCCAAGGCGGCGATCCCCCACCTCGAGCGCAGCACCCACGCGCACGTGCTGACCCTGTCACCGCCGCTGGACCTGCGACCGAGGTGGGCCGGCGCCTACCTGGCCTACACCATGGCCAAGTACGGGATGAGCCTGGTGACCCTCGGGCTCGCCGAGGAGCTGCGCGAGGCCGGCATCGCCGCCAACTCGCTGTGGCCCCGCACGACCATCGCCACAGCTGCGGTGGCGAACCTGCTCGGCGGCGACCGGGCACTGGCCGGCGCCCGGACCCCGGCAATCATGGCCGATGCGGCGCACGCGGTGCTGGTGCGCGACCCCCGCACCTGCACCGGCAACTTCTTCCTCGACGAGGACGTCCTGGCCCAACAGGGCGTGACCGACCTCGACCGCTACCGGGCGGTACCGGGCACCGGCCCGTTGCAGACCGACCTGTTCCTTGACCCGTTGGCAAGCCAAGCATGAGCCTGGTCGGCTACGAGTTCGCCGGCGGCGCGGCGCGCATCACCCTGAGCGCCCCGGACAGGGGTAACCCGCTCGGCCCGGAGATGGCCGCGGAGCTGCTCCGCGCGGTGCGCCGGGCCCGCGCCGAGGACGCCCGCGTCGTGCTGCTGCGCAGCCAAGGGCGGGCCTTCAGCTTCGGTGGTGACGTCGGCGCCTTCGCTGCCGCCGCCGACCCGGAGCAGATGGTCGACGACTTGGCCGAGACGCTGCACCGCACCGTCAGCGACCTGCAGCGCATGGACGCCGTCGTGGTGTCAGCCGTGCAGGGCATGGCCGCCGGCGCCGGGGTGCCGCTGGCTGCCGCCGCCGACGTGGTCCTGGCCGGCGCGTCGGCGCGCTTCACGCTCGCCTACACCAAGATCGGCCTGTCACCAGACGGCGGCAGCTCGCTGCTGACCGCCACACTCGGCCTGCACCGCGCGCTGCACCTGGCGCTGCTCAACCCAGTCCTGAGCGCCGCGCAGGCGCACGCCGCCGGCCTGGTCGCCGAAGTCCATCCCGACGACCAGCTCGACGACGCCGCCGACCGCATCGTCGCCCAGCTGCTTGCTGGCTCGAGGACCGCGCAGATCGCCGCCAAACGGCTGCTCCGCGAGGTCGCCCTGCCCTGGGCGGAAGGTGCGCTACGCCGCGAGACCCTGTCGATTCGGTCCTGCGCCGCCAGCCCAGATGGCCGTGAAGGCGTCGACGCTTTCATTCACAAGCGTCCGCCGTCCTTTCCGAGCGCTGGTCGCTAAGCCCAGGGATGTTGGATGAAGTCGTTCTCCCGCCCGGCCTGACTCTTTTAAGCCCCGGCGCGCACTGCTGCCTTGGACATCCGTCGGTCGGGCGGGAGACGACCCGGCACGCCGGTGGTAGAAGTGACCTCGTAGGAGCCTGTTGCCTCAGGCACCCGTCCCTGGACTGTCCGACCACCGCCGCACCGTGCCCGCCCTGCCAGTGCGAGCCAGAGGACGGACATGACCACGATCGCAGAAGCACGCC